>VOFG01000745.1_pt1 | contig 66000 bp, 76 predicted proteins | sample 5384171 | NCBI WGS metagenome assembly VOFG01 (sample SAMN12384726, study PRJNA508395) | human gut metagenome | isolation source: healthy gut F | host: Homo sapiens
ATTACCGCGCTGTGCCAAAAGATCCGGGAGAAGATCCCCGATGTGGTGTTGAGAACGACGCTGATCGCCGGGTTCCCCACCGAAAGCGAGGAGGACTTTGCCGAGCTGTGTAAGCTGGTGGAGGAGGTGCGCTTTGACCGGCTGGGGTGCTTTGCTTACAGCCAGGAGGAGGATACCCCCGCTGCCGAGCTGGAGCAGATCCCGGAGGAGGTGCGCCGCCGCCGGGCCGAGATCATTATGGAGCTGCAGATGAGCGCGGCTTTCGACTTTGCCGACCGGTGCACAGGCCGTACGCTGGAGGTGCTGGCGGAGGGCTGGGAGGACGGCCAATACTACGGCCGCAGCTACATGGATGCCCCGGATATTGATACCAGAGTGTACTTTACCAGTGAGGACGAAATAGAGCCCGGCAGCTATGTGCCGGTGCTCATCACCGATACCGACGGCTATGACCTCATCGGCATGGCGAAAGCGAAGGAGGATACAAAATGAATTTACCCAATAAGCTGACGATGCTGCGCATCATTCTGATCCCGGTCTTTCTGGTGCTGGTGCTGGTGGAGAGCATCCCGATGCACTACCTGTGGGCGCTGCTGGTTTATCTGATCGCCTGCTTTACCGATACGCTGGATGGACACATTGCCCGCAGCCGGGGCCTGGTGACCGACTTTGGCAAGCTGATGGACCCGCTGGCCGATAAGCTGCTGGTCATGAGCGCCTTGGTGGCCTTTATCCCGGTGGCGGGGGTGCCGGTATGGGTGGTCGTGGTCATTCTGGCAAGAGAATTTATGGTGACGAGCCTCAGGCTCATCGCGGCCGGTAAGGGCGTGGTGATCGCCGCCGATAAATGGGGCAAGATCAAGACCATCAGCCAGATGATATGGCTGAACTACACCCTGCTGATGCTGTGGCTGTTCCCGGAAGCGGGCTGGGCCCATACTGTCTTTGTGGTGCTGATGGGCATAGTGGTGGCGACGACGGTGCTGAGCGGCGCCAACTATATGCTGAAGAACAAAGAGCTTTACAGCGACCGGTAAGGGTCGAATTGCAATACAAGGAGTAATATTATGCAGCTTTATAACAGTTTGAGCCACAAAAAAGAGGAATTTGTGCCCAATCACCCGGACATCGTGAAGATGTATACCTGCGGCCCCACCGTGTACCACTTTGCCCATATCGGCAATCTGCGCACCTACATCATGGAGGATGTGCTGGAAAAGTACCTGCGGTACTGCGGCTACAATGTAAAGCGGGTCATGAACATCACCGATGTGGGACATCTCTCCAGCGACGCCGATACCGGCGAGGACAAGATGCTGAAGGGCGCGAAGCGCGAGCATAAAACGGTGATGGAGATCGCCAAATACTACACCGACGCCTTCTTTGAGGACTGCCGCAAGCTGAATATTAAGACCCCGGATGTGGTGGAGCCCGCCACCGCCTGCATTCCCGAATTCATCAAGCTGGTGGAGGGGCTGCTGGAAAAAGGCTACGCCTATGTAGCAGGCGGCAATGTTTACTTTGATACCTCCAAGCTGGAGAAGTATTATGTCTTTAACGACCACAACGAGGAGGATCTCGCCGTCGGTGTCCGGGAGGGCGTGGAAGAGGACCAGAACAAGCGCAACAAGGCGGACTTTGTGCTGTGGTTCACCAAGAGCAAGTTTGAGGACCAGGAGCTGAAGTGGGATTCCCCCTGGGGCGTGGGTTACCCCGGCTGGCACATCGAGTGCAGCGGCATTTCGATGAAGCACCTGGGCGAGGACCTGGATATCCACTGCGGCGGCATTGACAACGCCTTCCCCCACCACACCAACGAGATCGCCCAAAGTGAAGCATATCTCGGTCACAAGTGGTGTAACTACTGGTTCCATGTGCTGCACCTGAATACCAATACCGGCAAGATGAGCAAGAGCAAGGGTGAATTCCTCACTGTTTCTCTGTTGGAAGAGAAGGGCTACCGTCCGCTGGCGTACCGCTATTTCTGCCTGCAGAGCCACTACCGCAAGGCGCTGGTCTTTAGCTACGAGAACCTGGATAACGCCGAGCAGGCCTATGATAAGCTGGTGGCGAGAGTGGCGGCGCTGAAGCCGGTGGAGAGCGATCCCATTGACGAGGAGGCGGCCGCGGCGCTGCGGAAGGAATTTACCGACGCGCTGGATAATGACCTCAACACCTCGCTGGCGGTGACGGCGGTGTACGATGTGCTGAAGGCCAAGACCAACGATAAGACCAAGGCCATGCTGCTGCGGGAATTTGAGACGGTGCTGGGGCTGGGGCTCTTTGAGGAGGCGGCCAAGCACCAGGAGAAGAAGCAGGCGCCGGCGGCCGAGGAAAGCGACCCGGAGATCGACGCGCTGATCGCCGAGCGGCAGGCCGCCCGCAAAAATAAGGACTTTGCAACGGCGGACCGCATCCGTGATGAGCTGACCGCCCGGGGCATTGTGCTGACCGATACCCCCGAAGGGGTGAAGTGGCACCGCACCTAAACAAAACGGAGGACGATATGGACTGGCAGAAAACCGCTGAAAATATGAAGAAACGGGGCTTTACCGTGCGGCGCTACGCCACCGGCGCCGAAGCCGCCGAGGCCCTGTGCGAGGAGCTGAAGGGGCAGGAAATCGGCATGGGCGGCAGCGTGACCGCCGCCCAGCTGGGCCTGCCCGAAAAGCTGGAGGCCGCAGGGTGTACCGTTTACGCCCGGGGCCGCAGCTGGGATAGAAAGGACACCGATAAGGGCGTGACGGCTCCGGTGTATATCAGCAGCGCCAACGGCGTGGCGGAAACCGGCGAGCTGGTAAACATCGACGGCACCGGCAACCGGGTGGCGGCCACGCTGTACGGGCCGGAGAAGGTGTACTTTATCGTGGGGCTGAATAAGCTGGCCCCGACGCTGGAGGCAGCGATATGGCGGGCGAGGAACATCGCCAGCCCGCTGAACGCGAAGCGGCTGAACCGCAGGACCCCCTGTGCCCTAAGCGAGGTAATGAAGTGCTATGACTGCCAGAGCCCCGAGCGCATCTGCCGGGGTATGACCATCCACATGGGGCCCATGAAAGGCGTGGGGGAGACCATAGTGGTGCTGATAGACGAGAAACTGGGATATTGAGCCGAAACGGCTGCGAAGAATAAACGAGGTGGAACATGAAACACGAGACAGTTTTGGTGTTGGATTTCGGCGGGCAGTATAATGAACTGATCGCCCGGCGGGTGCGCGACCTGGGCGTTTACTGCGAGGTGCACCCCTACAAAAAGGCGCTGGAGAAGATAAAGGAGCTCTGCCCCATCGGGATCATCTTTACCGGCGGGCCGAACAGCGTATATGAGGAAGGCGCGCCCAAGGTGGACCCGGCGGTATTCCAGCAGGGACTGCCCATCCTGGGACTGTGCTACGGTCTGCAGATGATGAGCCAGGTGCTGGGCGGCGAGGTGAAAAGCGCGCCGACCCGCGAATTTGGCAAGACGCCGGTGCACTACGATACCGAGAGCCTGCTCTTTAAGGGGATGCCGCAGGAGGCCATTTGCTGGATGAGCCATGTGGACTATGTGAGCCGCCTGCCGGAGGGCTTTACCGCCATCTGCCATACGGCAGCCACCGCCAACGCGGGCATCCAGTGTAAAGAGAAAAACCTGTACGGGGTGCAGTTCCACCCGGAGGTGGAGCACACCCAGTTCGGCAATGATATTCTGAAGAACTTTTTGTATGAGATCTGCCATGCCAAGGGCGACTGGAGCATGAAGGACTATGCCCGCAGCACGGTGGAAGCCCTGCGGGAGAAGATCGGCGACGGCAAAGTGCTGCTGGCGCTTTCCGGCGGGGTGGACAGCAGTGTGGCGGCTGCCCTGCTGGACCGCGCGGTGGGCGATAAGCTGACCTGCATCTTTGTGGACCACGGCCTGATGCGCAAGAACGAGGGCGATGAGGTGGAGGCGGCCTTTGCCGGGCGCGGGATGAAGTTTATCCGCGTGAACGCCGAGGAGCGGTTCCTGGGCCGGCTGGCCGGGGTGACCGAGCCGGAGAGAAAGCGCAAGATCATCGGTGAGGAGTTTATCCGGGTCTTTGAGGAAGAAGCGAAGAAGATCGGTAAGGTGGATTTCCTGGCGCAGGGCACCATTTACCCGGATGTGATCGAATCCGGCGCGGGGGATGCCGCGGTCATCAAGAGCCACCACAATGTGGGCGGCCTGCCGGACTATGTGGACTTTAAGGAGATCGTGGAGCCGCTGCGGCTGCTCTTTAAGGACGAGGTGCGGCGGCTGGGCCTGGAGCTGGGCCTGCCGGAGTATCTGGTTTGGCGGCAGCCGTTCCCGGGACCGGGGCTGGCCATCCGGGTCATTGGCGAAGTGACCAAGGACAAGTTGGAGATCCTGCGGGACGCCGATGCCATTTTCCGCGAGGAGCTGGCGGAGGCCGGGCTTTCCCGCAAGGTGCACCAGTACTTTGCCGTACTGACCAACAACCGTTCCGTGGGCGTGATGGGGGACTTCCGCACCTATGACTACACGCTGGCGCTGCGCGGCGTGACGACCACTGACTTTATGACAGCGGACTGGGCACGCATCCCCTATGAGGTGCTGGAGAAGGTTTCGAGCCGGATCATCAACGAGGTGGACCACATTAACCGGATTGTGTATGACATTACGAGCAAGCCGCCGGCGACGATTGAGTGGGAGTAATACCCGAAGGGCTGAAAAGCCTTGAAAATGCTGAACTTTTGCGCCCGGGAGTTGCCCCGTGACAACAAAATGACAACATTTTAAGATTATCCAAGAATAAAGAGCTATCTGATTTCTGTTAGAGAAGTCAGATAGCTCTTTTTTGTTTTCTGTATTTTTTATGTTGCCTACCTTGCAAAAATACTTCCCGCGATGGGGCATATGAATGCCTTTCTCAAAGCTTGTGCGCTTTCATGGAGGTGAAATCTTTTCTACCCCCAAAACCGATACAGGGGTGAGCGGCCAAAAGAGAAGCGGAAAATCTCCCGGTTCTTTACTTTTAGGGGGAATTATGGTATAATCCGAAGGGAAAACTGCCCTCAAGGAAAGGAACGCGACCATGAAACAGAACCGGAAAGTCCCCAAGCCTCCCCGCGATCTGCGTGCGGTGATCCACAAAAAGCCCACTGTTTTTGCGGTGTATCTCATCCTGCGTATTGTCGTCTTATTGACCCTTGTTTCCTCCATTATCCGCGGGGAGTACGAAAACGCCTTTGTGTGCCTGCTGGTGCTGTTTTTATTTATGCTGCCGCTTTTTATCCAGCAGAACTTTGGCATAGAGCTGCCCAGCACGCTGGAGATCATCATCCTGCTGTTTATCTTCGCTTCCGAGATCCTGGGGGAACTGGGATGCTTCTTTATTACCTACCCCAACTGGGATTCTATTCTGCACACCACCACCGGCTTTTTATGCGCGGCCACCGGCTTTGCGCTTATTGATATTCTGAACCGCAACAGCAAGATCAAGTTTGAGCTTTCGCCGGTGTATGTTTCACTGGTGGCTTTCTGCTTTTCCATGACCATCGGTGTGCTGTGGGAGTTCTTTGAGTTCGGCATGGACCGGCTGTTCCTAATGGATATGCAGAAGGATACCATTATCCACAGCATCACCTCCGTGATGCTGGACCCCACCAATATGAACATCCCGGTGACCATTGGGGATATCACCAGTGTGGCGGTAAACGGGCAGGAGCTGGGCTTTGGCGGGTACCTGGATATCGGGCTGTACGATACCATGGAGGACCTGTTTGTCAATTTCATCGGGGCGCTGGTCTTTAGTTTCATCGGGTATTTTTACATCAAGCGCCGCGGGGAGGGCAAGATCGCCAAGGCGTTTATCCCCACCATTACCGAGCCCAAACCGGAGGAAGGACCTGCTGAAGTACCGGCTACGCCCACGACGGAAGAAGAGTGAGGGAGGGCTTAGCATATTCCTCCTTGGCAAAAGAAAAGGCCCGTACCGATGGCAGAACCACCGGTACGGGCTGATATTTACAGCCCTATCTGCGGGGAAGGACTTAGAAAGGAAAGCCCGCGCCGATGATACCATCGGCACTAGCAGGCCGCTTTCACGCAGCAGCAGCTCCACATCGGTGCCCTTTACCTTCTTCAGCAGGATCTTGACCGCTTCCCGCTCGCCGAAGGAGAGCGGCAATTCGCTGATGGGCTTCTTATCGACGGCATAGTAGCAGGCACGCAGCAGCTCACGCACATCGTACTTGCTGCCCCATACCTCCGGCACGCCGCGGTCGATATCCAGCAGGGTGTAAACCGATTCCATACCGGTACGCATGGAGTACTCGGTGGTGAAGATGGTATCGCGGGGGGTCTCCGCAAACTGGCCGATGAAGGCGAAGTTCACGGCGCCATCCGGTACCACCTTGGGGCGGTCGCTTTCCTTGCGGGGCTGGAAGAAGGCATTGATATAGGGCATATAGCAGGTGGTGGTATTGCAGGCCGTCGTAGCCAGCTCCTCAATGCGGTCCTCCGGGATGCCGATGTGGTACAGCCACTCACGGCAGATCTCCTCGCCGGTGCACTCGCGCATGGCCTTCCTGACATAGTTGCCCTCGCAATCGGTATGCAGGCCGTAGACCCACACCAGCACGGTGTTCTTATCCTGACTCTTGAACTGCGGCTGGCGGTTGATGGTCCAGGAAAGGTACCAGTGATCTACACTGTCCTTTACGGTGACAATACCGCCGGTGGTCACCTTACCGGCGCGGGGGTCGCGCTTGCAGATGTTCATAATGTGGCGGATGACTTCCTCATCAGCGGTGGCTACGGTGGCACTCATCCAGTTGGTGGCCTCCACATCGCTGCAGAAGGCGTCGGGGTTGCCGTATTCGCCGTGCTGCGCCTGCCGTGCGATGGCCTTCCACATATCCCACGATTCGCCGCAGCCGTTATGGATGCCGGAGAGATCGGGGGCGTGGGTCTGGTCGCCGTAGCAGGAGGTATCGGTGCAGCAGCCATTGGTGATGAACACAAGGTCATCCTCGATGAGGTCAATGGTCTGCTCCTTGCCGTCCTTGACATAGACGATCTGGCGGGCTACCTTCTTGTCGCCTCTGTTTCAATGATGACATTGCGGACATCCATACCGTATTCTATGCGGACGCCGTGGCTCTCCAGGTACTTCACCAGCGGCAGGATCATGCTTTCGTACTGGTTATACTTGGTAAAGCGCAGGGCGCTGAAGTCGGGCAGGCCATCGATGTGGTGGACATAGCGGCACAGGTAGCGCTTCATTTCCAGGGCGCTGGACCACTTTTGGAAGGCGAACATGGTCTGCCAGTAGAGCCAGAAGTTGGTGCTCCAAAAGCTTTCCGGCAGGACTTCGGAGATCTTTTTATCCTCCAGGTCCTTTTCCGGGGTAATGAACAGCTTGGAAAGGGCCATGGCACTTTCCTTATCCAGCGCGAACTTCTTATCGGTGTGGGCGTCCTCGCCGCGGTTTACGGTGGCGCGGCACAGGGAGTAGTTGGGGTCGTGCTTATTGAGCCAATAGTACTCATCCAGTACGGATACACCGGGCGTTTCGATGGAGGGCACATCGCGGAAGGTATCCCACATCACCTCAAAGTGGTTATCCATTTCACGGCCGCCGCGCATATAAAAGCCCTTGGTGACATCCTTGCGGCCGTCGCAGCTGCCGCCGGCCAGGTCCAGCTTTTCCAGCAGGTGGATGCGCTCGCCTTTCATCTGGCCATCGCGCACTAGGTAAAATGCGGCGGTAAGACCGGCCAGGCCGGTGCCGATGATATAGGCGGATTTGTTATCGACGCCCTGGGGCTTTTCGGGGTGAGCAAAGCTCTCGTAGGTTCCAGCGGAATAATACATAAATAAGCCTCCTGTAAGATTGGATTCGGGAGCGGAGCTCCCTTGGATGGCTTTATTCTATCCCGCCGGGCCGCGAAATAAAATAGACAGAAAAACCCCCGTGACAAAAACCTCATCACGGGGAAAGAGCTGCGAAATTTTTTATCAAAGCGGAAGTTTTGTCAAAAAGCGCTGGGCTTATCGGTGCGGAAGCGCTCCAGCGCGGCGCTGATGCTGCCCTGGATGACCAGAGCCAGCTTATTCACCAGCAGCTCCGGCTCGGCCCGCATATCGTCCTTGATCCAATCCAGCATGAGCCCCACAAAGGAATAGGAGTGGACCTGCGCGATGAACTGCTTATCCTCCTCCCGCACCGTCATCCCGGCGGAACGCTCCGCAATGACGCCCATGATGAGCTGATCGGTGAGGGGGACCAGGTATTTTTCCACCTGCTCCCGGCTGACGCACCGATAGACATTCATCACAAAGACCTTATTTTCCCGCACCGCGTGGAAGATCTGCACAAAGCCCTGCTGCCAGGTATCGTAGGTCTTTTTATTCTGCAGGGCGCGGGCGACATCCTCGGCGCAGGCCCACTCCACCAGGTCGTAGATATCCTTGAAGTGATAGTAGAAGGTCATGCGGCTGATGCCGCAGTCCTCGGTGATATCAGTGACGGTGATTTTGGAAAGCGGTTTTTCCAGCAGCAGGTTTTTCAGCGACTGCACCAGCGCGCGTTTGGTGATCTGGGACATGGGGCATCTCCTTCCGGCTCTATTTTTCCCTATTATAGCATGCGGCGGCCCTACCGTTCCAGCGGCTTTTTGTAAACAAACCGAACCATGGAGGAAAAACGGGACAGGCGGGGGCTTTTGTGGTATAGTAATGGTATAATAATGCTTGCAAGGAGGATATGCCGTGAGCTGCTTTATTACCCATTACGCCTCCCCGCTGGGACGCCTGCTGCTGGCTGCCGATGAGGAGGGTCTGACCGGTCTGTGGCTGGAAGGACAGAAGTACTTTGCGGCCGGACTGCCGCAGCAAAGGGAGGAGCAGCGCACGCCGGCTCTGGAAGAGGCCTGCCGCTGGCTGGATACCTACTTTACCGGCCGGGAGCCGGATTTTACTCCGCCGCTGCATCCTGTGGGCTCGGATTTTCAGCGGGCGGTGTGGCAGCTTCTGCTGCAGATCCCCTATGGGCAGACCACCACCTATGGCGCGCTGGCCGGGGAACTGGCGCGGCAGCGCGGCTTGACACATTTTTCGGCGCAGGCGGTGGGCGGCGCCGTGGGGCATAACCGTGTTTCCATTATCATCCCCTGCCACCGGGTAGTGGGCAGCGGCGGCAGCCTTACCGGCTACGCCGGCGGGCTGGAGAATAAGATCAAGCTGCTGGAGCTGGAGAGTGCCGATCTTGGCGGGCTGTACCGGCCAACCAAAGGAACGGCGCTGGCCTGTTCTCCGGCTTGACGCTGGCGACGGCGCGCATTATACTGGTAGAAGATTTTGCAGGACGACCCGACAGGAGGGATGTACGATGAAACAATATCATATCGTGGATCTCTTTGCCGGGGTGGGCGGGCTGAGCTACGGTTTTCCCAGCTGCCGGGTTTTCGCATCCTGGCGGCCAATGAGATAGAAAAGGACATTGCAGCGGCCTATTCCCTCAATCACCCCGGGGTAAAGATGTTGAATTGTGATATCGCTGACCTAACCAAAGAACGGCTGGCTGGGGCCCTGGGTGGGCAGCAGGTGGATATTGTGGTAGGCGGCCCACCCTGTCAATCCTATTCCACGCTGGGTAAGCGCCGGATGGATGACCGGGCGAATCTCTTTTTACAGTATAAGCGTATCCTGCAGATTTTGCAGCCGCAGGCATTTATCTTTGAGAATGTGACCGGCATCCTCAGCATGGATCACGGCCGCCTGTTCCAGCGGGTGGAAAGCGAGTTCCGGGCGCTGGGCTACGATGTGCGCCACGATATCCTCAATGCTGTCGATTTTGGTGTGCCGCAGCAGCGGAACGGGTGATCCTGGTGGGGATGAAGGGAGAAAATAACTACATCTTTCCGGTTCCAACCCACGGCCCGGGGAAAAAGCCCTATGTAACGCTAGGATGCTATAGGAGACCTTCCCCAACTAAAAAAGCGGGGAGAGTGCCAGCCACTACGCCGGGGTCGCGGAGAACGAATTTCTGCGGTTTGTACGGGCAGGTGCCGGGCAGCTGGTAACGGAACACGCTGCCCCCAAAAACGGCGCGCACCTCATCCGCATTATGCAGACTTTGCAGGATGGTCAATCCAAGGATGACCTGCCGGAGGAGATCCGCCCCAAAAGCGGCTACGGCAATACCTATGCCAAGCTGTGGTGGGAGCGTCCCTCCACCACCATCACCCGAAATTTTGCCTGTCCCTCCTCCTCCCGCTGCATTCACCCGCGGGATTCCCGCGCCATGTCCATCCGGGAGGGTGCCCGGTTGCAAAGCTTCCCGGATGATTACCGGTTCTATGGCTCCGATGGTATGGAAGCGGCTGGAGATCGGCAATGCGGTGCCGCCGCTGCTCTCGGTGGCCATTGTCCAGGAGATGCAAAGCGCCCTGAAAAGAAAGGAACAGATGCCGGAAAGGAGTGACCCCATGCGGTTGACCGACCAACAGATTGAAGAAACCTATCGGCTGATTGAACAGCACCACCAGGAATTTCTGGTATCCCAGGGGGTAAGGCTGCCCCGGCTGCGGCAGGCCGGGCAGTACACCAAATATGCGCTGACGCTGGTATATCTAGCGCAGGGTTACCCCCATACCCGCACCGTCAGCAAAAAGGAACTCACCGAGTTTATTCGGCAGTACTACCCGGATGTGAATGATGTGCAGCAGGCTAGGCACCTGGGTGCCCAGCAGGGCTGGTGCATCCTTTCCGGGGAGCGCAATGACTTGGCTTCGGAGGGGATGAAGTCCGGGGAATACCGCCTGCAAACGCTGGAGGAGTGCTATCCGGGCTTTACGGCGGAGCGTCGGGAGGAACAAATGGATGCTGACTACTGGGAAGCGCTGAAGGCAAAGTATGATTACCGCTGTGCCTGCTGCGGCTCCCGGGAGGGCGAACCACACCGTTACTGGAAAAATACCCTTACCAAGCTGCAAAAGGGGCACAAGGACCCCCGCCGGCCGTTGGGCCCCGGCAATATCATTCCCCAATGCAGCAAATGCAACCAACCCGACCGCAATTGCTGGGTCTACGATGATAAGGGCCGGGTGGTGGGCCTTGCCAATGCCATTGTAGTGGAGCGCTGCCCCGCCGATCTTCAAAAGGAGATCTACATACGGCTGTACCGGCAATTTGGCGGCAAAGACCCCAAGGACCTGTGATCTTTTTACGACAAAGGAAAGCCAGCCCCCGCGGTTGGCTTCTTTTTATAGGGAAACAAGGGCAACCTTGTTATAAATTTGACGAATACCGCGAAATTTGGTATACTATCTCCATCCTAATCAAAGGCAAGGGGACCGGGAATATGAAACTTTTACCCTGCGCGGTGCGCGGCGTGCTGGCTGGTTTGATGATCTCTATCGGCGGCTATGTGTACCTGGGCTGCGAAAACCGTGTAGTGGGGGCGGTGTTCTTCACTGTGGGGCTCATCACCATCACCCTGTTTGGGTTCGATCTGTATACCGGAAAAATTGGCTACTGGCTGGGCCAAAGTCGGCAGGAACGCTGGCAGACGCTGCTTTCTCTGCCTTGTAATGCCGTGGGCTGCCTGATAGCGGGCCTGGCCCGCAGACCGGCCGGTGCCGTGCTGGCCCTGTGTGAGGCCCGCCTGGCCAAAGCGCCCCTTACCCTGCTGGTGGATGGCATCTTCTGCGGCATCCTTATCTTTATCTGCGTCGAGATCTACAAGACCCGGGGAACGGTGCTGGGCATCCTTATCTGCATCCCCACCTTCATTCTCTGCGGATTCGAGCACTCCATCGCCGATGTTTTCTACTTCTGCAATGCCCGTATCTTCAGCGGCCAAGCTGTGTTGGTAGTAGTGCTGGTGGCGTTGGGCAATGCCCTCGGGGCACTTATTATCCCGGCAGCCCGGCTGGTGTACCAGCCCAAAGAGGAATAACTTCATTGGGAATAGAAACGCTGCGCGGTCCATCGGGCTGCGCGGCTTTTTTTACAAAAGATCGCATCTCCTTATCGATATCCTGTTGGATGCCGTATGTGTGCGGAGGCTCCTGCCGCAGAGCCCCAGGCCCAGCGTGCTCAGGCGTTCTTCGCCCCTTGGCAGCCTACAGTATTCCATCATTTCTTCTCAAACTCCTTTGCTGCATCTTTCAGGTATTGGCGGATGGGCAGATGCTGGGGGCAGGCGGGCTCACTTTTGCCGCCCAGGTACACTCGCGCGGTATCAAAGCAATTGAATCCCGCCGCCAAGTATTCGTCCACCATCTGGCTAAATTGCGCCAGGTCCACCTCCTCGCCCTGCATGGGCAGCCGCATACAGCCAAAGCCAAAGTTCTTTTTTACTTCCGCAAAGCTCATAATAGGCGCTCTCCTTCCATTTTGTTGCTATTTTCATTATGAACCCTAAAGTTCACTTTAGGTCAGGAGCTTTTTCACAGAAAACCGTCCCCCGGCTGTTTCACAGTTTGGCTCCCCTGTCCCAAATTTTCTCATCCGCCGACTTTTGCCGATGGGCTCCGAGCCGCCCCGGCGCTACAATGAAGAGGAAATAAAGGGCTTTGCCCTGTACTACCGGGAAAGGAATGGGAACTGACTATGACACTGATGGAAAAAGCTGCCCATGCGGCAGAACGCAAGGCCTTCGAGAAGGTGCTGGAAAACTTCATCCAAAAGGGAAAAACAGCGGATGCCGCCTCCGCCGCGCAGGACCTGGTGGATATGGCCGAAAAGATCCAGGGCAGCGTGTGGAAGAAGGAATCCTTCGAGGTGCTGCACATGATTGCGGGCCAGCCGGAGGGCAAGTGGGCGCGCTATGTCCAGCGAATTCTGGATGAAACCGACCCTTATATTCTCAAAACCTTTTTGACCAACGCTGTGTATGAGGGCGGCTTCCGCGGCTACCAGCAGGCACAGAAGAATGCCGAAAAGTACGGCTGCAATATTCCGTGGCTCATCCTTATGGACCCCACCTCCGCCTGCAATATGCACTGCACCGGCTGCTGGGCGGCAGAGTACGGCCACCAGCAAAGCCTGACCTTTGAGGAGATGGATCGAGTCCTCACCGAGGCCAAGGAGCTGGGTACCCATGCCTGCCTCTTTACCGGCGGCGAGCCGCTCATCCGCAAAAAGGATATCATTCGCCTGTGCGAAAAGCACCGGGATATGGCCTTCCACGCCTTCACTAATGGCACCCTCATCGATGATGATTTCTGCAGGGAGCTGCTGCGGGTCGGCAATTTCTTCGTCTCCGTCTCCATCGAGGGCTTCGAGGAAGCCAATGACGGCCGCCGCGGCGAGGGCCACTTCCAGAAGGCGCTGGCCGCCATGGAGCTGATGCACCGCTACAAGATCCCCTTCGGCGTGTCCATCTGCTACACCTCCAAGAACTACAAGACCGTCACCAGCGATGAATTCCTCGATCTACTCATCAGCAAGGGCTGCGTCTTCGCGTGGTACTTCCACTACATGCCGGTCGGCATGGGCGCCTCCACCGATCTGCTGCTGACCCCCGAGCAGCGCACCTACATGAAAAACCGTGTGCGGGAGATCCGCGGTGTGACCGGCGGCAAGGAGCTCTACTGCATCGATTTCCAGAATGACGGTGAATTTGCCGGCGGCTGTGTGGCCGGCGGGCGCATTTACTGCCACATCAATGCGGCCGGTGATGTGGAGCCCTGCGTCTTTATCCATTATTCCGGCGCCAATATCCGGGAAAAGAGCTTTCTGGAGTGCCTGCAGCAGCCGCTATTCCTGGAATACCGCAAGGGTCAGCCCTTCAATGGCAACCACCTGCGGCCCTGCCCCATGCTGGAAAATCCCGATCTCCTGCCGGAGATGGTGAAGCGCAGCGGCGCCCGCTCCACCGATCTGGAGGCGCCGGAAAGTGCCGAGCACCTGTGCAAAAAGTGCAAGGCCTACGCCGCCTGCTGGCAGCCCACCGCCGAACAGCTGTGGGACGAGGAGCACCGGCAGTAACCAACAAAGAAGAACCGTAAAAGTTTCGATCAAGCCTTTTTCAAAAGGCTTGCAGTTTCCAAAGACAGTGTCTTTGGCCGCTTACCGCGCGTCGGGCACAACCTCCACTTGAATCGGGCAGACCCTCCGCTACACTACGGGCAGACCCTCCGCTACACTACGGGCAGCCCTCTTCCGCTTCGGTGTGCCCTCCTTTCCCCACAAGGTCTTACGACCTTGTGGGGACCCCAGAAATCCCATTTTTCCGTAGGGCACTCGCAAGGTAGCTGCTTAGACTTGTACCTTCGGAAGGAAGGATAGTGTGAAAGGGAACCATCAGGGTTCCCTTTCGCGCTTAATAGGTGCTGATTTTGCACATAGGGCAAAATCAGCGGCGGCAGGGCATAGCCCTGCCGCGTTCTATAAGGAGAGGGCTCACCCTTACTTGTTGTCTTGTCCAGACTATCCTTTCGCCGAGCAGACGAAAATATTCCATTATCCCCCTAGTTTCCGTCAGATACGCCCCTCACCGTCCAAAGGGCGCGGCCTGCCGCAGCGCCGCCACAAACTGCGCCAGCGCGGGGTTTTGGGCGTCCCGCCGCCACGCCGCTATCACTTCCTCCTGCTCGCCCTGTCCGGTCAGCGGGATAAAAACCAGGTTTTCCGCCGGAGCATGCTTTCGCGCCGAGTAATCCGGCAGAATGGATACTCCCTCCTCTGCCGCCACCATCATCAGGATGCTCTCACTATCGGAGGAGCAGAACAGGATATTAGGCCGGTAGCCTGCCTCCTTATACAGGTTCATAAAAAACGCGTCGCCGTAGGAATCCAGCGTTTCCGCCGGGGACATGTAAATGATCGGCTCCCCCCGCAGCTCCCGGCGGGTTAGCCGCACCCGCTGCGCCAGCGGATGCCCGGCATACAGCGCCGCCACCAGCCCCACCTCCTCGGCCAGCAGCCAGTCCACCCGTTCATCCTGCTTCAGGTTGGTGCTGTCCCAGGTCAGGATCAGATCAAACTGATTCCCCAAAAGCCCCGCCGCCAGCTGGTCGGTGGTGCTGCGGTAAAAGGTGATCAGCAAATTGGCGTGCCGCTGGTGGAATTCCCGCAGGAAATCGGTAAATCCGCTTTGCTCATAGCCCTTTAGGTACCCAATGCGCAGGCTGCCGGAAAGCCCGGTGGAAGCTCCGTGCGCCCGGTCAATGGCTTGATCCATCCGCTCCAGGATCGCCTTCGCTTCGGTCAGAAACGCCTTGCCCGCCGGCGTTAGGGAAACCGGCCGGGTACTCCGGTCAAACAGGGGACACCCCAGCATCTCCTCCAGCAGCCGTATCTGCTGCGTCACCGCTGTCTGGGAGATAAAAAACTGGTCGGCTGCCTTGGTAAAGCTCCGGCTCTCCGCCGCCGCCACAAAGTATCTCAGTTGGTTTCGGTTCATCGGTTTCCTCCCTTTCTCCTTTCCGGTCCCTGCAATCCGCTACATCATAACTTTTTCTTATATTATAATGCCAAACTGCTCCTTGTCAATGCTCCTCTCCCGTCCTATAATAAGAATACTTTTTATAAAGTCGAAATGAGGAGTATTGTATGCAAAGAGAAAATTTCCGTTCCCGCTTAGGGTTCCTGTTGGTCAGTGCCGGCTGCGCCATCGGCATCGGCAATGTCTGGCGCTTCCCCTATATCACCGGCCAGTACGGCGGCGGATACTTTGTGCTGTTTTATCTCATCTGCCTGGTCATCATGGGCATCCCGGTTATGACCATGGAGCTGGCCGTGGGCCGCGCCAGCCGCAAAAGCGCCGTACAGGCCTACCAGACCCTCGAAAAGCCGGGCCAGAAGTGGCACATCCACGGCTGGTTCTGCATGCTGGGCTGCTGCCTGCTTATGATGTACTACACCACCGTCACCGGTTGGATGGTGGATTACTTTTATAAATTCCTCCGGGGCGATTTTGTCGCCGGCATGGGCACCGAGGAGATCGGCGGCGTCTACAGCCAGATGCTCTCCTCCCCCGGAGAAATGACCATCTTTATGGTCATCGTGGTCGTTCTGGGCTTTTTGGTTTGCAGCTTTGGCGTGCAGAAAGGCCTCGAGCGCATCACCAAGGTCATGATGATTGCCCTGCTGGCCCTCATTGTTGTGCTGGCGGTGCACAGCCTGCTGCTGCCCGGCGCCGCCGAGGGCATGAAATTCTACCTGCTCCCCTCCGCCGAAAGCATCCGTACCAACGGCCTGGGGAATATCATCACCGCCGCCATGAATCAGGCCTTCTTTACCCTCAGTCTCGGCATCGCCGCCATGGAGATCTTTGGAAGCTACATGAGCCGGGAGCACACCCTCGCCGGCGAGGCCACCCGCATCTGCGCCCTGGATACCTTTGTGGCCATTATGGCCGGCGTCATCATCTTCCCGGCCTGCTTCTCCTACGGCGTCCAGCCGGATGCCGGCCCCTCCCTCATCTTCCAGACGCTCCCCAGCGTTTTCGTCAATATGGAGGGCGGCCGCCTGTGGGGTACCCTGTTCTTCCTGTTCATGACCTTCGCCAGCTTCTCCACGGTGCTGGCCGTGTTTGAGAATCTCCTGGCCTTCGCGGTGGATACCTTCGGCATCAGCCGCAAAAAGGCTTCCCTTATCGGCTGCATTGCCATGCTGGTGCTCAGCATGCCCTGCATCCTCGGCTTCAATGTCTGGGGTGATCTGCACCTCATCGGTGCCCGCGGTGTGCAGGATAGCGAGGATTTCCTTGTCAGCAATCTGCTGCTGCCCATCGGCGCAGTCGTCTATCTGCTGTTCTGCGTCAGCCGCTGGGGCTGGGGCTTCGAAAATTACCTCGCGGAGGCCAATACCGGAAAAGGCCCCAAGCTCCCCCGCTGGCTGCGCCCCTATTTCCGCTATGTTCTCCCCCTGCTCATCATCGTCATTCTGGTGCAGGGCCTTCTGTAATCAGTCAAAAATCAAGAGCCGTCCCCACGGGGCGGCTCTTTTGTGCGGTCAGGCATTATTCTTCTTTTTGGTATTCCAGGATATCGCCGGCATCGCAGTCCAGTGCCTCACAGATGGCCGCCAGGGTGGAAAAGCGAATGGCCGTCACCTTGTTGTTCTTGATCTTGGAAAGGTTGACATTGGAGATGCCAACGCGTTCGGCCAGCTCATTCAGCGATATTTTGCGTTCCACCATCATGCGGTCCAGCCGTAATATTATTTTCCCCATAGGCAAAGTCCCCTTTACACCAGTCCTTCTACATCCTGCTCCAGCGCTGCGCCGTGGGCAAAGCTCTGCGTCAGGCACAGCACGATAATTCCCATCGAAAAGCCGTAGAGATTCACACTGGTCTCCACGGCGTCCAACCCCTGCACCAGCCGGGAAACGGCACTCATCACCAGCCCGATCACCGGCACGACAATGCAAAAAATACCGATCTCCCGCAGCATACGGATGTTATCCGGCTGGAACGGCGTGCTTTCCTGCGATTTTTTTAGGATGAGATGCACATTCCGGAATACCATCGCCATCAGCGAAAGAATGAACACCGCACTGATCCCAAACAGCAGCACGGCCCGCGGCTCCACCGCCCCGGCGGCGTTGGTCACCGTCATTTCATAGCCGTAGGTGTTCAGCTCCGGCCTATACTGCGGCAGGATGCGTTCCAGCAGTCCGGAAAGCCACGGCCCGGCAGCCACGCTGCAGATGGCCAGTGCGGCCATGCTGGCGGTGCCCACCCAGTGCAGCAGCTCCAGTATCTTGGTTAAAACCAGCGCTATTTTTTGAATACTCTTCATGTATGTCCCTCCATAGTGGTTTCTGCCTAACGGTTTGACATGCATAGAATAGCATCATATTTAACGATTGTCAATATATTTTTAATGTTTAACGATAAATTTTATCCATTATCCGGTTCATCCGCTTCTTCCTTCGCGAAGACCATCACACTCACGGTGTAGCACCCGTCGCCCGGCTGCGTCTCCATCTCGCCGCCGTATTTCTTCACCACCCGGTTGATGATTCCCCTGCCGTTGCCGCGGGTCATCTTGCCCTGGTTCACGGCGGTGCCCTCGGCGCCCTTACCGCAGCTGTTGCGGCACAGGATGGAAAGCGCCCCATCCGCCGTCTGCATGGTTAGTCCTACCTGCTTCGGCTCAGCTGCCCCGGCCGCCGCTATGGCGTTATCCAGCAAATTGCTCACCAGCGCCACCAGGTCGTAGTCGTCAAAGCCCGCCGTCCCCGCCGTCAGCTTTATGTCAAAGTTCGCCTCAATGCCCGCCTTTTCACAGTCGGCGGCCTTATTCACCAGCAGCGCGTTCAGTATGGCGTTGCGGCAGTAGTGCAGGTTGATGAGCTTCGGCGCGGCCACCTCCTCGGCATACTGCTTCAGGTCGGTGCCCTCCGGGGCCCCGGCGGTCAGGCTGCGTATCACCGCCACATGGTTATTGATGTCATGCTGCATCTCCCGTATCTGCTTCTGCTGCTCCTCCAGCAGGGTATAGTAGCTCTGCTGCATCCGGGTGGCCTCCAGCTGGGCCCGCAGCGCGGCGTTCTCGTTCATCCGGCGGATCATCACAAACAGCGCCAGGTCGCCCAGCATCCCCGCCACCAGCGCCGCCACCCCATAGGGGTTAAAAATGGCCGTCTTGGTCTCATTGGCGTACAGCACCAGGGTAATAAAAAACAGAATAAACTGCGAAGCGGGGATCAGGATATACGCCATGATGTCCAAGCGCGCATTGCGGCTCTGCACATATCTTACCAGCCGAATAACAAGCCAGCAGAATCCCCAGACGATCAGCTCAGTCGCCGCAATAGAGGAATTGAAAGTACCACACGCCCCGCACATTATCCAGCAGGTAGTAGTACATATAGTCGGGGATCAGCCATATAGACAGAGCCTCCCCAACTGCCATTCCCAGTATTTCTATGATCTTTTCCAACAAAGAACAGCAGAAGCCGCATCGCGATGCTGCCGTCAAATACCGTAAACAGATAGATGAGCTGAAATTACAAAATACAATGCCACCAACGGGTAGAAAATGTGAAATGCATTGCAGCCGGGGACCTCCCGCAGGTAGCTGATGATGACCAGCCCGACATACATCAGCAGCGTCGCGCGGGTCAGGTTTTTCCGGCTTTGGTATTTCGGCTTGTAGGGGATAAACGCGTGGATAAACCACACAAATATAAATGTGATCAGATTATTGATGATGCCATACACCATGTTTCCAAAGAAATGCGATGTAAAAAACTGAATGATCGCTGTCATGCTTCTCTCTCCTCAATTCCGTTCTCTCTCACAGCTCGATATGGTGGTATTTACGGAACTGCTCCCGCACGGCAGGGTAGTAGCCGTGGCTGATGGGCACCACCGTCCCGTCCTTCATCAGGAAGCTCTCCCGCCGAAACACCGCCGCATGGTCCAGGCTCACCGCAAAGCTGTTGTGGCACCGCAGAAAGGCCGGGTCCCCCAGCCGTTCCAGCAGCTCCTCCAGCCTCAGGGCGGTGGTCACGCATTGCCCGTCCGCCAGGTACAGCTTGGTCACCCGCAGCCGCCGCTCCATATAGAGGATCTTCCGTTTTTCCAGCACAAGCTGTTCGCCTTTCTGCGGCAGCACCAGTTGGCCGTTTTCGGCCTCGGCCAGTGCGGTCATCGCCTTTTGCAGCGCCAGCGGCAGGTGCTTCTCCATCGTCGGCCGGTACACATAGTAGGTGTGCCGGGTGGCATAGGCGTCGGGGGCATAGTCCAGGTATCCCGTCAGGTAGATGATCTGGCAGGTGGGCAGCAGCCGGTTCAGCGCTTCTCCCACCGCTATGCCGTTCATCTCTCCCAGCTCAATATCCAGCACCGCCAGCTGGTAGCGGCAGTTCTCCTCCCGCACCGCGCGCAGCAGTGCTTCCCCGCTTTCAAATGGCGCAATCAGCGCCTCCTCAGCAAAATATTCCCGCAGCCGGGCGGCGGTCGCTTCCCGCAGCTCTCTCTCATCATCGCATATCGCTATTTTTATCATCCCGTCGCCTCCACTCTTTTGTAAAATTATATCACACCTGTGCGAATTTTGGAAGCAAATATGACAGTATCTTACCTATTTATGCACGCTGTCCCAAAGGGTCTTTCCCCTGTACCCCTTCTGTGCTACAATACCCTTGATAAGGGGTAAGGGAGCGGAGGAGAACGACTGGGCAGATGTCACCGCTCCGTTCCCATGCCGGCACCGCTTTCGGGCAGCGGGGCCGCCGCAGCCAAATTTAGAGAAAACATAGAAGATCGAAATCGGCAGAGCCTCATTTTTGGGGTTCTGCCGCTTTCGTTTTTTGCGTTTTGGCCAAACTTTTCTCCCGCCGCTTGGTCATTTCGGCGAAGAAAAGAACAGCCCTATTTCGTCCTCAAAAAAATTTCCCGCCGTCTTCGATGCCCTTTTGCCGTTTTTCTGTTGCAAAAACGCAACAACCTGCCCCGATTTTTTCTTTTTATAGGGGGACCCCGCACAAATTGTCGGAAAAAATTTTGGAATTCTGCTAAAATCCGTGTGTTGCGCAAATGCATCACTGTTGCAATTACGCAACACAAATTATTTGCAAAAATGCAACAAAACAGTATAATAAAGCCAGCAAGCCCACTTATTTCTACAAAAGGGGAGGAACTCTCATGAACTGGCTCGATACCATCACCTACATCCTGTACGGCTGCGGCGTCCTCATCATCCTGCTGTTCGCCGTCAATCTCATCCTCGCCAAAAAGCGCGGGGAGGACTCCAAATGGGTGCGCCGGGCGCTGTATGTGGTGGCCTTCATCGCCGCCGTCCTCGGCGCCATCCGGGCCAAGGCCGTCTATTCCGAAACGGTTTTCTTCGCCGATCTGCTCGTGATCTTCTGCCTCATCGTTGCCTTCGTCCGCTCAGAAAAACCCCAGCAGCCTCCGGAGGACGACGACCAGCAGTAATTTTCGCCTATCGGCGCTCCAACTTGTGTAAAGGGAAAAGCCTTGCCGATACCCATGGTTTAGTTTTCTCGCCTATCGGCGTTGCGGAGCCTTTTGCAAAGGAATATCTGTACGGCTTTTACTTGTGAAAAGGAACCAAAACACACTTGGGGCTGCGCCCCAAGACCCCCCTTACCGCTAAGCTGCGGCTGGATACGGATTGGCGGCGCGCCGATCCGTACAGGCCTTAACCCTTCGCATTTTATTTTGATTCCGCAGGGACCGAATTAAAATAAACGCCTTTAGGCGACTAACGGGAAGCCGCTCTTTGGCTATCCCCGCCGGGGAGGCGCCCTGAATGACTACTTTTCTTCACAGAAAAGTAACCCCCCGCCGGGCAGGCGTACAGGCTGTCACCTCTCGGTGACTCCGCGCCGCCGACAGGGCTATCCCGCCGGGCCCCGCCGAAGGCGGCCACCACCCCCCGCGGCGAGCGGCGCTTCCCAAGCCCTCCGCAAGGCTTTTATCTCCCCCGGACTGACGGATAAAAAATCGACCCGTCAGCTCCGCCGCCGGCAGAACCTTCGGGTCGTTTGTTTTACAGGCTCACAGCTGGATCTTTTCCTCCTGCTCCTGGCTTTTCAGGTACCGTGCCTTTACAGCGCGGGAAAGAAGCGAGGCCAGCGTGCCGATGGTCCCCAGCAGCCCCAGCCACCCCAGGAACATGGCCGCCGTGATCTCACCGGCCGGGTCGCCGCCGCGGCTCAGCAGCTCCATCCCGCCAAAGAGGACAAGGCACCCCGCCAGCACCAGCAGGAGCTTCCCCGGCTTGGTCGTGGCCTTGGCGGTGGAAAAGCCCACATCCAGCGTTACCAGCAGCAGAACGATGCACAGGATCGTCCCTTGAGAAAGCAGCGTGCGGATCAGGAACATATCATTTTTCCTCCGTCTTTTCGTGGGATTCTTCGGCCGCCGCGGGTGCGCTCTCCTGCTTCAGCTTTCGCGTCAGCGCCTCCAGCTCCTCCGGGCTCATGGAGCTGCGCAGCTGCTCCACCCGTCGCTCCAGGTCCTTTTGGGCCTCGGCAGCCGCGGTTTTGGCCTGCTCTATGTTCTGCTTTTGGTACGCGCGCGCTAAACCATCCGCGTACGCGCGTCCTGTGGGCGCGGGCGCGACCGGGATCAAAGCCGTCAAACCGCAAAGCACCAGCACCAGCTTCAGGCAGGTGATGGCCGCCCCGTAGCTGGGATATTCGGTGTGCAGGGTGGAAAGGTACAGCGCCTTATAGTCGGCAAAGAAAATGACGGTAAGGACGCACCACACCAGGAAAAACCCAAACCCCAGAATGAGCTTTTTGTTGCTGTCCAGCCCCCCGCGGTTGCAGAACAGAATGCCGCCGATGACCAGCAGCGCCAGCATCACCAGCTCCAGCAGCAGGAAGACGGGCCAGGTGGCAGGCCCCTGGGCCAGGTATCCCCGGCTCAGGATGAGATCTCCGATGACCACCGCCGCAAACAGCAGGATGGCCGCAATAAACCGGGCGCGGGGAGCAGTACTTTTTTCCATCGTTGTCACCTCTTTCGCAGAATAAACGGCCCCAAAAACGGCCGAAATTGTAAATTTTTTGTTAAAAATTGTGAAATATTAACCTCTCAGATGCAAAAAGGGGTCGATTTTGCCGTATTAGTGGGGGGAGTTTTTCGACCTTGGTTTCATCCACTGTGATTTCAGCCACAGTGTAGCATATGTTTTTTCCCTTGGCAAGTTTTTTCATCAAAACCGGCGATTCGCCGGCAGGGCGCGGGCCCTCCGGCAGCAAATAGAAACTGGGCGGCGGCATCCTGTCCCGCCCGCCAAAAAAGGAGGACCCACCATGGATTGGGCTATCAAAATCGGCTATGCGGTGATGGTTTTCGCCATCATCATGTGCTTCATCTTCAGCAAGCGCGGCGAAAAGGAAATGCGTCATATGGTTGACCGCTTCGCCCAGGCGTTCTGCAAGCTTTCCAACTATGTGCTGCCGGGCGGCAAAGCGCCCGCGGCCACGCTTTCCACCCGCAAAAAGGACGGGGTGATGCAGGCCCTGCCGGCCGCCGAGCAGCCGGAGGAGCTGCAAAAGCTGATGAAGCGGGGAACCGCCCGCCACCTGGCGGAGCTGTACGGCCAAATGGAGGAGGCCAGCGCCGAGCTGGTGTACCGCTGCCGCCGCCACCGCCGCAACCGGGAGCTTTTCGCCGATCCCATCCGGCAGATCTGCTACCTGACGAGTGTGTTCCTGGAGGGCTGCGCCGACCCCAAGACCATCAGCGACCAGAACCGGATCAATGCCTTCGAGAGCTTCTACACCGACCAGCTCAAGCACCGGGCCACCCTGCTCAAGAGGATCGCCGGTGAAAACGCCGAGTCGTTCCTGGAGCTGAACATGGACTACGACCTGGCTACCGTGGAGAAGATGGAGCTGGAGGCCAAGAAAAACCGCCGCAAGAATGAACGGGAGGCCGCCGCCCGCAGAAAACAGGAAAAGGCCGCCCAGCGCGAGATCAACCGCAACAAATAACGCCCGCAAAATTCCTCGCCCGGTAAAGCGGCCCCAAAGGGGAAAACCGCAAGACCCATTGGGGTGCGGGGCCGGCTCCGGAGGCGCAATGGCCCGGCGGAAATGGGGGATTTGCGGCGGGCGCGCCGCAGCGGGGAGGGCTGCCCGTCAGGGTCAGCACGACAAAAGCGGAGGGCGCGCCCGCCTTCCTGCCCGGCCTGCGGGGGCGCGGGTACCGGGCGGGGGAAATACAGCAGATACCAGAAAAACAGCGAATACAGGAGGTTCCGCTAGATGACGGAAAAACAGATAGGAGGGAACGGCATGGCCAAACGGCAGCCAACAGTACTGCGCGTACCGGAAAACGGGGCAGGGGATCCCTTTTTTGGGCGGCAGGGCAATTGGTTCGAGGTTATTTTTGAATCTTCCTACGATGGCTTTTACATCACCGATGGCAACGCCATCACCCTGACCCTGAATAAAAGCTACGAGACCATCAGCGGCCTGCGCAAGGAGGAGATGGTGGGCCGCAGCATGGCGGAGCTGGTGGCCAGCCGGGTCATTTCGGCTTCCGGCACATTGCTGGCGCTGGAACGCCGGGAATCGGTGACGATGGAGCAGCAGTTCAAAACCGGCAAGCGGGCCATCATCACTAGCACCCCGGTTTTCGATTCCGAAAGCAACATCGTCATGGTGGTTACCAATGTCCGGGATGTTACCGAGCTGTACTCCCTGAAGGAGCAGCTGGAGCAGAGCGAGGAGCGCAACCGGCTCTATTCCGCCGAGCTGGAGGCTGCCCGCAGCCACCAGGACCGCAATCCATCCAGCCTTATTTTCCACGATAAGAACATGCAGAATGTCATTAGCCTGCTGAACCGCGCCGCCCAGATGGAGGTGCCGGTGCTGCTGCAGGGCGAGGTGGGCGTGGGCAAGGGCGCCCTTTCGGAGTACATCTACAGCAAAAGCAAGCGACGCAAGGAACACTTTATCACCATACCCTGTGCCTCCCTGCCGGATGACACCATGGTGGCCGAGCTGTTCGGGCTGGGACCGGGGGTCTCACCGGAATACCCACAGGGCAAGACCGGCCTGCTGGAGCAGGCCAACCGCGGGGTGGTCTTTCTGGATGAGGTGGAGCAGCTGAACCACGAAAGCCAGACCCGGCTGCTTTCGGCCATCAAGCGGCGGCAGGTAAAGCCGCTGGGCTACGGCGCCGATAAGCCCTGTGACCTGAGAATTATCGCTTCCACCAGCGCTGACCTGCTGGCCCTAGTGCGGGAAAAGAAGTTCCGGGAGGACCTGTACTATGCCCTGAGCGTGCTGCCCATCAATGTACCGCCGCTGCGGGAGCGCCGGGAGGATATTCCCTACATTGTGACGGCCTATGCCGCCGAAATGAACAAGAAATATCACCAGAAAAAGCGCTTCGCCCCGGAGACCATCATCTGCATGCAGAGCTACAACTGGCCCGGCAATATCCGGGAGCTGCACAATGTGGTGGAGCGCATGATGATTATTTCCAAGAACAATGTCATCCAGCCGGAGGAGCTGCCCATCACCGATAACATCACCATCAGCCAGAAGGATAGCGAGGAGTACTTTGAGCAGGTGAACCTGCACAAGCTGGTGGAGCAGCTGGAGATCAGCTACATCCGGCGGGCGTACAGCCGCTACGGCAATGTAAGGGATGCCGCCCGCAGCCTGGGCATGGATGCTTCCACCTTTGTGCGCAAGCGCAAAAAGATAGAGCAGGGGAGGGAATAGTTGCAAAAACGCAATGATGCGCAAAAATGCAACACCTCTTGATTTGTTCAAAAATTTTTAACGAATAGTCAGAAAAGCAAGGAATCAAGCGGAAAAACGGAACAAAATTTTTTGAAAATCGGGAGTGACTGTTGCAGATGCACAACACGAACTCCCGATTTTTCCGCAAAAAATGCAAAAAATGTAGCAAAAACACCCAAAACCGCAAATATGCCAAAAATAAAAGTGAACAAAGGAATTCTCCTCAAAAATACACCCCTGCCAAACTTGCTCCGGGGCGGTTTACAAGCCGAAATTGGCCGGATATAATCGAAAATGAAAGCGGGTGGCCGCTGTGCCGCGCCCCTGGAGAAAGGCCCGCTTTACTGTGAAACAGCCGGATGGCAGCCGCCTGATTGGGACAGGGGAGCAGCCCGCCGGCAGAGGAGTTACCACAAAAAACTGTGACGAGGAGGAATCTTCACATGACCGAAATGACCGAAACCAAAAAAGTGGAGGTACCGGAAGGCTTTATGACCGGTAAGTTCCCGCTGAAAAAGCGCGCTTACGGTGAAGAGCAGCCCGGTATCAAAGTAGGCCCCTTCAAGATCCGTCTCCCCCTGATCCACCACGAGTGGTCCTGGACCGAGATGGCCGCCGCCATGTTCCTGGGCGTTGCCTGTCTGGGCGCTGGTGTTACCACCACCATGACCACCTTTGGTCTGGATGACCCCGCGAATATCGCTGCCCTTGGCTTTGATGAGAACGGCGTATTCCTGATGGCTTTGACCTTTGGTGTTCTGAACGCGATCTGCTACTACCTGCCCTCTCTGCTGGGCGACCCCGTAGTTCCCGGCTGGATCACCCCCGCGCTGCCTTTGACCCTGAAATTCCTGCAGCAGTGGGACCTGCCCAACTACGCCACCGGACAAGTAGACCGTATTTACGCGATGATAGCCCTGCAGATGCTGGTTGCTCTCAGCTTCCTCATCATGGGTGCTACGGGTATCGGCCGTAAGCTGGTAGATGCCGTACCCATGGGCATCAAGGCCGGTATTGTATTGGGCGCCGGCGTAACGGCCGCGGTAAATGTATTCTCCGCCCGTATGCCCAAGGCCCCCTGGACCGTTGCCATCGCTGTACTGATGTCCTACTTCTTCCTGTTTAACCCCACCTTTGCCCGTAAGGCGACCAAGAGCCGCTTCTGGAATGTAGTGCGTAACCAGGGCGTAGTACCTGCCCAGCTGTTCGCCATCATTCTGGCTCCCGTGCTGCTGCACGAGATCCCGCTGCCTCAGATCCAGTGGGGCTTTACCCCCCTGAGCTTCGGCTATGTTCTAGAGCACTTCACCATCTTTGGTCTGGGCTTCCCGGCCTGGAGCTTCTTCCTGGCGGCAATCCCCTCCGCGCTGGCGACCTACATCATCGCTTTCTCCGACTTTGTACTGGCGAAGGAAGTTGTTGCCGAGGCTACCGCTTACCGTCCTGATGAGAAGGTTATCTTCGATGCCAGCCGTTCCAATCTGGTCAGCTTCCTGCGTAACGCCATCATGTCCCTCTTTGCTCCCTGGGTCCCCATGTGCGGCCCGCTGTGGGCTTCCGGTCTTTTGACCATCACCGAGCGCTACAAGAGAGGCTACAAGACCATGCACACCTACTGGGATGGTGTATGTACCTTCCGTGCAGCTACCGTAATCTCCGTTCTCATTCTGCCGCTGGTTACCCTCATTAAGCCCGCGTTTGCCATCTTCTTCGGCATCACCATGGGCGTTCAGGCCTTCGCCTGCGGCAACATCGGTATCCGCATGTGCACCACCGCCAATGACCGCGGCGTTGCCTGCGTTATTGCCGGTGCTCTGACCTACTTCACCCCCGGCTGGGCTCTGCTCGTCGGTATCATCGTCTGGGCTGTTGTTGACGGCTCCGAGGCTGTGATCAACCTGAAGAACCGCAAGAAGACCCCCGGTGAGCCCACTCCGGAAGAGCTGGTCTTTAAGCCTGAGGACAAAAAAGGCTGCTGCTGATCATTAAAGAAATTACCCCGCAAGGAAAAATGCCCCACCCGCGGGAGATTGAGATAGCCCACTGCGGCGCGCACTCATCTCCCGGCGGGCAAGGGAGATGGAACTGATGATCCCAAGGTCAGTTCCATCTTTTCCGCGAAAGCGCGCCGCCCCAAAGAGAAAAGAAAAGGGAGGTAAACCGCCATGAAAATGCTTTCTATTAAACCGACCATCTATAAGTTTAAGACCGCTGAAGAATTCGCTGCGGAATTCAAAATCGGCGTTGGTGACCTGGTGATCACCAACGAATATATCTACCAGCCCTTCTTTGGCAAGCTGAACCTCGGCTGCGATGTGCTGTATCAGGAGAAATACGGCGCTGGCGAGCCCTCCGATGACATGGCAGAGGCCATGTATAAGGACATTAAAGGCGACCATAAGCGTGTTATCGCCATCGGCGGCGGTACCGTCATTGATATTTCCAAGCTTTTTGCACTGAAAACTGTTTCCCCCATCCTGGATCTCTACGATGGCAAGACCGAGATCGTGAAGGATAAGGAGCTGGTACTGGTGCCCACCACCTGCGGCACTGGCAGCGAAGTCACCAACATCGCCATTCTGGCACTGAACAGCCGCGGCACCAAAAAGGGCCTGGCGGTGGATGAGATGTATGCCGACAGCGCCGTGCTGGTACCCGAACTGCTGAACGGCCTGCCCTTCCGCTTCTTCGCTACCAGCTCCATCGATGCCCTGATCCATGCCGTGGAATCCAGCCTTTCCCCCAAGGGCAACGAGATGACCCGGATGTTTGGCTACAAGGCCATTGATATGATCCTGCACGGCTACAAGAAGATCGCTGCGGACGGCCCCGAGGCCCGGATGCCGCTGCTGGAGGACTTCCTGATGGCCTCTCTGTACGCGGGCATCGCCTTTGGCAATGCGGGCTGCGCCGCCGTTCATGCCATGAGCTATCCCCTGGGTGCGACCTTCCATGTGGCGCACGGCGAGAGCAACTACGCCATGTTTACCGGCGTAATGAAGAACTATATGGAGATCCGCCGCGATGGCGAGATCGAGAAGCTCAATAAGTTCATCGCCGATATCCTGGGCTGCAAGGTAGAGGATGTTTATGAGGAGCTGGAGAAGCTGCTGAATAACCTCATCCAGAAGAAGGCCCTGCACGAGTACGGCATGAGCCGTGAGCAGATCGAGGAATTCGCGGACAGCGTAATAGCGAACCAGGGCCGCCTGATGGCCAATAACTTTGTGGAGCTGGACCGCGACCGCCTCATCAAGATCTATACCGAGCTGTACTAATTGCACATAAACAGAGCCGACTAACGATGAATCCAAAGAAAGAAAGGAAGTAACGAAAATGGCACTGATGACAGGCGAACAGTATATCGAAAGCATTAAGAAGATCAAAATGGAGATCTATATGTTCGGTGAGAGATACAATAACCCCACCGAGAGCCCCATTCTGCGTCCTTCTCTCAACTCCGTCCGTATGACCTACGACCTGGCCCAGATGCCCGAGTATGAGGACCTGATGACCGTGGTTTCCCCCTACACCGGCACCCGCGTCAACCGCTTCACCCACATCCACCAGAGCACCGAGGACCTCATCAAGAAGGTAAAGATGCAGCGCCTGTGCGGCCAGAAGACCGCCGCCTGCTTCCAGCGCTGCGTAGGTATGGATGCTTTAACGCTCTGTTCTCCACCACCTATGAGTGCGACAAGGCTCACGGCACCAACTACCATGAGAACTTTGTGAAGTTCATGAAGTATGCCGCCGAGAACGACCTGACCGTTGACGGCGCCATGACCGACCCCAAGGGAGACCGTTCCCTGGCACCTCACGCCCAGGCCGATCCTGATATGTTCCTGCGTATTGTGGAGCGCCGCCCCGACGGTATCGTAGTCCGCGGCGCCAAGGCCCACCAGACCGGTATCTGCAACTCCCACGAGGTCATCGTAATGCCCACCCAGTCCATGGGTCCCGATGATAAGGACTATGCGGTTTCCTTTGCCGTACCGCTGGATACCCCCGGTCTGTTCATGATCATCGGCCGCCAGAGCTGCGACACCCGTAAGCTGGAAGGCTCCACCCTGGATGTCGGCAACTCCGAGTTCGGCGGCGTGGAAGCCTTGACCATCTTTGACGATGTATTTGTTCCCAATGACCGTATCTTCCTGTGCGGCGAGCATGAATTTGCCGGGATGCTGGTGGAGCGCTTTGCCGGTTACCACCGCCAGAGCTACGGCGGCTGCAAGGTCGGCGTAGGCGATGTTCTGATTGGTGCTGCTGCTGTTGCCGCTGACTACAACGGCGCTGCCAAGGCCAGCCACATCAAGGATAAGCTCATCGAGATGACCCACCTGAATGAGACCCTGTACTGCTGCGGTATCGCCTGCTCCGCCGAGGGTCACAAGACCGAGAGCGGCAACTACATCATTGACCTGCTGCTTGCCAACGTCTGCAAGCAGAACGTCACCCGCTTCCCCTATGAGATCGTCCGCCTGGCCGAGGATATCGCCGGCGGTCTGATGGTCACCGCTCCCTCCGAGAAGGACCTGCGCGATGAGAAGATCGGGCCGTACATCGATAAGTACCTGCGCGGCGTGGCTACCGTCACCACCGAAAACCGCATGAAGATCCTGCGTCTCATCGAAAACCTGGCCCTGGGCACCGCGGCCGTTGGCTACCGCACCGAATCCATGCACGGCGCCGGTTCTCCCCAGGCTCAGCGCATCATGATAAGCCGCCAGGGCAACCTGAACGCCAAGAAGGAGCTGGCCAAGGCCATCGCCCATATTGAAGAATAACCTCCTCATAGAATAACCCCTTTATCTCCCCGCGGGGCAGGGCACAGGGCGCTGTGCCCCGGCTCTGCCCCGCCCCCTTTGCGGGGGAAAACCAAAGACCCAAGGAGAGATGCAAGCCATGCTGGAACGGATCGAACAGGTTCTGGATGAAAAAGTACGCCCCGCCCTGCGTACCCACGATGGCGACATAAAGGTGGTGCGGGTGGAGGACGGCGTGCTGTACTTCAGTATGCTGGGACAATGCAGCAACTGTCCCTCCGCGGTGGTGACGGCCGAAGAGCTGGTGGCTCCGCCTATTCTGGAGGCGATCCCGGAGCTGCGGCAGGTGGTGCTGGATACCACCGTAAGCGATGAACTGTGGCAGGACGCCATGGAGCTGCTGCGCCGGCGTCACGCCGGTGAAGCGTGAGAATAGGCATAAAGTACTGTGGGGGCTGCAACCCACGCTATGACCGGGTGGCCGCGGTAAAGGAGCTGCAACAGCGGCACCCCGAATGGAAGATAGAGCCCGCCGGAGAGGGCGGGCAGGAGTACATCCTGGTGGTGTGTGGCTGTACCGCCGTGTGCGCGGGCCATGCCCACCTGAAGGCCGCCAAACACAAATTTGTCATTAACAGCAGGGAGCAGCTTGCGGCTGCCTGTGAAGCGATAATAAAAGAAAATGAGGTGTAACAATGGAGGACTGGAGAACTCTGTATCAACAGAAGCTGACCACAGCCGAGGAAGCGGTAAAGCATATTAAATCCGGCGACCGGGTGGTAGTGACCCACGCCACCGGCGAACCCATCCTGCTGACCGACGCCATGGTAGCGAACGCCGAGCAGTACGAGAATGTGGAAGTGGTGCACATGGTGGCCATGGGCAAGGCCGAATACTGCCTGCCCGAAAATTCCAAGCACTTCCGCCACAACAGCCTGTTCCTGGGCGGCAGCACCCGCAAGGCCATAGAGGAGGGCCGGGGCGACTTTACCCCCGTGTTCTTCAGCGAGATTCCGGAGCTGTTCCGCACCACGCTGCACCCCAATGTAGTGCTGCTGCACCTGAGCACCCCCGATGAGCACGGCTATTGCAGCTTTGGCGTTTCCTGCGACTATACCAAGCCCGCCGCCGAGTGCGCCGACCTGCTGATCGCGCAGATCAACCCCAAGATGCCCCGCACCATGGGTGACAGCTTCATCCATGTCAGCAAGCTGGATTACATTGTGGAGCAGGAGACTGACCTCATCGAGCTGGCCCCGCCCCATATCGGCGAGGTGGAGCGCGCCATCGGCGAGAATATTGCCTCCCTGGTGAAGGACGGCGACTGCCTGCAGCTGGGCATCGGCGCCATTCCCGACGCGGTGCTCCTGTTCCTGAAGGACAAGAAGGACCTGGGTATCCATTCTGAGATGTTCAGCGACGGCGTGGTAGAGCTGGTAGAGGCCGGTGTCATCACCAATGCGAAGAAGAACATTCACAAGGGCAAGAGCGTGGCGACTTTCCTGATGGGCACCCGCCGCCTGTATGACTATGTGGATAACAACCCCGAGGTGGCCATGATGCCGGTGGACTATGTCAATGATCCCCGTGTCATCTGCCAGAACGATAACCTTGTTTCCATCAATTCCTGCGTGCAGGTGGACCTGATGGGCCAGGTGGTTTCCACCTGCGTGGGTCTGCGGCAGATCAGCGGCGTGGGCGGCCAGGTGGACTTTGTACGCGGCGCCAATATGAGCCGGGGCGGCCGTACCATTATGGCCATGCCCAGCACCGCCGCCAAGGGCACCATCTCCAAGATCGTTCCCTTGATTGATGAGGGCGCGGCCGTGACCACCAGCCGCTACGATGTGAACTATGTGGTGACCGAGTATGGCATTGCCCAACTGAAGGGCAAGACCCTGCGCGAGCGCGCCAGAGAGCTCATCAAGATCGCGCATCCCGATTTCCGGGAGGGGCTCATCAAGGTATACGAGGAGCGCTTCCACGCGAAGTTCTGATTGATTTTCTCTTCATTTTCATGTTCCCCTTCGCGGAGAGGAGGACAATGCCAGCCCCATTGTCCTCCTTTTCTGCACATAGAGAAGCGGAAAAAATGACCGAAAAGAGAGGAGTACACCTCCATGAATGAAGTGATATTAAGCGGACTGGGCATCCTGCTGGCACTGTGCGGCATGACCGTACTCATCTTCCGGCGGGTCTCGCCCATTATAGTGGGGCCGCTGGCGGCGCTGCTGGTAACAGTGATGAGCGGGCTGCCGGTGCTGGATTCGGTGACCGGGGTATATGTAGCGGGCGTCGGCTCCTTCTTTGTTTCCTACTTTATGATCTTCCTGCTGGGGAACATCCTGGGCAGCCTGTACCAGATCAGCGGGGCGGCGGCGAAGATCGGCGAAACGGTGGTGCGGTGGTTCGGCGCCAAAAACTGCATGGTGGCGTGCTTGATTTCGGCGGCGCTGCTGAGCTACGGCGGCATCAACAGCTTTGTCATCATCTTCGCCATCTATCCCATCGCGCTCAAGCTCTTTGAGGAGGCGGACCTGCCCACCTACCTGCTGCCGGGTATTGTGTGCGGCGGCATGTGGACCTTTGCGATGACCGGGCCCTTTTCACCGCAGATCTGCAACATCGTTTCGATGCAGAGCCTGGGCACCCCCTCCTACGCCGGGCTGATCCCCGGCTTGGCGGCTTCGGTCGTCATGGCGGTGCTGATTGTGTGGTACATGAACCGCCAGGCAAAGAAGGCAAAGGGACGGGGTGAGCACTTTACCCCACCGGAGGGCGGAGTGCGCCAGCATGAGGGGCCCACTCCCGGCACCGTGGTCAGCTTTATCCCGCTGACGGCTGTTATCGTGCTTTTTAATGTGACGGAGATCGGCATTGTGGCCTGCCTGCTCATCGGTATTGTGCTGTCGCTGGGGCTTTTCTGGCGCAGCATTCCGTGGGGAGAGATGCTCTCCACCATGAACCAGGCGGCGGGCAGCTCCGTGACGGTCATCATCAACACGGCTACCATTGTGGGCTTTGGTGCGGTGGCGAAGATCACCCCTTTCTATGCCTGGGCGGTGGAGCTGCTGGAGGCTTCCACCGCGAACCCCTATGTGGTGGCCGCCGTGGGCAGCAATATTTTCGCCTGCATCCTTGGCTCCTCCTCCGGCGGGCTGACGCTGATGTATACCTCGCTGAAGGAGATCTTCCTGAGCTACGCGGGGCAGGGGTACAGCCTGGAATTTATCCACCGGCTGTGCTCGCTCGGCTCCGGGGGGCTGGATTCCATGCCCTGGAACGGCTCCATTGTTTCGGTGTTCGGCATCTGCCACACCACCCACAAGGCCAGCTATAAGTATAACTTTGTGACCTGCGCGGTGATCCCGGTGCTGTGTACCTTCCTCATCGCGCTGCCCATCTGCATCTGGCTGGGCTGATAGAAGAAGGAGAAAACCCATGAAAACGATACTGACCATGCCCAGCACGGAACTGGCCCTGCTGACGATGACGGGGGAGGGTAAGCCCTTTGTGCTGAACCGCCGCACCATGGCGGAGCTGGAAGCCCTGCTGGATGAGGTGCGCCGCCGTGCCCCCCGGGCCCTGGTGCTCACCGGGGAGGGGAGGTTCTTCTGCGCCGGGGCGGATATACGGGAGATGGCGGCCATGGATGACCGGGAGCTGTATGACTGGGCGCTGCTGGGCAGCCGCCTGAACACCAACCTGGAGGAGCTGCCGATGCCGGTGCTGGCCGCGGTGAACGGCATGGCGCTGGGCGGCGGCTGTGAGCTGGCGCTGGCGTGTGACCTGCGCTGCGCCTCCATGGCGGCGAGCTTTGCGGTGCCGGAGGTGACCCTGGGCACCATATGCGGGGCGGGCGGCACCCAGCGGCTGCCCCGGCTTATCGGTGAAACGCGGGCCAAGGAGATGATCTTTACCGGGCGGGAAATTACCGCCGAAACGGCCCGAGAATGGGGTCTGGTAAATGGGGTCTTTACTGCCGGCAGCCTGCTGGAGGAAACACTGAACCTGGCGGAGGAGATCGCCCGGAACAGCCCCTACGCTGTGACCTGCGCTAAGCGGAGCGTGAACGGCGGACGGGAAATGCTGCTGGAGGAAGCGCTGGAATGGGAACGGAGCCTCTTTGGCGAATGCGGCGAAAGCCGGGACCGCAAAGAGGGCATGATGGCCTTCCTGGAAAAACGGCCCCGGATATTTACCGGGGAATGAGAGAGGAGAGAGCATGGCAAAGGTGATCTCGGCCGCCGGGGCTGCCGCCCTGATTGGGGACGGCATGACGGTGGCGGTGGATGGCTTTATCGGCTTTTCGCTGGCGGAGGATATCCTGTGTGAGATGGAGGAGCGCTTCCTGCGGGAGGGCCACCCCCGTGACCTGCGGCTGGTGAATGTGGCGGGCTTGGGCGGCGATGGCCGCCGCCGGGGCATCAATCATTTTGCGCACCGGGGGATGCTCTCCCGGCTTTTGTGCAGCAATCTCAGCCTGGCCAATGCCATTTACCCCCACATCAGCGCAGGGGATTTTGCGCTGTTTATGGCTCCGCAGGGGGTCATGTCCCACATGATGCGGGCCATCGCCGGGAAAAAGCCGGGGGTGCTGACCTCCGTGGGGCTCAGGACCTTTGTGGACCCGCGGCGGGATGGCTGCCGTATGAACCAAAAGGCCTGGGAAAGCGGCGAGGAAGTGGTACAGCTGGTGGAGCTGGCCGGGCAGGAGCAGCTCTTTTTCCCGGCGTTCCCGCTGGATGCCTGCATCATCAAGGGCAGCACTGCCGATGCCGATGGGAACATCAGCATGGAAAAGGAGGCCTTCCTGCTGGAGCAGTACGAGATGGCCGCCGCCGCCCACAACAGCGGCGGACTGGTGCTGGCCCAGGTGGATCAATTGGTGCCCGCCCACACCATGAACGCCAAGGATGTGGTGGTGCCGGGCTGCCTGGTGGATTACATCGTGGTGGGGCGGGAGGAAAACTCCCGGCAGCAGTTTGTCACCGAGGAGCGCTGGGTGGAGGCCTTTACCGGGCGGGTGCGCATCCCGCTGGAGGGGCTGCCGCTGGTGCCGCCGGACATCAAAAAGGTGATGGCCCGCCGGGCCGCCGCGGAAATAAAGGACGGTGACTTTGTTAATTTCGGGATCGGGGTGCCTACCCTCATCACCAATGTACTGGCCGAGGAAAAACGGCTGGAGCGGGTGACGCTCAGCATTGAATCCGGGACGATAGGCGGGGCGCCGCAGGGCGGCCTGCTGACCGGCGCCGCCTACAATGCCGATGCCATGATAAAGCAGCCGGATATCTTTGACCTGTACGATGGCGGCGGCATTGATGTGGCGTGCCTGGGCGGGGCTGAATTTGACCGGGAGGGCAATGTGAATGTGAGCCGCTTTGGGGAGAAGATCCCCGGGCCCGGCGGGTTCATCAATATCTCGCAGGGAGCGAAGAAGGTGTGCTTTATGGGCAGCTTTACCGCCGGGGAAAGCGAGATCCGGCTGGAAGGCGGCCGGCTGCGCATCATAAAGGACGGCAATATCCGCAAGTTCCGGCAGGCGGTGGGGCATATCACCTTTTCCGGGGAGTACTCCAACCAAAAGGGGACCCAGCAGGTGCTGTATATCACCGAGCGCGCGGTGTTTCGCCTGACGCCGGAGGGCCTGCTGCTGTGCGAGATCGCCCCCGGGGTGGACCTGCGGCGGGATATTCTGGAGAAGATGGAATTTACCCCGCTGATTGCCCCCGACCTGCGGGAAATGGACGCGGCGCTTTTTGCCGAGTGAGGGAAATTTATGCGTTTTGAAAGCGTGTGGGCGGTGTACCTTAGCGCCTGCGGCAGTACCCGGCGGGTGCTGCGGGCGATGGCCGAAGCGGCCGGGGAAGCGCTGGCCCTGCCGGTGCGGGAGCTGGACTACACCCTGCCCCCGGCACGGGAACAAAACTATGCCTTTGGCGAAGGAGATCTGATATTCTGGGGGAGCCCGACCTACGCGGGGCGGCTGCCCAATGTGCTGCTGCCCTTTTTGCGGGGACGCTTTACCGGCGGGGAGCGCAGCGGCCGTGGCGGTGGTGCTGTACGGCAACCGCGGCTATGATGACGCCCTGAAGGAGCTGTGCGAGGTGCTTTCCGGGAACGGCTTTTGCCCGGTGGCTGCGGCGGCAATGGTGGGCGAGCATGCCTTTGCGCCGGCGCTGGCCCATGGCCGGCCGAACGGGGAGGACCGTGCGGCTGCGGCGGAATTTGCCCGCAAAACGGCGCTGACGCTGCGGGGGAGGGAACACCCCATCCCCGTCACGGTGCCCGGCCGGGAGCCGATTGGGCCCTACTACACCCCGCTGGGACTGGATGGGGAACCAGCGCGCTTTTTGAAGGCGAAGCCGCTGACCGACCCCCTGAAATGCGCCCGGTGCGGGCTGTGCGCGGCGCTTTGCCCCATGGGGTCGATCCCAAAGGAGGAGCCGACCGTTTGCAGCGGCATCTGCATCAAGTGCCAGGCCTGTGTAAAGGGATGCCCCACCGGGGCCAAATATTTCGCCGATGCGGCGTTTTGCTCCCACCGTGCCATGCTTGGAGCAGACCTACGCAAAACGGCGGGAGAACGAATTCTTCCCGCCCCTGTGATGAATATACCTTCGCTTGGCAAGAGCAGATACGGCTTTTGCGGATATAAATACCGTCCGACTTTGTGCGTCGCGTTGACAGGCGCCAGCCTCCCTGCCGCTCCGCGCTTCCTCGGACGCCATTTCTCCCGCGCAAAAACTCCGAAAAGCGTGTGTGTCCTTGTCAAGCAAAGGTAAAATCCCCTGTCCAGACCCACGCGGGTGGACAGGGGAATTTTTTTATTCTTCGGTTTCCTCGGTGGAATCTGACTCCAGCGGTTCGGTGCCTTCCCCCTCCGCCAGGCGGTAGCCCACGCCCACCTCGGTAAAGAGGTACCGGGGTTCTTCGGGATTTTTCTCCAGCTTGCGGCGGAGGTTGGCCATATGGACCCGCAGCAGCTTGTTATCCCGGGGGTTGGCCGCGGGGCCCCACAGCTCCCGCAGCATCTGCTGGTAGGTAAGCACCCGCCCGGCATAGCGGCCCAGCAGCGCCAGGATCTTAAACTCACTGGGGGTCAGGCCGGCGTCCTCGCCGCCCAGGTAGGCCCGGTGCTTATTGTAGTCAATGACAAGATCCCCCACGATGTACTGGCCCTCCCGCAGCTCCTCGCCGCCGCAGGCCTTGCGGGTGTGGCGCAGCGCCGTGCGGATGCGCGCCAGCAGCTCCACGGTGCCAAAGGGCTTGGTGAGGTAATCATCCGCACCAAGATCTAGTGCGCCGGCCTTGTCGTCCTCGGTCATGCGGGCAGAAATGACAATGATGGGAACACTGCTCCATTTGCGGATGCTTTGAATGATGCCAATGCCATCCATATCGGGCAGGCCCAGGTCCAGCAGGACGCAATCGGGACAGTGGGAGGCCGCCAACGCCAGCGCCGAGCGGCCATCCCCCACGGCGACGGTATCATAGCCCGCGTTGCTCAAGGTGCTTTGCAGGTAGTGCCGGATGCCGGCGTCATCCTCTACGATCATGATCTTATCACAGTGTTTCATCCTTCAGTTTCCTCCTCATCTTCGGTTCCGGCAGGCAGCCACAGGCATACCCGCGCTCCACCCTCGGGGCGGTTTTCGGCGGTCATGCGGCCGCCGTGTGCTTTTATGATGGCGCTGCATAGCGTGAGCCCCAGTCCCAGTCCCCGGCGGCCATCGGCGCAGGAGCGCGGCTGCGGCAGCAGCTTGCGGTCAAAAAGCTGGGGGAGCAGCTCTGGAGGGAAGCCCGCGCCGTCATCCTCCACAGCGATCATCACGGTATCCCCCTGCCCGGCGATCTCCACCCGGATGCGGGTAGCGCCCTCGGCGTGGTTCACCGCGTTTTCCAAAAGGTTCAGAATGACCTGCTCCATCAGGGTGGCATCCATCGGGGCGGTCAGGATCTCCTGCGGGCGGATGACCGTGACCGGCAGGGCATGGCGGCTGCGCCGCAGCTTCATCACGGCGCTGTCCACAATCTCCTCCACTACCTCATCGGTGCGGTGCAGGCTTACCTGTTCCCCGGCCATACGGGTGACCGAGAGCATATTTTCGGTGATGCGGGTCAGCCACCGGGTCTCCTGACGGATCTGCTCCAGCAGGGTACGGCACTCCGCTTCGCTCAAGTCGGGCTGCTCCAGCAGCAGGCTGTCGGCACCCTCAATGGAGGCGAGCGGTGTACGCAGATCATGGGAGAGAGCCCGCAAAAGATCTGCCCGCAGCTTTTCGCTTTCGATCTCATACCGCAGGCGTTCGGTTTGCTTTACCCGAGTGGTAAGGGTGCTGATGACCACCGAGACCACCAGCATGACCACGAAGGTGAGCGGGTAACCCGTGATGCTCATATCAAAGCTCCAAAAGGGGTAGGTGAACATGTAATTGACGCAGAACACCCCGATGACCGAGGCCAGAACACCCCACACATAGCCGTTGGTGACCAGTGCCACTATGGCGACAGCCAGCACGAAGATGAGAACGGCAAAGGGGTTGTTGTCATCGTGCACGCGGGAAAGCACGCTGCATACGGCCACCGCTGCCCCCAATAGAAGCAGCATCCGCAGGGTGTCCCGCGCCCATTCTTTTTTGGGGATCATGCCGTTCACCTCCTATCCATTTATAATGCTCCAACCCATTATACCATGCTGTGCCGGGACAGAAAGATAAATTATTCGCTAAGATTTATGTGGGAGAGTTTTTTTCCGAAAAATTAGCGTTGGACAGCCGTATAATGGTACCAAACCAAAACCCCGAGAGGTTTATGAGGAGGATATCATTATGCATACCCAGGCGTACATCGAAGCTCGTAAGGAATTTATCAACTGCATCGTGCTCAGCCCTATCTGTATCTTTGTTTCGCTTATCATTGCGTTTACCGAGTGGCTGCCCATCATGCATGCGGAGAAAAACAAGGTAGAGGCGTAACCCATACATACCACACACTTTTCCGATAGATCATCCCGCAAAAGGCGGCGCAGTACTGGTGGCTGTGCCGCCTTTGTGTGCTCCCAAAAGCATATGAGCTCTTGTCAAGTGAAGGAAAAATGTTTCATGAAACAAAAATCCCCGCCAAAAGACGGGGATTTGTACTTTTCGGTGGGTCATTCGGCCTTGGGCATGTGGCTGTCCAGGTAATCAATGATATCCCGGAACAGCTCCTCCTTCAGTGCCTCATTGTGCACCTCATGGCGGGCACCGTGGTACAGGGTGATGGTGACCTCCTTTAGTCCCTGGGCCTTCAGGCCCTCGTACACCTCGGTGACGCCCTTGCCGTTATTGCCTACGGCGTCCTCATCCCCGGCGTACAGCCACACGGGCAGGTCCTTGGGGATGGCGGCATACCATTCGGGACGGTTGCAGCGGTCCACCAGCTCCAGCAGCTCGCCGTAGCCGCTATTGGTAAAGATAAAGCTGCACCAGGGGTCCTTGATATACTTGCGGCAGACCTCCTCGTCGTGGCAGATCCAGTCCACCAAGGTCTTTTGCTCGGTCTGTTTATTGTTGTTGCCGGTGGTCAGCATATACAGCAGCTTGGAGGTCCCCTTCTTGCCGCCGAACAGCGAAATCAAGGCAACCAGCGCCTTGCCGGGACCGGCGGCGGGGTTCTTCCCGGCGGTGCCGCTGATGAGCAGTGCCTGGAGGTTTTTGCCGTAGCGGGCGGCGTACAGCCGCGCCACAAAGGAGCCCATGCTGTGTCCCAGCAGGAAGTAGGGCAGCCCGGCAAAGTGGGCGCTTATGGCCTTCCGCTCGATCTCCTGATCCTCCACCAGGTTGTTCCAGGCGCCTTTTTCGCCAAAGTAGCCCAGCATCTCATTATTCAGCCGGGCGGTGGAGCCGTGCCCCAGGTGATCAATACCGCAAACGGCATAACCGGCGTCGGTCAGGTGCTGGGCCAGCTCCTCGTACCGCAGGATGTACTCGCACATGCCGTGGCAGATCTGTACCACAGCGCGGGGGTGTCCTTCCGGCAGGAATAAAAAGCCCGAAAGCTTGCTTTTGCCATCGCTGGAATCCAGGGTAAAGGTTCTCTTCTCCATACCTCTTTTGTCCTCCTCGGTTTTATTGCACTTACACCAGCGCGCGGTCCACCGCGGTCACCTCCTGCGCATCGCCGGCAGGGTCCACGGTGTAAAAGGTCAGGTACTCAAAGCGAGTCCACAGCCGGGGCAGCAGGTCGCTGCCGCCGCCGGGCATACCGGTCACCACATAGTGGGGCAGACTATCCGCCAGCAGCTGCACCAGGCTGCGTTCAGGGTCTTCACTGTAATGCACGGTCATGCAGGCGCCGGCATTCAGGCTGGTGCGGTACAGGTGCTCTATAGCGGCGGGGTCCGGCACATTGCCAAACCGCGCGATATTCTGTACCTCCAGTACGCACTGGTGTTCATCGGCTAGGGCTCTCCCGGCCAGGATCAAACGGTCGCAGCTAAGCTGGTCGGTCACCAATACCAGCACGGTAGGATGCAGTTTTTGTGGCTTGCGGGTAGTCACCAACTGGGTCAACGCTCCTTTATGTTATTTTTGCATAGCGCTCCGCCCAGGAGCGGGTACTTCTATTTTCATTATAACAAATCCCACCGCAAAAAGAAACGATAGTGAGAAATTTTCACGAAATGTTTGCAATTGTGCATAAGCAGGTGCCTCCCCAAAATTAGATAAAAAGTTGACGAACGGCCGAAAAAGCGGTATCATATAAAGAAAGCGGCACCCCGCGTATGCCCCACCGTGCCGCAGGATAATACGAGGTGAGCGAGCATGAACGAAAAAACGGTTTCCATTTCGGTGATCCGGCGCCTGCCGCGGTACTACCGCTATTTGGGGATGCTGCTGCACAGCGGCGTGACCCGTATCTCCTCCAAGGAGCTGGCCGCGCAGATGAAGGTCACCGCCAGTCAGATCCGTCAGGACCTAAACTGCTTCGGTGGCTTTGGCCAGCAGGGCTATGGCTACAATGTGGAGCTATTGTATAAAGAGATCGGCGCTATCCTGGGCGTCGAAAAAAAAGATCCCGGCCATTCTCATCGGCTGCGGCACCCGCGGCCAGAGCCTTATCCGGGAGGACGACCTGTTCCGGGACCGCGGCTTTGAGCTGATCGGGGCCTTCGATAAATCCCCGGAGAAGATCGGTCAGGTGCTTCCCAATGGCCTGACAGTGCAGGATATTGCCACCCTGCCGGAATTTTGCTGTGAGCGCGGCCCGCACATGGCGGTGGTGTGTATTCCCCGGGATGCCGCCGAACAGATGGCGGAAACACTGGTGGAATCCGGTATCCGGTCCTTCTGGAATTTCTCCAGCTACGATTTTAAGCTGAAGTATGAGGAATATCCTTCGGTCAATGTCCACCTGGGCGATAGCCTGCTGACCCTCTCCTACATGGTGAACCACCCCAAGGGGGAACCGCAGGAAGAATAAGCGTACATAGAAAAAGCTCCCCATACGGGGAGTTTTTTCTTTTCCCGGCCAAACCCATCTCACCCCAACCCATAGTCTCCCTTGTGTAAAGGGAGGTGGTGAGCGGAGCGAACCGGAGGGATTGCCGGTACAAACTATGGAGATAGTTTCATCTCGCCTGTTGGCGGGGCGGAGCACCGAATTAAAAATCAACCGTTCGTATCCAGATCCGGGAGTGCGCAGCGCTTCCGGTCGGGGCGTATCGACGCGTTGCGGGTCTTTAGGGGCGGAGCCCCTGAATGCTTTTGCCTACTTTTCTTCATAGAAAAGTAGGGCCCCGGCGGCGAGCCGTACGGACCGTCACCCTCCGGTGACTCCGCGACGCCGAAGGCGACTACCAACCTGCCCCCCGCGGCAGCGGTGCTCACCAAGCCTTGTAAAAGGCCTCGCCCCGCCGTCAGGCGACCACTATCTTGGCTTAAATAGGTCTCTTACCTGCTTTTCTTCATAGAAAAGTACGCCCGCGTCAGCGCCTTCCACTGCTCCAGTGTCACCTGCTCCGCCCGGGCATTTTCGGCAATACCCGCCGCCGTCAGCAGTGCACGGGTGGCGTCTTTCTCCCACCGCAGCCCGGCGGAAAGGGAATTGAGCATCGTTTTGCGCCGCTGGCCAAACCCGGCCCGCACCATTGCAAAGAAGTCCTCCCGCGGCGGCAGGTCCTTTGGCAGCTCCTGCGGCAGGTCCAGCCGGATCACCGCGCTATCCACCGCCGGGGCCGGCAGAAAAGACCCCCGTGAGACCGGGAACAGCAGCTTCGGCGTGCTGTAATACCACACCGCCGCGCTGATAGCCCCGCATTCCCGGGTGCCCGGCGCCGCCGTAATGCGCACCGCGGCCTCCTTTTGCACCATCACCGTCAGCGAACGAATGGGCAGTGGCCCCTCCAGCAGCCGCATGATGATGGGCGAGGTGATATAGTAGGGCAGGTTGGCGCACACCACTACCGGCATCCCGGCAAAGTGCTCCTCAAGGAGCGCCGGCAGGTCCAGCACCATCGCATCCCCCTGCACTATGGTCACATTCTTAAATTCCGCCAGCGTCTCCGCCAGGATGGGCGGCAGCCGGTCATCCAGCTCTATCGCCACCACCTTTTCCGCCCGGCGGCACAGCTCTGCCGTCAGCACGCCAAAGCCCGGTCCGATCTCCAGCACCCCCACACCGGGGGCGGCACCGCCCAGCTCTGCCATTTTGGGGCATACGCCGGGGTTGATGATAAAATTCTGCCCCAGCGCGCGGGAAAAGGAAAACCCATGGCGCTGCAGCAGCTCCTTGATGACGGCGGGATCGGTAAGTGTGGGCATGGCGGCCTCCTTGCGGGGTGATTTTTCGCTTTTCAGTATATCGTTTTTGGGGCAAAAATGCAACACCGCGCCCCCGATTCGTAAAGGCCGCTATACGGAAAGTATTTCACACTTTCCACCGGGTTTTCCACATTTGCGGGGTGGAAAAGCCCAAATTTGTGTCAAAATTGTGACGATCAAGGGCTTTTGAGGACAATATCCCACTAAATGGGTGTGGAAAACCGTGCCTCCGGCAGGCAAGGCCCTAAAACACCTCGTAATGATTCCGGAATGTCAACCCCCCTTTGCCCCCTAAATTTTATCCTTATTTTTGATGGAGTTTGCCAAGAAACCGTCTTGACAACAGGGAATAAGATGGTATAATAATAAAGCGCTATGCGGAAGTGCTGGAATCGGCAGACAGGCACGTTTGAGGTGCGTGTGTCCATGACGTGTGGGTTCAAGTCCCATCTTCCGCACCAAAAAGAAAAGACGCCTTTGGGCGTCTTTTTCTTTTTGGTGCACTGGGGAGCACAAAGCCTGCGCAAAGGACCAGTCTGTGTCCTGATGAAACGCGAAAGACAACCCTGACGGTTTTCTTTCACACTATCTTTCCCTCCGAAGGCGCAGGCTTGTCCAGATATTACCGGCCGTCTTTTTCTTTTTGGTGCGGTGGGGAGCACAAAGCCTGCATAAAGGGCCAGTCTGCCCCAGCTTAAATGCGGAATAGGCTATTTTCACCTGTTCGGTGAAAGAAAAATCTGATTAAATCAAAACAGAGGGGCCGCTCTCTCTTGCAGAGCAGCCCCTCTGTCCAAAACGACTACACCGGGTCGTTTTGTCCATTCACCCCCGGCAGAGCGCCCTTTGGAGAGCTATGGGGCCAATCTGTGTGGGATGCTTTCCGCAAAAATATCTAGCTGATATTTTTGAGCTAATGCACGAATGGTATTTCGCTCGCTGCGGCGAGCGACCTGCCTTTTCAAAAGGCCGGCGCCAAAACTTTTTACATTTTTCCTCTCGCGCACGCGCGTGCACCCGCCCGTACCCGCGCGCTACATGCGTGTATATGTACGCGCGCATGGACTTTCAGTCCGGATTATGGGACTCATCATCTGCTACAATAAAACCGTGGAAAGCAGCCGGCAGCCCCTTATCCCAGGAGAGAAACCGAGAAGAAAACTGCCGCCGGTCAACCATTCCGGGCGGCCAGCAGCCCCGCCGCAAAGTCCCTTACCCGCTGCTTTTCCGCCGGGGTCAGCCGGGCCAGCAGCGCCCCCAGGCTCTCCCCACCCAGTCCGTCCTCCGCCGGGAGGGCGGGCTTTTCTATTTGCGGCGAATTGCCGCACAGCCAGTCCACTGTCACATTGTATTTTTCAGCGATCTCCCGCAGCTTTCCCCGGTAGGAGCCGCTCCGTCCGGCCCGCCAGTCGGCCACCACATTGCCGCTTTTGTAGCCAAGCGACCGGGCAAATTCCGCATCCGCCCCATGCCGGTCCGGGATCAGGGATAGAATTCTTTGCAGCATAATATCCATATTTTCTCTCCTCATTTTGGCTAAATCTACAAAAACTCATAAATCGTGAGAAAACACTTGAAATCACGCAAAACATGAGTTACAATGGAAAGTGGGATCTTTCCCCAAACGCTCTGTTTTGTATGATTTTTCGCTTGTTCAAGCGGTTTCCATCTCTATCATACCGCAAAAAACCGCCCTTGTCAAGTGCTTTTAATCCACACGAACATGAGCACGAACAGTCCCAGCCGGGGAACGGCCTGAGCCGTTCCGAAACCGTCCAAATGACCGGCGGAATGCCGAGAGAGAAAACCGATGAAGTGCCGGGGAAACGGCCGCCGCTTGCAGGGGGGGCTTTGTCGCCATCCGGGAACGGCCTGCCGCCAAACGACCCGGCCACGAGGCCGTGCCGCCCTGGAGGGCAGCGGCCGAATCCACTTCCAGCTGGCGCGCCTGGGGGCGACCCCGGTGGCCCTGGTGGATAAACGCCACGGCAGCTTCAGCGACCTGGCCGGGGCCTTTACCATGAACACCACCGCCACCAGTGAAGGCGGCTGGCAGGGCTGCCATATGCGGCAGGAGATCCTGGGCAGCGACAGCGCCGATGTGCTAGCCCCCAAGGAGGGGACGCTGCTGGCCCTGCTGCCGGAGGAGCTGCGGGCGGTGATGAAGCCTTGCACCAAATACACCGATAACACCGGCAATTCCATGGAAGCCGCCGCGGTGACCGCTACCCAGGAGTGGCTGTTCCTGCTCTCGGAGTGGGAGTACTACGGGGCCCGCACCATGGCCAATGAGGGAGAGCAGAGCTTCCAGCAGCAGTATGCCTACTATGCCGCCGGCGGCAGCCCAGCCAAAATGCGCCACAACCGCACCACAGCTACGGCCCGGGATTGGTGCCGCAGCCCGGCGGCGGGGTGGGCCGGCTTTTGCCATGTGAACAAGGACGGCACTGCCTACTACGAGGCCCCGAATGCCGACCTGGGCATTGCACCGGCCTTTGTGCTGGGCGCATAAGATAGACTGGGAGGTGTGAACATGGATCAGGAGATCATAGTGGCGGGGCTGGCGCTGGTGGGCAGCCTGAGCGGCACCTATTTTGCCAACCGCCGGGCCACCGCCCTTATCGCCTACCGGCTGGAGCAGCTGGAAAAGAAGGTGAACCAACACAATTCCGTGATAGAACGGCAATATGAACTGGAGAAAAAATTTGCGGAGCACGAGCGGGACTATGCCGCTGCCTGCCGCCGCATAGAGGAGCTGGAGAAAGGAGCATGAGTATGAGTGAATTTGTAACCTGGGAGGCACTGGGCGGCTATGCCGGCGCGGTGATGATGGTGACCCTCATCACGCAGTTTTTGAAAGGGACGCCGCTGGGCAAATGGAACAGCCAGCTGGTGGCCTATGTTATCGCCGTGGTGCTGCTGATCGGGGCGGAGATCTTTGGCAGACAGCCGGTGACGGTGCAGGGGGTGACCCTGTGCCTGCTGAACGCGGTCATTGTGGCGCTGGCGGCCAACGGGATGTACGATGCTGCCGCCAAGGCAAAAAGACGGCGAGCTATCAGCATGAGGAATAAGCGGCAGAAAGCACGCTGCCAAGGTTAAGATTTGGATAAGCAGAGATTAAGATAGGCGGCCCCCCCGCAGCGGGGGGGAACGCGGGAGGGGGCAGATGCTGCCGCAGGCTACCTTTGGAGCGCATCTGTGCGCAGTACGGATTTGGATTTTTCGCCCAGAAAAATCCAAATTCGTAGCCAGCACAGCTAAGCGTCAATAGGGGTTTGTCAAGGGGGAAGCCATATACACCCCCTGACCGTTTTTGCCTAGGTTTTGCACGGACAAATTTAGGCCCTAATATGATTAAATGCTTAAACCAGGTATTTTTTGCAAAAGGCTCCGCGACGCCGCTAAAGGCGAGATGAAACTTTATACTGGCAACCCCTCAGTCAGCCATACGGCACAATTGACAGCCCCTTACACAGGGGAGCTTTCTTGGAGTGTTGAACCGCCACTTCGTTACCCTTTACACAAGGGAGGCTTTGGGGTGGTGCAGTAAGCTATAAAATTGCAAGAAAAAAATCATTGACATTTGGGACACAGTGGCCTATAATAGCCACAAATAAAAAACCTGTGATCGAGAAGAGTAACCGGTCAGTTTTCGTTGATAGCGAGCCGCGGAGGGTGCAAGCGCGGTAACGGGAGGAGCGGCGAATGGACTCGTGAGGGCGGCCGAACACGCAGAGCATGCGCCAGTAGCAGCCGACGGGAAACCGGCCCCGTTATCCATCCCGGCTTACATCATGTGTGTAGGAACAGAGCGGATGCTGCAAAGCATCAATGACGGGTGGTACCGCAGAGCTGATTTTCAGTCCTGTCCCAAGAGTTTTTCTTGGGATGGGATTTTTTATTTTACCGGGAAAGGAGCGAGCGCGATGAAAGAGAGAATACTGCCGGGACGGCGATGGTGCCCGCCCCTGGAAAAACGAAATCAATAAAATCACTACTGACCATGAAAAGGAGATAACCCCATGAAAACCAACCTGAAAAAAGTTTTTGCCCTTATTTTTGCCGTAATGTTCGTATTCTGCTTTGCCGCCTGCGGCGAGAAAAAAGCCCCGGTCATCGGCATCAGCCAGTACGGCGAGCACGAAAGCCTGGATAACTGCCGGGAGGGCTTTCTGCAGGGGCTGAAGGACGCCGGCCTGGTGGAAGGCACCGACTATACCATCGACTACCAGAACGCCGGGTTTGATGATAACATCACCAAGCAGATCGCCGAGAGCTTTAGCGCCAACAATGTGGCCCTGATGTGCGGCATTGCCACCCACAGCGCCACGGCCTGCTACGCCGCCGCTGAGAATAAAGACATCCCGGTCATTTTTACCGCCATTACCGACCCGGTACAGGCCAAGCTGGATACCGGCAATGTGACCGGCACCAGCGATAAATTGGCCGTGGAGGGCCAGCTGGAGCTGATCCGCGCGCTGCAGCCTGAGGCCAAGACCATCGGTATTCTGTATACCACCAGTGAGCCGAACTCCGTTTCCGCCATTGCCGAGTACGAGGAAAAGGCCCCGGCCTATGGCTTTACCATCGAGGCGGTGGGCGTGACCGCGCAATCCGAGGTGGTGCAGGCCTGCGATACCCTGCTGGCCCGCGGTGTGGACTGCATGAGCAACCTGACCGATAACAATGTGGTGGGCGTGCTGCCGGCCATTCTGGAAAAGACCAACGCCAAGAGCATCCCCGTTTACGGCAGCGAGATAGAGCAGGTGAAGAAGGGCTGTGTGGCCTCCATCGGCATTGATTACTATGAGCTGGGCCGCCAGACCGGCCAAATGGCCGCCAAGGTGCTGAAGGGCGAGGCCACCTGTGAGGAGATGCCCTATGAGACCATCAGCGAGTACGGACTGTATGTGAACTACACTGCCCTGACCAAGATGGGCCTGACCCTGCCGGAGGAGCTGGCCGGCCGTGCCATTGACGCCAACGCCTGATGTTTGCTTTGAATTTTCTGATTTGACCGCAAGGAGTACACCATGCTGAATGTGATACTGGAGACCTGCGCCGGGACCCTGACCCAGGGCCTCATCTACGCCATTTTATCCTATGGCATCTTCATCACCTATAAGATTCTGGATTTCCCGGACCTGACGGTGGACGGCAGCTTTCCGCTGGGGGCTGCCGTGACCGCCGTGCTGCTGACCCACGGGGTGAACGCCTGGCTGACGCTGCCCATTGCCCTTGTGATCGGGGCGCTGGCGGGGCTTTGTACGGGGCTGATCCACGTCCGGGCCAAGGTGAGGGACCTGCTGGCCGGTATCATCACCATGACGGCGCTGTATTCCATCAATTTGCAGATCGCCGGCTCCAACCTGATGGTGGAGCGGGCCATTGATACCATTTACACCTCCGCCCCGGTGATGGCGCTGCTGGGCAGCGTGCCGCTCTTATACCGCAAGCTCATTGTTTCGCTGGTGCTGGTGGTGCTCATCGGGCTGGTGCTGGAGTGGTATTTTTCCACCAAGAACGGCCTGCTGCTGCGGGCGGTGGGCGATAACGATACCCTGGTGACCACCCTGGCCGTGGATAAGGGCAGCATGAAAATTCTCGGTCTGGTGATCGCGAACGCTTTGGTGGCGCTTTCCGGGTGCATTGTCTGCCAGGAGGGACGCTCCTTCAGCGCGACGATGGGCACCGGACAAATGGTATTCGGTTTGGCGGCGGTCATCATCGGTACCACGCTGTTCCGCCGCATGAGCTTTGTGAAGGGGACGGCCGCCGTGGTCATCGGCAGCATCCTGTATAAGGCCTGCATCCAAATCGCGATCCTGCTGGGGCTGCCCGGCAATATGCTGAAATTTATCACCGCGGCGCTGTTCCTGGTCATTCTTATCACCGGGAACCTGAGCGGCCGGAAAGGAGGCGCCGACCGTGCTGGAGCTTAAAAATATCACCAAAATATATAACCCCGGCGAGATCACTGAGGCCTGCCTGTTCCGGGACTTTAACCTTTCGGTGGAAGCGGGCGAGTTTGTTTCCATCGTGGGCAGCAACGGCAGCGGCAAGACCTCCCTGCTGAATATCATCTGCGGCAGCATTCCAATCCAGGGCGGCGATGTCATCATTGACGGCGAAAGCATGCTGCACAAGAAGGAATTTGTGCGGTACCGCCGCTTTGGCCGGGTGTACCAGAACCCCGCCCTGGGTACCAGTCCCAACCTGACCATGTTCGAGAATCTCTCGCTGGCGGATAACAAAGGCAAGGCCTATGACCTGAGCCGGGGCGCGAACCACGCCCGGCGGGAAAGCTACCGGGAGCAGCTGGCTTCCCTGGGGCTGGGGCTGGAGGACAAGATGGATATTAAGATGGGGGCGCTTTCCGGCGGGCAGCGGCAGGCCGTGGCCCTGCTGATGGCCACCATGACGCCCATTGATTTTCTCATCCTGGATGAGCACACCGCTGCGCTTGACCCCAAAACGGCAGATACCATTATGGCGCTGACCGACCGGGTGGTGCGGGAAAAGGGCCTGACCGCCATAATGGTGACCCACAACCTGCGCTATGCCGTGGAGTACGGCAGCCGCCTGCTGATGATGGATAAGGGCCACCTGGTGCTGGATGCCGCCGGGGAGGAAAAGAAGCACATGAGTGTGGACGATATTCTGGACCTGTTTACCAAGATCAGTATCGAGTGCGGCAACTGACTTCTGCGGCAAAAATAGGCGCGGAGAGGTCTTGCCCTGCTTTGCGAAAGAAATGAGAAAAAGTTCGGAGAAATCCGGACTTTTTTGCTTTCGCGGGGGGCGGGGGAGATTGTCTTGCGGCCAAAAATCTGCTATACTGCTTTTATATTTACATATTGTTCAAGCAATTCTTTATCATACTGCGGTATGATAAAGGGGAAAAGTACAGCGGGGAGGCGGCGGGATGTTCGGTTATATCAAAGACCTGCACGCCGCAGCTGCGCCTGTGCGAATGGGAAGCCTACCGGGGCATCTACTGCGGGCTGTGCCGTACCCTGGGGCGGCGCTTTGGGCCGCTGGCCCGGCTGACGCTGAGCTATGACTTTACCTTTTACGCCACGCTGGAGATGGCCCTGCGGGAGGAAGTGCCCGAATTCCGCCGGAGAAGCTGCGGGGTGAACCCGCTGCGGCGCTGCCGGCACTGCGAGGAAAACGAGGCGCTGAACCGAGCGGCGGATATGGCCATCCTGAGCCTGTGGTATAAGGCGGAGGATACCATTGCCGATGGGGGATTCCTTGGCCGGTGCGGCGGCCGGCTGCTGCGGGCCATGCTGCGGCGGCAGTACCGCCGGGTGGCGGATAATTAACCCCCACGGCGGACGCGGTATTTGCCGGGGAGATGGACCGCCAGCGAGCGCTGGAGGCCGCCGGGGATACCAGCCTGGACGAGCTGTGCGAGCCGACCGCCAAAATGACGGCGGCGATGCTGAGCCTGCTGAGTGAGGAGCCGGGTGAGCGCCGGGTGCTGGAGCGGCTGGGGTATCTGCTGGGGCGGTATATTTACATGGCGGATGCGCTGGATGACTGGGAAAAAGATAAAAAGCACGGGGATTTTAACCCCTTTTTACAGTGTGAGGATGAACCGGAGGCGCTGAAGCGCCACGCCAGAGCCAGCCTGCTGTTGACCATCGGGGAGATGGGGGCCGCGCTGGACCTGCTGGAGCTGCGGCACTTTGGACCCATACTGGAGAATATCATCCGGCTGGGACTGCCCCAGACGGTGGAAGAACTGCAACTGCCCCCAAAGCAAAGGAGGAAACGAGAAAAATGACAGATCCCTACAAGGTGCTGGGAGTAAGTCCGAACGCGACCGACGATGAGGTGAAGGACGCCTACCGCCGGCTGGCCCGGAAATATCACCCGGATAACTATGTGAATAACCCGCTTTCCGACCTTGCGACCGAGAAGATGAAGGAGATCAACGAGGCGTACGATGAGATCCAGCGGCAGCGCAAAAGCGGCGGCAGCGGCTACGGACAGCAAAGCTACGGCGGGGGATATCAGCAGAGCTATGGCGGCTACCAGCGGAATTACGGCGGGTACCAGCAGAGCTACGGTGGTTCCTCTCAGTTCGCGGATATTCGCAGGCTCATCAACCTGAACCGGCTGGGCGATGCCGAGGAGCTGCTGGATGGGATTTCCGCCAGCGCCCGTACCGCCGAATGGAACTACCTGAAGGGAATAGTAAACTACCGCAAGGGCTGGCTGGATAACGCCGTGACCTACCTGAACACCGCGTGCGCCATGGAGCCCAACAATATGGAGTACCGCCAGGCGCTGAACCAGCTGACCCAACAGCAGCGGGGCTATGCCCAGGCGGGCGGCACCAGTATGTGTGAGGTGTGCGCTTCGCTGTACTGTGCCAATGCCTGCTGCCAATGCATGGGAGGTGGCTGCTGATGCAGAAAAAGAGTGGACAGGTGGCGCTGGGCGGTATTGCTACCGGCATGTGCATCGCGTTGATGTTTGCCACGGGGATGATCCCATTTTCCTACTACGCACTGCCGGCGCTGGCCGGACTGGTGCTGATTGCCGTGCGGGAGGAAAACGGGCTTTCCACGGCGCTGATCGTCTTTGCGGCGGTTTCGCTTTTATCTGTTTTTGTAGTGCCCATCAAGGAAGCGGCGCTGTTGTTTATCGCGTTTTTTGGGTACTATCCCATTTTGCAGGAGACCTTTGCCAAGATCCGCCCCAAGGTGCTGAGCTGGGTGGTGCGGCTGGTGATCTTTAACGCGGCGGTGGTGGCGGCCTACTGGGTCATCGTCAATGTATTTGGCATCACCGAGATTTTGGAGGAATTCGGGGATTTTGGCAAGTACTCGGTGCTGGTGCTGCTGGCCTTTGCCAATGTGTTTTTTGTCATTTACGATGGCGCGGTGAAGAACATCACCCTGGCCTACCGCAACTGGTTCAGGCCGAAAATTCTGAAAAAAGTGCGCTGAAAAGGCGAAAACCGGCGGTTCTTCGGCAGAGGAGCCGCCGATGGTTTAGCTGGCAGGGCGCGGGTACCTGCCAAGAGCGCCAGCCCGCAGGGCCGCCCGGCCGCAGGCCGGGCGAGGGGGCGGCGGAGCCGCCCTCTACCCCGTCCCAAAGGGACGGGGTGCCCTGCGGGCTGTATGCCTGCGGCTTGCAGAGAACGGCCGAGTGCCGCGGCCCGAAAAATAAGCGAGTGGAGAGCAAAAAATGAGTTACCGACTGTTTCTATTTGATTTGGACGGCACGCTGGTGGATACCTCACCGGGCATTCTGGAGGCGCTGCGCAGGATGGAGCAGGAGGTGGGGGCGGAGCCCCTGCCGCAGAAAACGCTGGAGAAGTTCATCGGGCCGCCGCTGGAGTGGTCGATGGAGACCTATTACGGGCTGGAGCCCCGGACGGCCAAGGTATGGGCGGATATCTACCGGCGCATCTATACCGAGGAAAACTGTATCGCGAAGTCGCGGCTGTACCCCTATATCCGGGAGTCACTGGCGCTGATCAGGGAAAAGGGCGGCAAATGCGCGGTGACCTCCCTGAAGATGGACCGCATGGTGGCGGCTACACTGGAGGTTTATGATCTGGCGCCGGAATTTGACGCGCTGGTGGGCCGCAGCGAGGCCTGCCCTACCAAGGCGGATACCATCCGGGAGGCGATGCGGCTGCTGGACTGGCCGGGAACCGCGGATGTGGTGCTCTTCGGCGACAGCCGCTATGACGGCGAGGGCGCCAGGGAAGCCGGGGTGGCCTTTGTACCGCTGACCTATGGGTTTGGCTTTGCCGAGGAGGGCAGCATGGCGGGACTGGACTGTGCCGCCGTGGCCCGGGAACCGGAGGATGTGTACCGCTTTATCCGCGCACAGTTTGAAGGGGAATGATACATGGCATCTTGCGGGGAGATACCGCAATATGATATAATGAAACTGCCAAAGGCGAAGGGAGCCGAAGGCGAGAGAAAGGAGCGCTGCCGATGAATGGGATCCAAGTTTTTCTGGCGGCCTATGCCCAGCCGCTCATCTGGCTGGCTGTGGCGCTGGTCATGCTCATCATAGAAGCCGCCACGGTACAGATGGTGAGTATCTGGTTCTGCCTGGGGGCGGTGGCCGCGGCCATCGCGGCGATCCTGGGTGGTTCCATCCCGGTGCAGATCATTGTATTTGTGGTGATCTCCGGGGTAACGCTGGCCTTTACCCGCAAGTTTGTAAAAAAGTGCTGCGGGTGAAAAAGACCCCTACCAATGCCGATAGCGTCATCGGCGCCATCGGGCAGGTGGTAGAACCCATCGACGATGAGGCCGGGACCGGACGCATCAAGGTGGAGGGTATGGACTGGAGCGCCCGCACCACCGATGGCAGTAATCTGCCGGAGGGCATAAAGGTAAAGGTAAAAGCAATCGCAGGTGTTAAACTGATGGTTTCCCCCATCAGAGAAAAGGAGGACTAATTTATATGCCAATCATTATTATTCTGCTCGTGCTCATCATTATCCTGTTGGTTACCAATATCCGCGTGGTTCCGCAGGCGACCGAGTTCGTCATTGAGCGCCTGGGTACCTACTACACCACCTGGGAGACTGGCCTGCACTTTAAGGTGCCGTTGGTGGACCGTGTGGCGAAGCGCATCTCGCTGAAGGAGCAGGTGATGGACTTTGCACCCCAACCGGTTATCACCAAGGATAATGTCACCATGCAGATCGATACCATCGTATTCTACCAGGTGACCGATGCCAAGCTGTATACCTACGGCGTGGAGCGGCCTATTCTCGCCATCGAGAGCCTGACCGCCACCACCCTGCGTAATATCATCGGCGATATGGAGCTGGACCACACCCTGACCTCCCGCGATGTCATCAACAGCCGCATTACCGCCGCGCTGGACCAGGCCACCGATAAGTGGGGCATCAAGGTAAACCGCGTGGAGCTGAAGAACATCGTGCCGCCGCGTGATATCCAGGACGCTATGGAGAAGCAGATGCGTGCCGAGCGTGAGCGCCGTGAGGCGATCCTGCGTGCCGAGGGTGAAAAGCGCAGCCAGATCCTCATTGCCGAAGGTAAGAAGGAGAGCCAGATCCTGAACGCTGAGGCCGAAAAGCAGGCGGCCATCCTGCTGGCGGAAGCCGAGAAGGAAAAGAAGATCCGCGAGGGCCAGGGCGAAGCCGAGTCCATCATGCTGGTGCAGAAGGCGCAGGCCGATGCCATTCGCCTGCTGAACGAGGCCTGCCCCAGCCGGGAAGTGCTGACGCTGAAGGCCTACGAGAGCTTTATGAAGGCGGCCGACGGTCAGGCGACCAAGATCATCATTCCCAGCGAGATCCAGGGAATGGCGGGCCTGGCGGCCTCCGTCAAGGAGCTTGTCAAGGAATAAGCCGAAATTTTAGTAAAAGCGCTGTCCCCTACGGGATGGCGCTTTTTTTCGGCTTGTGCTATAATGAAGGCAGAGATCCCCCGCCCGGGGTAGAGGTGGGGGAGGGGGGAGCCGGTGGCCGGCACCAAAACGGAGGAGGACGCGAAAATGGCAAAGCTGTATTTCAAATACGGGGCAATGGGCAGCTCCAAATCCGCCCAGGCGCTCATTACCAAGTTCAACTACGAGGAGTTGGGCATGACCGTCTGGCTCATCAAGCCCTCGGTGGATACCCGTGACGGCGCCGATATCATCAAATCCCGCATCGGCTTGGCAAAAAAGGCGGATATCATCCTGCCGGAGGATAATATCATCATCGAAAAATTCGACCAGCACCCCGGCATGGATGTCATCATTGCCGATGAGTGCCAGTTCTTCACGCCGGAGCAGATCGACCAGCTGCGCACGCTGGTGGATGAGCGGGATATGCCGGTCATCTGCTTCGGGCTGCGCACCGACTTTTCTGACCCACCTGTTCCCCGGCAGCCGCCGCCTTTTTGAGGTCGCAGACTCCCTGACCGAGATCAAGACCGTCTGCGCCTGCGGCCACAAGGCCACCGTCAATGCCCGTATTGCGGGCGGGCGCATCGTCACCGAGGGCGAGCAGGTCTTTTTGGGCGGCAACGAAAGCTATGTGGCCATGTGCTACAAGTGCTGGCAGGAGAAGATCAAAAAGCAGCGGGAGGAAGACAATAACCGATAATTTGAGACCGGCGGCAGCCGGCATTTTGGGGGAGAAATAGTTATGGCAAAGGATAAAACCGAAAAAACCAATGTAATGCGCCTGCTGGAGCAGAAAAAGCTGCCCTACACCCCGCACGATTACCTGGCCACCGGCGCGGTAAGCGGAGTAGAGGTGGCCGCCGCCCTCGGGGAGCCGCCGGAGCGGGTCTTTAAGACGCTGGTGACCACCGGCGCCTCCGGCGGGCACTATGTCTTTGTTATCCCCGTGGCGGAGGAGCTGGACCTGAAAAAAGCCGCCAAGGCGGTGGGGGAAAAGAGCATCGCCATGCTGCCGCAGAAGGAGCTGCTGCCCCTTACCGGGTATATCCACGGCGGGTGCAGTCCCATCGGCATGAAGAAGCAGTTCCCTACCGTGCTGCATGAGAGCGCCGCAGACTGCGAGAGCATCTATGTCAGTGCGGGGAAGATCGGCTATCAGGTGCAGCTTTCCCCCGGCGACCTGCAAAAGATGCTGCCGATGAAGCTCTGCGATGTGATAAAATAAGCGCAAAAACGCCCGCCGTATGGCGGGCGCGTTTTGTTTTAGTTGGCGGGGGTGAATTCGCAGGAGAGATACCGCAGCTGCAAACCCAGCAGCGGGCTTTCCCATTCCTCCCACTCCAGCGTGCGGGTGCCCATCAGGTAATCGGTGGGCAGAATGTTGCCATGCATTAACCGATTGCAGCAGTCCTCGTAGGCTTCAGCCGGATCGCCGCCCTGCCCATAGCCGTTGCCGTAGACGGAGAAAACCCCCTTGTAGTGGTTTTCCCCCAGCTGCTCCAGGTGGGTCAGCACCATAAAGTCGGGAATGTTCATGCCCCAGCCGGTAGATTCCACATTTCCATCCTGCGTCAGGGTGGTATTACGGGTTTCATACTGGGTGATGGGCTCACCCAGGTATTCCATGGCGGCCCGGTCACATTCCGCCTTGGGGTAGGAGTAGGTCACTTCTTTTCCGGCAGCCATTTCCTCAGCGGCCAGCTTTACCAGCACATAGGCGGCCCGGCTGCCGGCGGCTTCCTTTTGGTTAGCGGCGGGATACAGCAAAAAGATATCGGCGTTATTATAGGGGTTCTGGAAATACTCAAAGTACTTCTGCACATCGGGGTCGATGGGGGTATTCGGATCGGTGACGGGGTCGGTCACAGGGTCGGTGACCGGTCACGGGATCGGTCGGACGGGATCGGGGGGATCGGGGGTGGGGGTGGGCTTTTCGCCGCAGGCGGTCAGCAGCAGGGCAAGGCACAAGGCAAGCGCCAGGCAGCATCAGCTTTCTTCATGTTGTTTCCTCCCGTTGGTGTCATTGGTGTTAGGCTTACACTATGTATAACGAACGAGTGCCGCAAAATGCAACATGCTTTTGCAAAAAAGCTGCGGCAAGGAAGATATTTCCTCGATTTCATTATACATAAGGGGGGGTGAAAGTCAAGCGCGTCCCCATAAGCAGGCAGAACGCAAAAACACCCCGCCGCAGGGGCAGGGTGTTCGTGTGCTTTTAACCGCAGGCAGCCTTAGTCGGTGACATAGGGCAGCAGGGCCAGATGACGGGCACGCTTGATCGCAGTGGTCAGCTGACGCTGGTGGCGGGCGCAGGTACCGGTCACGCGGCGGGGAACGATCTTTCCACGCTCGGACAGGTAGCGGCGCAGACGCTGGGTGTCTTTATAATCGATCATCTCGATCTTATCGGCACAGAAAGCACAAACCTTTCTGCGGGGACGACGGTCACGGTTCATGGGTCTCTCGGGTCTTTCGGTACGCTCCATAGCCATGGTTCAAACCTCCTTATTAGAATGATGAAACAGTTTTCGTTGGGATCAGAAGGGCAGGTCGTTATCGCTTTCCACTTCCTCAAAGTCGCTGGCAGCGCCGCTGGTATAGGCGGGCTGCGCGGGGGCGGGGCAGCGTAGCTGTTATCCATAGCTGCCGCCATTGCCGGAACCGGCATTGCTGGAGCGTGCGCCGGTAAAGAATACATTATCGGTCACGATCTCGGTGGCGGTGCGCTTGTTGCCGTTTTTGTCCTCGTAGTTGCGGGTCTGGATAGAACCCTCCACCCCGATGACGTCGCCCTTGTGGAAGTAGCGGCAGACGAATTCGCCTGCTGACGCCAGGAAGTGATGTTGATAAAGTCAGTCTTGCGCTCGCTGTCCCGGCCGGAAAAACGGCGGTCCACAGCGATGCTGAAGCTGCACACAGAGATCCCGCTTTGGGTCTGCTTCAGCTCCGGGTCAGCGGTCAGGCGACCGATAAGAATGGCTCTGTTAAACATTACATCATCTCCTTAGTTCTCTTTTGCAATGATGAGAGAACGGATCACGCCTTCAGTGATCTTGTAGATACGATCCAGCTCGGCAGGGAACTCGTGGGGAGCAGTGAAGTTGACGAGAACATAGTAGCCTTCCTGCTCGTAGTCGATCTCGTAAGCCAGTCTGCGCTTGCCCCACTCATCGATGGAATCGATGGTGCCGTTGGCAGCGATCAGATCGGTGAACTTCTTAACCAGCTCGGCGGTGGCTTCCTCGGTCAGCTTGTTGCTCAGTACGAATACTGTCTCATAGCTCTTGGTCAGGTTTGCCATACTTTACACCTCCTTATGGACTTTCGCCCCCCTGCACCGGGCAGGGGGAAGGAGTCATGCCATGAAAATTTAGCACAACATAGGAATTATACCAATAAAAAAACCGCAAGTCAACACCCCGGACCTGCGGTTTTTGCTTTATTTTCGCACTTTTTTATATCATTTTATATCACAAAAAGGGAAGTGACCACAGAAGAGACCGAAAGCAGCCCGATGACGATGAGGAATACCAGCAGCCAACTGGTGCCGCCCATGCGGGAAAGGTTCTGGTAGTACTGCTGGGTACCGGCCGCTGCGTGGCCGCGGTAGCGCTGGATGCGGACCTGCTGGGTGATCTTCTTGAGGTAGAAATAATTGAAGAACAGGGAGCAAAGCACACTGAGCACCAGCCCGCCGTACTGCACAATGGCGGAGGTGGAAACCAGCGCCTGGTAGTAGGGGGAAAGGGTATTGATGTGCATAAACTCGCTGAGGGTGGTGGCCCCCGCGGCCATCAGCTCCTGGAAGTAGGGGATATAATTGATGGCAAAGGGGATATAGCAGGCGGCCTTTATGGCCAGCAGAATGCCGCCCAGGGCATACATCTTGCGGTAGAAGCAGTACAGCCCGGTGAACAGGAACGCCCCCAGGTTAAAGCTCACAGCGGTCTTGCGCTGCAGCATCGCCCGGAATTTGTATAGGAAGTTCAGGGCATTGGGCCCCACATAGGCGGCCACCTCCCGGGCAGTCAGTTCATCGCCCAGCTTTTCATTGGGGTTCACATTGTACTGGTCGCGCACATATTCCGCAAAGGTCCCGCCGTCCTCGGTCTCGCGGTCCCCAGCCGGGATGCGTTCGCCGGTCTCCTTCAGCGGGTAGCCGCACAGGTCGCAGCGCTCCTGCCCGGCAGGGTTCACGGTGCCGCAGCGGCTGCACATCACATAGCCTTCGCCGTCCGTCTTGTTCTGGGGGGCATGCGGCTGCTCCTCCAGCGGAACAGAAGGCCCCGGAGCGGCCTTGGGCGGCTGCCACACATAGCCCTCGGCATGGCGGGCCTCATTAACACAGTGGCCCAGTTCTTTATAGCAGGCGCGGTGGTAGGGCGTGCCGCACTCCGGGCAGACGACCACATCGTCTTCCGCGGTAAACTTTTTGCCGCAGGCCGCGCAGGGGATACCGGTGTATTTCACAAAAATTGTCCTCCTTATCGGAACTCTACCGAATATTATAGTATACCCCCGGAGGCAATTCAATGGACTTTCGGTGAACAAATCGAATTTTTAATGCTTTTTTTGGCAAATTTCCGGGAATCATTTTACAAGAGCCCATAATTATGATAAAATAAATCGGATAATGAATAAGTGCAACATAAAATACGGGGAGTAAATAAGATGTAGATATAATACGATTTGTAATAACATAAGACTATATACAGGAAAGGTTAAAAGAATATGCTGCAATTTGAAGAACTGCGCCTGAAGCTCCAGGGCATGGAGCCGGAGCTCCGGGAATTAAAACAATCTCTCAACATTGATAAGCTGGGCATCGAGATCGCTGAGCTGGAGCGCAAGGCCGCGGAGCCCAGCTTTTGGGATGACATGGAAAACAGCCAGAAGGTGCTCCAGCGCACCTCCCAGCTCAAAGCCAGCGTGGAAACCTACAATAAGCTGCAGGCCCTGTACGAGGACACCCTGACCCTTATCGAGCTGGCGGAGGAGGCCGGCGATGAAAGCGTGTACGAGGAAGCCGCCGCCGATACCGAGCAGCTGCAGACCCGCATGGCGGAGGTGCGTCTGACCACCCTGCTCACCGGGGAATATGACAGCAAAAATGCTATCCTCACTTTCCACGCGGGGGCCGGCGGCACCGAGGCACAGGATTGGGCGCAGATGCTGTACCGCATGTACACCCGCTGGGCGGAGCGCCACGGCTACGCCTATAAAATACTGGACTACCTCGACGGCGACGAAGCGGGCATCAAAAGCGCCTCCATCCTCATCGAGGGAATGAACGCCTACGGCTTCCTCAAATCCGAAAACGGCGTGCACCGCCTGGTGCGTGTTTCTCCCTTCGATGCCAGCGGCCGCCGTCAGACCTCCTTTGCCTCGCTGGAGGTCATGCCGGAGATCGACAAGGATGTCAATATCGAGATCCGCGAGGAGGACATCCAGATGGATGTGTACCGGGCCAGCGGCGCGGGCGGGCAGAAGGTCAATAAGACCTCCAGCGCCGTGCGCCTGACCCACCTGCCTACCGGCATCGTGGTGGCCTGCCAGGTGGAGCGTAGCCAGCACCAGAACCGCGAGGTCGCCATGAATATGCTGCGCAGCAAGCTGGTGGAGATCAAGGAGCGCGAGCACCTGGATAAGATCGAGGACATTAAGGGCGTGCAGAAGGAGATCGCCTGGGGCAGCCAGATCCGCTCCTATGTGTTCATGCCCTACACCATGGTCAAGGATCACCGCACCAACTACGAGACCGGCAACATCACCGCCGTTATGGACGGCGATCTTGATGGCTTCATCAACGAGTACCTCAAGAAAAAGAGCCAGGGCACACTGGAAAAATAATTCCTGCCGATGCCATATCGGTGGAAAGCATACCAAGGGAGGGCAAAGACCAATGAAGAAATGCACCAAAGTTTTTTCCGTTATCCTTGCCGTTATGATGCTGGCATCCCTTGCCGCCTGCGGCGCCGAAAAGGTGAAGATCACCCCCACTGCCGCCCGGTCCATCAAGACCGAGGTGTACGAAACAGCGGATTTCAGCATCACTATCCCCAAGGGCTGGGTGGTCACCACCGGCGGCGAGAATATCTACCACAGCATCCGTGTTTACGATCCGGAAGAGCCCATGAATCAGATGTTCAGCCTGCTGAAAGCCGATGTGCTGCTGCACAGCCAGGAGGGCAAAAAGGCGTGGCAGTATATGGCCAGCATCGGCCCCACCGGCGCTTCGCTTTTTGCGCAGGCCGTCATACTGGGAACTCCCTCCACCGAGGGCTTTTATCAGATCTTCCCCGATTATACCGCCTTTGTGATGCAGGTGGAGCCCAGCTATGCGGGCTACACTTTCCCCACCTTCAATGACTTTACCGTGACCGAGCATTTCCCCTTTACCAGCGGTCTTTCGATCCATGCCCTGGGGGAGGAGCTGCTGCGTGGCACCTTTACCGATGGCGAAAAATCCGGCGAGGGTCTCTTTGCGGCCACCGTGGTGGATTTCGGCAGTATAACCCTCCCCGATGGCACCATGGGTGTCTATCAGCCGCGGAAGGTGGATGGCGGCTACTACATGGCCTATAATATCATGGCCGTCACAGCGGTAAAGGATACCTTCATCGAGTGGGAGAGCATCCTTACCGAGTGCATGAAAACGCTGCAATATTCCGAGAGCTTTGTCAGCGCCGCCAACCAGGCTAGCAATGAGGGGGTCGCCCTCTCTCAGCAGATCAGCCAGAGCTTTAATGAAACCATGGATGGCATGATGTCCTCCTGGGAAAGCCGCAATAAGAGCCAGGATATTCTCAGCCAGAAGCAGAGCGACGCCACCCTGGGCTACGAGCGGTTCTACGATACCGAGACCGGCGAGATCTACCGCGCCGCCATTGGCTTTGGCGATAGCTACGATGGCAAGCGCTATCAGCCCGTTACCGATGACAACATGTATACCGAAGCCATCAGCGGCTACATCGAGCGCCTCGGTTGACCCCCATAAAACCAACCCCGACCGGTGAGTTTACTCACAGGCCGGGGCTTTTTATTATGGGTAATCGGTGCCCATGTCCGCTGTCATCAAATCAACATTGCGCATCCCCCATAAACGCTAATTCCGTGAAGATGAGCGTTCACCACTCCGCCTCTCCCAGCAGCCGTGCTATCACCTCACTGGCGATCAGCAGCCCGGCGCTGCTGGGCACCCACGGGCTGCTGCCGGGGGTATCCTTGGGGCGGGGCTGCCCCGGTGCGGGGGCGGCGGTGCGGTTTTTCGGGGTTCTCGGCGGTTCGGTGGAATACACCACCCGCAGGTGCTCTATGCCGCGGGCCCGCAGCTCCCGGCGCATTACCCGGGCCAGCGGGCAGGTGGTGGTCTTGCTGATGTCACATGCCGTCAGCAGGTCGGGGCGCAGCTTGTTGCCAGTGCCCATACTGCTGATGATCGGCACCCCCAGCGCCTTGGCTGTTTGGATGAGGTGCAGCTTGGCTGTCACGGTATCTATGGCGTCCACAATGCAGTCAAACCCGGAAAGATCAATCAGGTCCGCGTTTTCCGGCATATAAAAAACGGAGTATTCGGTGATTTCGATACCGGGGTTGATATCCCGCAGCCGGGCGGCCATCACGGCGGCCTTTGGCTGCCCGATGGTGGAATGCAGCGCGACCAGCTGGCGGTTCAGGTTGCTTTCACTCACGGTATCATGGTCGATGAGGGCCAGCTGCCCCACACCGGCCCGGCCCAGGGCCTCGCAGCACCAGCTGCCCACGCCCCCCAGGCCAAAGATGGCCACCTTTTTGCAGGAAAGTGCTTTAATGGCGTCCTCCCCCAGCAGCAGGGCCGTCCGTTCAAATTGGCTCATGCGTTTCCCTCCCGGCGGCGGGCCAGCTTCTGCTGGCGGATATCCTTCCCGACAAATCCCAGCATGGTATAGCTGCCGATGAGCCGGGAAAGGATGCGTTCATTGTAGGCTTTGCTCAGGGCGGGCAGGTCCAGGTTGGTGCTGATGATGGTGGCCCGTCCCTCGGTCATCCGGTCATTGATGACCTGGTACAGCACCGATTGGCTGTACGCCGTGGCAAATTCCGCCCCCAGGTCGTCCAGGATCAGCAGGTCGCAGGAGAGGATCTCCCGCATGGCGGTCAGGTCATCCGCCCCGGCCTCCCGGTTAAAGCGCACTCGCTCAAACCGGTCAATGAGCGCCTGCGCCGGGTAGTAGCGGACCTCATATCCTTTGGCGGCCACCTCCATGGCAATGCAGGCGGAAAGATAGGTTTTGCCCAGTCCCGTCCGCCCCATAAACAGCAGATTCCCGCTGCCTCCGCTAAAATCCGCGGCATAGCGGCGGCACCGGTTCAGGATATTTCTCATGGTCTCCCGCGGGGAGCGTCCGCCGGCCTCCGCCGCATCGCCGTAGTAGCTCAGGTCAAAGCCCTCAAAGCCTTCGCAGCCCGCCAGCACCCCGGCCGGCAGGGCGGCCATGGCTTCCTTTTGCAGCAGCTGGGTCAGGCAGCGGCAGCGCCGGCCCTCCGTGTAGCCGGTATCCCGGCACAGGGGGCAGCTGTACTGTGGCCGCAGCAGCTCCTCCTCTATGCCGGCTGCCGCCAGGGTGTGCAGTTTATCCCGCTGCACCTGCTCCAGCCCCTTTTGGTATGCCTCTATCGGCTCGCCGTTTATTACCGCAGTGGTCATCTGGCGGCACAGCGCGGCGGCTTTGCCATCGTATTCCCGCAGCTTCGGCAGGCTCCGGTAAAGCTCCTCCCGCCGCAGGGCGGCGTCCTTTTCGGCCTGGCTGCGGCGCCGGGCCAGCAGCTCCATCGCGTTGCGATAAGCGGTGTTTTCCATTTCGATTGATTCTCCTACTCGTCAGTGTTCTGCTCCATAATACGCATGGCCTCCCCAATGTCGAAGGAATATTCCCCCGCAGCGGCCCGTTGGGCGGCGGTGCGCTCGGCCTCGGCGGCCTCCACCGTGGTAATGCCCTTGGCGGCCCAGGCGGCCAAAATTTTATCAATATAGGCGAAGGATACCTTGCCCGTGGCCTCCACCGCGCGGTCATAGGCCAGCTTCATCAGCGCTTCCGGGGTCATGTATTCCCCAAACCAGCGGTTCACACAGGCCTTTTCCCGGGCGGTCAGCGCCCGCTCCGGCAGCCCGAACAACCGCCGGATGCGGCCCTCATCGTCCTCCTGCTTGGTCAGCCGCTGGATATGGCTCTCTGCCTTTTCATAGGTATCTATGCCATCCTCCAGCCAACCCGCCACCATCTTTTCCAGATAGCTCAGCTTCTTTTTGCCCTTTTCCCGGCAGTAGGCAGCTGCCACCAGCAGGTATTCGGGGCTCAGCTCCAGCGAACCAAATAGATACGCCAAAATCTCCCGCTCACTGGGGGAAAGCACACTCCCCCGCGCGGCTTCCAGCTCGGCGGCCAGCGCCGCAAACTGCTTGTCCTCCCGCAGCATGGTGTTGATCTCCCCCGGGGAGAGATGTCCCCGGCTGCGGATGGTAGTGATGCCGTTTTCGGTCGTCTTCACTACGGCGCTTTCGTTATTTTCGGGGGCTTTTGGTGCTTCCTTCGCGGGCTGTGGGTTCTGGCTTTCGGTAAACAGCCCCGATTCCTTCCAGTATTGCAGGCAGTCGGTTACCGCCGCTTCGTCCATTCCCAGCCGCGCCGCAATGCCGGCGGTATCCACAGGGCCTTGCCCCTGCCGCAGCGCCAGCAGCAGCACCTTGAGCTGCTCCTCGGTGCAGAATTTCAAATATCGGTCGGCCACCGCGGTGGGGACGGCAAAAATGCTGCCCCATGGGCCAAAGTTAATTTCATAGGACATGGTTTGCTGTCCTCCCTTGTGATAGCTTGCACAGGGCGCAGGTCCCTGCCTTACGGGCCGCAGGCCGCCCCGGCTGCGCCGGGGCTGGGGCCTCTCGGCCCCCTACGGCCGTCCTGCGGACGGCCGGGCCTGCGGCCCGCCCCCGGTCCCTGCTTTCCCCCGCCCGGCCGCAGCCGCGGCAGCGGGGCAAAATTCCAGCTTTGATTATACCACAAGAAAATCTTAATGAGAACTAAAAAAATGAAATTCCCGCGAACGGTTGCTTTTGCCGGGCCAAAAAGGTTATAATAAAAGAAATCCACCGAAAGAAGGCCGTAAAATGCAGTATCATTACGAAACCCGGGGCGTCTGCTCCCGTGCCATCGATATCAATTTGGATGAGGCCACCGGCATCATCCGCAATGTCCAGTTCACCGGCGGCTGCAACGGCAATACCAAGGGCCTTTCCGCTATGGTCGTGGGCCAGCCGGCCGAAGAGGTCATCCGGCGTCTGCAGGGCATCCGCTGCGGCATGCGCCCCACCAGCTGCCCCGATCAGCTGGCGGAAGCCTTGACCGAAGCCCTGGAGCAGATCTGAGGCTTCGCCGCCGGATAGAGGAAAGGGAGGAATCGGCTTGACAGAAGAAGTAAAGATCTACCGACAGCATGGAATAAAGGAACCGGCCCTTTCCGAGGGGAAAAGGCGGCCCGGGAGTACCGCCGCCAGCAGCAGAACGGCAACCTGGAGCGGGCCCACCGCCTGGGAGAGGATCTTTGCGCCCTCTTTTTGGGGATGCCGGTGGAGGGAGAATACGCCGCCCAGCAGTGGGTGCTGCTCTCCTATCTGGTAGAAAATGAGCTGGAGCAGCAGGTGGAAAATCCCCTGCTGGAGCAGTCGGCGCATAGCCGCTTTGCGGAGGAGCTGGAGCAGCAGGCCCCGGAGCTGGCCCGCACCGTCCACGATGCCCGGGCCTTCACCCTCTATACCCTCAATGAAACCCGCCGCACCCCCCGCAGCGAGGGCGAGATCTTCGCCAAGCTGTGCGGAAAGCCGGAGCAGGAGGAGGTCATCGCGCTGGGCGAGCACCTGGCGGAGGAATTCACCTCCCGCATCACGGCAGCGGTGTCGGCCGCGGGCTTTCTTACCGAATAACCGCAGAAAAAGGAACGAAACCATGGAACAGAATCTGTTTACCGAAGGGGTGCGTCCCGGCAGCGTCACCACCCCGGAGGAAGTCCATATGCTCATCTGCTACATCTTCCGGGAGGCCGGGCAGCCGGTCACGCTGGATCAGGCCAATGAGGTGCTGCAGCGCCAGTCGCTGGTCAATTACTTCGAGTTTGCCGAGGCCGCCGAGCGTCTGATCCGCATGGGGCACCTGCGCCCCGCCGAAAACGGCCGCTACACCCTCTCCCCGGAGGGTGAGAAGCTGGCGGATACCTTCCGGCAGAAGCTGCCCGCCGCCGTGCGGGAGCGCGCCCAAAGAGCCTTGGATGATGTGCTTACCCTGCTGCGCCGCCAGCAGGAAAATAAAGTTCGGGTGAAAAAGGTGGGGGATGGCTGCGAGATCACCCTCACCATCACCGATATCGGCAGCGACTTGATGAGCCTGACCCTTTTCCTCCCCACCGAAAAGGAGTGTGAGCAGGTCCGCCGCCGCTTCCTCAATGATCCGGCGCTGCTGTATAAGGGCACCATGGCGCTGCTCACCGGGGATATGGAAACCTTCGGGGAAAATATTAACCTTTCAACTGCAAAAAAGAAAAAAAAGGGGCGATTTGCAGGGATTAGTGAAAGGACTTTTTTCACCGGCAAAAAATCTTTTCCTGTCGGCTTCTCTCCCCGACCAAACAAATCGAGAGCCTTTCGGCCCCACCGGTCAAACAGGGGCGCCGGTCTATATTTTCTCCCCATAATGTAAACTTACCATTAAAAATTGTGAAATATTAACCTTTCAACTGCAAAAAAGGGTCAATTTGCAGGGATTAGTGAAAGGACTTTTTTCACCGGCAAAAAACCCTTTCCTGTCGGCTTAATCCCCGACCAAAG
>VOFG01004453.1_pt1 | contig 65994 bp, 68 predicted proteins | sample 5384171 | NCBI WGS metagenome assembly VOFG01 (sample SAMN12384726, study PRJNA508395) | human gut metagenome | isolation source: healthy gut F | host: Homo sapiens
GTGAATATTATCTGTATTAGATAGTAAATATAATGTGAGATTTGCAGACGCCTTTAGTTCAGAATAAACAATTACAGTCTAAACTTTCAAACTTGATCGAATATTTTCAAAATGAAACCTGCCATTGCAAACCTCCATGATACGAGGGCGCAGTCATTATCGTTTTATCGTTCTTAACCATCTGACATGATTTATGTCAAGAATGTTTCATAGTATTGTAACAGTGGTATCCCAAGTTATATCTTGAGGAAACTGACAGATGGCTGTAAGGTTAACGCTCAAATCTTCATATAGAAAGATTTAATATTTTAACCGCTGATGAAGAGGCAAGTATTGATACAAACAATTCATGATCCTCCAGATCTGATCTGTAAAAAATATTAATAGCACCATTTCTGATACAATTGCAATGGCAGTCATGTACCCAGAGCAATTGAGGCAGCGTTGGTAGATGACGATAATATGAAGATTATTCCTTCGGTGGGTTGACTGACCATAACCGCTAATCATTCAAACTATTTAGTCTGTGACAGAGCCACACGCAGTCCGTCACGGTCAGAAAAGTGAAACTGCAACTCACAATGCCTCCTGTAATTGCACAACTGTTCGAGGGAAGAACGGGATGTCTATCTTCATCACTTTTGTCTTTTTCTGACGTTAGTCTCCAATGACAGTCATTAATGACCAGTCTGAATCTTTTGCTCAAGAGACAAAGACTGTTCAATCATTCTAAGTTGAGCGATGTTACGGGTTGTTGGTTCAGTGGGTTCTGTTCTTCGTTGACGAGGTTGGCCCGTATTCAGTGTCGCTGATTTGTATTGTCTGAGAAGTTGTTTTACGTTAGTTGATGCCAGATCAATTAACATACGCTGCTGTCATAACTGATTATTTTGGCTTTGTGCCTGATGGCCTCACGACGATGACAGATGATATCACTACTATTGGATCCTTTCCGGGTGAAAAAGGTACCACATCGTCGTGAGTAGCTTCAAAGTCCCTTATCGAACAGTCTTCGATCCCTCTCAACCGGAGAACTTGCCGCTGATTTTCCGGCAGGCGGTCGATCAGGTGGCGGATTTGCTGTACTTTGTCTTGTCTTTCCAACTCTTCGTCCGGTGAAGAAGCGGTAGAAAGAGTGACGGCTTCGGTGACATCTGCGTCGCGCCTGTTAGCACGAGGTGAGCGAAGGAAATCGAGGCAGAGGTTCTTGACCAGCGTCACGCAGAAAGCTTCCGGATTTTGGATATCGGTCAGTTCATTCCGCCGACTCCACAACTTATAGTAGGCATCTTGCAGGATATCTTCGGCATCGGCCTTGTTTTCGACCAGCGCATAAGCAATCCGGAAGAGCTTGGGATGGAGGGGAAGGAACAGCCTTTTAAAGTTCTCAACATCCATCTTTGTGGTCGTTTATTACTTTTTCGATGTCAGATGGTTTGATCTTTCCTTTGATGCGGATCAGGGCATCGTCGCCTCCATCGGTTGTCAAGATTACCAGTTCGCGGATGATGTCTTTGTCAATACGTACCATTACTTTCGTGCGGTTGCCCTCTTCGTTGGCATTGACCATTGTTTCGTAATTCGGGTCTTTCAGTTTCTTGATAGCAGCGCGGAGATCGTCTTTGACGGTATTGCCGCATTCCTCGAAAGAAAGGACTTCGATGCTTTTTACACCCATCGTCTCGGTGAACAGGCTGCTTATTTTCATCAGGAACGGGCCGACTGTTACGTGGGTTACGTTTTTTTTTTGCTTGGCAAAGTCGTTGAACAGCTTGTCCATGCTCTGGCTATATCCTGCTTGGCAGAATAGGATGAGGATCAGGATTGCGATGTATTTTTTTCATCTTTCTAATGTATTAATCGTTACTTATTCCGTTAGTTCCGGCTCTTCAACGCGCGCTGTTGGAGAGCGTTCATTAAGTAGACGGGAACGGAAAAGCTGTTGTTACAAAGAAAGAGAAAATTTATGATTTTTCCTTACTTTCTGCTATTTCAACGAAATAAACGCTCGAACAAATCAGGAGGACAGCTATTAATTGGGACCAACTGAAGCGATCTTGTCCTAATGCCAGCGAGGTAATGGTTGCCACAATCAGGATCAGGTAACCATAGATGGCCACCAGTGTGGTTTTCAGATATTTTAGTCCGACCGGTATTAACAGGTAACTGATAACGGTCGGGAAAATCAGGACGAATGCCAAGACTGCCATCGGTTTCCAATGGATCGGGAACGTGAAAAGTGTTGCTTCAAATCCTGTAAATCCGGAAATGATGATGGCGGAGAAAGCCGCACCGGAAAAGGTGTACCGCAGCATTGTCATAACTCCTACATGCTTCAATATTCGGTTGCTTGCAATCAGATAGATTGCATAAGCCATGGAACTTAGCAGGCAAAGCAGATTTCCGGTGAAGGCATCGGAAGCCAGGTCATCGTTTTTCTGGGTCAGGATGCAGAGCAATGCGCCACCTAATCCGATCAGAATACCGGTTATTTTTCATCTTTGTGATTGTTTCTTTTAAAGAAGATGACAGAAAGAATGAATACCCAGATAGGTTGTAAACTGGAGAAAATGGAGCTTGACACAGGGGTCGTTTTGCTCAATCCCAGCAAGTAAAAGAACATAAAGCCATAAATGCCGAGCGCCCCCAACAGAAATAAGAGAATCTTTTCCCGGCGGGTGGAAGTCTCCGGTTGGGTGAACAAGCTGATAATCCAAAACGCGAGGGCGGCAAACGTACAGCGCAGGGTTACACCCGTCAGCGGACTTATCCATAATGGTAGGAGATATTTCAACGCATTCATATTCAACCCGCTGAAAGTTTTGGAAATAATCATGTAAATATTGGCTTCTCTTATTTTATTTTTCACGATGCTTGGGATTTTATGTTATACTTGTTTGATGCGGTCGTCGAACAAGAACGAATCTTGTTTCAGGTAGGCCCATGCGGCAGCTATCAGGGCAATGGCCATATTGAAGATGAAAGCGAACTGCTGTGTCTCGATATGGAGCATATCCTTGAGTATGTTTATAATGAAAGGGCAAAGAAGAATGGCCAGATAGTTCATGGCCATAACGAATGCCAGTGCAAGCGTCACTTTTTCAGGAATAGCCGTGCGGGTCGTTTTGTCGTAAGCTATCGGTTGTATGACACCATAGCCTAATCCGGCAAAGATACAACCCAGCCCGATCAACCATTCGGTGCGGGAAACGAGTATAAGCGCCATTCCGACAGAGATCGAGACCATACAGGCAAATTTGGTCTTTTTGCCGAAGAAGGAGACAATTTGATTCAGTATAAATCCCGGCGACATGATAGCCAAGAAAAACAGCGAGATCATAATACCCGAATTACCGCTGGTAAAATGATATTCTTTCATCAGGAAAGGAAGATTGAAGCTGATGATGATCACTAAGTAAGTAGCCAACCCATAGAACGACATGATCTGCATCAGGTGGGGAATCTGTATACCGAACTTCCCGAAATTGCTATCGGCAGGCCTTTCCGTTCTCCGGCTAGTAGTGTTTATACCTATACCGGGATACGGTGAAATATTCTTTTTCAGATAGAACGAGAGAACGATCGAGATCAGCGGAAACAGGTAGACGACAAACGGCAAATGCCAGTTCACCTCTGCCAGATACCCCGTCAGAACGGTGGCCAGCACTAACGTTATATTCGTAATGGCGGAACTGAGCCCGAACTGTTTCGTACGGTATGTTCCTGTAAAAAAGCGGGAAATCAAACCGGTGGAAAGCGGCACGATCAATCCGGAACCGATCCCCAATAATGCGCTGACTGTTATCAGTTGCCACATTTTTGTGGAAAGCATGTACAGGATGCCGCTCAACGAGAAGATCACCAGTCCCACTTGCAACAGAAGGACATTATTGATCTTTTCCGTCAGTTTGCCCGACAGGATGATAAAAGGGATGATCAAGAGGGAAGGAAGTGATGAAAGCATCTGTATGTCCAGTTCTGTGGAATGCGGAAAGATTGCAGAAAGTCTTCCTAAGATTGGGGAGACAGCCAGGCCGGGCAGTGCATTCAGTGCCGATATCGACCATATGCCTATTAGCGTGATAAGAGGAATCGTCCCCTGTCCGGTCTGTATTCGCATAATCGTTTCGTTACATCATTTTTTATTGTATTGAAACAATCCCGAATAGTGAAAGTTCATTGTTTTAATAAACCCCAAATATCGTATGTTTAACGAAAAACGCAGAACAATTGCGGATAGTAGCTGTTTTTGCCATACAATCGGCCGAAACAAGTCGATAGCGCCATTATTAATTAAAAACAAAAAGACATGGAAGATTCTAATTTCAGAAAAGGTGATGCCAAGACAGCAATCTTTGGCTCGGAAAAGATGCTACAAGCCTCTCCTGTAGACAAAATCCCTGATGGTCCTACCACCCCGGAAATCGCGTATCAGATGGTTAAAGACGAAACGTTTGCACAGACACAGCCCCGCTTGAACCTGGCGACATTCGTAACTACCTATATGGACGACTATGCAACCAAACTTATGAACGAGGCGATCAACATCAACTATATCGATGAAACGGAATATCCGCGTATTGCCGTTATGAACGCCAAATGTATCAACATCGTAGCCAATTTGTGGAATACTCCCGAACAGGCAAAATGGAAAGCCGGTGCATTGGCTATCGGTTCGTCCGAAGCATGTATGTTGGGAGGTGTCGCAGCTTGGTTGCGCTGGCGTAAGAAAAGGCAAGCCGCCGGTAAGCCTGTGGATAAGCCGAACTTCGTTATTTCTACCGGATTTCAGGTTGTATGGGAAAAATTCGCCCAGCTTTGGCAGATCGAAATGCGCCAGGTGCCTCTGACATTGGAGAAGACTACGCTCGATCCCGAAGAAGCATTGAAGATGTGTGATGAAAATACAATCTGTATTGTGCCGATCCAAGGGGTTACATGGACAGGTCTGAACGATGATGTGGAGGCTTTGGATAAGGCACTCGATGCCTACAATGCAAAGACCGGCTACGATATTCCAATTCACGTGGATGCTGCTTCCGGCGGTTTTATCCTCCCATTCCTGAAACCGGAATTGAAGTGGGACTTCCGTTTGAAATGGGTTCTTTCCATCAGTACGTCCGGACATAAGTTCGGTCTGGTTTATCCGGGCCTGGGTTGGGTTGTTTGGAAAGACAAGTCATATTTGCCCGACTCCATGTCATTCAGTGTAAATTATTTGGGAGCCAATATGACACAGGTAGGTCTGAATTTCTCCCGTCCTGCCGCCCAGATCCTCGGACAATATTACCAATTTATCCGTCTCGGGTTCGAAGGGTATAAAGCAGTTCAGGAAAACAGCATGGCGGTTACCCAATACTTACATGATCAGATCGGTAAGATGGCTCCGTTCGTGAACTACAGCAACGAAGTCGTGAACCCGTTGTTTATCTGGTATCTGAAACCGGACTATGCGAAAAAGCGAAATGGACCCTGTACGACCTGCAGGATAAACTGAAACAAAGCGGTTGGATGGTTCCTGCCTATACATTGCCAAACAATCTTGAAAACCATGTCGTGATGCGTATCGTTGCCCGTCAGGGATTTAGTCGCGACATGGCTGACCAGTTGCTGAATGATATCACAGGAGCTGTTGCGGAACTTGAAAAACTGGAATATCCGACTCCTACCCGTATCGCACAGGATAAGAATCAGGAAGTGAAAGGTTCTGTGTTTACTCATACGGGTATGCCCCATAAAAAGAAATGATCATGAGTAAAACAATTTCCGTTTCACAGATAAAAGAAGCGGCACAGGAGGCTTACGAGCAGTTCAAGGATAATACGGGTGGCAAGAATGCTGATTACATCCCTTATCTGGCTAATATTGACAAGAACTTGTTCGGTATCAGTATCTGCCTGTTGGATGGCAGAACCATTACGTTAGGGGACTCTTCCTACTGTTTCGGGATCGAATCCGTTTCGAAAGTACATACGGCTATCCTGGCACTTCGCCAGTACGGAGCCGAAAGTGCTGAAGATGATCGGTGCCGATGCCACCGGTCTTCCTTTCAACTCCATCATGGCGATCTTGCTGGAAAATGACCATCCTTCCACTCCGCTGGTAAATGCTGGTGCGATCACGGCTTGCAGTATGGTACAGCCGCTCGGTAAGTCCGACAAGAAGTGGGAAGCCATCGTTTCCAACATCACCGACCTTTGCGGGAGTGCTCCGCAATTGATCGATGAACTGTACAAGTCAGAGACTGCCACCAACTTCAATAACCGTTCTATCGCCTGGTTACTGAAGAATTACAACCGTATCTATGACGATCCGGATATGTCGCTCGACCTGTATACTCGCCAGTGTTCGTTGGGTATCACAGCCGAACAACTTTCCATCGCCGCAGCAACGATTGCCAACGATGGCGTGAACCCGGTTACAAAGAAACTTATCTTTGACGCTTCTTTGTCGCCTAAAATCACATCCTTAGTGGCTACGGTCGGTTTCTATGAACGTACGGGAGACTGGTTGTTCACTTCCGGTATTCCTGCCAAAACGGGTGTTGGCGGCGGTGTCATGGGGATCATGCCCGGACACTTCGGAATCTCCGCCTTTGCGCCTCCATTGGATAGCTCCGGCAATTCGGTGAAAGCACAATTGGCGATCAAATATATAATGAATAAACTGGGGCTCTCCATTTTTGGCAGTACCCGGTTTACAATCACCGGTTAAAACGGTTTATTCTTTTAGTTGACGAGCCTCCACTCCCCTGAAATAATAGGGAGACGGGAGGCTTGTTTTTTGCGGGAATAGTTTTTCATTTGAGATTCCAGTTCATTTTAATCTTGCATTTTGTTCGGCCTGACGGTTTTTGTTTGACAACAGAAAGTATGTGATAGGCAACTTGTCCGGTTATTGCTTCTGTTTTGTCAGCCTGAGTAGGAAAAGCAAAGAGTTGCGCAGTATTTTGGCGATGACGACCGTCTTCATGGTAATAGATCGGCAAATAAATGGGAAAAGTACGTTTTATATTCAAAAAAAAGAAGAATATTTGAATTCTTTCATCGCCAGACCTGCCAATTGTTAAATAACTTGTTTTTTACAATAAGTAGTCTTGAATTTATTTGTCTGTTTGAGTGGAACCGGCCGGTTTGGCTTCTGATGCTTGTCCGGAGGAGACGGGATGCGTTTGATTATAATAATTTTCTTTTTTTCTTGTTTGCCGATTGTACTAGGCTCGTGACATAGACCGTGAAGATCGGGAACATCATCATGCCGAGAGCGGCCAGCAGGACCGACAAAATACGCCCTGTAGGCGTGATCGCGATGATGTTCGAACCGACAGTCGTCACGTCCATGAAAGCCCACCAGAGGGCGTCGTTGTAATCCTTTACTTCAGGGTTCACCTTCTGTTCGATCACGAAAAAGATCAGGCTGGAGAAATAGACCATTGCCAGCAACATCGTCAGGTAGGAGACGAAGAGTCCGGAGGCCCGGTTCGAAGTTAGCCAGCCGACGACGATCGCCAGTGCCCATCCGCTGCGTACGAGCGGGATGAAACGTAGGAAATAGGTCACTTCGGCCGAGAAGGTGAAATCGTAGTAATTGATAATATTAAGATAAGGGATCGAAACCAGCAGGAAGAGGAAATGGGTTTGCAAATAATGAATTTTATCTTTTGACAGGAAAAACTCCAATATGAAATCGGCGATGAAGAACATGCAGATCCAGAACTGCGTTTTCAGATACGAAGTCTGAGAGATGAACGGTATGTTGTTGAACGTGTCGATCGAAATATCCACAATCAGGAAAAGCGAGAGTAGCAATATCATCACATGAAGCACTCCGTAAATGCCTCGCTTTTCATAAAAAAAGTCATTGAATGCAGTTCTCATTGTCTTTTAATATTTGGTATTTATTTTGTAAATCATCATTTACATTTTATCCGATGAAACAGCAAAATGACACCTTTTGTTTTTAACACTTGTCTGTTAATTAACCAAGTTTGACATCCTGTTGACAAACTAACACACAAAAACGAGTTGTTATACTGTCAATACAAGCAAAACTAAACAAAACAAAATTCACATTTTAATAGTAAAATTCATGGCAAATATTGGAAAAGCAGTAAAACTTGGAGTATTTACTCTTGCGATTATGAATGTCACGGCAGTCGTCTCGCTCCGCGGGTTGCCTGCTGAGGCTGTGTATGGACTGAGTTCAGCCTTTTTATTATCTGTTTGCGGCAATCGTGTTCTTAATTCCTACCTCGTTGGTGGCAGCTGAGTTGGCTGCCATGTTCCAGGATAAACAGGGCGGGGTATTCCGATGGGTAGGAGAGGCCTATGGAAAGAAATGGGGTTTCCTGGCTATCTGGGTACAATGGATCGAGAGTACGATCTGGTATCCGACCGTATTGACTTTCGGTGCTGTATCCATCGCCTTTATTGGGATGAACGATGCGCACGATATGACGCTGGCTTCAAACAAAATGTATACGCTGGTTGTCGTATTGATTATTTACTGGCTCGCTACGTTTATCTCTTTGAAAGGTCTGAGCTGGGTAGGTAAAGTGGCTAAAGTGGGTGGCATCGTCGGTACGATCATCCCTGCTGCCTTGTTGATTATCTTAGGTATCGTGTACCTGGCTTCCGGCGGTCATTCCAACATGGACTTCCACAGCAATTTCTTCCCCGACTTTACGAAGTTCGATAACCTGGTGCTTGCTTCCAGTATCTTCCTTTTTTATGCCGGTATGGAAATGGGCGGTATTCATGTGAAAGATGTCGAAAACCCTTCCGTCAATTATCCGAAGGCCGTGTTTATCGGTGCGCTGATCACGGTGTTGATCTTCGTGTTGGGAACATTTGCATTAGGTATCATTATCCCGCAGAAGGACATTAACTTGACTCAGAGTTTGTTGGTCGGTTTTGACAACTATTTTAAGTTTATTCATGCTTCTTGGCTGTCGCCGGTTATCGCAGTTGCATTGGCTTTCGGCGTGTTGGCAGGCGTATTGACATGGGTGGCCGGTCCGTCAAAAGGTATCTTTGCCGTTGGCAAAGCCGGTTATCTGCCTCCGTTCTTCCAGAAAACAAATAAGTTGGGTGTGCAGAAAAATATCCTGCTGGTTCAGGGCTTGGCTGTTACATTCCTGAGCTTGTTGTTCGTGGTTATGCCTTCCGTACAAAGTTTCTATCAGATTTTGTCACAGTTGACAGTTATCCTTTACCTGATTATGTATATGCTGATGTTCTCTGGTGCAATCGCATTGCGTTATCGGATGAAGAAAGCCGGTCGTCCGTTCCGTATCGGTAAGAGTGGCAACGGTCTGATGTGGTTTATCGGCGGCCTTGGTTTTTGCGGTTCATTGCTTGCCTTCGTACTGAGTTTTATTCCGCCCAGTCAAATTTCTACAGGTAACAATACCGTTTGGTTTGCCGTGCTGATTATCGGCGCTATCGTGGTGGTAGCCGCTCCGTTCATTATCTATGCTGCCAAAAAACCGTCTTGGGTGGACCCGAATACTGCCTTTGAACCGTTCCATTGGGAAGTCGACAAACAGGTAGAAGGAACTGCTGCGACTGCTACAAATATAGCTTCTGAAACAACGTCCTCCGCTTCTAAAACATCGGATCGCAACACTGTAACCGGCATATCTTCTTCCGGAACGTCAGGCAAGATCTAACCGTCAGGCTTGCTCCGGCCTAAGCTGGTGAGCGTTAAGGGCAGAGACCGGAGTGAGAGATAAATTATTATTTTCCTGAAAATATTATTGATTATAGAATGAAACAAGGGTAGTTCACAATGTATGGACTGCCCTTGTTTATTTAAGAGACTAGTATCAGGAGATGTGAGTGCTCAAACAGTTACATATTGGGGGTTCCGTAGCTTGACGAGTGCATGGGATATGATACATTCAGTTACAAGTTCATCATGCATAAATATTTTTGTAAATGAGAAGTGAGATGAAAAGCGGCCCCGTCCTGGTTAAATTTGAATAGAGGTGTGTTGTTGGCGATAAGTTGAGAAGGGATAAAATGGGCGGGGCGCTTTCATATGTCTTTTGAGTGGCGATATTCGGCTGTTACACCTGACATAACCGAACATAAAATAAAACTTACATTACAGAATAGTATTTTTCATATTCCCTTCAACAGGAAGCCATTCGCTGGTACTTACATTTTCGAGTGTGATGTCTTTACCGTTGAAAAGAAGGTTGTAGATATATCTTTTTCCTTTTTCCCACTTCGTATTGGCGGGAATTTTATATTTGAATGTCGTTTCGTTGATGGTGAAGAGCACTTCCACATCTCCGTCTGTTCTGATACGCGATGTGGGAATTACCATTAGTTGTTGCGGCTCGTCCGGTATCTTTTTCAACATGCGCGGAGTATTCAGTTTCAGTCGGGTAGAGGCATTTGTTCCGGCACATCCGCCGATATTTCCGGTTTTAATGTTCATCTTACCCTTGAAGCAAAGAGCTGTACCGCCGGCTTTGTTTCCGATCTGTATCGCATGGAGTAGGAAGCAGCCTTCTGCTTCCGGTGTTATTCGCAGTTGGAAGCTCAGGAGCGAAAGCGTATGATTCATGTTAAGCAACGCGACTGGGGAAATCTGGTTGACCGCTCGTTGCCCGCTGGCCTGTATCCCGTACATGTAATCTTTCGTCAGGGAAGCGTCTGGCGATATGCGGACCGGGATATTCTCCGGGTCGAAATTAACCTGCGACTGATACGGGTAATAGGCATAAACGGTGACTGGTTCCTCGTTCAGATAAATATCGGGTGACTGGCGCCAGTTCAGCTTGTAGTTTACCAGAAAGGCTTCAGCCCGCACGTTTTTGTAATCCGGATTACTATCGTAGATGTTGCCGGTACTTTCCGAGACGACATGCAACCCGATGACCGATCCTCTTGTAAATTCTTGCATAAAATTAGGGGAGACTTTGTTGTCAGCACCTTTGTTATTATTCTTAAAGGTTGCTCTTTCATGCCTAAATTTTCAATGAGTCCCGGATCGTAGTCGTTTGTGCAACTAAAAATACTAACCGCCGTTATCATAAATAGTAGTAATTTATTCATTCTTTGTATTATTTTTGTGAAGTGATTGCAGGTACAAAGATCAGTCAGTTTGGAGAGGTAGAGGGTGCATTCGGTATAAAACCACGATGAAATCGTATAAAACCACGAGGCGCAAATTATCTACAGGCATCAAATTGTCTACTAATGGTTCAGATCAACTATTTAATGCTTCAATTTGTTTACTTGATACGAGGGATATATTATGTTGGACAAAATTCAGTTTTTATTAAGCTTACAGATCATCGGATTCTGTATCTTCGGCGGAGCTACCCTATTGCTCCGGGCCGGTGATAACCGGGCGAAAAGGATATTAGGGTGGGGTATGTTTTTGTGGGCTTTTCTGGCTGCCATAAGGTTGTCTGTGAATCTTTACCTGCATAAACCGAAAGAGGCTTTCCATCCGGATATATTGATTATGGGTGCTTTGGTAACGGCAACGCTTGCTTGTTATGTGATTGAGGTCTTACGGCCCGGGTTTCTTACCTGCAAACGTTTTTTCTTATTTATCAGTCCGGTTGTTTTTGGTGGACTGGCTTACCTGACTTATCGTTTGTCGGGAGGTGAAATTCATACCTACTATTCAATAAGGGAGGTTTTCGAATACTTGAATATGGATGTTTTGCTTCGTATGACAGTCTTTCTGCTGACTTTGTTTTATATGATTCTGCCCGTTTATCTGATAGCAAGGTACAGTAAAGACTTCAATGTTTTTTTAGCAGAGAATGTTTCCGATCCGGAAGAATATGATTTGGAATGGTTAAGGAAAACCATGATAATTTTGATTGTTCTGTATGGTTTCTATCTTGTCTTATTGCTGACCAATACACCATTGATGTATGTGATCGACAAAACAGTCCTGTTGTTCGTTTGGTATTATTTCTTTTATAAGGCGCTATTTCTGAAGGTAGTTGTTTTGGAGCATTCTTTTTAAAAGCGGATGGGATCTTCCGTATCAAGAGGACGACAATGACGATGATGAACACAGGGTTCTCAGTAAACGCTATGCAGAGGAAGTAAGTGCATGGTTTGAAAGAGAAAAACCGTATCTTCGCGAAGATTTACGTCTGACGGATTTGCAACGGATCTTCCCTATCAGCCGTTCTTATCTTTCCCAATTGTTTAACCGGGAGTTGGGACAATCGTTCTCCGATTATGTCAACCAGTTCCGGATCGAGGAAAAGCAAGCGCTTGATGGATGCCGAGCCGAATGCCAGTATACGAGGAGATTGCCGAACGTTCCGGATTCCATTCGATCAGTACGTTCCGGCGGGCTTTCCAGAAGTGTACGGGCATGATCCCGTCGGAGTATAAGAATAACAAATAAATACATAACGATCTTTATTCTATCATGGAAACTGTTCAAACTACTACTGCCAGACCGCATATTGTTTGGCTGGATGTTCTTCGTCTTGTCGCCATCTTGATGGTGATTGCCATCCATTGCACTGATCCGTTTAACGCTTCGCCTGAATCGCGTGCCAATCCGGAGTTCAATTTCTGGGGTTCTGTTTATGGCTCCATGCTGCGTGCCAGTGTGCCGCTTTTTGTGATGATGACCGGATTTCTTTTGTTGCCGGTCAGGCAAGAGGCTTCTGCCTTTTATAAGAAACGCATTCCACGTGTGTTGTTTCCATTTCTGATCTGGTCTGTTTTGTTTGATCTGGCGCCCTGGTTCATCCAGTGGATAGGAGGCAGCCCGGAACTGGTGACGGACTTTTTCCCTTGGGAACCGAACCCTTCGGCCTCGTTTGTAGAGGCGTTGAAGACGATCGCTTTGATCCCTGTAACCTTTACGGTCTATGCGACGCCAATGTGGTATATCTATGTGCTGATAGGACTTTATCTGTATATGCCAGTCTTTTCCGCATGGGTGGAAAAGGCGTCGGATAAGGCGAAGCGTATGTTTCTGGCGTTTTGGTTTATTTCGTTGTTTATCCCTTATCTGACGGAGTTTGTTTCGCATTACCAGTTCGGAACCTGCTCATGGAATTCATTCGGTCTATTTTATTATTTTGCCGGTTTCAACGGCTATTTGCTGTTAGGACATTATTTAGGGAAAAGAACGGATTGGTCGCTTGGCAAGACTTTCTCGGTGACGGTTCCGCTGTTTTTAGTTGGCTATTTTATTACATTAGTCGGTTTTCGCTATATGACATCCGATCCGAACGTGAGCGAGGAGGGGATGGAGTTGTTCTTTACTTATTGTTCGCCTAACGCATTGTTGATGACGGCAGCCATTTTCTTGTTGGTACGGAAAGTACGGATTACTTCGCCGGTTATTTGCCGTGCCCCTTGCCAATCTGACCAAATGTGGTTTTGGCTTGTATTGCGTGCATTATTTCTTTGTCGGTCCTTCCTATATGTTCGCGCAGTGGATTGGAACACCTATTCCGGCCTTGGTTCCTGTTTCGACCATTCTTACCTTTATTTGTTCATGGTCATTTACTTATCTGGTGAGTAAGTTGCCACATGCGAAATATATCATAGGCTAAGGTGCTTTTTTATTGTTCGGCTGTTTGTACAAATGATGTTAAATAGACATTTGAGGTGAATAACGTATCTGTTTTACCTCTATTTTTTGTGTTGTAAAACATAATTATGCAATACTAATGCGGGTGTGTTTTGCATGAGTCGTTTTAAACAAAAAATAGAGAAGCTATGAAGAAGTTTTTTAGAAAGTGCCTCAGATGCCTTGAAATATTAGGTGAATATGGAATGCAGAAATATGGTATGAAATAAGAGGTAAATGTGTGTTTGGTAGGGAATGTCGGTACGGCATTCCTTTTTTATTAGAAATAATGTTTTTCTATATAATGTAAAAGCTTGGCGGTGCGTTAAGCGTGGGGGTAGAATAGTTTTGACACCGCCAAGAATGCTTATTTGGATGAAGAAGAGGAGAGGCGGTAACTGACGAATGCGATGTGCTTACTATCCGGAGCCCAGGAATTGACATTGATTGTGCCCTGTCCTCCGAATAACTTGACTAATGTTTTTGGCTTTCCTCCTGTGGCTGGCATAATCCTAAGTTCAACGTTCTTATTGGGAAGATGCTGCCCCGGTTCCAGATCTCCTTTATAATAAGTGATAAAGATAACGGATTTACCGTCAGGCGAGACATGAGGAAACCAGGAATTGCGGGTTTCGTCAAACGTCATCTGGGTTTGTTCAGAGCCGTCTTTCTTCATTCTCCATACTTGCATCAAACCCGTGCGTACGGAATTGAACCAGATATATTCTCCGCAAGGGGAATATTCGGGACCATCGTCCAATCCTTCTGCTGTCGTCAGCTGTCTTTCTTTCTCCTCCTTCAACTGGAATAACGTAAATGTCATAATTGCCTTTCCGGTCGGCACAATAGGCAAGTTGCCGTCCATCCGGGCTCCATCCGTGTAGGTAGCTGGGAGCAATCGGGGTGATCAAGCGAGGTGTCCCTCCTTGCATCGGGAGGGTATAGATGCGTGATTTGCCGTCTTCTTTCGTCCCGTGGCTGATAGCTATCTGCTTGCCGTCGGCAGCTATGACATGGTCGTTGTTGCATCGGGTGGCAAAGCCAGTGTTTATCATTTCAGGTTCGCCGGGCGAATCGGGGGAGAGTTTGTACAGTTTCCCCCGCTATTATACACGAGCCACTGGCCGTCGGGTGTCCAGTTTGGGGCTTCGACACGGTAGGGGAATTTTGACTACGGTGCGCCTGCCGTTTGTTACGTCCAGTACTTCCAATATGCTGGTTACGTCGTTTTGTTGGGCGGATGCGAGCGACGTGAAAGCCGCTAAGAGAATCATACAACAGGTTTTCATAATGATTGAGAATTAATATGCGCTGAAAGATACTAAAATTAGCCGGGACGATAATGACCGTAAGAGATTAATTTTTTCTTTTCCTTGGTTTTCTTTAGGTAGCATTGATCCAGAAGCAGGTGCGGTTTACTATTTTGTGCACTACCCTGAAATTGTGGTCTATCAAGATAATGCCTCTTGTCCGGGCGCTTTCGGTGATGTGCATACGTATTTCTTCTGCAGCAATAGGAGAGGCCGTTGAACGGTTCGTCCAGCAGGAGATGGCCAGCTTTGCTGTAGAGGATAAGTTTGGTCACTTTCTAATATTCCATAGAATGTGATAGGAGTATCTATAAAACAACAGGTGTGCTGTTGATTAAGTATAGACAGCGCACCTGAAAATGAAAATTATTTGTAAAGAGAAGATTTTACCACTTATTATACAGCACCACTTCGCGAGTACCGCGTACGCTCATAGTCGGAAACCAGAGATCTTCTACTGTCAGACCGCATTCGTCGACGGCTTGCAGGCAATATTCCAGTTTGCCGAAATCGGCATCGACATTGTTTGTCCCAAAGGTGAACTTGATTCCACGCTCTTTCGCTTTGCGGATGATGTCGAAGCTTGGAATTTTGTAGCGTGCGTTGATTTCGAGTGCAATGTTATGTTTTTTCAATACATCCAGGACGCGGTCGATACGCTCATCGGTCCAGTATTTGGCATACTCTGCATTCAACTCTTCCGGCAGGAAGGTAGGATTGGCATAGATGTCGGCCGGCTCATTGGTAAGGATCTTGACGGTCTGGTCCACCAAGTGATCCATATATTGTTCTTTGGTAACACCGTCGTAGTGTACCTCTTCGGGGCGGTATATCCTTGACAGACGTCCTTTATGGTCCACAATGGTCATTCCGTCGGTAAAGAGATAATCGAATACGCCTAAAGCCTTCTGAGAGAAGGTGGCTGTCCACTTACGGCCTTCACCTTGCACACCGCGCAGGAATGGCATGTCTTTTACTTCGTTGTAGTATTCGTACACTTCCTTGTCATCGGCAAGCATACGGCCTACGCCACCCTCACCGGCATTGGGAGCCACACCGTAGTTGATACCGTAGTTCATTGACATGGCGTGCGCCATCTCCTTCGTCAGGCCGCCTTTCAAATGCACGTGGTAATCTATCACGGGAAGTTTTGCTGCTGGAAACGGATCACAGCATCGTTCTGTTCGTCTATCCGTGGCATTGTGTCTGCCTCATTGACCGCGTCTTTTTTTTTTTTCAAGCGGGTCATGTTGAGGTTACGAAAGGTTACATCACCGCTCATACCTTTTAGTGCAATAGAACCGTGGCTGAGCAAGCGCCCGGCATACTCTTTTGTACGATAGGGGTGTTCGGGTTCGGTATAGCATACTACTACCGTATCGTTTATGGCAATCATTATGTTATGCCCGCGTACAGCAATTTCAAAGTCGAACCACTTCCCGTCTTCAGCTAATGAACGGTAGAGGTTACGCACGGATGTGAGGCTGCCGCTTTTACGTGTGCCGTCGATGGCTCCGTTCCGGAATGCTACCTCATAGCCTGATTTCCCGTCGGTATGATGGAACAACAAGGCCGCTTCCGCATTTTCCCCGGTGAGAGCTTGCCCGGTAAGTATAAAGTTCTCATATTCTCCTTCTGCAAACCAGGTCGATCCGGCTGTCACGGTTATTTCATTACCGTCGGCAGTTCCCATTTCGGGACTGCTGAAACGGTCTAATGGTTCTGCAACGTTGTATCGTATGCAGCTGGTAAGCCCTAAGATACTTATCAAGGCCACTATTAATACTGTACTGGTTTTATCAATCATAATGTATTTTGTTTTAGGTAATTACACATTAAAGCGGAAATGCATGATATCGCCGTCCTGAACGATATATTCTTTTCCCTCGACACTCATCTTTCCGGCTTCTTTTACAGCAGATTCCGAACCGTAGGAAATATAATCCTCATATTTGATGACTTCGGCGCGGATAAAGCCCTTTTCGAAGTCGGTATGGATCACGCCCGCACATTGCGGGGCTTTCCATCCTTTATGGAAAGTCCAGGCACGACATTCGTCGGGACCGGCGGTCAGGAATGTTTGCAGGTTCAGGAGTTTGTAAGCGGACTTGATCAGACGGGCAACGCCGGATTCTTCCAAACCGATCTCCTGTAAGAACATCTGGCGTTCTTCGTAGGTGTCGAATTCGGCAATCTCGCTTTCGATCTTGGCCGCTACGACCAATATTTCAGCTCCTTCGTCTTTTACGGCTTCGCGGACAGCATCCACATATTTATTACCGTTGACTGCGCTTGCTTCATCTACGTTACAGACATACATTACCGGTTTGTCGGTCAACAGGAATAGATCGTGTGCGATCTTCTGTTCGTCTTTCGTATCGAAAGAAACGGTGCGGGCACTTTTACCCTGTTCCAGTGCTTCCTTATATTTGCAAAGTACTTCGTAAGCGATTTTAGCCTGCTTGTCACCGCCTGTCTGAGCCTGTTTCTGCACTTTGGCAATACGGCTGTCAATGGTTTCCAGGTCTTTGATCTGCAATTCGGTGTCAATGATTTCCTTGTCGCGAACCGGATCGACACGGCCGTCCACATGAACAATATTGTCGTCATCGAAGCAACGCAGTACATGCAGGATTGCATCTGTTTCGCGAATATTGGCAAGGAATTTGTTTCCCAGCCCTTCTCCTTTGCTGGCGCCTTTTACAAGGCCGGCGATGTCTACGATTTCCACCGTAGTAGGGATAACACGCTGGGGATGTTCGATTTCTGCCAGTTTGTTCAAACGTTCGTCCGGTACGGTGATCACGCCGACATTCGGTTCGATCGTACAGAACGGGAAGTTAGCAGACTGTGCTTTTGCATTCGATAAGCAATTGAAAAGAGTAGACTTTCCTACGTTGGGAAGTCCTACGATGCCACATTGTAATGCCATTCTATTTTGTTGTTATGATTTATTCAAACTTTGTTTCCAGACTGCAAAGATATACAATCTTTTGTATTTATGTTGCCGGATACAGGCGAACCGGATATAGAAAATATTGTTTGGGCGAATAAGCGGGAGAGGAATTTGAGTCTTTTAATAATCCAGTATGGCCCGAACCTGCCGCTTTTCCTTTTTGGGGCATATAGCGAGGCGGCTATTTGCCATATTGAATGCTACTCCCAGATCGATCACGCTGTTGTCTTTGCACCAGTATTCCTCGTCGTATAAAAAAGTTCCTTGATACTTGGCGAGGAACATGTTGAATTCCGTTGCCTGGTGTGCAGTAATACCAGATTGAGCATATCCGGCAAATGCCAATTGTCTAAGGTCCCTTCGGAAATGGACTCGCAATAGATCAAGGCATCGAAATAATCGAGTGTCTGTTCCCGTATCTCCATTACCGAACCTTTATAAGGGGCTATATCGGGTTCTATATGCTGACCGGGAGAATCTGCTCCAGCCTGTATGATCACGCCGTTTGCATAGAGATCTCCGACTGCCGGAACCCGGAAAGGGGGAAGATGGATACCTTGCGCGATCTTATATCCTTTTTCGGGGTAATAGTAAGTGAAATGGCTCAGTGATGTCGTGAGGCGGATGGAACGGATGTGGCTGGCTTCATCCGGGATAGCGATTGAAATACCCCGATTCAGTATCTCTGTATCCGGTGTTATGTAACGATACAAGGGGAACTGTCCGGATGTGAATTCGAACGCTGCTTTTTGTACGGATACCGGAAGATTGTCAGGGAATATGAAATACATAATTTTCCAATTGCTCCATCTGTCCCCCTAAGACGGAAAATATAATAAAAGCGTGGGAACTGCCATCTATCCAAGCAAGAGGTATCGCCAAACACCTATCCAGCAGATAGACAACAGCCCACGCTTGATGTTTATATATTATGTATATATATACAAAAAACGTGAGGCAATTGTTGTCTACTGTCCTTGCTGGATGAAAAATTGGCGATTTTCTTGCTTAAGGACAATATGATAACGCTTCTGTTTTACTATGTGATATTGCAACTCCTTGCAATAAATTTCACGACAAAGATAGTGTATAAATGCTGTGATTTATAAACTTTATGTGTTTTTGTTAATGCGCTTCCAGCCAGTTTACCCCTTCACCGCAGTCGGCGATCAAGGGAACTTGCAGTTTGATTGCATTTTCCATTTCATCCAACACGATTTGTTTCACTTTTTCCAATTCGTCCTTGTAGACGTTGAAGTTCAATTCATCGTGTACCTGCAGGATCATCTTGCTCTTCAGACCTTCGGTTTCGAAACGGTTGAAGATGCGAACCATGGCAACTTTGATGATGTCGGCTGCACTGCCCTGGATCGGAGCGTTGATCGCGTTTCGTTCGGCATATCCCCGTACGATCGCGTTATGGGAGTTGATATCCGGCAGGAAACGTTTGCGCTTGTAGATCGTCTCTACATATCCTTTTTCTTTCGCCACCTCGATGCTTTCGTCCATGTATGCACGGATGTCCGGATAGGTTTTGAAGTATCCTTCGATCAACTCTTTTGACTCTGCGCGTGGGATGCTCAGCCGTTCGGCCAACCCGAAAACAGAGATTCCGTAGATAATGCCGAAATTGGCCGTTTTCGCTTTCCGACGCATATCGGAAGTGACTTCTTCAACCGGAATACCGTATATCTTGGCGGCTGTGGCGGCATGAATGTCGGCTCCGCTGCGGAAGGCTTCTATCATGTGGGCATCCTGGCTCAGATGGGCCATGATGCGAAGTTCGATCTGCGAATAGTCGGCGGAGAAGAAAATACAGTCTTCGTTTTCGGCTGTAAAGGCTTTCCGGATTTCACGTCCCAACTCATCGCGTACCGGAATGTTTTGCAGGTTCGGATTGGTGGAACTGAGGCGGCCGGTCGAGGTGACTGCTTGGTTGTAGGACGTGTGGATCTTGCCGGTTTCCGGGTTGATCAGTTCGGGTAGGGCATCGATATAGGTGCTGAGCAGCTTCTTCAGCCCTCGATATTCGAGCAGCTTTCCCACGACGGGATGTTTGGAACGCATTTTTTCCAGTATTTCTTCACTCGTGCTATAGCTGCCTGTCTTTGTCTTCCTCGCTTTCTCTTCTATCTTGAGGTGATCGAAAAGAACTTCGCCGACTTGGCGGGCAGAATTGATGTTGAACTTCATTCCTGCCAGTTCGTAGATCTCTTTCTCCAACTTCTTGAGTGCGGTCGTCAGTTCCTCGGACGATTGTTTCAAGGCGACGGTGTCAAGCGTCACTCCCGTATATTCCATTTCAGCCAATACATATATTAAAGGCATCTCGATGTCATAAAAAAAGCGATTCGAGTCCTTCTTTTTTTCCAGACAGGGGGTAAAATAGTTTTTCAGCTTGAGCGTGATGTCCGCGTCCTCGGCGGCATATTCGGCTACTTGGGCAACCGGGACGTCACGCATGGTAAGTTGTTTCCTTCCTCTCGGGCCGATCAGTTCCTCGATCCGTACTGTTTTATATTTAAGGTATGTTTCGGCGAGGTAGTCCATACCGTGACGCAGTTCGGGATTCAGAAGGTAGTGGGCGATCATCGTGTCGAATAGAGGGCCGGCTATCCGGATTCCATATTTGCGGACGACAAGGATGTCGAATTTTATATTTTGTCCGATCTTGAGAGATTTCGGATTCTGCAGGGCGGGGGAGAAGTGGGCAAGAATTTTGTCGGCTTCTTCGCGGGCTGCCGGAACAGGGACGTACCAGGCCTCGTTTTCCTTCACGGCGAACGACATTCCGACCAATCCGGCCTTCAATGGATCTATACCATCTGTTTCCGTGTCAAAAGCAAAAAAATCCTGTTCGTTCAAAAACCGCCCTAATTCTATTCTTTTTTCCTCTGTATCAACAAGATGATAGGTGTGAGGAGTAGACTTTAAGTTCGCGAGAGTCGAATATTTGGGAACAGCCGTAGGTTCGGTCGCAAATTCTTCAAAGAGCGAGCCTTGAATCGGGCCTGCCGGAGCTGCTTTTTTTCTTGTATCGGCTTTTGCTGGCGCCGGTGCTGTTTTGGACTCCGTTTTGACTTTTTCCGGCTCTCCGCTCATTCTGTTAATAAATGTTCTGAATTCTAATTCAGTGTAAATCTCTACGAGACGTTCCTCATTCATCTTTTCACGGATGCATTTGGCAGCATCGAACCGGATCGGTACATCCGTCTTGATTGTTGCCAGGAATTTGGAGAAGCGGATCTGCTCCATGTTCTCCATGACCTTCTTTTGAAGGGAGCCTTTCAGCTTGTCGGTATTCTCCAAAAGATTTTCGATCGTTCTGAATTCGGCCAATAATTTCTGGGCGGTCTTTTTCACCGACACCCGGACATCCGGGGATGTTGTCGGAACTGTCGCCCATCAGTCCTAAAAGGTCGATCACTTGGTCGACGGATGTCAGGCCGTATTTGTCCAGTACTTCGGGTACGCCCATAATCTCGTAGTCACCGCCGAAGCGGGGGGCGGTACATGAATATATGTTCGGATACCAACTGGCCGTAGTCTTTGTCAGGTGTCATCATATAAACTTCGAAACCTTCTTTTTTCGGCTTGCTTGGCAACCGTGCCGATAACATCGTCGGCTTCATAGCGCGGAACTTCCAGTATCGGGATGTTGTAGGCTTCTATGATATCTTTGATGAAAGGGACCGACTTGCGGATATCTTCCGGCGTCTCTTGCCGTTGCGCCTTGTACTGTTCGTAGGCTTCGTGGCGGAAAGTCGGACCTTTCGGGTCGAAGCCTACCGCAATATGGGTCGGGGTTTCACGTTTCAGGACATCTTCCAGGCTGTTGATAAAACCGAAGATGGCCGAAGTGTTCATGCCTTTGGAGTTGATACGCGGGTTCTTGATAAAAGCGTAGTAAGACCGATAAATCAATGCATATGCATCTATGAGGAATAACTTCATCTCTTTTAACACGTTTTAGTGTGACAATTGTCGGTAAATGTACGAAAAAACTCGCTTACTCGATACTTTTTGTTACTTTTGCGCATCTTAGGATCAATTATGAAGGATAGAAGTAAAATAGAACAACCGGTTGCCGTAGAGTTTAAACGTTTTAATGATGAGTTTGCTGCTTCGCTGCGAAGCGAAACGAATCGTTTGCAATCGGCTATTGACCAGATACTGAATGCGAGCGGAAAACATGTCCGCCCCTTATTAGTACTTTTGACGGCTAAAGCATGTGGGCAGGTAACGGATAATACGATCAATTCGGCTGTTCTGTTGGAACTGCTTCATACTGCCACACTGATTCATGATGATGTGATCGACGAGACAAAACAGCGTCGCGGGGTTCCTTCCTTGAATGCCATATTCGATAACCGCATTTCTGTCTTAGTGGGCGATTATGTCCTTTCCACCGCGTTGATCCGTTCTATCCAGACAGGTAATCTGCAAATCATAGGTATTGTTTCCAATCTCGGACGCGATCTTTCGGAAGGGGAGATCAAGCAGTTGGAAACGGCCGAAGAAAGCATCATCGACGAATCCTGCTATATGCAGGTGATACGGAAAAAGACGGCCATGCTGCTTTCCGCTTGTGCCGAGATCGGTTCCATCTCTGCCGGGGCATCCGGTGAAATGGTGGAAAAATGCCGTGAGTTCGGCGAATACTTAGGTTACTGTTTCCAGATCAAAGATGATATCTTCGACTACTTCAAAGAAGCGAATATCGGCAAACCGACCGGCAACGATATCCGGGAGGGAAAGGTCACGCTCCCCTTGCTGCACGCGTTGCAGACGGGTAGGAGAGAAGAGGCAGAACATTGCCTTCATATCATAAATGAAAAAGACTTTACCACAGAGAATATAGATTTGCTGATTGATTTTGCGAAAGCGAACGGGGGAATCGAATATGCTGAACAGCGTATGCAGGTATATCATGACAAAGCGGTCGAGGTTTTGATGACACTTCCTGAATCGGAAGCACGCGAAGGTTTGCTGCTGCTTGCCGATTACATCGTAGAACGCCGTAAATAGGTTTTTACGTTTTACTGTCATACTATCATTTTCTTCTTGTATTCTTTGAATATCAAGCTGATTCAGATATGATAGTTGCTTTTCCATCTATCATGTTTATCTATCATACCATCATGTTCCCCTTTTGTTAAAGTATTATTGCTTGAAATACAGCTAAATAAAGATATCTCTCCGTTGAATGCGCATAGTACCTTGGAGAAACTTCCGGAAGATACGGAAAAAGATGAATGAACTGCTTATATAAACACGACGACACCCGGATGTAGGCGATCCCTGCATCCGGGTGTTCGTTTAGGTAGACCCGGGTGTAGCGGGAGGGAACATCCGGGTGTAGCCGAATTTATGTCGTTATCTTTGGAAGAAAAGACTATGGGTTTGTGAGAAATATCCCGTTGCTTTTCTTCCTATTTTCCCAGACGGTGTTCGATGTCTTCCACCAAACTGCTGGCTCCTATGCGGAACAGGTCTTTATTCAACCAATCGTTTCCTAATACTTCCTTGACGATGGTATAGTAGCGGACAGCCTCTTCTGCCGTGCGGACACCGCCTGCAACTTTAATACCGACACGCTTTCCCGTGATGGAATGGTACTTTTTCAAGACTTGGCACATCGTGTAAACGGCTTCCGGAGTGGCTCCCGGATAACCTTTCCCTGTCGATGTCTTGATGAAGTCCGCACCGGAATAGACTGCGAGGACAGCCGCCTTCTGAATGCTTTCGGGAGTCTGGAGAGCACCTGTCTCAAGGATGACCTTCAGTTTGGCATCACGGCAGCTTTCTTTGATCTCTTGAATTTCTTCGCTAAGTTCGTCATAATTTTCTTCGAGGAAATAGCCTAAGTTCATGACAACGTCGATTTCATCGGCTCCCTGCATGACGGCCATCGCTGTCTCGGCAATCTTTATTTCCATGAAGGTCTGCGAGGAAGGGAAACCGCCAGCTACGGACGCAATCTTTACATCCTGTGCGGAGAGGGCCTCTTTTACCGTCTCAACAAACAGGGGATAGGTGCAGATGGCGGCAACGTTGGGTACGTCGGGGCGGGTTCCTTCGAAATCGTTCACCTTGTCGACCAGTTTCCAGATGCTCTCTTTCGTGTCGATACTGGTGAGGGAAGTCAGGTCGATGAAACCGTGAATCTGCTTCAAAACGTCGGGAGTGAAGTTGTCGTTCCCATGTTTTCCGAGCAGTGTCTTTACCCGTCCGGTCACTTCTTCCGTTGTGCCGGCCGCCTCGAATTTGGCGAATGCTTGCTGGTATTTATTGGTGTGGAGATGTTCGGTGTCTTCATCATGATGGTGATGTCCGCATCCACATTCGTGATCGTGTTCGTGTACCATAATCTTATAGTTTTTTATTGTTTATATGTCGTTCTTTATCCCGGTTCGTTTTCTTTTGCAGGTTCTTTTCGAAAGCAGCCGTCAGGTCGACGCCTGTCTGGTTGGCAAGGCAAAGCAATACCCATAGGACATCGGCCATTTCATCGCCTAAATCGCGGTGTTTCTCGCTCTCCTTGAAAGATTGTTCACCATATGTGCGGGCCATGATGCGGGCCAGTTCGCCGACTTCTTCGGTCAGAATGGTCATATTCGTCAGTTCGTTGAAGTAGCGGACACCATACGTTTTGATCCAGCTGTCCACCTGCTCCTGTGCCTGTTTAAGCGTAATTTCTGCCATATCTTTTCATTCTTTGTTTTGTGAGTCGATCCAGATCGTGACAGGACCGTCGTTCACCAGTTCCACTTTCATGTCGGCGCCGAACGTGCCGGTCTGCACTTCCTTTCCGATCTGCAAGCCCATCTCGGCGCAAAAAGCCTCGTACATTGGAATGGCTATGTCCGGTTTGGAGGCATGGATATAGGAAGGGCGGTTTCCCTTCTTTGTGGAGGCGTGCAGGGTAAACTGGCTGACCACCATCACTTCGCCTTCCGTTTCGACGACAGAACGGTTCATAACGCCGTTTTCATCGTCAAAGATGCGCAGGTTGGCAATCTTCTTGCACAACCATTCGATATCTTCCTGCGTGTCGCGGTCTTCAATACCGACCAGTACGAGCAGACCTTTCCCGATTTTGGATTTCAGCTGTCCGTCTATGGTTACGGAGGCATGCTGTACCCGTTGTATCAATGTTCTCATATCTTTATTTTCAACCATTTAATAATGCTTTTGTTTTGGCTTCTCCGATTACCTCTTTCAGTTCGTCGAAGCCGGCTTCACGTATTCGTTTTACGCTCTTAAAATGACGTAAAAGTAATACTTTTGTCTTTTCTCCGATCCCTTTTATCGTATCCAATTCGGATTTTGTCTGGCTTTTGCTGCGCTTATCCTTATGGAAAGTGATGGCGAAACGATGCACCTCGTCCTGTATTTGCGTGAAGAATTTGAACATGAAACTTTGTATCGGCATGCCGATCGTTTCGGGAGGGAAGCCGAACAGGAGTTCCGAAGTCCGGTGTTTCCCGTCTTTTGCCAACCCGGCTATCGGAATGTCCAAGTGCAGTTCGTCCTGGATCACTTCGCGTACGACTTCCATTTGCCCCTTTCCACCGTCGGTGATGATCAGGTCGGGCAGGGGAGTCTCTTCGACGATGGCACGCTGGTAGCGGCGACGTACGACCTCTTTCATGGAGGCATAGTCGTCCGGGCCGACAACCGTTTTGATGTTGTATTTCCGGTAATCTTTTTTCGATGGTTTCGCCATTTTGAAGACGACACACGCAGCTACCGCGTCGCTTCCCTGTATATTGGAATTGTCGAAACACTCGATATGAGCCGGTAATTTGGGGAGATGGAGCGTCTCCTGTATCTCTTTTAAAAGACGTGTGCTGCGTTGCTCCGGGTTCAGTTTCTCCGCCTGTTTCAGCTTGTCGACCTTATACTGCTTCACGTTCATTTCCGATAATTCCACCAGCTTCTTTTTATCTCCGCGCTGCGGAACGGTGATCGAAACGTTTTCCAGTTCTATATCCAACGGAAAAGGAACGATGATTTCGCGTGCAGTGCTTTTAAAGCGGTTGCGCATTTCGATGATCCCCAAGCTGAGCAACTCCTCTTTCGACTCGTCCAAACGCTTTTTATATTCGAATGTATAGGCTTGCACGATCGCTCCGTTGCCGATATGCAGGTAATTGATGTAGGCGGAATTCTCGTTTTCGGCCAATGAGAATACGTCTATATTGTGGAGCATCGGGGTGACCACTGTCGATTTGGAGCGGTAATTCTCGATGACTTCATATTTTTCTTTGATCTTCTGCGCTTCTTCAAACCGCAATTCTCCTGCCAGTTTCTGCATCTCTTCATACAGATGTTTGCTTATTTGCGAGATATTCCCGCGTAGGATTTCCTTTATTTCGGAAATGTTTTGCTGGTATTCCTCCAATGTCTGCAATCCTTCACAAGGCCCTTTGCAGTGCTTGATATGGTATTCGAGGCATACCTTATACCGTCCTTTCGCAATGGATTCGGGAGTAAGAGGATATTTGCAGGTACGTAGCGGATACAGTTCTTTCAGCATTTGCAGCATGACCTTTGCCGTATAGATGGAAGGGTAGGGACCGTAATAGCGCGAACCGTCCCGTACGATATTCCGGGTTTGGAATACGCGCGGGAAATATTCGTTCTTGACAACGATGGACGGATAGGTTTTGTCGTCTTTCAGCAACACGTTGTACCGAGGACGATATTGCTTGATCAGGTTATTCTCCAAAAAGAAGTGCATCCTCTTCCGTGTCGACAACAAAATATTTGATGTCTCGTATCTGCTTGACCAGGACACGTGTTTTGTTGCTGTCGTGTTCTTTGTTGAAATAGGAGGAAACGCGACGCTTCAGGTTCTTTGCTTTGCCTACATAGATGATCGTTCCCTTCTCGTCAAAGTATTGGTAGCAGCCTGGCGATTCCGGTATGACGGAAAGGATGTTTTTTATATGTTCCTCGGTTGTGCTCATTTCTTTTGCATCTGTTTCTATCCTATTTTCAGTCTTTTACGCTATTGTTGTTAAAGTAAATGTTTCACGTGGAACATTCCACGTTTAGCGTCCCAGCATCACCAGGAGGATATTGATGTCGCTCGGTGAGATACCCGGAATGCGGCTTGCCTGGGCAATTGTGTCTGGATCTATCCGTGTTAGTTTCTGGCGGGCTTCCGTAGACAAAGACTGGATCGAATTGTAGTCAAACTTGCCTTTGATATGGATATTTTCTAGGCGGTTTATCTTGTCGGCGATGATCTGCTCGCGGCGGATGTAGCCGCTATACTTGATTAATATTTCTGCCGCTTCGATGATCTCTTCTTTTCGTGAAACAGGGACCTTGTCCAGCTCTGTCCGGAATGCCGGGACCAGTTCCGCGATATTCTCCAAGGTGATCTGAGGACGTGGAATCAGTTCGATCAACTTGCATCCGTGTGCGAGCGGGGTAGTGCCCAACGCCTCCAGACCACTGTTTATATATTGCGGTTTGATGGAGTAGTTTTCTGCGAAAGAAATAATCGCATCCCGGCTTGCCTTTTTCTCTTTCAACAGATCGTAGCGGTCCTGCTTTGCCAAACCGAGATGATACGACTTTTCCGTCAAACGCATGTCCGCATCATCCTGGCGGAGCAGAATGCGATATTCTGCACGTGAGGTAAACATACGGTAAGGCTCGTCCACGCCTTTCGTGACAAGATCGTCGATCAGTACGCCGATATAGGCTTCGTCTCGTCCTAACACGAACGGTTCTCCGCCGTGGCAATTGATATGTGCGTTTATGCCGGCCACCAATCCTTGTCCGCCGGCTTCCTCATATCCGGTCGTCCCGTTGATCTGTCCGGCAAAGAAGAGGTTGCGGATTAGTTTTGTTTCCAAATTATGGTGGAGCTGCGTCGGATCGAAGAAATCATATTCAATAGCATATCCCGGACGATAGATCTGTATGTCCCGGAATGCCGGTATCTGTTGCAAGGCACGTAGCTGGATATCCAACGGAAGGGAGGAGGAGAAGCCGTTCAGGTAGTATTCCTGTGTCGTTTCACCTTCCGGTTCCAGGAATAGTTGGTGTTGTGGCTTGTCCGCAAACGTTACGATTTTTGTCTCGATGCTCGGACAGTAACGTGGGCCGATGCTTTGGATTTGTCCGTTATACAACGGGGAGTCGGGGAGACCTTCGCGCAGGACTGCATGACAGGCTTCGTTGGTGAACGTTGTCCAACAGCTAAGTTGTTTCAAAACGCGGTGCGAAGTGTCCATATAAGAGAACTTATGGAAGTCGTTTTCTCCGGGCTGTTCCGCCATTTCATCGAAGTGCACGCTGCGTGCATCGATACGCACAGGTGTTCCGGTCTTCATCCGTTCGGATTTGATGCCTAATGAGACCAGTTGTTCGGTCAGTCCGGTTGCCGCCGGCTCGGCTATGCGGCCGCCTCTGATTTGTGTCCGGCCGATATGCATGAGCCCGTTCAGGAAAGTCCCGTTTGTCAGAACCACGCTTTTCGCATGGAACTCGACTCCCATATAAGTCTTTACGCCGCATACGGTATTTCCGTCGAGCAACAGTTCGCGTACGGTATCCTGCCAGATGTACAGGTTCGGAAGGTTTTCCAGTATTCCCCGCCAACATTCGATGAAACGGGCGCGGTCGCTCTGGGAGCGCGGACTCCACATGGCCGGTCCCTTGCTTTGGTTCAGCATACGGAATTGGATGGCTGTCCGGTCCGTCACAATTCCCATATATCCGCCTAAGGCATCGATTTCACGGACGATCTGTCCTTTGGCTATGCCTCCGACAGCCGGATTGCAACTCATCTGCGCAATCTTGTTCATGTCCATTGTAATGAGAAGCGTCTTCGAACCCATATTGGCGGCCGCCGCTGCGGCTTCACAGCCTGCATGGCCGGCACCTACCACGATCACATCGTAATTGAAAGTCATTGTCCTAATTGTCTTTGTTTCTTTTGCAAAGATAATAGTTTGTACGGGATTTTTGTTATATTTGTGAGTCTTGGAATATCTAAGTAATACTAAAGGAATAAGAGTATGGAAACCCGGATATCTTCTTCTTCGATGGACAATGCCAATAAAATAAAAACGTCTGTCATGCTTCTGCTTTTTATATGGCATCTGTATATTTCCGGCTTGGGATGGCAATCTGTCTGTTTTGTTAGGTTTGTTTGCCGTCAGTTCGATCCTTTGTATGCTTACTCGAGGATTTATGCCAAACCGTTTTATTGTGGATGGAGAAAAACTGGTGATAGATGCGTATTTTCGGAAGACGTATATAAACATAGAGGAAATCCTTTCGGCTCGCGAGGTCGACCGGCTGGATTTAGGAATAATGATCCGTTCATTTGGTGTCGGTTGGTTGTTTGGTGATCTCGGATATTTTTCTTCTACTGCTATCGGACGTGTAAAAGTTTTTGCCCGGCGTTCTGATAACCGTATTCTGATTACGACTTCCCGCCGTGGTAACTTTATCATTGCACCCGATGATCCTGAATTTATCCATTATCTGAACCATGCGATGCTTTGAAGATAGGATAGGAGAAACAATACGATCTTGTCGTAACAGCCTGTGCAGCGTTTTACTGGTTCTGAGCATCTTATATTTATGATTATAAGTCTAAAAGAAATGTTATGAAAAAGTATGTACTTTTGTTAGGGCTGTTGATACAAGCTGTGTCGGTTTTGGCCCAGGAGGCGTCTGCCGGGAAGTCGATGTTCTCCGTTCATGCAGGGCCTTCCTGGTATTTGGGGAAAATGATCGGGATCACGAACAACTCCGATGCTTATCGGAATGATTTGCGGAATGGGATCGCCTGGGATGCCAATTATTATTTCTTAGGAGACAAATATATCTTCGGTTCGTTTAAACTCGCTCCCGGACTTATCTATCAGGGTGGGCGTTATAAAAATACTCATGACGAAAGTTCCGACAAGATCCTGATGCATTATATCGCGCCTCAGCTTGCCTTGTTTATGGTGAAGCAGAAATACAATCTGTCTTTATCGACTGGGGTGGGATATCAGCATTATAAAGATAAAAGTTTTGTGTACGGCAAGCCGCGGGATGTGTCAATGAATAAACTGGCCTATAATCTGTCGGCGGGAGGCGAGTATCGTCTTTCTCCGCTGGTGGGGATTTCTGCAAAATTGAATTGGATCGTTACCTCCTCTGAGAGCTATTCGGTCAGGTATCACGGTCAGAAATGGCAGGTCGAATCTCCTGAATTGAGTGGTGGCGGAGGATGTTTCTCCCAATTATCCTTATTGTTCGGTATGAATTTACACTTTTAATCAGATACGGTTATGAGACATCTGTTATTTATCTGTTTGTTGCTGTTTTGTGTGGCCTGTGAAGAGAACGAATCGGTCGATCCGACGATCATGCCCGAAGCTACTACGACCGGGGCGAATACATTTGGTTGCTTGGTTGACGGCTGGGTGTATACAAGCGGCCGGTGGGGGATGCCTTCTGCGGAATATTTGGAGCGGGAAGAGGGTTCCAGCGTGACGGTTTCGGCGCAGGTCGGTCTCGGTTCGTATATCCGTTTTACGATTGCCGATCCCAAGGAGGGAGAAACGCTTCCTTATGTGAATCTCTCTTTTGAAAATCAAAATATGGAAGATGGCAAGGTCTACATCTCCCGTATGTCGGACGGCGTGTTCAGTGGCACTTTCGAGGGAGGACGCATTACGGAAGGCCGTTTCGATTTGAAATATAAGGAATGAGCAGTTATTTAGATGGCTTGGTTTATAATTGTTTTAATACTTCCATCACATAGTTTCGCCGTTGGCGGGAAATGCTGACCGAGGCTCCGTCCTTCATGCGTATATATCCACCGTCGCTTTTGATGAAACTTTTGATTTCATCCAGGTTGATCAGATGTGACTGGTGGACGCGAAGGAAATGGTAAGGGGCCAGTAGTTCGTCAAACTCCTTGAGTGTCTTCGATACGATCAGTTTTTCTCCCGATTTCAAATAGAAAGTCGTGTAGTTGCTTTCGGATTCGCAACGGATGATGGAACCGATTTCTACAAACTCTATCTTATCGGCGACCGACAGGGCTATTTTCTTTTGTTTGTCCAATGCTTGCGTGTTTTGCAGGAGGTTCTGCATCCGTTTGTTCTCCTGTTTCCGAAGGACGACCTGGACCGCCTTGTCTACGGCATGCGTCAGTTCTTCCGGGTCGATAGGCTTCAGCAGATAGTCGAGCGCACTGAAGCGGATGGCCTGGATTGCATAGCTATCGTAGGCGGTAACGAAAATCACTTCGAAAGGAATTTCCGGAAGGCTGCCTAAGAGGGAGAAACCGGTGTCGTCGCCTAACCGGATATCCAGGAAAAGGATGTCCGGTTTAGCTTCGGGCAGCACGGTACGGGCTTCGGTGACGGAACTGCAAATGGCCGATATCCTGATCTGCGGACAATAGTTCCCGATCATGCGGAGCAGGTTCTCCCGGTTCCCCTGCTCGTCATCTACGATTGCTGCGGTTATTTTGGTGTCCATATTTTGTCTTATAAAGGGATGGATAGCCGGACATGGCAACCGGAAACAGATTCCTTCTTCTGCCTGTTTTCGATCGTTATGCCGATTTCCGTATTGTACAAATCCTTTAATATCTCGAACTCGTTGCTGATGGCACGGATACCGAAGCCGCTTTCCGTTTCAGTTACCATTCCGGGACCATCGTCGATGATGTCGATAACCAACAACTGGTCTTGCAAAGATAATCGAATTATGATTTCTCCCGTACCGCGCGGAGCGATTCCGTGTTTGACGGCATTTTCGACGAAAGGCTGTATCAGCATCCCCGGAATCTCGATCGCATCCGGTTCGATATTATTGTCTACCGTCAGCGAGTAGGAGAAGGGGAAACGGAGCTGTTCGAGCTTCAGGTAGAGCTGCAACTGTTCGATCTCGTCAGAGAGGGGACCAGTTTCTTTTCGGAAGTCGCCAGCACTTTCCGCAACAGGCGTGAGAAGTCGATCAAATACTTATTCGCCTCCTGATTGGCCGAGCGGTTGATCAGATTCTGGATCGAACTGAGCGCATTAAAAATAAAATGCGGGTTCATCTGTGAACGGATGGCGCGTAGTTCGAGTTCACGGATACGGCGGCGGTTACGTTCCTTCTTTGCTTCCCTTTCACCCTGGAATAATAAGCGATACCGATGATTGCCGCGATTAAAAGCGTACCTAATACTCCTTCTTTGAATCCTTTTAGAAAATCGTTGAAAGATTCGTCTTCCCGTTTCAGGTCGTTTTGAATGATTTCCAAGGCGGGGCTGGGATCAAATTGCCAATTCGTAAATTGCCGATGGAGGATGGTCCCGTCTTCACGCATCAGGATAGTCACGGTGCCGAGTTCCTTACGCCTTAATTCCTCTATTTGCAGATCGGAAATAGCTTTAAAAGGCTTTACCCGTTTGACATTGTTAGATTGGAATTTTGAATATAATTCGAGTTGCACGATGGAGGCCAGCCCTTCCGATTCGAGGCGTTTCTTGAAATCGAGTGCATTTTGAAAGCTTGGCGCTGGAAGACCTTGTTCCCTCGTTGATAAAAACAGCAGGATGTATTTTCGGTCGCTTCCTTTCACCAGATGCAGGCTATCGGCTATCATAAGGCCGCTTTCCCGGATATTTTTCCGGCTTCGAAGGGCAATAGTTTATCGTATGCTCTTCGAAGCTGATTTGTCAGGCTGGTATCCGGACAGGAGCGGATAAAATCGTTGTAATCTTCTTGAGTTTCAGCTAACGTTTTATCGTGTATTAAAAATTGTAAATTCATTCCGTTTACTTGATATTTGGGAAAGCCGGAGAGGATATGTTTATTCAGATAATAATCATCTGCCGGATTCAATAAATATTTTTCCTTCGCTTTTTGTGTTTTTAGGTTCAGGTTATCTGCTTTCAATTCCTGTTTCTTATACATCGTGTAAACATTCAAAAAATAAAAGTAATTAGCGACCTCCGGTCGATGCATGCTGTATGCAAAATCGATAAGTGGATTGACCGAGACGAAATAGGGAGCTTGCCAGTCGACCAAGCCGCTTTTGTGCCAAACTTCTTTATCGCTGGCATACATATAGAGATGAAGGGCAAGCGCCCCTTTAAGATACTGTTCCGAACGTTCGAATACCATCTGCCAATAAGGATCCATGTTTTTAAAATCTTTCGCTAATACATTTTGGAACAAAGATTTGCGGAGTTGGAAGGCTTTTTTCATTTTATCGGGAGATTCGAGGTCCGAAGGGTACATATAAAGGTCTGATTCGTACAGGTCGGCGAATCTTCGGTAGCTGTATTGGAAATTGTTTTGTTCGCTTCCCCGTCCCTGATAACGTCTTTTGTGTGTTGTGGCAAACAATTCTTTGTCTTGCGTGATGGAATCCCCCGGAGTAAGCAGGAGCGTCACCCGTTCGCCCACTTTGTATTCTGTCGGGTAGGCAATGAATATCTTTTTGTGGACGGTCAAATCGTCAGACAAGTCGAAATTGACATAGCTACACGTAAATTCCGTATTCGGAGGAAGGGAGAACGAGGCGTCTATGACCCGCATGTTTTGTGCCAGCCGAGGCATCCCGTCTTCCTGCCAGCCGGTCAGGATATCCTGTACCGCCGGTGCAAGCTGTTTGTCCAAGGGTAAGGAATCCTGGATAGTCGTTCCCGGATAGGCAGACAACCCTGCCTGTCTTACTCCGAAAGGAACATAGTTTTTCGAGTAAGAAAAGGTCGTTTCTTGTCTGTCTAGAGTATGTGCTTTCTGGCTTTCCCGATCGTATGTGACGCGCAGGAACCGTTTGCCGACCATCTCGTGATCGAATGTGAAGTCCTGCCGATAACGGCTGTCAAAATAGTAGAAACCGGGCTTCCCGGTATCGTTCCTGCAATCGTACAGGCTCTTGAACGTATAATCAAGGGTGAGGGTACGTTCATTCAGATCCGTTACGGTCGCCTTAAAGATGACTCGTCGGATGTTTTCCGCCCGCCAGGGTACCTTTTCTTCGATGCCCGGAGCCACATAGGGATAGTAGTGGACGGACTCGATTTCCACCCAATCGCCCTTTTTTCAAAGAGTCGGGGGTATAGGGGATGAACGTTTCAGCCGAACTGCTGTTTACTAGAAAAAGGAGAAGCAATAGGAGCGTTGTTGTTTTCATACCTGTAAAAATAAGATGAATAATTGAATTACCCTTCAAATATATCCCGTAAAGACCGCTTATTATTGACTTAATGAGCGGATGGTTGTTTTGAATGAGTATTTGAAATAAAAGTTTGTTGTATATTGTTTATTTTATTTCTGACTTTGTGAAAAGGATGGAATTACTGTAGCAGCCACTTCTTTCAATCAGCCCTTTAGCTTTCCCCCCTTTATAATCTCGGATAAGATCCGATGCTTCTAAAAATTGGTAGGACGGGATTTTGCCGTTTAAAGGTTTTGATTTTAATATATCCTAAGGATTACTTTTTGTGTTTGACCAACATAATCACCCGGTTGTCATCCTCTTCCAATGTTGCAGCGACTTCTTTTAGTTTGCCTTTCAACTTCCCTTTTTATAGTCCTCGCAAAGGTCGAAAGCATTTATAGTTGCCCATAATTCACCTTTGGAATTGATAGGGGTCAGCATGACCATATAGAATTCTTTTTTTATAAGAATAATCGCCATTGTATATGATATACCTGAAGAAATCCTTTTCCTCTGTATCGTACACGAAGTAGGTTCTCGGAAAGCCTTCTTCTTTGCTGAAATCATATACGTTCTTTATACTTTCCATGAAATAATAACGATCGGAAACCAACTTTAAAAACCAAGAAAGATTCTGGATTCATAATGTGAATAGGAGGTGTTCGCACGATAAACGGCCGCAAATTGTAATCGGGCATTAATGTGTAGATCGTGTCTGACGAGGGTTCTAATAGAATCCAATTACCATTGAATGGGATTATTCTACTGTATTCGCCCGGTCCGGCAGCTCTCGTTCCTCCTTCATGTCTTAAAAGTTGAAGAAATAGCTTCTTTTCTTTAAATGGGGTTCTAATCTCTTTGGTTATGTTTCCGTCTTGCTTCGATACGAGTAGGAATGGTATCTCTTGATTGCACTCATCGTAACAAATCAGATTCTCTTTATCGTAATTAAATATATCCAAATAAAACTGGGTATCACCATCTTGTTTCTGTTTGATACTTCGTTTAAAATTTCCCTCCAAGTCATAGACCTTTATTTTTCTTGCCAAGAAATCGTTTATAAACATTTCATTGTTTTCTTCATCCAATGTAACACTTCTACAAGAGATGTATTCTTCTCCTCCTTGCCCTTTACGATTTATCTTACGAATGGCTTTTCCGGTCCGGTCATACACAAAAATATCACCGTCATCCCTATAGTTCTTTACTAATATGAGTTCTTTACCTATAGCCTGCACAAACCCTTGATTAACAAAATCATCGTTTGTTTCCAGCGGATATATTCTACATCCATGAAATCTTGAAGAGCCAGTTCCTTTTTGGGAAAAGAATTATTGGTTACATCTACTGTGATCAAGTCGTCTGCCGTTTGATCCAGTCTTTTGCAACTTGTCGTTATTAACAGAATAGATAGAAAGAAAATAGTTGTGCCTTTCATGCCGGATCATTTATTATTGTTACCAATCCCTTTATTTGCCTGTTCCCAGGTATCCAAATCTATGTGATAACATCGGGGGGAGTATCCGGCAAATAAGCAAATAGCCGTTTGGTATGAGTATTTGGGTAGTGATAGTGAGTAATCGGTTTTGGGAGCATTGCTCCGGTAATTTCTGTTTTCACCGGAGCATGTGCAGGCTTTTATCAGGCACACATATCATACAACCTCTTCAGTAGCATCCTTAACAGGAAGCGGCTCCAGACATTTTTTTTACCGGGAAAGTTGACTTTCCCGGCATTCCTCCGGCAATATCGCCAGGGCTTTGTTTTCGTTGGCCTCCATGAGCTCGCGTTCCCCAGGTCCTTTATCGTTGATGCCGCAGAGGTGGAGGATACCGTGGATGATGGTACGGTGGAGTTCCTCGTTGTAGGGAGTGTTGAAGGCTTCGGAATTAGTCTTCACCGTGTCGAGACTGATAAACAGGTCGCCGGAGATCTTATCGCCGCTCGTATAATCGAACGTGATGATATCCGTATAATAATCATGTTGGAGGTACTGGCGGTTTACTTCCAGAATCTTCTCGTCGGAGCAGAAGATGTAGCTGATATCGCCGACCTTCTTACCGTATGTGGCGGCAACTTCCTTTACCCAGTTGCCGACCGCTCTTTTTTGATTGCCGGAAGCTTGGTGTCTTCCGTGTAGAATGCTATTGCCATATTATTATTCTTTTTATGTTTTATCTTTCCGAATGGTATGTTAAAAATAATTACCTGCTATGCTAATTCCAAGATAGATGCACTACTAATCCGATTTACATGGGGTAGGAGTGTCATTTTGATATTAGGTAAAAACAGATACGTCATAGTGACCGCTGCCACCGCCCCGGCTAAATCGGCCAGTAGCGAACAGGGGATCGTATAGTAGGTGTTGCGGATTCCGACACTGCCGAAATAAAGGGCGACGACGTAGAAAGTCGTGTCGCTCGATCCTTGCACGATGGAACAGAGGCGGCCGATGAACGAATCCGCGCCGTAGGTGTTCATCGCATCCAGCATCATACCCCGCGCCCCGCTGCCGCTGAGCGGTTTCATCAGCATGGTAGGCAGACCTTCCACGAACTGCGTGTCCAGCCCTGCTGCCGAGACTCCCATGCGGATGCCGTCGATCAGAAATCCATCGCTCCCGAAGCCCGGAAAACGGCAATGGCAACCAATACGGCGATGAGGTAGGGGATGATCGTCACGGCAGTCTGGAAACCCTCTTTCGCGCCTTCGATAAAGGTGTCGTATACGTTGATTTTTTTGCGGATACCGCTGATAATGAATCCGCATATAATAGAGAAAAGCAAAATGTTGGCAAACAGGGTAGAGTAGAGGGAGACCGATTGCTGGCTCATCATCCCGAAAAGCAAGGCCAGACCACCGATGAACGCGATCATCCCGCCGAAGAAAAGCAGCAGGTTCCGTTGCAGGATGTTGATCCGTTGCTTGAAGCAGACCGCCAATATGGCGACCAGGGTAGAAGAGAAGGTCGCGAGCATGAGGGGCAGGAAGACATCAGCCGGGTTTGCCGCTCCCATCTGTGCCCGGTAGGTCATGATGGAGACCGGAATCAGTGTCAGTCCTGAAGCATTGATGCAAAGGAACATGATCATCGGATCGCTGGCTGAATCCTTCTGCGTGTTCAGCTCCTGCAACTCTTTCATGGCTTTCAGTCCCATCGGCGTGGCGGCATTGTCCAAGCCTAACAGGTTGGCGGAAATGCACATGAAGATAGAACCTGTTGCCGGATGGTCTTTCGGTATTCCCGGAAAGAGCTTGCTGAACACGGGTGCCGTCAACCGGGCAAAGGCCTGTATCACGCCCCCTTTTTCCCCGATTTTCATGATGCCGAGCCAAAGAGCCAGGACTCCCGTCAGTCCGAGGGATATCTCGAACCCTGTCTTTGCCGAAGCAAAAGAAGCGTTGATGATATGGGTGAAAACTTCCGTGTCTCCGCCGATGGCTAATTTGCAAAGCGCCACCACGAAAGCAATCAGAAAGAAAGCGATCCAGATATAATTTAGAACCATAGTAGTTGTTGACAGGTAATAAGATACTTGTTAATGGTTACAAAAATAGGAAATAATCGGCTTTATCGGAAAAAGAAGGCGGGAAATGGCAGGCTAACCGCACCAAAATAGCATTGACAAAAACGGGGCCGTTTAAATATAAAACGACTTTTTCCTTGAAAAAGATGCAAAAACAGGGCATAAAAACACTTCTAACATGGCGGATAAACATCCCCACACCCCCGTAAAGGTCTCGCACAGACCCGGGTCTGCACCTCTCCCGCGCCCGGGTCTCCGTGGCGGGTACACCCGGGTCTCAAGCGGTTTTGCAAACGGTTTTTGACAAAAGAAAAGCCTGTCTTGATGAAAAAAGAAGCCGTTTTAACAGGTTTCGTACCTGTTCCCGAACGGTCCCTGTTTTTATCGTACAATTAATACACAGCACGTTATCGTTTTTTGCCATGATGGTTATGACAGATGAATGATAGTTCAAAACGGTAACTATCATAACATAATATATTGGTTTAAACCGATACACATGCGGATATGATAGTATGATAGTTGTTTTTGCAAAAACATGTATGTAATTAGTCTGTATCGGTGGCGAAAACGGATGGACGCTTTATGATTTTGATGCGGTTGCCCTGTGCGAAATGGCAGATTGTTTGTTTAGTTGTAAAAAGCTGATTACATTTGGAGGATGTTTTTTGTGTTTAATCAATTCAAATTTAGTGTATAATATGACGAATAAAATCGGATTAACCTTTCTGCTTGCCTGGTTTGCTGTGATGGCTATCGTTGCTAATTATTCCTATGATCGTAATGTCCCGTACCGTGGAAATACAGGTGATGAATATGCTTCTAAAATGTGTCGTCTGGATATTGCTTACCAGCCGGATGTACAAAATGCGCCGGTCGTGGTTTGGTTTCATGGCGGCGGTTTGACCGGCGGGGTCGTGAAATCCCTTCCGGGTTATTAACGGACGGCATGGTAGTCGTAGGTGTCGAATACCGTTTGTCTCCGCATGTGAAGACGATGGAGATCGTCGATGATGCCGCTGCCGCCGTTGCTTGGGTATTCGATAATATAGGAAAATACGGAGGCGACACCTCCTCCATCTATATTGCCGGCCATTCTGCAGGCGGATATCTGGTCGATATGGTCGGATTGGATAAGAAGCTGTTGGCGCGTTATGGGAAAGATGCCGACAAGCTTGCCGGGATCATCCCTTTCAGCGGCCAGGTAATCACTCATTTCGAAACCCGCAACCAGCGAGGGTTGAAACCTTTGCAGCCGACAATCGACGAAACGGCTCCCTTGTACCATGTCCGGAATGATTGCGCCCCTATTCTGATCCTTTCCGGTGACCGTGAAAAGGAATTGTATGGCCGTTACGAAGAGTCCGCCTATTTCTACCGCCTTTTCAAACTGCTCGGCCATCCTGATGTGACCCTTTACGAGTTGGGCGGTTTCGACCACGGCAGTATGTGCGCCGCCGCTTTCCCTTTAGCCGTCCGGTTTATCCGTGACCATGAAAAGAAGTGAACATCGGATAATTTTATATTTTTGCAAATTTAAAAAGAATAGTTATGACAAAGATATTAGTTACTTACGACATGTTCCGCGAAGGTTTTACCGAGCTGGAAAGCAAGTATGAGGTTACTTTTCCCGAAGGAAGAGATTTCACGTACGAAGAAGTTTTAGAGATGATTCCGGAGTATGACGTGTTGTGCTCGATGTTCGATTTCCCGGTAAACAAGGAATTGATCGACCATGCCTCCAAACTGAAAATGGTGGCAAACTATGCTGTCGGTTACAATAATATCGATGTCGCCTACTGCCTTGAGAAAGGAATCACGGTTGCCAATACCCCCTGACCCCGTGACGGCCCCTACCGCTAATCTCGCACTCGGCCTGATGCTCGATGTGGCACGCCGCATTACCGAATGCGATAAGCTGCGCCGGGAAGGCCTTGGCATGAAAGTCGGCGTCTTGGAGAATTTAGGCATTAATGTGACTGGGAAGACATTGGGGATTATCGGTATGGGACGTATCGGAAAGGCACTTGCTCGCCGGGCGAATGCCTGTGGAATGGAAGTCCTCTATCATAACCGTCGCCAACTGTATGTCGAAGAAGAGACAAGGCTGAACGTGACATACGTTTCCAAGGAGGAGCTCCTCTCCCAATCCGATTTCGTCTCTCTGAATGCCCCTTATACACCGGAAACCTACCATATCATCGGTGAAGCCGAATTGAAACAGATGAAACCGACGGCCGTTCTGATCAACACTGGCCGCGGTCCTTTGGTCGATGAAAAGGCTTTGGTGCAGGCATTGAAAGACGGGACGATTCATGGTGCCGGTCTGGATGTATTCGAGTTCGGCGATTATCCCTCGCCGGAGTTGCTGGAAATGGAAAATGTCGTCCTTACGCCCCATATTGGGACGCAGACATTGGAAACGCGTATTATCATGGCGCGTACGGTTTGCAACAATGTAATCGGATTCTTGGAAGGCGACCGTCCTGTGTCACGGGTACTGCGTCCATGACGGCGGAGTTTGTGCTGAGTGAACTGCAATCGGTCGGTTCACCCGAAAAGGCGGCCCATCTGAGCCGATTTTTCAAGACCGGACCGGGGCAATATGGCGAAGGCGACCGCTTTTTAGGGGTTGTCGTTCCGCAAACTCGCAGTATAGCGAAAGCTAACAAAGCGATGCCTCTCGATGAATTGCAGCGCTTGTTGGATAGTCCCTGGCATGAGGCCCGTCTTTGCGCCCTGTTGGTTTTGGTCTACCGTTTCCAGGATAAGAAGACACCGGAAGCTGAACGGGAAAAGATGTATCGTTTCTATCTGAAGAATACCCGCCGCTGCAATAATTGGGATTTGGTGGATTTGTCCTGCCGGGATATTGTCGGCGAATATTTGTGAACCGGGACCGTTCCGTCCTGTATGAACTGGCTGCCAGCGATAATCTTTGGGAACAGCGGATTTCGATCGTCTGTACTTGGGCGTTTATCCGCCGTTCGGATTTTACCGATACGCTGGCGTTGGCCGAACGGTTGATGACGCATAAACATGATTTGATGCATAAAGCCGTAGGCTGGATGCTCCGCGAGGTGGGCAAAAGAGATCGGGATACCCTCACCGACTTTCTGGAACGTTATGCGACACAGCTTCCGCGTACGGCTCTTCGCTATGCCATCGAGCATTATCCCGAAGACCGGCGTCAGTATTTCTTAAAGATGAAGTAAGGGATGGACGAACAACTGAAAGCGAAATTGAAGGAATGGGCCGGGATCTATAATGTGAGGTCTTTTATACCCGATGATCCGGTTCAGTTTCCTCATCGGTTTACGGAGAAACGGGATATCGAAATATCCGCTTTTATCACTTCCTGGATCTCTTATGGACGCAGGGAACTGATCCTCCGCAAGGCGGACTGGTTACATAGCCGGATGGGTGGAAGTCCTTACGAATGGGTATTGTCCGGCCGGTACTGGGAACTGGTTTCGGATGTCCCAACCGGCAAACGCGATACGTTTTATCGCTTTTATACGCATTCGGACCTCTGTGCCCTCTGTGATCGGTTGAAAGAGATATATCAGCGGTATGATTCATTGGAAGATGCATTGGCTGCAAGCTCTTACCCGAATCCGGTTTTTAAATTGCAGGATCTCTTTTCCGGCATAAACGGTATTCCGGTGATGGGCGGCACTTCTGCCTGTAAACGCCTGGCTATGTTCCTTCGCTGGATGGTCCGGACCGATGGAATCGTCGATTTCGGGATTTGGCAGACAGTCTTTCATCCCCGCCAATTGATTATTCCGCTGGACACGCATGTTCACCAAATTTCACTGGAACTTGGTTTGACACAGCAGCGAACCGCCACCCTGAAAACGGCGCTTGAGATAACCGAGGCCCTGTCGCATATCTTCCCGGATGATCCTTGCCTGGGCGATTTCGCCTTGTTCGGATATGATATAAATAAGGGGAAATAAGTGGTTTTGGAAGGCGCTGAGTCTGATGATTTCGGTTGATGGCTTGTTGAATCCCCTTTGTTTTAAAATCATAATGCAAAAAGAAAGATGGAAAGAGAAAGAAATAAGATAACTTCCGTTTGCGTGTATTGTGCCTCCAGCACGCAGGTCGCTTCGGCATATCGGGAGGCTGCGACCGAGTTGGGACATCTGTTGGGCGAACGGAACCTGAGAGTGATCAACGGGGCTGGCAATTCGGGCCTGATGTGTGCCGTGTCGGATGCTGCGCTGGCTTCCGGCGGGACTGTGACCGGTGTGATCCCTCGTTTTATGGTAGAACAGGATTGGTGTCACAAGGGGCTTACCGATCTGGTCGAAGTCGACAGTATGCATGAGCGCAAACAACGAATGGCTGATCTTTCGGATGCCGTGATCGCTCTTCCGGGCGGATGCGGCACTCTCGAAGAATTGTTGGAAGTCATTACCTGGAAACAGTTAGGCTTGTATCTCAACCCGATTGTCATCCTGAATATAAACGGCTACTTCGATCCTCTTTTTGGAGATGTTCCGCCGGGCCGTCGACGAGCATTTCATGCGCCCGCAGCATGCAGCACTTTGGACGGTCGCCTCTACCCCGGCCGAAGCTGTCGGACTGATTTTTTCGGAACCGGTTTGGGATGCGAATATTCGTAAATTGGCTTTGGTGTGAATCAGGGATGGCACGTTAGTTTAAACGCATTAACCTCCGGTGTGCGGATGCCCGGTTTTAACTCTCCGCCAATTATGATTACCGTGTTGGCATTGTTTGCGATGCCGGCACCGGCACGTGCCAGTTCTTCGTAGTTGCCTAAGTGGGTCCAGTGTTTTGTGAAAGTATTGTATTGTAACAGGGAGGTATTGAATTTATACCAGTCGGCAGGATGTAGCAGATAATCCGGCTCGGGGTGGTTTAGGGCGTCGCGGAAACGGTCGTAGTTCACGCCTCCTACCAGCAGGATGGAGCTATCGCCTGATGCGATGGCGCAACCTCCTGTAACGGTACGGTGGGAACCGCCTGCTAAAGAAGGCAGGAATCCTTCATTTCTCCACTGTTTTGTCTTCGGATGATAAGAAAGCATATCTGTGCAAACAATGGCTTCCTGATGGGCGGATGCCGGCTGGAAACCGCCTGCCAGATAAAGTCGTATGCCATCCTCGGATTGCTGTGCCGTGAGGACAGGCTGTATTCGGGCAGGTCCGGGGAAATCCGGAAGCCGGACCCATTCCTTTTGAAGCGACGGTGTTAGCTGTAATGAAAAGAGTGGGTTCGTAGGGGCGGTTTGCGAACCGTCCTGACCTATTGGGACCGTTTGCGGCTTGCCCTTACCCCCGGCGACATACAGGCAACCATCGGCGTATGTGGCCGAGAGATTATCCAACGGCATGGGAAGTGGCGGCAGTTCGGTGATATGCAATTGTTGTTTTTCCCCGTCCCAGTTGACGAAGAAGACCTGTCGGGAGACCTTTTTATTGTTATTTCCTCCGATCCAAACGAGCCCTTCGGGGGTTGTGACCGATGCCCCGTAAGCAAGCGGTATTGGCAGTTTGCCGATCCTTTTCCATCCGGCATGAGATCGGGCGGTTATATCTAATGCATATATATTGCAGTAGTATTCTTTTGTTCCCCCTTCGGCCGCCGGTTTGCCGGGGAAGTTGCATCCGCCGGCCACGAACAACTGCCCGCCACTGACACCGGTAAACGGAGCAGATACGCCTAATGACGGGCTTTTTTCAGTGCCGGGTAGGTCGGGCAGCCGAAACCAGCTGACCGGAGCCGCTTCCGAACGGAATGTCGAAGCCGGCAACCCCGCTTCGTTCACTAAATTGGCACGGGTGAAAGGTTGCCAGCCGTAACGGACGAATTTCGGATTCCGGATTTGGCCGCTCCATACTTTTACTGTCTTTCCATCGATGATTTGTGCCTCCGCGGGGACGAATAAACCATCGTGTTCGGCTATCTCGAAAGTACGTAGTTTGTCGCCGTCGGAACTGTGCATGCCTTTTCCGTAATCGAATGTGACATAGGCAGTGCTGTCCTTGAATATCACCGATCGGTAGAGTGGACCGGAAGGAAGGATCTCGTGCCCGTATGTCTTGTTGAGTGCCCAGTGAGCGAGGCGTTCCCCTATCTCCCGTTTGTGGCGCGGGTGGACATCCAGGGAGTCGCCATGGTCGCTGCTGACCGCCATGCCGCTGTTGGGGATCGATTGGAGCATCCGGCGCTGGCTGTCCCGGAACCAAGGCCAGCTGGGACGGTCGATGCTGGATAGTTGCACATAATAGAAAGGTAATTCTTCCGCCCAGTTCTCCCGCCAGTTTTTTGTCAAAAGATGGAACAACTTCTCATGTGCTTCCATATTGTGAGCGTTCGATTCTCCCTGATACCAGATGATACCCCGTATCGGGAACTTTTCGAGCGGCTGGATACCGGATTCGTACAAGTAACAAGGCTCGTAAGGATGCCGTTGCTGTTTGTTCGTCGATTTACGGATATTGAGGGCGGCGCGTTCCCGCGTCCAGTCCTGGATAAAATTATTCTGCTTCCAGTCGTAGAGGATGTCGGGGAATTCGAATTCCAGCGTTTTGCGGTCTATCCAGGCTTCCGCCGGTGAACCGCCTATAGCGTTCAGGATAAGTCCGACCGGGACCTGCAAGCTGTCTGACAACATCTGTCCGAAGGCAAAGGCTACGGCGGAGAAACGGTTCGTCGTTTCCTCGTTGCATTCCTTCCATTCAGTATCCCGGTAATATTGGAGCCTGTTGAGGGAGTCCAGTGTCGAAATGTCCCATTCCACCGCATTTGTCAGCCAACGTGGTTTCATATCGAAAAGACGGATTTGCGGTTTCCTTGCGGCAAATTCCAGAAAAGCCTTTCGTTGGCTGTCAACGGCACTGCTCACCTGAAATGCCATATTCGACTGTCCGGAGCAAAGCCATACTTCGCCGATCAGGATATTCGTATAATCCAGTTTCCCTGATTCGGCGGAGATACTCAACGTGTACGGGCCTCCTGCCTTCATCGGTGGCAGGATGACCGACCATTTCCCGTCCGAGGCCGTTATCGCTTCGCCTTTCTGTCCGGCGATGCTGACCGTCACTTTTTCTCCGGCATTGGCTGTTCCGGCTATCCGGAGCGGTTTCTCCCGTTGGAGTACCATATTGTCCGAATAGATCACGGGCATTTGGAGACCACCGTAATTGCCGGTCAATGCCCGGTAGACCGTCCGTGCGATGATTCCGGCTCCTTCGGCTGTGGGATGCAAGGCGTCGGGCAAGAGGTCAGGGCGGTCATAAAGTTCTGTATACAGGTCAATCAGTCCGGTGTGGGCGAGTACTGCGATATCTTCAATGTTTTGTTGTATCTGCCAGTACCAGTTGCGTGTGCCCGATTTGAAGCGCGTATGGCGGTGGGAGATCGGCGTCAGGCGGCAGATCCAGATTTCACACTTCGGGTTCGCTTGTCGGAAAGCATCGATCAGGGTCAGATAATCCTTCGTGAAGTCATCCCGGTAATTCGGCCAGTCGCGCGGATCGGTGTCGTTCAGCCCGAGGTGGATGACGACCCGGTCGGCGGCAAAGTCGAGGGCGGCCTTGCATTCCTCCTGCTCGTTGTAAGGACGGTGTCCCTTTCGCAATAGCGTCGCCCCGCTTTTTCCGAAGTTGGCGACTTCGTATTCGTTGCCCAACATCCGTTGGAGCTGGGCGGATAACTGTTCTTTTCGCGGTTCTCAATTCCGTGACCATACGTTACGCTGTTGCCTACACAGGCCACCTTGATCTTTTGCGCCTGGATCGTGGCACTAAATACGATGAATAAACAGAGCAGGATATTTTTCATTTGCTTATCGTTTCTTATCGGGTGAATAGACCAGGCCGTCCACAGCCTTTTCACCATCCGGTGTGACAAATACGAATGTGAACATCCACTTCGGCAAGCGGATTTCCGGCGCGGTGAACTTTCCGACCGGAAGTTTCATGAATACCTTGTTCCATCCTTTCTGCAGATGGACAGGCATGGGAGGACGCACGACACAATTCTCGTTGCCGAGCAGCACCTCGTTGGATTTGGTCCGGTGCGTTGCCGTCCATACCGGAGGCAGGATTTCCCGGTCGTTGACCCACACTCGGCTTTCCCGGTAATCCCATTTTCCCGGAAGTGGCGGCAAGTCCATTTCCGAACGGCTGTAGTTCTGAAACTCTATCCAGGCGCCTACATCCTGTGCTTTAGGCGAGTAGACCCAGGTCCAGGCATACGCCGTGTGGTTCTCTTGCGGCTCTTTGTAGATCCCTGGAACAAGCGTCCCCCAGACATGGCGGAGGTAGATGCCTGCGCCGATCGCATCCTGTGTCCCATACATCTTGTTTTCGTATGTATAGTGGGATTTCAACTCCTTTTCGGGCGGGAATGATGCCGTCAGGTCGCCTTGGTTCGGGAATGCGTCCGTAATACGCCACTTGACGTTCGTTTGTTTGACGTAAGCGAACGGATATCCCCCGAAACAATGTTCCTTATGCCAGAGCAGGCGGTTCTCGAAATCAGCGAAAGACTTGAACGACTCGCTGTCTTCCGATGGTAAAACCGTTCCTTGCTTGTCGAAATATTCAGTTCCACCCCTCTCCACGCACGTTCGGCCATGGCGAGCATATTCGGGTAGAAATTATTCTGTTTGACGATATCGGCTTCCGGCTGGATCATCCGGTCGTTCCAGATTGCCAGGATCGTGCCTGCCAGATCATCGCTGCCCTGCAGCTCGTTGTAGATGCGGCTGTTGTAGAGGGCGAAGAGGTCGGCAAACGTGTCGAAATGGTTCAGATAGTGGAAACGGGAGTCGATCGCCGGAATCCCTTTCTGGGCTTTTCCTCGGTAGCTCCACAGATGCGTCATGTCGATCTCTCCCGGCTTGTAGTACCATCCCGGATTCCAGGAGATCACCTTTTTCCCCTTGGAGCGGACATAAGCGACCATTTCGGGTACGAAATCCGGATTGGTGAACTGCACCTCGTCTGTCCCGATATGCAGGTAAGGGACATCGAACGTTTCGCAAACCTCGTCGATCAGGAGTTTCAGTATCTTCATCCCTTCCGGGCTTTGCATGTCATGGCGGAAAGTACGGACGAAAGCGGCACTGTGTCCCGGCATGTCGATCTCCGGGATCAGCAGGACATGATGTTGCTTGCAGAAAGCGGCCAATTCCCGTGCCTCTTCCAGCGTGTAGTATTTCCCCGGCTGGCGGGTCGTGTTGACGCTGTCGTTCAGCATTGGGAACACCTTGCTTTGCAGGCGCCATGCCTGATTTTCCGTCAGGTGCCAGTGAAAGACGTTTATCTTTTAACGTGCCAGGATCGCTATTTCCCGTTTCAATTCGTCCGTCGAGATATAGGTGCGTCCTACATCCTGCATGAAGCCGCGGATGCGAAAGGCGGGCCAGTCGGTGATCTCGCATCCGGTGATTGCAATGCCGTTGCCTTTCTTTTCCGTCAATTGGCGTAATGTCTGGATTGCCCTGTAAACGCCCGTTTCGGTGATGGCTTCGATCTCCACTCCTTTTGATGTGACACGCAGTTTATAGGCTTCGTTGCGATTGAGAGGGATATCGGGGAAATCCTCCACCCATTTGACCGATAGTGCCGGATGGCTTGACGGATTGCCCGTTATCTTATTGCCTGCCGGTTGTTCCATGCCTATGGAACAAAAAGTTTTCCGTAAGGGATACAAAAGTTCCCCTATATTGAAACTTTTTCCCGTTCCATGCCACTTTTTGCGGCCATGGAAGCAAATGAGGGATATTGGCAGCACAGGCAGCCAATATCCCTATATATAAACTTATCAATATGAAGAGTATGCGTTTCATGCAGGACTACTTGACCAGATCGGTCAGTTTGACAGCTTGAAAAGTCATATGGGCGACGCTCGATTCGTAGAAGATGCCGACTGTCTCCTTGTCGATCATGGACAAGCAAGAATAACCCCAGCTTTCGTCTTCGTCCAGTGTCACTTGGTTGGAAAGCGGCCAGGTCATGCCTCCGTCGGTACTTACTTTTATGGTAATATGGTTACGTCCCTTCGTCGTGTTCGGGTTGGAGAAGATCAGCAGGTCTTTCCCCGTGATGTTGTCTTTAGCGTCCACGTGGATGAGGCTTGCCATACAAACCGGTTCCTGCAGGGCACTGCGGCTGGACGGATGTTCATACCAGGTCTTGCCCAAATCGCGGGTGGTGGCCACGGCGCGGCTGCCTCCCCGGTTGTCACGCATGTTCAGCATCAGGACACCCGGTTCGATCTCGGCTACCTGCGCCTCGGTCGTGTTCGTACGTGCCAGGTTATGCAGATGCCAGGTGGTTCCCCGATCTTTGCTGTACATGATACCGGCGTTCGGTATACGGGTGGAGTCGATGAACTGGATCGGGAAAACCAACGTCCCGTCTTTCATCGTGATACCCCGGCCCGGTCCTTGCAACAGGAAGTACCAGGAAGGATCTTTCACCTGCGGGGTGATGTTGATCGGCTGGCTCCAGGTCTTGCCGTCGTCTTCGCTTTTGACGAGCATCAGCTGGGCGGTGCTGTCGGCCGACATACCCGGCATGGAATTCCACCAGGCGCGTCCGTTCCCCATGCCATGTGTCCAGGCAGCAACGATCCAGATCGTATTTGTCTTTTCATCCACTAGGATAGACGGGTCTCCCACACCGTTCTGTGCGTGAGGCAGGCCGCCCGTTTCGCCGAACGTCATCGCAACACGCATCGGTTCCCAGGTCTGTCCTTTGTCGGTGCTGCGGCTTACCCCTATATCGACCATTTCCTGCAGGTCCACACTGCTGTTGTAGCGGATATCGTACACGCCCAGAAGCGTCCCGTTGTTGGTCGTTACCAGCCCCGGAATACGGTAGGCCGAAGCCCCGTCGTCACCGGCGTGGCGGACACCGATTCCCATGCGGCGGACATCTGATTTGCCGTCCCAGACAATTGTCGCCGGCATATTATTGATTTCAGCCATCGGCATCTGGACAGTAAAGGTCGTTAACAGGGAAGCCTCCGGTTTCATCTCGATACTGATCCAATAGTAGTTGACTCCTTCCACCATCGGCTGGTTACTGGTGAAGGTCACGACATTGGTGATATCAGTTACTTCGCTCTGCTTGATGGAGTAGGCGGGATTAGCAGCCTTTGTCTTGCCTTCTGCGTGACTGGAAATGTAGGAAACCGGACGGTAATGCTTTCCCTGCCGGGAGGTCGCTTCCGTTCCGCTATAGAAAAAGCGTAGAGCCTTTATGTCGTTTAAGTCGATTCCTTCTTTGAATTGCAGGAAAGCTTGTTGAGTACATCCCCTTTGTGTGCCTGTACACGCATTTCCACCAGGATATTGTCTGTCCGGTCAATCAGTATCGGGATCTGCGGCTTTCTGACAAACAAGCTGTCGGCGGCAAAGGCTGTTTGCATGAAGAGAAGGAGGCTGAAGTAAAGAAAGATTTTTCTCATGATGTTTTTTGTTGATTGGGTTATTATAAAATAGGATTTCCAAAGATAATGACATTTGCAGGAAAAGTCAATACCTTTGGAAACCTTACAGGTTTTACTTGTCGGGCATGTTGACCGTTCTCGGACGTAAGAAGATGACTTCCACCACTAAGGCTACGAATACCAAGCTGGCCATCATTGCGAAATCATGCCCTAAGTTACCGGCATCCGTCGACTCGCCCAACAGTTTTGTGATGATCGCTCCGGCAAATACCCCGGTCATGTTCATAATGCCGTAGGCGGTCGCCCGGTAGCGTGGCGATACGAACTGGCAGAGGATCGGCATGTTGTTGGCGTCGAAAATACCGAAACCGATACCGAAACAGAGTCCGCCGCCTACAATCATGGCGAAACTGTCGCCGAATCCTAACAGCAGGAGTGCCGGAATGGTCAAGGCAAGCCCGATGGAACCGGTATAAATGCGTCCCCGTACATTCCGCTGAATCCATTTGTCGGACAAGATACCGCCCGCAATCACTCCGATGAAGGAAGAGATCGCGATCGTGAAGGTGGACAATGGCCCGGCTTCCGACATATCGATGGACAAATTCTCCGAAAACAAAGTCGGCAGCCAGTTTTTAGTAGCCCAACCCGGCAAACTCGAAGTGGCGAAATAGAGCAGGATGATCCAGAATGAAATGTTGACGAACAACATCCCCATTCCTTTTATAGCCGCTTTTACCGGACTCTGTTTCGGGCCGGGTTCCGAGTCAAGCTTGGCGACCGTATGATTTTTTCTCTTTCAGGAAAAGAATCAATACCAGACTATACGCGATTCCGATAATCCCGAACCAGTGGAAAGTCGTTTCCCAGCTGTATGCTCCTGCGATCGTTGCTCCGAAGCCACCCAATGCCTGTTCGGTGTAGAGCCCGGTCATGTGGATTCCGACAGCTAATGATCGCGTTTTTTCCTGATGATAGTCCGTGATCAGCGAAAGTCCGGCAGGGATGTACAAGGCTTCGCTGACTCCCATAATGGCGCGGAGAATATAAATTTGGTTGAAATCAGTCGAATATCCCATCATCAGCGTGACGAACGACCAGACGAAGAGACTGCCGACGATCAGCCATTTCCGGTTGATCCGGTCGGCGATCATGCCGGCGACCGGGCTCATCAGGCCGTATATCCACAAGAATACCGCCATCAGGCGTCCGAAGTTCGTGGCTGATTCCAGTTCGGTAATATCGATCATCATGGCAGACTTCATGGTTGAAAGCATCTGTCTGTCCATGTAGTTTAACAAAGCCACGCCCCAAAGCAGAGCGACAACGATCCAGGGATAGTATTTCTTATTGTTTGTCATAGCCCTGAATTTCCTTACATAAAAGATGACATTTCAAAAGCATCCGGGGAATATGGAACGGACCTTTGTACATGTTTCCCTTTGCCGGCTGCGAGAGCGTCCCGTCGTAATGGAAATAGCCGAACCATTCGCCGTATTCCTTGTCTGGAAAACGGGCATACGTGTATTCGTTTATCTGCTTGTGCATTTCCAGGTATTTGGGATCGCCTGTGGCTTCATAGGCATACAACGTGGCGATGATGGCTTCGCACTGTGGCCACCAGAACTTCATGTCATGCCAGTATTCCTGCTGCGGACGGTTCTTGCAATCCCTAAAATAGGTGATTCCACCGTGTGTTTTGTCCCAACCCCATTCCCAGGACCAGTCCAGGATCGTGAGCCCTATCTGCTTCAGCTGCGGGTCCCAGTTCCGGTGCTTGGCCTCTTCGAGGATGAACCATGCCGTTTCGATGGAATGGCCCGGATTGATGGTCCGGCCGGGAATCGAATCGATAAATTCGCCGTTCGGCCCGACCGTTTCGAGGATGGCCTTAAACTCCGGCTTCATGAAATCACGACGTAGTTCGGCTATCGACTCGTCGATCTGACGTGTCAGGACAGGATCATCTACTGCCTCCCGGATGCGGGCGGCAGTATCGATCAGGATCATGCAAAAAGGAATGCCCTTTTGCAACGAATCCTTCTCTGAATTTGGGCTCTAATGCGCCCGGTGTGTTTTTGTAATAGAGAATCTGTTTGAACAGCTTGACCGCTTTTTCAGCATAGCTCTTGTTACCCGAAGCGATCGAATATTGAGCCATGGCGATTGCGGCAAACGTTTCGGAAAATACATATCGGCGTTTTCGTACGGGAGTTCCTGTTTTCGTCACCTCGTAAAACATGCGGCCGTCTGTATCGAAACAATATTTCTCGATAAAGTCGATCCCGTTTTTACAGGCTTCCAGCCATTCGGCCTGTTTTTCGAGGTTGTTGTAAGCATAAGCGAGAATAAAGGCGAACCGTCCCTGGAACCAGACCGACTTGTTTGTGTCCAGCAGCGAACCGTCCCGGTCCAAACAAGTGAAGTAGCCTCCGTTCTCATGATCGATACCGTATTTCAGCCAGAAAGGCAGAATGTCGGTCAGTAAATCATTTTTGTATTTTTCTCCCCAATATCCGAGGTATTCGGACGGTTTTGTTGTGTCGTTCATGGCGTTTATGGATTTAGAATTTATTGCATCTGTCGAAAAAATGAATCGCTTCCAGTTCGGCTTTCATAGCGGTCTCTTCCGCATCTGTCATATTCTGGAACGGTGTCCGGTTTTTACCTAAATCGAGTCCGATCAGCTTCATGATCCGCTTGCCACCCACGATATTGCCGCGATAACGACAGATCACGTTGATCACTTCCTGTGAGAAGTTCTGGCGTTCGCGTGCTGTTTCGAGGTCTCCGGCAGCCCAGGCTTCGAGTATCCCGGTCAGTTCTTTGCCGTTGTAGTTGGTTGTCCCGCCGATGCCGCCTTGTGCACCGCCCATTGCCAGGCATGGAAGGATTGTTTCGTCCTGTCCGTGAAGCATATCGAATTTGCCGTCTTTATATAAGCGGCATTGGTTGTATTCGTAAAGGCTTTCATATGTATATTTGATACCGGCGAAGTTCGGGATACGCCCGTCTACCGCTTTCAGCAGTTCGACCATCGGCAGGAAAGCGCCGTTGAAAGCCGGGATGTGATAGTAATAGAAAGGAAGTTCAGGTGCTCCGGAAGCGATTTCTTCGCAGTATTTCACCAGTTCTTCTATCCGATTCACTTTCGGGAAAGGAGAGGCCATGGCTCCGATTCCCCAGGCTCCGATCTTTTGGGCATGCGCAGCCAGCTTATGGCTTGCTTTTACGCAGGTGCTGCCTACGTGTACGATGACCTTGAATCCGGAAGGCGCCACTTCTACCCATCTTTCAGCCAGTTTCATGCGCTCTTCGTCGGTCAGCATATAGCCCTCTCCCGAAGATCCGTTGATAAACACTCCCTTTAAACCGTTTTTGACCAGAAGCTTGGCATATGCTTCTATCGGTTCGTAATTTACTTCTCCGTTTTCGTAGAACGGTGTGAAAGGTGCATCAATTAAGCCTTTAATCTTTTCCATTATCTGAGCGATTTAATGTGTTTTATTGTCTGGTATTTTTTTTAATACCCGGCAAATGTAAATAAAATATTTTAATAATATAGCCTTGATTAAAATATTATTATAGATAATGGCCTAAAGAAAAGAATGTTTTATTAATAATGTATCATACCGAGTAGCTTACTTCTTGATAAGAGACATGCTCGAATGCGCCTGCTCTTTCTCCTAATTTGGATATTTTGATTTCCGTGTCTTGGTTGACCAGGTTGAGCGAATATTTACGGATGGCGCTCTTGATCGGCAAACTGATATACTCGCCTGCCAGTGAAAGTGTTCCGCCCAGTATGACCAGTTCCGGATTGAAAATATTCATCAGTCCGGCAATACCTTTTCCTAAATTTACGCCCATTTTTTCGAGGATGTCGATGCAAAGTACATCCTCTTTCCGCACTGCTTCGAGCAGGTCGCCGAGCGAGATTTCCTCTCCGCTGTCCAGTTTCCCGGCGAGTATGGTGTTGCTGCCTTCCCGGTAACGTTCTATCAGGATACGGTGGAAAGCCGATCCGGAAGCCTCTGTTTCGAGACAGCCTTTCTTGCCGCAATGGCATAGCACTTCGTTTTCGAACATGCAAAAATGTCCAAACTCCCCGGAGAAGCCGGATTTCCCGTAGTATAAATTGCCGTCGATGATGATACCTAGACCTAGTCCCCACGCCATATTGACGAACAGAATGTTCTTTTCTCCCTGTACGACTCCTTTCATATATTCGCCGTAGGTCATGGCCCGGCTGTCGTTTTCAATGAAAACTTTCGTCTGCAACCGTTCTTCAAGAATCTGAGCGAGGGGTTTCTCTTCGAAATAGAAAATGCTGTAACTATAGCCCGATGCTGGGTTCACGCGGCCGGTGATATTGACTCCAATCGCTAATATCTTATTCCGTTCGACAGGCAATGAAACGATGAAATCGTCAATAATCTTGCAGAATTGCTCCAGCGAGGCTGGTGTATTTTCAAGTTGGTATGGGATATTTTCTTCGAGTTGTACTTTGTCGCCTTTGAAGTCGATCGCTGCAATATTCAACTTGTCTTTCAGCATATCGACTCCCACGAAATATCCGGATGCCGGATTGAGGCCATAGATGTTCGGTTTGCGTCCTCCGTTGGTTTCCTGCTTTCCGAAGTCCAGGATATAGCCGTCGTCCTGAAGCTCGGCGACCAGTTTGGTGACGGTCGGAATACTCAGGTCCATTTCACGGCCCAGATCGGCAATGGTCGCATCGCCATTGGCAATATAGTAATGGATGATCTTCTTTTTCAGAAGTTCATTGCGGTTGTTATTATCGGAAGACAGTAAAAATTTTGTATTCATGGCTATAGAATATTATAATATTGAAATGGCTTCACAAAAGTATGTAAATTTTTTTCAAATATATGGTTGTGAAAATAAAAAATTCAGAGTAATCGTGGCGGAAGGTTCCATCCTACCATCATGCTTTTTACTTGAATGTTTATTTATATGGATGATAATGCACTGTTTATGTTTACATAAGCAGAATAGCCATTGACAAAACGGGGGCGTTTTTGTCATAAAAATGCCTCTTTTCGCTGGATAAGATGCAAAAACTGGGCATAAAAGTGCCCCTGGTATAGCGGATAAACTTCTCTGCATTCCCGGAACGGCTTCGCGCAGACCCGGGTCTGCACCTCTCCCGCACCCGGGTCTCTATGATGGGTACACCCGGGTCTCAAGCGGCTTTGCAAGCTGTTTTTGACAAAAGAAAAGCCTGTCTTGATGAAAAAAGAAGCCGTTTTAACAGGTTTCGCATCTGTTCCCGAACGGTCCCTGTTTTTATCGTATAATTGATACACAGCATGTTATCGTCTTTCGCCATGATGGTTATGATAGATGAATGATAGTTCAAAATGGCAACTATCATGCCATAACATATTGGTTTAAAACAATATACAAACGGATATGATAGTATGATGGTTGTTTTTGCAAAAACATTAGTTTTTCGTCACTTTCGGGGTAGGCCATGTGTTAAAGCTAATAAGTTTATTGCATAGCAAGGTAATGCTTGCCCTGTTGAATATTTCTGATCTCAAAGGCCAGTTCATCTACATGCTTGAGGATGCTTTTTGCTGTGGTGACATATAGTCCCTGCCTGTATGACCACGCATCAACTTGCATATGACGAACGGATGTACATTCAGACCTTTCAGATATTTCTTCAGGTTCTCTTCACCCGGCCCTGGAAAGAGTGTGATGGGCTTATGGGTGATGTTTCGCATTGTTCGGGAAAATCATTCGGATGATTTGGAAAAGAGTTTCAAAAACGGTTGCTCTTTAAGCTAAGAAGCCTGAAAACAGGAATGTTAATATCGTCAGAAATCTTAAAAACAAATCAAATTGACAGCAACGAACCTGTTTTTATGATAAATCGAGTAGTTAAAAGGGTTGTCCTGATTATAAAAATGCGTACCTTTCCCTCCTGAAAACAACCGGTCTAACAATATATCCGTATGAAAAAAATATTCTTGCTTATCTTGTTGCCCGTCAGTCTCTTCTTTTCGTGTGTAGGAGACCGGATCGCATCGGAAACGATGGACCGGGCAGAAATACTTTAGAAGCAAATCCGGATAGCGCTTATATCTTATTGAATGAGGTAAAAACTCCCGATAGGTTGAACGAGCGGCAGTTTGCACGTTGGTGCATGCTGTATTGCCGGGCGGCGGATAAACTCTTCAAAGATATGCTATATACCGAACAACTCGACCGGGCGTTGGTTGGGTATAAAAGTCATGGGGCCGCGGAACAACAGGCTTGGATGGGGCTTTATTTAGGGCGTTCGTATGTGAAAGATAAGCTTTTTATCCCGGCAATGAAGGCTTATTCTGATGCGTTGTCGTTGGCAAAAGAGAAGTATTTATATGATGTAGCAGGGTATATCTGTAGCTATATGGCAGACTTGTACACTTATACGGGCCAAAGAAGCGAAGAGCGGAGGAAGTTTGAAGAAGCGGCAGAATTTTTTAAGCAGGCCGGTAACGAGCGGAGTTATGCCTTTGCCCTGCGAGATGTGGCTAAAACATGGGCATTTGACGATTCTTTGTCGTTGGCGCTTCACTATATGTTAATAGCGGATTCTGTTATTACAAGGTTTCAAGATTTAAGGGGGATTAGTTCGATTTCTAATGGTTTGGGAAATATTTATGACTTAATGGGCGATGTGGAAAAAGCGAGAGCCTATTATAGTAGAAGTTTAAGTTCTGATACGATGGATCAAGTTCCCTCTTATCTGGCTTTGAGTGATCTCTATTATAATGAAAGCCTCCTTGATTCAGCCCGCTATTATTTAGCATTAGCCACAGGTCCGTCATTGAACCCTTATACATCGATCGATTGCTTCTATTTAGGTTACCTTATCGAAAAAGAAGCTGGTGATACAGAAAAAGCGCTTTCTCTTTTGGAACAATATCAGGCAAAGAAAGATTCTTTATATGATCAACAAAACAGGTAGATATTATTGATGCAGAGAAACGGCATGATGTGGTCACTGTCGTTCAAGACAATAAAAAACTTGTTGCAGAGAAACAGTTTTTGTTTGCTTTGGCTGTTATCATTTGCCTTTTGTTGATTGTGGGTTATCAGTTGAGGGATAGGAAAAGACGGCTTGAAATAAATCGGCAGCAACAGTTTTTAGAAGAGGAAAAAAAATCGGCATGAGAAGCAAGAAACGGAACAGGAAGGTCGCCTTCGGGAGTTAACGGCAGAGATGGAAAGGAAAGCTGCTGCGCATGAGGATACAAGTGAATATAAGAAAGAAATCACCGTATTAAGGGTGGAAAAATTGAAGCAATCCTCTTTATTTGAAACAATGAAAGAGCGCTGTCGGAAAGTAAAACCTGATATCGAACAAAAACTAAACGAAGAGGAATGGAGAAGCCTGATTCGTCTGATTGATTCCCTTTTTCCGAATGTCAGCGTTTTTATGAAAGAAAATACGTTGGGTCTGACAAAAACAGAAACCAAGATCTGTTATCTCAGTTTCTTGGATTTGCACTTAAACGAGGAGGCTGTTCTTTTTGGGAGTCAGTTCCGATTCGGCCAATAAGTTCCGAAGTCGTACTCGGCGGAAGCTGTGTCCGAATCAAAAAAGGAAGCGATATAAATGGGTGTATCCTACAAAAAGGATGGTAATAGAGTAGATATGGGTATAAAAATAGGGACAGTTTTGTCTTCGGAAGTGTGGAATATACAGGTAAAGAGCATTAAAAAGGATTTTGGAAGGATTTAGATCGTTTGCGTAAGCTATATGAAGTAAGTTTATGTATTTTATTATCAGTTTTATAGCAGCTGAGAAATAATTTTGTCCATATAAAAAGAAGGTTGTCCATATACCGATTTGTTGCATCCAATAATTCCCTCTATGTTTACATTTGAAAATATTAAACATAATATGAAGACATTTAGAAAAATTGGATGTTTACTGTTAATAGCGACATTTTCGTTTCCCTTGCTTTGCCAAGAAACGAATATATCTGAAAGGGTAGTGGGATACTGCTCCTAAGTCTATTATCCCTGAGCAACCTATTCAAGCATAGGTTGAAGACAACAACAAAGACTTGCTGTTGAAGTTTTTCGCTTAAGCGATATTGGTTTTGACATGAAAGCTGTAAAAGAGATCAACTTTTTATCACATATATTTCAAAAGACTGTTTTTCATAGAGAAAGAACGGTCTTTTGGATATGGATGTCCTCTGGACTAATTTATGCAATAGTCAAATTGCTGATAGGTAAATATAATAACTATAAGATATTTGAAAATGTTTTTCCTCACGTAATTAACGGATTACATTTATATGTGGAGTATCCTACCGAATATTATGATGTAAACCATTATGGTCCGATCTTTGCGCTTGTGATTGCTCCATTTTCTATCTTGCCTGAATGGTTGGGGATGATTTTTGGATTTTAATGAATACATATTTTCTTTTTTTATGCTATTCGTCAGTTACCTTTCAATGAGAGTCAGAGGATTATAGTTTATTGGTATTCTTTGTGTGAGTTAATGACGGCGCAGGGGGTACAACAATTTAATATCTCTGTGGCAGCATTTATTATTCTCTTTTGTTTTAATTGAGAAAGAAAAAAGAATTTTGGGCTTCTTGCTTGATTTTATTGGGAACATTAATAAAAATATATTGGATTGTAGGATTAGCTTTTTTTTCTTTTTTTCAAAACACAAATTGCGTCTTGTATTTTCCTGCGTTTTTTGGGGATGTTTGTTTTTGGTTTTGCCGATATTCTTCTCTCCGGGGACAGATTATATTTCTTCGCAATATATTGCGTGGTTGGAACGGTTGGAAATCAAAAATGGCCTCAATATGTTCGCCATATCTCAAAATATTTCTTTATTAGGAATCGTACGTAAGCTCACAGGCTGTTCTTTATATAGTGATTTGTGGCTGATTATACCGGGACTGATCCTATTCTTTATCCCTTATTTCAGAATTCAGCAATATAAATATCTCCGTTTTCGGCTCATGCTATTAGCTAATGTATTGTTGTATGTCGTGTTGTTTAGTACAGGAAGTGAAGCAAGTGGTTATATCACGTTGATGATTGGTGTCGCTATTTGGTATATTTGCAGCCCTTCTGTCCATAAAAGATATAATCGTTATCTCTTTTTACGACCTTGATTTTTGTTGCTTTATGTTCTACCGAATTAGTTCCTCCCGGCATTCGGCATCATATTATCGGACCATACGCATTAAAAGCTTGGCCTTGCACAATCGTTTGCTTTACGATATGCTATGAAATGATTTTTTAGATTTCAAAGACAGGGTTTGAAAGGAAATATTTTTAGTAATATTTGATAGGGGTTTTTCTCATTTTCCCGGTCATGTCAACAAAGTCAAACCAATAAAAGAGAGTTGATATGAAAAAGAGTGTGATGTTTTTATTGTTGAGTTTAGTGTGTTTATCTGTTTCCGCACAAAATGGGAAAGTGAAAAGTGGGGTAATAGGTGGTGTTTCGATGGATTGGTATAAGGATGAGGCGATGTCTAAAGGCAACGTTGGGTTTAATATACCGGATATGAAGCCTTCTTTTCATGTGGGATATCAGTTGCAGTTCGAATTGAAACACCGTTTATCGGTGGATGCAACTTTATTATATGGGCAGAAGCGGGGAGAAATTGCCTCGGTTGGCAATAAAGCGACTCCCGTTAAAGGTTACAAAAGTAAGTTTGCAAGGAATTACATGGCTTTGAACGGAGTTTTGAATTATAATCTGATCGGGAGGCTGAAGGTAGGAGTAGGAGTTGAGCCTACTCTCCATTTTAAGGATAATATTATGATTGGGAAGACAATCAAATCTGCCTTTGACGTGCCGGTCGTCGTCAAAGCCGCCTATGCTTTCAAATACTTCGATCTGGCCCTGACATACAAACATGGAACTTGCAATGTAATGAAAGGAGTCCCTTATATGAAATCGGGACGGACACGTGATCTGCAAGTTTCTATCTTTGTCCCGATATTCCGGTGACACAAGTTCAGAACCCGGTAATTCTTATTATCTTTGCCAGTCAAAGTAATAAGAGTATGGAAGATGAATTTGATATAAGGGATGCACGGGTTCCGGAGAGCGAACGGGAGTATGAGAATGCGCTTCGTCCGCTTTCGTTTCATGACTTCAGCGGACAGGCCAAAGTGGTCGAGAATCTGAAGATTTTCGTGATGGCGGCCCGGATGCGTAAGGAGGCGCTCGACCATGTGCTGTTGCATGGACCTCCCGGATTGGGAAAGACTACATTATCCAACATTATAGCGAATGAATTGGGAGTCGGCTTCAAGGTGACTTCCGGGCCGGTGCTGGATAAACCGGGCGATCTGGCGGGAGTGCTGACTTCGCTGGAGAAGAACGATGTCCTTTTTATCGACGAGATCCACCGGTTGAGCCCGATCGTGGAGGAATACCTGTATTCGGCTATGGAGGATTACCGGATCGATATCATGATCGATAAAGGGCCGAGCGCCCGTTCCATCCAGATCGACCTGGCTCCGTTTACGCTGGTGGGGGCGACGACTCGCAGCGGTTTGCTGACAAGTCCGCTCAGGGCGCGTTTCGGGATCAATATGCACCTCGAATATTATGAGATGGAGACGCTGACGAAGATCGTGCTGCGCAGTGCCGATATCCTGAATGTGAAATGCGAGTTGAGTGCTGCACGCGAGATTGCTTCCCGTAGTCGTGGTACACCCCGTATAGCGAACGCGTTGCTGCGTCGTGTGCGTGATTTTGCACAGGTGAAAGGATCCGGAGAGATCGATAAGGCGATTTCCTGCTATGCCCTGGAGGCATTGAACATCGACCGTTACGGCCTGGATCAGATCGACAATAAGTTGCTGACGACTATCATCGACAAGTTTAACGGCGGACCGGTAGGATTGACGACTATCGCGACTGCCCTGGGAGAAGATCCCGGAACGCTGGAAGAGGTTTACGAGCCTTTCCTTATCAAAGAAGGCTTTATCAAACGTACGCCCCGCGGCCGCGAGGTGACGGAGTTGGCTTATACCCATTTGGGACGGCTTCGCCCCGATGGAATACAAAGTTCGTTATTTTAATTGTCAATTATCAATTGTCAATTGTTTTTAAGTTATGGCAGGAGGAATGAAGCGTCTCGCAGGAGAGACCGCAATTTATGGTGTCAGCAGCATTGTCGGGAAATTCCTGAACTGGATGCTGGTTCCGATGTACACGCGTGTATTGGCTACCGAGAGCGATTTCGGGATTGTGACGAATCTGTATGCCTGGACAGCCTTGTTGATGGTGATATTGACGTATGGGATGGAGACCGGCTTTTTCCGGTTTATGAACAAGAAGGAGATCAAGCTCCCGATGCGGGTATATGCGACGACGTTGTTCAGTCTGGCATTCACTTCCGTCCTGTTTATGGTGTTTGTGTTCAGTGCGCTGACGCCGGTCAGTAACTTTCTGGGATATGGTGCGCACCCTGAATATATTGGGATGATGGCGGGGATTGTGGCGGTGGATGCCTTCTGTTGTATTCCGTTTGCTTTCCTCCGGTATCAGGGGAAGGCGGTTCGCTTTGCGGCGATCAAGCTGCTGAATATATTCCTGAATATCGTATTGGTAATATTCTTCCTGATCGCTTGCCCGTGGCTGTATGAATGTGCGCCGAGGTTGATAGGCTGGTTTTATGTGCCCGGCTATCAGGTGGAGTATATCTTTGTCAGCAATGTGGTTACTTCGGTGGTGACATTCTTGCTTTTGGTGCCGGATATGATACCCGGGTTGCGCGAGAAAGCCAGTTTCGTGTTGTTGAAACAGATGTTGAGATACTCGTTCCCGATCTTGGTCTTAGGGATTGCCGGGATTTTCAATCAGACGGCGGATAAGATTCTGTTCCCTTTCCTGTTCGAAGATAAGGATTATGCAGCTACCCAGTTGGGGATTTATGGAGCCTGCTTCAAGGTGGCGGTGGTGATGGTGATGTTTATCCAGGCATTCCGGTATGCCTACGAACCTTTTATTTTTGCCAAGAATAAGGATGACGATAATACGAAAGCATATTCGGAGGCAATGAAGTATTTCATTATCTTTTCGTTGATTATCTTCTTGGGCGTGATGTATTATCTGGATATTCTGAAATATTTTGTGGACGCCAAGTATTATCCGGGATTGCGTGTCGTGCCGATCGTGATGCTGGGCGAACTGTTCTTCGGGATCTATTTTAACCTGTCGTTCTGGTATAAGTTGATCGACCAGACGCAATGGGGAGCCTACTTCTCGACGATCGGCTGCGTGGTGACCGTGTTGATGATCGTGTTGCTGGCGCCGGTTTACGGTTATATGGCGTGTGCTTGGGCTTCGTTTGCCAGCAACCTGTTGATGATGATTCTTTCTTATGCGATCGGGCAGAAGAAGTTCCCGATTCAATACGATATAAGATCAGCCGTTATTTACGGCATATTAGCGGTTTTACTATGCAGCTGGGATGTTGCCCCGGATCGATTCGGAAATCCTTCGCTTGGGCTATCGCACGGTTCTACTCCTGATTTTCCTGGCAATCATCATTAGACGCGATCTTCCGTTAAGCGAATTGCCTTATATCGGGAAAAGGTTTGCATCTAAGAAAAACTGAACTAGTTAAATGATGATTTATGGGGCACGTCTGCCAAAAAGAAAACCTGTTGGCTATTTGTAGGGATTAATTGGAAGCCGTAAAATGAACCGGGCTCCCCCGGTGTAACAGGTATCCAGTTTGAGGGAACCGTTGAGGCGTTGGGTGATGAGGCGGCAGAGGTAGAGGCCGAGGCCCGAACCGGGGATAAAGTCGTCGTTCTTGGTGAAACGTTCGAAAATCCATTCGCTCTTGTCTGCCGGAATTCCGCATCCTGTGTCGGTAACGCAGATACACATAATCCTTCCTTCTTCTTCGGGCCGGTAGGAGAGCGTGATGCTTCCCTGATTCGTGAACTTGTTCGCGTTGCTCAGCAGATGGGAGATGATAATGCCGAAATGATTCGGGTCCGAATAGATCAGGTCGTTGCTTTTGTCACCTTCGACCTGGTAATGGATATCCGGCTTCTGCTGTAACTTTTTCAATTTGTTCATCTCGTGGTGACAGAGCAGGCCGATGTGGACCGGTTCCAGCGGGAGGACCTCGTTGCTGCTGTCCAGTTGGGCGATTACCAGCACATCGTTCATCATGGAGGTGATGTTGTGGCAGTTCGTATAGATGATCTTGCTGAATTCTTTTTTCTCTTCCGGGCTTATACCGTCGCTGGTGATCAGTTCGGCAAAGCCATTGATCGCATTTAGCGGCGTGCGCACTTCGTGGCACATATTCTTGATAAAGGCGTTCTTCATCCGTTCGCTTTCCTGTGCCTTTTCACTGGCGATAATGACCAGCCGGTTCGATTCCTGCAATTCCTTTGTATAGCGATTTGATCTTTCCTAGGCGGAAGAATATGAAGATTCCGAAGCAGATCGAAAGAATGAGCAACGCGAGGAATAGATATAACTGGCTCCGGCTCTTTTGCAGGTCTATTTCCAGTGCCTTTTTCTCGACCACCAGCTCGTCCACATACTTTTTGATCTCCAGGTCTTCGACTTTTGTTTTCCATGCTTCGTGTGCGTGCGGAATCCAGGAGTACGGAATATTCCTTGTAGGCTTCATAGGCATCTTTGTATCTGTGCAGACTGTCGAGACAGTCGATTTTGTCTTTAGTGTCAGGACGATGTTTTCGGTCAGGTCGAACTGGAAATCGCCGTGGCGGAAATAATAGATGACCGAATCGTTGTAATCTGCGGCTTTCTGGAAATCCCGTATTGACTTATAATAGTTGAGCGAAGTGAAATAACGGTCATATTCAGCGGAGAATGCAGCATCTTCAGGATATTTCCTGTTCAAGTCGATGAAGTAGTTGAAATAGTAGGTTGCCATATCTTTTCCCGACTGTTTCTGCTGCGGTAGCCAAAGTAGAGTAGGCGTTCAGCAGATGCCGTTTGCTTGTGTACGGGCGCTTCTTCATCTCTTTTGTGTCAGCATATTCCTTTTGCATGTTCAAGTAGCGGAGGGAGGCTTTCACCCGATTTTCGGGAGTCGCTTCCATAAGGCTTAGTATGTTGAGCGTATTCAGGCGGAACAGATACGAATAGCGGAGCGGGATGTTGTCCGACAGTTCGATCAGGTTGTTCATGTAATAACATACCTCTTTATAGATAGCATCCTGGTTTTTCGGATCGACCCGGTTGCTGTTCGCCATACCGAGGAGATAATAGTTCGATATTTTGTCAAGAACCGGCATGTCTTTTTTCCGTTTCGAGGCGGAGTTTGTATTTTTCAATCAGTTTCATCCGGTCTTCGCCTTTGGTGTAATAGACAACACGGACATCCATGATCGTTTTTCATATACGTGACGAGGAAATCGCGTGCTTTCCCTTTCAGCTCCCTTTCGGCTTCGGCGAGATACACCTTTGCGCTGTCTTTGGCATCGGTATTCACGTAAAAGCGCAAGATTTCGGTCAGGGCCGCTTCCTTATAATAGTCTTCGTCTTCTTCAAGTGCGAGCCAATAGAGCTGTTTGGCATATTCCACCTGTTCTTCCTGCCGGGAAAGATCCATCAGATTAGTCATGATTTCCAGTTTTTGCAGAGGAGAAGAGGCTGACGGCAAGGCTTCCGACAGTGAATCTTTTTACTGCTGTATTTCCCTCCGTAGCGAGGGAAAAAGCGAGTAAGTATATCAGGAGAATGTAGTATTTCATCTTGTTTACCGGGATTTATTGAGAGTGTTCGTTGTCGTTTCTGTGTTGTGCATTTGCAAAGTTACGTGAAAATCAATAATTATCAGGATATATACTCCGCTTATTTTATGTTCACAGCTCTTATTTTTTATTTCGAGATACTATTTCTATCTTTGTGCGGTTTAGGCGATGTGTTAAAACGGTTGTGAGAGAGTGTTAGCCATTATAAAGCCGTTTTACGGGATGTTCGTATACAAACGTTGATTTTAATAGGATGGAAAAGGATTGTTGCACAAGCAGATTAGGGACTTCTTTGTCCGTAATTTCGATGTCCGTCAGGAAAAAGAGGATGAACTCGAAACGATCGAGTCTATCCGGAAAGGCATAGAGTTTAAAGGGACGAACCTTTGGGTTCTGATCTTTGCGACCTTTGTCGCCTCACTGGGTTTGAATACGAACTCGACGGCGGTGATTATCGGTGCGATGTTGATCTCCCCACTGATGGGGCCTATCATGGGATTCGGCCTGGGACTGGGAATCTCCGATTTCGACCTGATCAAGCGTTCCTTCCGTAATTTTGCCACGGCGACGGTATTCAGCGTCATCACTTCGACGCTCTTTTTTCCTGATTTCCCCCGATCAGCGAGGCGCAGAGCGAGTTGCTGGCTCGTACGCAGCCTACCGTTTATGACGTCTTGATCGCCTTCTTTGGCGGCCTGGCGGGGATCGTGGCGAGCTCGACCAAGAGCAAAGGGGAATGTGATTCCCGGCGTGGCGATCGCTACGGCTTTGATGCCGCCGCTTTGTACGGCCGGATTCGGATTGGCGAGCGGTAACCTGTATTATTTCTTCGGTGCTTTCTATCTCTATTTTATCAATACGGTGTTTATCAGTCTGGCTACCTACGTGGTGGTCCGCCTGCTGAAATACCCGAAGAAGGTCTTTTTAAACAAACAGCGCGAGAAGATCGTGACGAGATATGTCGGGGTGATCGTTTTCTTTACCATCGTGCCGAGCCTTTTCCTGAGCTACAACCTGATCCGGGCCAGTTACTTCAATGACCGGGTGCGGACGTTTGTCGCGGATGAGTTGAGTTTCCCGAACACGCAGATATTGAGCAAGACGGTGACCGATACCAGCGACAAGAAAGAGGTGAAAGTAGTCCTGATCGGCGAGACCGTGCCGGAGACGATGATTGCGAACGCCCGTGCCAAGATGCCGAAATACGGCTTGAAAAACGTGGGCCTTGTCGTGCAGCAGGGTTTCGGGCAGGAAGCCACCGACATTAACGAGTTGAAAAGCCTGCTGATGCAGGACTTGTATAAGAATAGCGAAGAGGTTCTTCGGGCGCAGTCCCTCCAGATCGATTCGCTGAAACGCGACCTGAACAAATATCACAGTTACAATCATCTTACGTCCGAGCTGATGCCGGAAATGAAAGTCCTTTTCCCTTATATCAAGGAAGTCTCTTGTGCGCATACCTATCTGATGGATATGGATAGCATTAAACCCGATACCGTCTTGTTAGTCTACCTGAAAAGCAAAGAAAAAGTACGTGAGGCGGAACAGGAAAAGATCAAGAAATGGCTTGCCGCGCGTGTAGAACAAAAGAAAATCAAATTAATTATTGAATAACGAACAAAGAATGAATCGTATGAAGAAGTTGTGGGCAGTGTTACTGCTTCTCGTTGCTTCAGGCCAAGTGTTTGCCGATGAGGGCATGTGGGTACTGAAAGAGTTGAATAAACAAAACCTGGAGAGGATGAAGGAGTTGGGATTTACTCCGTCTTACGAACAATTGTACAGTGAAACTGACCCGTGTGTAGCCAATGCCGTGGTGATCTTCGGAGGAGGATGTAGCGGTATCACCGTCTCTAATGAAGGACTGATTTTCACCAACCACCATTGTGGTTTCGGTTCGATCCAGCAGTTAAGCAGTGTGGAACACGACTACCTGAAAGACGGTTTCGTTTCCCAGAGTAAGGAAGAAGAGTTGCCGGTTCCGGGCCTGACGGTCCGCTACCTGCGTGAGACGGTGGATGTGAGCGATCGCATTAATTCACAGATAGCTTCGATTAAGGAAGAGCACCTGCGTCTGGCCGCAGCCGACTCGATCGGGCAGGCGATGGCCGATTCTGTAGGAAACACGGAGTTCCAGGCTGCCGATGTCGTGCCTTTCTACAATAATAATAAGTATTTCCTGATCGTCTATGATGTCTTCAATGATGTCCGCATGGTATTCGCTCCGCCC
>VOFG01001391.1_pt1 | contig 65898 bp, 111 predicted proteins | sample 5384171 | NCBI WGS metagenome assembly VOFG01 (sample SAMN12384726, study PRJNA508395) | human gut metagenome | isolation source: healthy gut F | host: Homo sapiens
GAAGATGCATTTTCCCGAAAAAGTCGCATCTTTTACAGATGCGTGGATTGAAACAGGGAATCAGTTTATGGTCGGTAATAAAGTCGCATCTTTTACAGATGCGTGGATTGAAACCGCGGTACTTTTGGATTATTAACCGAAATGGTGGTCGCATCTTTTACAGATGCGTGGATTGAAACTTACGGGGGCGGGCACGCTTAGCATTGAGGGTCGCATCTTTTACAGATGCGTGGATTGAAACGGCTCAATACACGGCAACGGCGATGAGGACTTTTGTCGCATCTTTTACAGATGCGTGGATTGAAACATTGACGTGCAAAAGTCCTGATTGTTTGATGGTTTTAGTCGCATCTTTTACAGATGCGTGGATTGAAACGGCCTGGCCGGAACTGTTGGATCTGCCAGCCTGTCGCATCTTTTACAGATGCGTGGATTGAAACCCCGCGGAAGGCGCTGTTTTCCGCAAGGATGCATGGATTTGTCGCATCTTTTACAGATGCGTGGATTGAAGTCGCATCCGCAATGCGTGGATTGAAACTTCACAGAAAACCCTGTATGATGCCGCGATGATGTCGCATCTTTTACAGATGCGTGGATTGAAACTATTGGTTTATTGTTGTTTGTTGTGTGGGCTTGTCGCATCTTTTACAGATGCGTGGATTGAAACTCGTACCCGAAATAAGTCCATAACGTCATAAGGCTCAATCCGTCGCATCTTTTACAGATGCGTGGGAAACTTGAAACGCCAGAAGAAGAAAAAATTAGCCCTAGGTCGCACTCGCGTGGATTGAAACGGAAGCCTCAGCACATCACACATCGCCGCCTGTAGTCGCATCTTTTTACAGATGCGTGGATTGAAACCTGAATGGTGATTGTTATTTTATATTTTCCGCCCGTCGCATCTTTACAGATGCTTCAGAAAGGGGGTGCTGATGCAGGTTGAGCTCCGCAGGAGGAATGGCCTGGAGCAGAGCCAGGATGGGGTCCTGCGGTGCGGCGCCTATTTCCCGCTGGCGTTTGAATTCCTCCTCTTCCTGCTGAAGGGCCGCCAGTTTGGTGTCTTCCACCAGCGCCTTGAATTTGTCCGCCTGAGAGTATTCTCCGTCCTCGTCCCGGAAAACGCGGGCCAGCCAGCGGCGTTTTTCTTCTGTACTGAGCAGGGGATTGTTCATGTGCCGGGGAATGTATTTTTGTCCAGCAGGTTTCCGGCAAGCTGTTCTCCATCCGCAGTGGGCCGGTAAACATAAGGGCGGCTGTCTCCAATACGGTTGACGTATCCCTGCGCAATGAGATCCTGCAGGATATTGGTGACGGTATTGGGGTGCAGGCGTGTAGCTTCCGTAATGGTGCTGTGGCGCCTGTACCCGGCAATGACGGCCAGGATGACCTGGGCACTGCTGAGGCGGAAGTCCAGCCTGCGGACGTTGGAGGCAAATATCTGTATGAAATCCAGTGCTTTCATGAGCATGTATTCACAACTTATTATTATGTTATTTTCTTATTATTCTCATGTTATTCACATTCTTCCGGGCAAGAGGGCGATTTGATTTTTCTCAGCAAATCCAGCAACGGGTGGGAATCATTGGAAAAGCACTGCACCGCATTGACGGTAGCCGCCTGCGGAAGAATGATTTTATGGAATTCCTGGTTAAGATTCTGGCGCAGGCTTTGGTTGCCCGTCAGGGGCATGGCCAGTTTTTCTGCCAGCCGGGTGGCCAGTGCGTCCATGAAGAGGGGATCGAATTGGTCGGCGTTTTCAATATCGGCAATGTAGCTTAGGGGCAGCGGGGCGCAGGAAGCATGAATGCGGCGTCCCTGCATTTTCCATTCCGAGCATTCCACATCCAGCACGCGCAGGCAGTCTGCGGGCAGCGTGAATTGATAGGGGTCAGGGAATTGGGCGCCTGTGCGGAAACGGAGTCCAGAGTGGTTTGCGTGGCGGCGAAGGTCCAGCGCGCCATGCAAAGGGTTTCTGCGGGCGGATGGTAATGAAGAACGCAAAGGCGGGATGCCGTGGATTCATTGGCAATCAGCGCGTCCAGAGGTGCCTCCCCTATTTTGGAGAGGGCCGCGTTGCAGATGTCCAGCGCGGATGGCGTATCCGGCTGAAGTAAGGATTCATTGATCATAGCGCCCTATGTTTTGGAGGAAACGGATGCGGAATGCATCACGTTTGAGGCGACCTCTTTGATGCCACCAATGGCATGTATGCGTCCGGTTTTTTCCTCAGGTGCATTTTTTGCCGATTTGTTTATTTGATAAATGCAAGCACTTGCCCGGATTGTCCGGGCAGGTGGAGAGCCCTTTCCTTCCATGGGAAAAGAACGCTCCCGCCGCATGGATTGTCTGTGAGGCGGGCGTCCGGCATCCTCTGGAGCCTTATATCCGGCAGAAGGGAAGGAGAATCAGTATCAACCATGAATAGAAAGCAAAAAGAAATTATGGGATTTATGAAACCGTCCACACCTTCCGCTTCTGCTCCGGAGCAGACCATCCCGGTCAAGGCGGAGAGCGTGGAACAAGAAGTAGGGGAAGATTATCAGGCCCGGGAACGGCAGAGGCAGGGAATGATTTCCACCATTCTGGCGCGCCGTCATTCTTCCGCCGGGCAGGGAGAGGTCAATCCGCGGACTCTGCTTAGGAAAACTCTGGGATAGGTGCTGCCATGGAAGAAAGAACTGCGGAATTGAATTCCGTGTACAAGTCCCTGGCCGCCCAGCGCGCGCCATGGGAAACGTGGTGGGACCGTCTGAGGGATTACGTGCTGCCTCGCCGCCTGAATCGGGAAGGGAGGTTTCCCTACCCAACAGGGACGCCATGGACCGCATGACGGATACTACGGCTGTGGAGGCATGCCAGAAGCTGGCCAGCGGCCATATGTCCTATATTACGCCCAGCCATGACGTATGGTTCAAGTGGTCGGCTCCGGATGACCGGGGAGGCGACGAGGCGGAGGCCTGGTATAACCAGTGTTCGGAAATTGCCCTGAAAGAATTGTCCGTTTCAATTTTTATACGGGGATCCATGAGTGTTTTCTGGACCGGGTGGCTTTGGGGACCGGAAGCCTGTTTACGGGCACATCCTCGGACGGAAGGCTGTTGTTTACCAATATTCCGTGCGGACAGTTCGCCTGTGCGGAGAATGCGGAAGGCCGGGTGGATACCTACGTCAGGGAGTTTACCTACACGGCTCATCAGGCACGCTCCATGTTCGGGGTGAAAGCTCTGGGGCCCAAGGCTCGGGAAGTTCTGGAGCGCGGAGGCAATCCGTATGCCACAACTCTGAGGTTTCTGCATGTTGTGCGCCCGCGCACCCGGCGCAGCCGCCGCAGGAGCAGGCCTCCCACATGCCGTTTGAAAGCGTGTATCTGTCCCTAGACGACCAGGTGATCGTGGAGGAGGGGGGATATATGGGTTTCCCTACCTGGTAACCCGGTTTTTGAAGTGGGGCAGCGGCCCGCACGGTCTGGCTCCCGGCAGGCTGGTGTTTCCCGCCATCCAGCAGGTGCAGTTCCTGAACCGTATTCTGGATACTCTTGGCGAGGTGGCCGCCTTTCCCCGTATTCTGGAGCTCGCCAACCAGATTGGGGAAGTGGATTTGCGGGCCGGCGGCAGAACCGTCATTACCCCGGAGGCCGCCTCCCTCCACCTTCCGCGGGAGTGGGCCACGCAGGGCAGGTATGACGTCGGGATGGACCGTCTGGCGCAGAAGCAGGATGCGATACGCCGTGCCTATTATCTGCCCATGCTGGAGCTTTGGAGCGGGCACCGCGGCAATATGACTGCCACGGAGGTCATGGCGCGGGAGAATGAGCGCGTCTTGATGTTTTCTCCTTCCTTCACGCTGTTTGTGAGTGATCTGTATTCCACAATGACACGCATTTTTTCCCTGCTGTTCCGGATGGGCAAGTTTCCCAGGCCACCCCCGTGCGGTATTGAGGGTAGGGAGGGACGGCTCCGTTGCCGTGGGAGAACCCAGGGTTGTCTATCAGTCAAAGATTGCCCTGGTGCTCAGGCGCTTGCAGAGTGAAGGGATGGACCGCAGCCTTCAGCGGCTGAATATGATGATGCAGGCTGCCCCGGATTTGGCGGATCATGTGGACTGGGACCACTGTTTCCGCCTGTCCGCCCGTGTGGACGGCGCCCCGGAGAGCATGCTGAGGCCCTGGGCCGATGTCCGTGCCATGCGGAAGGAACGGGCGGACCTCCAGCAGGGAGCCTCCCTGGCTCCGGCGGAAGAGGATCCTATGCTTCCCTCAATCCCTTGCTTGACCAGTTAACCGCGATTCAGAAATGAACCAGGATACGACATTGCAGCAGGAGGCCTCCGTCCGGGAGGCCCGTTTCAAAAGGCGCCAGCTTCTCCGGGTGTTTGACACCCCGGACGGGCGTGAACTCTTTCCTTTCTGGAAGCCCGTTTCCAGACTGATTTGCCCGTTTTTCAAGGAAGTCCGGGGAATTACGATCCTCTGGATGCCATGAGGAGGATGCCTACAGGGAGATCTTTCTGTACATCCGCCGCCAGCTTCAATTAGCCATTAAAGAAACTACAGAAGAAGAGAAAAATGATTGATTCCATTGATAACAGCATGGCCGCTCCTATCAGGGATGCGGAGGGTTCCGGGCCGTTTCCCCGGAGACGGACGCGCTGTCCGAAAACCGCAGTTCAAACTGAACCTTTTCCTCCCCTTCTGGGTGAGGACGGAGGTTTTGCTCCGGATTGGTACGCCCGGTTTGATGAGTTGAAAGGGATGGAGAAATCTCTTTCCAAGTTTAAGACGCCGGAGGCTCTGGCGAAGAGTTACGCGGAGCTGGAACGCCTGCGACGTTATCCCGGTGTGGAGAATGAAGAACAGATGGCGCGATTCCGCCGGCTGGCCGGATTGCCGGAGTCGGAGGAAGAATACCGTCTGGAACGTCCTGAATCCACGCCGGAAAGCGAATGGAATGCCGGGCTGGCAGAGCGTATGGCCCGCACGGCCTATCGTTACGGAGTACCGCCGGAGGCAATGAATGCTCTTCAGGAGACAATGGCCCAGGCATATAACGAGGCCCGTGAGCACATGGAAGATGCCCGGATGGAGATGGAAATGCAGGCGGAACAATCCCTTCAGCAGGAATGGGGTTCTAATTATGAACGCAACATGGGCAGGGCTGCTGCCGTTCTTCGGCGGCTTGCCTCTGAAACAGGGGTGGATGCGGACGCTTTACTGGATAATCCGGGACTCGGTTCCAATCCGGATGCAATCCGCCTGTTGTACCAGGCATCACGCCTGCTTGATGAAGCTCCTCTCCATCATACAGGAAATGCGGCGCCTTCCCCCGCGGAGGAAGCCATGCGGATGGAATCGGATCCATCCCATCCTCTTTATGAGGCGTATATGAATGTGAACCATCCCAATCATAGATATGCCAATGAGTTATATGATCGTTTGACTACCCGTTAATTTCCCGGACGTTTTAACCGGTGGAGTCTCATAAAAAAGCAAGCCCGGCGGAATGCTTTCCGCCGGGCTTTTAATAGTCATTGTTTCATCAGGGAAGGAGGGGGTAAAGGCTGGGGCCTTAAGCTGCCCCTCCTACCATTAGCGTCCCGGGAAGGGGCTTGTGTTCAAAAAAGTTGGAAAAACATTTTTCCCTGTATGGGAGACCAATGAGGTTAAATACTCATTATATCTTTCACTGTAAGTGAGTAAAGATAGGATTATCCCGTATTTTTCTTATCAACGCAAACTTTTGCATTAACCGTCTCTTTATGCCGGCATTTTTCAATTGAGCCTGTTACGGGGAAAAGAAGATGCTATATCTATTAACTGGAGGGAGGCAACGAAAAACCCCGTCCGGAAAGGAACAGGGGTTTTTAAGAAAAATGGTACGCGGTATAGGATTTGAACCTACGACCTCCACCATGTCAAGGTGTTGCTCTACCACTGAGCTAACCGCGCGTTTGTAAGTGCGGGCGGATTATTACCCGATTAAGGAGGAAAGAGCAATACTTTTTTGAGAACGCCTCATTTTGGGGACAGGGGACGGAAGCGTTCCTTCTAGGAAAAAGACACCGATTTCTCTTCCTATACAAAGTATTTCTGCTAGTCTGAGAGGAACGTTTCACAGAGTATGATGAACAGACATTTTATTTTTGCATTGTGTACTGTGCTGGGATTCAGCGTTTCCGGCATTTCCATGGCTCAAAGCGTTCCCACGGACAAGGAAGCCGCAGCCAAGGCCGCCAAGGCGGCGAAAGTGAATTCCGCTGGGGCAAGAGCCTGAAAAGCGCTCAAAAGCAGGCGGCGGAAACCGGCCTTCCCATTGTTCTTCTTTTCACGGGAACGTCCTGGTGCGGCTTTTGTGTTAAGCTGGAGAAAGAAATCCTTTCCAAAAAGGATTTCAAACAAGGCATGGACGGCGTGGCCATTGGCGTCAAATTTGAGTTCGGCAGTTCGGTTTCAGCAAGTCCAAAGGAAGCCAAGACGTATAACATTACCGGCGTGCCGGCCATGGTGGTGGTGGATGCGGATGGCAAGGAGCTGGGCCGCACGGGTTATGTTCCCGGCCGTACTCCCGCCCAGTACGTTGAATTTTTCAAAAATACGCACCCAAGACAGCGGAAGGCAAGTAAGGCAGGTGTTCCGGAGAGGAACTTGATTAACAGGAGCGGCGGGAGAAAATCCGGCGCTCTTTTTTGTTCCGGCAAGAGAGGCTGGAAAATTTGTTCGCTGGACTGCTTTAAGGCCACTGTCGTATAAAAGTTATGACAAAGCATATTGAATGAAGGGTTACGTATCAGGTCCCATCTGCATGCCTGAATTTACAAATGCATTTAGCGGCCTAAAAAGAGGATCGGAAACTCACCCATGACGAATTAGTGAGAGCCATCCGGTTCATGATTGCAGCGGAATATGAAGCTATCCAGCTTTATACCCAGCTTGCAGAATCCATAGACCATAAACTGGCCCAGGAAGTTCTGCTGGATATTTCCAATGAGGAAAAGGAACACGCGGGCAGAATTTCTCCGCCTCCTCCAGGTGCTGGCCCCGGACGAGCAGGGCTTTTATGACGAGGGATGGGGAAACCAATGAAAAGATTGACAAGCTGAAGGCGTCCTGCCCGGACGGCGCATGCAGCAGTTCCGCCGCCCATTGACGGCACCTTGCTCATGGTTAAAGCGCCCGGTTCCCCTGCAAGGGGGCCGGGTATTTTCGTGACGCCGGGCTTTTGCTTCCAGATCGGCCGCGCGGGCGCAGAAGGCAATGCAGCGTTCACAGGGGCGGGAGGCGTAATAGGCGGCAGTCCTTTCTCCGGGGCGCGCCGTTTCCGCAGCCAGGCGCTCCGGAGACAGCCCCAGCAGTTCCCGGCAGTAAAGCGTGCCGAATTCCTGTTTGAAGGAGGCGGCCAGGGATTGGACCAGGGAAAAAGATTTTTTCCTTTTCTCCGGTTTCCGGGGAACTGTTTCCGTACAGGCTCCCCGCCAGCATGCTCAGTCCGCAAAAAGCACCGCATACCTCCGCATGCGTCCAATGCCTGCCCCCAGGGGAGGGACAGCTTCAGGGCCGTTTCTTCCGTCAGGCCACAGACATCTGCAAAGCAGCAAAAACGGATTGGGAACAATTATATCCCTGGTGGAAATAATCCAGCGCCCGGGCTGCCCGGTCTTCCTTGGAAGGGATCATGGGAAAAAGGGAGGGTTATTGTTCTTTTTCTGCGGACGTGTCCGCTGCGGCTTTTTCCGGCTTGTTGCGGTCCGTCAGACGAAGCATGAGTATGTAACAGACGGCCAGAACCAACACGGCCAGAATAAGGGGAAGGCTTTCACTCTTGACGGTACGGATCAGCTCCTCCGGAGATTTGAGCAGTTCGGATGCCGTTCACCGATGCGGTGCCCGTACCAGGCGAGCACCGTGCACCAGGCAAACGAGCCGAGCACGGTGACCAGGGAGAAAATGCCGAAGCCCATGCGGACAATGCCGGCGGGAATGGAAATGAGGTGGCGGATAACGGGCAGAAGGCGGGCGAAGAAGACACCGGAAACTTCGTACCGCTGAAGGAAGATTTCCGCCTTTTCCACCTTGTGGGGCGGCATGAAAAAAATTTGCCCCAGCGCATGATGACCGGGCGGCCCACGATTCGGGCCACGGCGTAGGTAATGGCAGAACCCAGCCAGGAGCCGAACGTTCCGGCAGCCACCACTCCCCCAGAAGTTCATGGATGCTCCTTCCTGGGCGGACAGGATGGCCGCGGGCGGGATGACCACTTCGCTGGGAACGGGAAAGATGGAGCTTTCCATGGCCATCAGGACGATGACACCCGCATATCCCCAGTCCTGCACCCAGGACATCCAAAGTGAGATCAACTCATGCATAACGGCGCGTATCTTGCATTAAAATCCTTGAAAGGAAAGTCTTTATTGCGTCCCGGGAACGGGGCTGGTAAGGTAGAGGCGTCCGGCGTGCGCCGATGCAGAATAGTGATGAAGCTTTATATCATAGCAGGCGAAAAGAGCGGGGACATTCATGGCGCCCTGCTGTTGAAGAATCTGCTGCGCCTGATGCCCGGCATGGAGGTCGCAGGGCTGGGCGGCCAGGGCATGCACGCGTTATGTCCCGGCGTGGAAGACTGGGCGGATGAAGCCGCCGTTATCGGCGTGGTGGAGGTGCTCAAAAATACGGATGGTTCAGAAGGCGTTTTCTCTCCATTCTGGAGAGGATACGGCAGGACCAGCCGGATTGCCTTGTTTTGATTGATTATCCGGGGTTCAATCTGCGGCTGGCGGAGAGGGTCCGCAAGTGTTGTCCCCACACCAAAAATCGTTTATTTTATCTCCCCGCAGGTGTGGGCATGGCATCGCGGGCGCATTCCCAAGATGGTGCGCATGCTGGATTTGATGATGTGCATCTTCCCTTTTGAGGCTCCCTTGTTCCAGGAAGCCGGCCTGAGAACGGAGTTTGTGGGGCATCCCCTGGTGGATGAAATTGCATCCATCCGTAAGGAGGGCGTCCGGGAGCCGTCACTGGTCGGTCTGTTTCCCGGCAGCCGGAATCGTGAAATTGACAGGCATTTCCCGGTATTTATAGAGGTAGTGAGCCGTCTTTCGGGAACGGCCGGAACTGTCGCTGAAACCGCCGCTTCCACGGAGGCTCTGGCGGAAAGAATGCGCGGCATGGCGCGGAAGGCCGGCATGCCGCCGGGCTGTTCCACATTACGGTGGGGGATATCATGAGCTGATGGACCGCGCCGCCGTGGGGGTAGTGGCTTCCGGCACCGCCACCATGGAGGCCGCCTTGCACCGCCTGCCGTACACGCTGGTGTACAAGGTTCCCCTGCTGACGTACTGGATGGCCCGCATGCTCATCAAGATACGCTTCATCGGCATGGTGAATATCCTGGCGCAGAAACCTGTGGTGAAGGAGCTGATTCAGTTTGATTTTACGCCGGACAAGGTGATTGGTGAAATAGAACGTCTGCTTGTTCCGGAAAACAGGGATGCCCTGCTGAAGGAAATGAAACAGGCCTCCGACAAGTTGGGGCAGGGGGGGCGGCGGAACATGCGGCCCAGGCCGTCTGCCGCCTGTTAAAGGAATAACAGTATCTTTTAAGAATTGGAGCCGGGGAAGCGTTTTTCCGGTTCTTGATGCAGGAAAATGGGAAAGGGGGAAGAGAATAGCCCTTCAAATTCGGAAGCAGGTCATCTGGCTCGCTTTTTGACCGCCCAGTCTGAATAGTCGGAGACTGCCGTGATGCAGCAGATAAAGTCCCTGCAGCCGGGAAAAAGTCCTGAGGGTGGTTGTCCCCAATGCCGGGAGGCTTTTGAAAGTCCTTCCGCCGCCATGTCTGGCCCATACGGGAAAAAGGAACTTCCGGAATGGTGACATTTCCGTAGAAAGAGAAGCGCCGGGCGAACCCGGCGCTTCTGGTGTGTTTTACATTGGCAGCAAGTATGTCGGGCCGGGGTCAGACTACCCCCTGGTCGATCATGGAATCCGCCACTTTTCACGAAGCCGGCGATGTTGGCGCCGGTGACGTAGTTGGTGAAGGATTTGTCGGAGGAGTATTCCTGGGCGTGGGCCACGGCGTTTGCGTGGATGTTGGCCATGATGGTTTTCAGCTTGTGGTCCACTTCTTCACGCGTCCAGGAGAGGCGCTGGCTGTTCTGGGACATTTCCAGGCCGGAGGTGGCCACACCGCCGGCATTGGCGGCCTTGGCCGGGCCGTACAGGATTTTGGCGGCCAGGTAGGTTTCAATGCCTTCCAGGTCCGTAGGCATGTTGGCGCCTTCCGCCACCAGGGTGCATCCGTTCTTGATGAGGGTACGGGCGTCTTCCCCTGTTGATTTCATTCTGCGTGGCGGAGGGGAAGGCGCAGTCGCACGGAACGCTCCAGGGGCGCTGGCCTTCAAAGTACTGGGCCTTCGGGAACTGCTTCACGTATTCCGCAATGCGTCCGCGGCGCTTGTTCTTGAGTTCCATGACCCAGGCCAGTTTTTCCGGGGAAATGCCGTCCGGATCGTAAACATAGCCGTTGGAGTCGGACATCGTGACCGCTTTCGCGCCCAGTTCGTTAAGTTTTTCCACCGTGTACTGGGCTACATTGCCGGAACCGGACACCAGGCAGACCTTGCCCTGCAGGCCGTCGTTGCGGGTGGCAAGCATGTTCTGGGCAAAGTATACGCAACCGTAGCCGGTGGCTTCCGGACGGATGAGGGAGCCGCCCCAGTTCAGGCTCTTGCCGGTGAGAACGCCGGTGAATTCGTTGCGAATTCTCTTGTATTGTCCGAACAGGTAGCCGATTTCGCGGCCGCCCACGCCGATGTCCCCGCGGGAACGTCCGTATCCGCGCCGATGTGGCGCTGAAGCTCCGTCATGAAGCTCTGGCAGAAGCGCATCACTTCATTATCGCTCTTGCCCTTGGGGTCGAAGTCGGAACCGCCCTTGCCGCCGCCCATGGGAAGGGTGGTGAGGGAGTTTTTGAAAACCTGTTCAAAACCCAGGAACTTCAGGATACCGAGGTTGACGCTGGGGTGGAAGCGGAGGCCGCCCTTGTACGGTCCGATGGCGCTGTTGAATTCCACACGGTACCCGCGGTTCACCTGAACCTTGCCCTGGTCATCGATCCACGGCACGCGGAACAGGATGGTTCTTTCCGGTTCCACGATCCGTTCCAGAATCGCGTGGTCTTCATACTTGAATTCGCGGCCAAAACCGGTTCAATTGTGCTGAGCACTTCCTGAACGGCCTGGATGAATTCTTTTTCGTGGCTATGCTTGGCCTTAACCAAGTCGAGCACGCGCTGGGAATATGTCTGTGCCATCTTTTCTGTTGTTGTATTTGGGTTGACGCTTTACGCGCAGTTTTTCGCACCCGCTTTCCGTTTATCATTCCGCGAAGCGGGCTGGCAATCATTTTTTTCCCTGGCGGCTTTCAGGGGTCAGTAAGAAAATAGAAAATATGTTTATATGTTGTGATTTGTAAACTGACCCCATTCTTGCTGATTGACGCCTGCCAGAACTGCGTGTTTCGGATGCTGGGGACATGGAGTTTGTATGCGGTTATTCGGGTTCCTGTTTCCATAAGGCGGATTTTTTTGAATCCGGTGTCCATGCAGAATGGATGACAAAGGAAAAATTATCAGGAACAGACAAGGCGGCAGAGATGGAATGTTACAAACAACGCTGGGTGGGAGCCATCTTGGTTTCCGCATTGGTGGCAGAAAGCCGGAATTGCCGCCATGGCTTTTTTCAGTAGTTCCGGAACCGGCTGCGGCATCCGTGGGATTGCTTGGGCCGGTCTGCATGATGATGTGCCGGAGAATGGGCTGACCTTGAGTGCTTCCTGCCGCGGGATGACGGTTTCATGCCCGGCGCATCCTTGTGGCGGGAGGAAAGTTTTTCAAATTATTCCGTGGGAGGAACGGAGGTCAGGAGCTCAGGCGCTCGATCCACGCCCTCGTTTTCAAATCCGTTTCCGCCATTTTTTTTGCCCGGTGGAGCAAGGTTCCCATGGATTTGGGAATGCCCATGTGCAGCCGGTTGCTGATCCAGGCATACGGTACCAGCGTGCTTTGCCGGACGGCCAGGGCGATGATGAGCTTGGACGGGTGACTGTAAGGCGTGACAAGCAGCTCCTCCTCCGATAGGCCGAAGGCTTTCAACCCGTTTTTGACGATGATTTCCGCCTGGTATTCCCCGATCTCCGATGCGCGCATCCCCGTCGTGACGGGCTTTCTGCGCGCCAGCCGGGGAAGTTCCCCCCACCAGCCTGGCACGGAAGGCGCTGGAGCCGTAGCACCAGCCCCGCTGGACGGTGCCGGGGCCAACGTGGCCGGCGGGCAGCAGGGAGCGTTCATCCATGCGTTCCGCTTCAAAGCGGCCCATCAGATGGTTGAGGTACTTTTGGCGTCCGTCCTCCGTGTCGTCGCAGCCGAAGCAGACGAGGCCGCGTTCCGGATGAATCCATTTGGGTCTTTTTGCGGGAGAGTCCAGCCATGCGGGCAGGCTCGTCCATTTGCAGCCGGAAAGGAACGTATGGCGGCGCGCCAGGCCGGACCGGGCCGGATTCAGGTGGATGTAGTCAATGATAGTTGAAAAATAGTGGGCGTTATCCGCTTCCACCACCATGGCGTGGTATCTGCCCGCGAACAGATGCCCACGCATTCGGTGGCGCGCGTTAAAACGCTGGGTATAAGCGGTCTGGAGCCATTTCATGCCATCCACCAGATTGGCGCGCGCGGTTTGGAAAAGAATGTGGTAGTGATTGGCCATCAGGGCGTAGGCGTACACGGTCCATCCGCTTCTGCGGACGCCTCCTGAAAAGTCCGCAGAAAGATTTCTCTGTCTTCGTCATCCAGATAAATGGCGTCTCCGCGGTTGCCCTCGCTCTGCACGTGATAGACTGCTCCGGGGTATTCTATTCTCAGGGTGCGGCTCATGCCGGAAGCGTACCGGAAAAGGTCTGAAATGCAAGTTTGTTGTTATTTTTAACCTGACCCCTATTGTGAAAAAAAGAAGAGGAAAAAAAATACGCTTCCCGGCTCTTCCGCGTTTTCCGGAGGAAGTAAATTTTGCCGGAGAGGCTCCGGGCAAAGGTCTTTGGAAGAAGTCGGATTCACTTTCCGCAATGGCGGCAGGGCGCTTGTGCCGGGGAAAGCATGCCTTTGCCCTGTGTTTTTTCATGAACGGGATGGAGAAACATCCCCGAATACGTCGTCTCTCTGATGCCATGCCCGGATAAGGCGTGAAAGGAAGGGGGGGCGCTGCGGACACGGAGAAAGGAAAATGTCCTTTGACGGGCCGGGTGTTCGGTTTTGAACGGACATTTCCCGTAATCCGAGGATGGAAGCGGCGTTTTTTTCCGCTATTTCAACGGATGTTAATGCGGAAAGGCAGCCCTTATTGCAGCTTTTCCCTGCGCATGATTCGGAGAGCACCAGGTAGAGGTCCGTCTTGTTGACCACGCCCAGCAGCAGATCGTTGTTCGGGTTCACAAGGGCCAGGGATTCCGCGCAGTGGGGGCGGGAGAAAATGCCCAGGGCTTCCGGGAGGTGCATGTCCGCAGGAAGCGTAGGCATGTCGCTGCGCAGCACATCCATGGCCAGTACGGCCTGGGCCAGCTCTTTGTTGCGGGCAAAGGCCGCCACGTCTTCCGCCACCACGCTTCCCAGGTATTTGCCGGTCGGGGAAGTGACGAAGATGGCTGGGCCGGGTTTTTAATGAGCATGGCGGCAATGGTGCCGAATTTGTCCAGGGATGCACCACGGGCGGATCCTTGCGCGCTACATCCTGAAGCTGTACCTGGGCCAGGGGTTTGTCAGGTGCTTCTGGGGCCGAAGGCCAGGGAATCATGGTACATGGACTGGGCTTTGGTGAGCTTGGCCATTCCGTAGGAAACCAGCACTCCGATAATCAGGGGGAACATCATCTGCCCGGCCATGGTGAATTCCCACCACCAGCACCAGAGAGGTGATTGGGGCGTTCGCGGCTGTAGTGAAAAGGCGGCCATGCCCACCAGGGAATAGGCGATGGCATGGTCCCCGGGCACCCCCAGCTGGGTAAGAGCCGCGCTGAACAGGAAGCCGCAGACGCTCCCGATAGTCAGGCTGGGGGTCAGGGCGCCCCCCACGGTTCCCACGCCGAAGACGATGGCGACGGTGAATATTTTCAGGAACAGCAGGACGGCGGCTCTCGCGGCGTCAAATTCATAATGAATGAGGGAGGTGATGATATTTTTGCCGTTCCCTACGATTTCCGGGTAAAAGATGGCGATGGCTCCCACCAGCACGCCTGCCGCCGTCAGGCGCACGGGCAGCCATTGGCGCTTGCCGTTCAGGTACCGGCGCGATTTTTTGAGGATGAGGAGCCAGAAACTGGCGACCAGGGAGGCCAGGGCCCCCAGCAGCACGCACCAGAGCACATGCTGGTTGCCTGCCAGAGAGACTTCCTGCTGGAGCTGGTAGATGGGGGCGGGTTCATGGAACAGGCCCATGGTAAAATAGCCCGCGCAGCTGGCCACGAGCAGGGGTGCCAGGAAATCAATCGTCAGCGCGCCCAGAACGATTTCACTTACGAACAGGCCGCCCGCCAGGGGCGTATGGAAGGCGGAGGACATGCCGGAGGCGGCGGCGCAGGCCACTACCAGGCGCAGGCGAGGAGCTGAGAGGTGAAAGAAACGCCCCAGGGCGGAGCCCGCTACGGCGGCGGCCTGCACCAGCGGGCCTTCACGGCCGATGGAGGCGCCGGAACCTACGGAGAAAACGGCGGACAGGGAACGCAGAAGGCTGGGCTTGGGAGGCACGTATCCATTGCCCAGCGTCACGGCTTCCATGTATTCCGTCGCCTTGGCCGGCACAAAGCGGTGGGTGAAAAGAAGCGTAAGCCCCGCCAAAAGGCCGCCCGCCGCCGGAACGAAGATGCACCAGGCCGGGTCCTGGCCGGCCATTTCCTGAAAGACCTGAATTTGCCTGTAGCTGGTCCGCCCCGTCAGGACGTCCTGCACCAGTTCCACGCCCATTTCAAAGACAAAGGGCCATCAGGGCACCCAGCGCTCCGACGACGACCGCCCAGATGAAGATGACCTGCTTGTCCCCCAGCTTGATTTTTTTCACGCAGGCTCAACGCCATGCGCAGCCATGACCAGGAAAGGCGCGTCTTTTCCGCAGGCTGGTTTTTTGTCCGTCATTGCAGGGCTTGTTGAAGGGACGCCAGGAGACTGGCTTCATCTCCCGTCCATTCCCCGTTGGGGCCCAGGGGGGCGTTTTATGCCACCGCAGCAATTTCTGCATGGTGGTCAGGTAGCCGGTCACCATGGCGGCGGGCACGCCCAGCATCACAATGAGATGAGCGTTGCGGGAATCGTCCGGCCAGAGGACGCCCTCTGGGCTGATGCCTACGGTGACCTGCATGGAATCCAGCGCGCTGGTGCGTCCGTGGGGGACGGCCAGGCCGTGATCCAGATAGGTGGTCTGCGTTTCCTCACGCAGAAGAACCGCATTCTTGATGTGTCTTTAGCTGTCGGTCGTCAAGGACTTCCGCCATGGAATCCGTCAGGGTTTCCAGAGCCTGTGCCTGAGTGGTTGAGGGCTGGAACGTGCGTACGTGAATTTGAAGATTGTCTGCCACCGGGTCTTCTGAAGGCTTTTGGTTTTTCATTCTATGAAGGGAGGCATGATTATCAAGGAAATTCTTGGCCTGCATACGGGGAAGGAGGCTTTCCCCGTGAATGGGAGGCGGGAAAAAGGGGGAAGAGACCTTTCCGGAGGGGCTTTTTTGACACCATGGCGGCGGAAGAGCCTGCTTTTAGGCTTTTTCTTCAGCGGGAATGAAGATACCCTGCCGCCATGATGCAGGATTCAGAAGTCATCAAACTCGTCAAGCCCGTACCTTCCGACCGCCTGGCAACCCAGGTGCTGGTGGCATGGTACCATGCGGTGCGCCCCAGGTGGAAAAAGCCGCTGGACCTGGCCATTACGGCCTTTTTTGTATTGATGGCGCTGTATTCTCTTTTCCCTGCGCCCACTGCCCTTATTCGCCTGGCTGTCCCTGGCCGGGGCGCTGATGGCGATTATCCTGTCCTGGTTTTACGTCCCCTTTCTGGCAAAGGCCGCTCTGGCCGCCAATAAAAAAGGTGCCCATGTACCATCAGGAAAAGGATTACGTTTTTCATGAGGATTACCTGACGTTCTCCAGCAAGGGCGTTGACCCCATGAATATTCCCTACGACCGTTTTTCCACGTTGTGCAGGACGCGCCACGCGCTGCTGTTCCTGTTCGGCAAGAAGCTGGTGCTGTGGCTGCCGCTCCATCTCATGGATGCGGAACAGCTGGAAAGCATCATGCGCAGGTTCCGGAATCATGGCGTGGAAGTGAAGGATGTCTCCTGATGCGGAGGGCAGCCCGCGCCTTCCTGAAGGAAGGGGCATTGCCGTTTCAGCGCCTTTTTTGTTGAACGCGGGATGAAAACGGGTAGGGTGTCTCCATGTCACGTTACCATGGAGAACAGGTTCTGGTGGTTCCCCGCGCCGCCTTTGAGGAAGCGGGCTATTTCAGGGACACCGGGAAGGCGGGGATCAGTATCTGAATGTGTTCATGAAGCCGGGCGTCGCCTCGTTCATGGACCGGGAGGCTGCGGAAAATGATCCTTCCCACAAACAGATCATCGCCTATGCCATTTTCTGCCACCAGGGCCGCATTCTGCATTACACGCGCGGAGGCTCCGGCGGCGAGGCCCGCCTGCATGACAAGGGTTCCATCGGCATCGGAGGCCATATCAATCCGGTGGACCGCCAATCCGGCCATGACGACGTTTCCACCTATCTGGCCGGGAGTGGAGCGCGAAATCCGCGAGGAACTGGTTATTGACGGGAACTGCACCCAGCGGGTTCTCGGCGTGATTAATGACGATACCAATGACGTAGGGGCCGTGCATCTGGGCATTGTCCACCTGTTTGAGCTGGATACGGACCGTGTGCGCGAATGAAGCAGCCCTGGCCAATCTCCGTTTTGTTTCTCCGGAGGAACTGTCCGGGGAAATGTTTGAGAAACTGGAGACCTGGTCTCAGCTCGCACTGGAACTGTTTAAAAACAGAGGGGCCTGATCTCCTCCCTGTTCCATGAAAAACGCCCGGGGAGGGATGGATGCTTTTCCTTTTCTTCTCCGCCGTTTTTCCCAGGGAAGCCCCCGCCGGCGTTGCGCCGGCGGGGGCTTCTTTGTCCATCAGGGCCTGAAGAAAACGAAGGGCCTCAATGGGACATTTTTTCTGCGCCTCCTCCACAGGAGGGGGGGCCAGTCCGGCCAAGGCCAGGGCGGTGCTTCCGGGTTCCGGCACCTGGGCGAAAAGCATGGCGGAATTGGCCTGAAGATCCATGGACATGGCCGCGTCGTACAGAACGCCGTCGTTCAGGAATTTGATGTTGTCCAAGCTGGCAGGTATCTCTGTCAGGGAGAGTGTGTAATTGGTTGTTCCCGTGATGTCCACGATGACCGCATCTGCGGTGAGCCACTGAAGCGTCAGGGAGGCGTGTTCCCCCGAATAAGCGTGGTCAGGTCAGAGGTTCCGTTCAGGATAAGGCTGCTTCCCGCCTCAATGGTTACGGTGAGCGCCCCGCCCAGGGAATCCAGCGAGGTGCGGGTCTGGTTGACGGCGGAAACATGGGTGAAGTCACTCAGGGAAGCCTGGAGGCTGTCCACGGTTACATGGTCCAGCACCAGGCTCCTGTCTCCGCTTACATTGGTTCCGCCGCTGATGTTTCCGGCGTACTTGTCAAAGCCGTAGGCCGTCGTTCCTGAGGAAAGATTCTGGATGCGTACGGTGGAGTTTCCCTCCACCGTTCCGCCGGAACCGCCGCCGGAGATTCTGCCCCAGGAGTTCCCGTTATAAAGCGTGGCCGTGTTTCCGGTGATGGTGACGGACGTGTCCCCTGAATGGAACCCGCCTTGCCACCGGCGTAAACGTCCCCCTTTCACCAGGCCTCCTGTCAAGCAAACCGAGCTTCCTGCAAGGATAGAGCCTCCTGGCCCGCGCCGTAAACGGAACCGCTGATAACGCCGCCTGTGACGGTGACGTTGGCGCCGCCGGAAATGGAGCCTGTCAGGCCGCCGCCCATAACATTTCCGGTGACGGAGCCGCCATTGATGTAAACATGCGTGTTTCCTCCAATGGTGGTATTGGCATTTGCGAAGATGCCGCCCATGATTTGATGGTTGAAGGTGCCGGAGTTGACCACAATGTCCACATTCCCCTGGATATCCGTGGCATAGGAGCCGACCACAGAGGAGGAATTACTGCTGGTGAAGGTGCCGAAGGAGGCGTTTTCCGCAGAGAATCCCCAGATAAACGTTTCCGGTGACGCCGGCGGCGTTCACGGCACCGAAGACCGTGCTTCCGCCTGTGGCGGCATCCGTGAAACGGAGGAAGACGTTCCCGTTGAGCGTGCCGGAAGCTCCGTGAGCTCCGTACCAGGCGGAGGCCTGTCCCTCCTTGGAGATGGTCAGCCAGACGTCTCCCGTGTAGTTGCCGCTGTTCGCATAAATATGAGTGGCGTTTCCGGAGGTAATGGAGACGTTTACGGAATTCCCCTGTTCCCCCTGCGGAGGAATCCGCCTGGGCGCGGGCATTAAAGGTACCGGAGCCGGCCAGATTATCAGCGGTTTTGGTGAATCCCTCCGTTTTCCACTCAATATTGCCTTCCGGTGTTCCACTCTGGGTGAAGGAGCCGGAAGAAATAAAAGACTTTTCCGCGTTAAGCGTTCCGGAAGTGGCTGGGGCATAGGAACCCGTGCCGTCCAGGGCCAGGTCGTGCAGAACAGCGGTTCCGCTGCCGTTGTATTGAATGGTGAGGCCGTTGCAGCCGGAGCCGGAGGTAACGGAAAGCGCTTCCGCAATCAGCATGTCCCCAGCCAGACGTAATAGCCGCCTTTCAGCCCTTCCAGCTCATTGCCGCGGATATATGCCATACGCAGGTTTTCCGCATTGGCGGACATGTCCAGGGAATACAGAATGGCATCGCCCCATTTGATGTAGGCCTCATTAATATTGAGCGTGCCGTAAAAGGAGCTGTTCCCCAGGCTGATGCTGAAATCGGAGGCAGTATCCCATCCGTCTGCTGCGCCGTTTCCCAGAACCAGGTTGCAATCAAAGGTAAAGCCGTTTTGCAGATCCGTCCCTTCCGCCCAGGAATAGGAAATGGAGCTTTCCCGGATTGCCCCAGGCTGATGCCGTTCTCGTCCACAGTGACATTGGCGAGGGAAAACCCTTTATTTTCCAAGTGGCTGTTCGAGCTCCATGCGGGGATTGCCCGCCCTGGTGAAAATTGATGGCCAGGCCGCCAGCTGCTTTTCTTTCCTGTCCGGCGGTGCGCCCCGCGTAGCCCATGGCCCTGGCGATATTGCCGGCCATAAGCAGATCTCCCTGGGCATTGGGATGGAGGCCGTCGCTGCCGGGGTTGTTGAACATGGAGCTTACGCCGTAGAACGGCGTGGAGGATGTTACGTCAATGATGCCGGCATTGACGTCAATGACCGTGACGTTCTGCCTGCCATTCCCCCATGTTTTCAGACGATCATTGTAATCAGCCACGGCCTGGTGGGTGGCGTCCGAATTGCCGTTGGAGTGCCGGGTCCAGCAGGGAATGGTAAGGATGATGACATTCGCATGTTCATTGGCCTGGAACATGGCCTCCACGATGGTGTCCATATCGTTCAGGAGGTTTTGGGAAACGGAGTCAAGGCGGTTCGCCAGCGTGGCGTTGTTTCCGTCGGAAAGGAGATCGTTGGTGCCGATCATCATGAAAAAGGTATCCGGCGTATTGTCTCCGGTGAATGTCTGGCCTGAATAGGCGCTTCCGTTTGCCTTGGTGCCGGAAAGCCCCAGCCAGTTGTTAATGTTGGAGCCGTCAAACCTGCTTCCGTTGCTCCTGCCGGATATTTCCCATGCCCTGGCGCTTGCCTGGGAGGAATGTTCATTGTTGAATATCTGGCCCCCGTAGGAAGTGCCCGCAGTAACTCCCCCGGAATAATTGCCGGTTTTGACGCCTTCCGCCCGGTAGGAAATGCCGTTGTCTGTAAATATTTTATGGAGAGCCCAGCGGTAGGAGGCGCTGTTGACCCCGTGGGTGATGGAATCCCCAACGAACATGACGTTTCCCAGTTCCGTGCCCGCCGGGGCGGCGGTTGCTGCGGGGAATGCCGCCGCCAGGGCAGCCAGGAGGGGGGAGAGGGAGCCGGACTTTCATCAGAGCGTCAAGGAAAAATGAAAAGGATATTTGAAAAAAGAGTGAAGAAAACGTCCATCCCTGAACGGAGCAGGAATGGACGCGGGAAGGAAAAAGTCAGGCCCTGCGGCGGCGCATCAGAAGGATGCCCAGACCCAGCAGGCCGAGAGAGGCCGCAGCCGGTTCCGGAACGGCGCTCAGGGCGTATTCCTTCATCTGGTCTTCCGTCAAAACGGCCGTGTACAGGTCAAAATTATTCAAGGTGTATTTTCCCGTGATTCCGTTCGGAGCGCTCCATGTGTCTTTGGTGGCGTCTTTGGCGGAAAAGTTGATCTGGGTCATGTTCTGGTCTCGGAAGGTGACTCCGCTGCCGCTGAGGTTGCTCAGCGTGGTCAGCGTGGACGTGTCATTCCCCCAGCATGGCGGAGATGGAAACAGTTCCCCCTGCTGAATGTGTAAAACAGGGTCAGGGGGCTGGCGGAATAACCGGAAAATGTTTGCGTTTTCCAGGGGGAGGAGGCAGCGTTTCCTCCGTTGTAGTTAAAGCCGCCTACGTTCAGGGTGAGTGTTCCGTCCTCCGCCAGCTGATAGCCCATTCCTTCCAGATTGTAATAAGGTTTGGTGGTATTGTAGGTAAACAGCAGCCCTACATTCGAATCTGAGGTTGCAGTCAGATTGGAAACGGTGAATGCCATTGTCCAGGAGCCGTTGGCGTTTACGTTAAGAGTCGTGGGGGTGGAAACGTCCAGCGTATCCCCGTTTGTCCCGTCATAAACGGTGGAATTTTTTGAATAGGCGGACTCCAGATTACTGATGGAGGCCCCTAGGGATAAGCTACTTCCCATGGCGGCGATCAGGAGAGCAAAATATTTAGTCTTCATGTTGATTGTTTGTAACAGTTGGTAAAAGTGCCCCTCTGTAAAGGAACTTTCGTTTTTTATCGAATTGCCAATCCGTTTGCGTCCTTCTGCCTCTGCCGACAGGAGGAAAGGATGGAAAATCATAACAGAAGGAATGAATTAGAAAAGACCAAAATCACCCAATACAAATAACAATCAACGCATTATATTAAACAATGCATTTACCTTCAACTTTTTTAATTGTCAGCGGATTGGCAATCCGCGGAACGGATAAAATCCTCCGGCAAGCTGTACTTGCCGGAGGATGAAAAAACAGTCAGGAAAAATTCCCTGTTTTAAAGGGCGCGTTTTACCCGCCTGGCAGGGCCCGTCCATGATAGCCTTGTGGCTCATATTCCAGCCGCCGCCCAGGGCCGTGTACAGGGAAACCAGCGTGCTGGCATGCTGGTAATAAATACTGTGAAAGCTGAATCTGAGCGGGGTACAGGTTCTGCTGGGCGTACAATACTTCAATGTAATTGGAAAGGCCCGTGCGGTAGCGCTCAAAGGAGAGTTTCACCGCCGTGTGGTAGGCTTCCACGGCTTTCGGACTGGGTGGCGGTGATGCTGCGCAGCTTGTCCCTCTGGATAAGCGTGCTGGAAACTTCCGCCAGGGCATTGAGAACCGTTTGTTCATAATCGTTTCTGGCCGCCAGGAAATTCAGCCTTGGCCGCCTTTTTCGGAAGCCGTCAGCTTGCCCGCCTGGAAGAGGGGGCCGGTCAGATTGGCTCCCAGCCCCCAGCCGCCGCGGCGCCCCTGCACGTGGCGCAGATCTGCGGAGGCCAGGCCGCCCGCCGCCGTCAGGGAGATGGTCGGGAAGTAGTTGGTAATGGCCACTCCTACCTCCGCATTGGCGGCGCGCAGCTGGTATTCGCTTTGGCGGACGTCAGGCCTTCTGGAAAGGATGTAGGCCGGAATGCCGGCGGGAACCTTGACGTTATAGGCGATGTCCCGGGTGCTGCCGGAACGGCGGATATGGCCGGGAGCGCGTCCGGCTAGGACGGAGACTGCATTTTCCAGATTGGCGATTTGCACCTGAATAGCGGGAATCTGGGCCTGGGAGGAAGCCAGGGCCGCCTTGGCGGAAGCCACCTGGAGCCTGTCGCCTACCTGGCCTTCAAGCTGTTCGTCAAACAGGCGCAGGCTTTCGGAATAGGATTCCACGGATTTCTGCACAATGGCGAAGCTGTTCGTCCAGCTGGAGGAGCTGGAGGTAGGAGTCCGCCACCTGGCGGAGCAGGGAAAGCATGAGCGCGCGCTGGCCTTCTTCGGAAGCCAGATAGTCCGCGCGGGCAGCTTCCGTCATCCGGCGCGTTTTTGCCCCAGATATCCAGTTCCCAGGAAATGCCGGCGGCAAGCGCTCCAGGCGTCAGTGTGGTTCCGGTAGTCTGGACGATGCTGCCGCCGGTATAGTTGGAGCCTTTGCTGACGGAGCCGGAATAATTCGCCCACGGGAAGAGCGGGGCCTCCGTGATGGTGATGTACTGGCGTGCCTTTTCCACGCGCGCCATGGTAGCTTTCAAATCGCGGTTGTTATTGTAGGTGTCCGTCAGGAGGTCCTGAAGATCCTTGTTTTTGAAAACTTTCCACCAGGGAAGGTCCGCAATGGATTCCGTCGCCGCGGGGCTCCCCGAATGCCGCGGGCATGGGCATGTCCACCGGTTTGAAGTCGGGGCCCATCATGCAGGAGGAGGCGGCAAAAGCCGTTCCCAGCAGGATGGCGCGTGTGATGTATGGGTTTGTTCGCATATGCGTTTAGTCTGTTTTTAGATTGTTGCAGGGGCGGTTTTACCCTTTTAACGATTCATGGGCTTCGTGGAACAGGTGTTTGCGGGCGATGATTTCGTCCGGGTCTTCCGTTTCCACCGTCTTCCGGGCGATGCGTACGCGGAAGAGCTTCATGATGAAGTAGAAGGAGCACGGAATCAGGAAAATGCCCACGACCGTCGCCATCGTCATCCCGGCAATGACCACGATACCGATGATATTGCGGGAATAAGCGCCGGAACCGGAGGCCAGCGCCAGCGGAACGCAGCCCAGAATGAAAGCGAAGGATGTCATCAGGATGGGGCGCAGGCGGATTCTGGCGGCGGAAAGCGTCGCTTCCATCAGCGTCTTGCCGCGTTCCATTTCAATGACGGCGAATTCCACAATCAGAATGGCATTCTTGGCCGCCAGTCCGATAAGCATCACCAGGCCGATTTGCGCGTACAGGTTCAATTCATAACCGAACCAGTACAGGCCCAGGAACGCGCCGCGGGCCGCGATGGGCACCGTCATGAAGATGCTGAGGGGCAGGGACCACCGTTCATACAGGGCCGCCAGAATCAGGAAGACAAAGACGGAGGAGAGCAGGAAAATCTGCACGATGCCGATGCCGTTCTGGATTTTTTGTTCCTGGTAGCTCATGTCCGCATAGCTGTAGCCCATGTCGGAAGGCATGCTGGCTTCAAAGGTTTTTTCCAGCGCCTCCATGGCCTGGGAGTTGGAGTAGCCCTGGGCGGGCGTGACCATGAGCTTGGATGAGTTGTACAGGTTCTGGCGCAGCAGGAATTCCGGCCCCTTGATATCCGTGATTTTCACGAGGGTGGAAAGGGGGACGGAGCTGCCTGTGTTGTTCTTCACGTAGAAGTTTTTGAGCATGTCCGTTCCGGTGCGGTCACTGCCCTGCGCCTGGATGTACACTTGCCACTGCTGGCCGTAAAGGGTGATGTAGTTGATGAACAGGGAACCCATGTAGGCCTGGAGCAGGCTGTTGGCTTCACTGATGCTGACGCCCAGCGTGGCGCATTTTTCTTCATCCAGCCGCACATCTTTCTGTTCCACGGCGAAGGACATCACACTGCGCACGCCGCCGTTGTTGTTCGGGTCGAATATCGGAAGCTTGTTCGCTTCCTTCACAAAGATGTCCGTTTGTTCCGCCAGGTATTCCGTACCCTTGCCGTCGCGGTCTTCCAACATGAAGGTGACGCCGTTGGCGGAACCTACCCCGCAATGGCCGGAGGCTGGAAGCACATGGTGATGCCTTCGGAAACTTTCGTGGTCAGCAGGGCGTTCAGCTGGGCGGTGACCGCCTGGGCGCTCTGGTCCGGATTGGGGCGTTCCTCCCAGGGCTTGAGCATGACGAAGAAGAAGGCATTGTTCGTGCTTTGCACGCCCGTCAGCAGGCTGAAGCCGGAGATGGCAATCACGTCTTTTACGTTCGGGTTCTGACGGATGAGTTCGGAGACCTTGTCCGCGGCGGCCGTAGTCAGCTGGAGGGAGCGGGCTTCCGGCATGATCAGGGCCGCGAACAGGTAGCCCTGGTCTTCGTCCGGCAGGAAGCCGTTGGGGATTTTTTGGCTACGGGGACAATCGCGTAGGCGATCAGAGCCAGCAGCGGAATGGAGATGATGAGCTTGCGGGTCAGGAAGTGGCACACTTTGTGTAGCCGCTGGCCGTGGCGTCATAACTGCGGTTGAAAACGCGGTAGAAGAATTTCAGCGGGCCTCCCTTGACGGGTCCTTGGGTTTGAGCAGAATGGCGGACAGCGCCGGGGAGAGCGTCAGCGCATTAAAGGCGGAAATGAGCATGGAAATGGCGATGGTCACGGCGAACTGCTTGAACAGCGTGCCTGTAATGCCCGGCAGCAGCAGGGAGGGCAGGAACACCGCCGCAAGCACCAGGGCAATGGCGATGACGGGGCCGGATACCTCCTGCATGGCGGCGAAGGCCGCCTGGCGGGGCGTAAGGCCGCGCTCCATGTGGGATTCCACGGCTTCCACCACCACAATGGCGTCATCCACTACCAGGCCGATGGCCAGCACCAGCCCCATCAGGCAGATGGTATTCAACGTGAAGCCCAGGAGCGGAAACAGCGCGAAGGTGGCGATGATGGATACCGGAACGGCGATGGCCGGAATCAGCGTGGCGCGCCAGCCTTGCAGGAAGACGAACACCACCAGGACCACCAGCAGGAGGGCTTCCACCAGCGTGTGCTCAATTTCCTCAATGGAGGCGCGCACGGCCAGCGTGGTGTCCAGCGTCAGGTTGTATTCCATTCCGGCGGGGAAGCTGCGGGAGCGGTCTTCAAAGAGCTTGACCAGAGCGTCCACCGTGTTGATGGCGTTGGAGCCGGGAGCGGCATACACGGCGATGGCGCCGGAATCCCTGCCGTTGTATTTGCTGGATACGTTGTAAGTCTGGGAGCCCAGCTCCACCTTGGCGATGTCTTTCAGGTAAAGGAGCTTGTTCCCCCTCCGCACGGATGATGATGTTGCCGAATTCCTCAGCCGTCTGAAGGCGCCCCTTGGTCTGGATGCTGTAGGTGAATTCCCGTTCCGGGAGGGGCCGGCTCCGCGCCGATCTGGCCGCCGGGAATTACGGTGTTCTGCGCCTGGATGGCGGACTGGACTTCTCCCACGGAGATGTTCTGGGCGGCCATTTTGGTGGTGTCCAGCCAGATGCGCATGGCGTAGCGGCCCGCGCCGAACACCTGCACGTCGCCCACGCCGGGAACGCGTTTCACGGGGTCCACCAGGCTCACGTAGGCGTAGTTGCTCAGGAAGATGGCGTTCAGGCTGTCGTCCGGAGAATACAGGTTGACCACGGCCAGCGGGCTGCCCGTGGACTGCGTGATGGTGATGCCCATCTGAGAGACTTCCGCGGGAATCTGGGCGGTGGCCTGCCCGTAGCGCATGTAGGCCAGCGTCTGGTCCATGTTGGGGTCCGTGCCTACTTCAAAGACGATGCTCAGGGAGCAGATGCCGTTGTTGGCGTTGGTGGAAGTCATGTAATCCATCCCCACGACGCCGGAAATGGACTGCTCAATGGGGAGGCTACGGAATTGGCCACCGTCCCGCATTCGCGCCCGGGTAGGTCGCCTGCATCTTGATGGTGGGCGGGACGATGTTGGGATACTGCTCAATGGGGAGCCCCATCAGGGACAGGCCGCCGAGCAGGATCATCACGATCGAGATGACGATGGCGATGGTCGGGTGTTTGATGAAGAAGCTGGACATGGCGTTAAATCATGGAAATGCGCGGGGAAAAAGGGAAGATGCCGGGTCTCCGGAGAAGGGAGGTTATTTGGCGGACGGCTGGGCTTCTCCATCCTTCATGCCTTCCGGCGTTTTGGCCTTTTCAAAGGACTGGGCCCCTATGGAGGGCATGACAGGCTGGGAAACTACGGGCTTGTAGGGAAGCGGCTTGACGGGGGCGTGCCCCTGAACCTTGGCCGCCTGCATGATTCCCTCCACCACGATGGGGCTGTCCTTCGTGAAGGTGGAATGCGGCATGGGAATGACGTTGATTACCTGCATGCCGTCAACGACGGGGCCGAGGTTGACGACCTGCATGTGGGGAATGTTCTTGTCATCCAGGTAAATGATGAATTTGGCGCTCTGGGCGGACAGAATGGCGCGCGGAGGCACCAGCGCGGCGTTTTCCAGCGTTTTCACCGTGGCGCGGACGCGGACGAACATGCCGGGCCGCAGCGTCAGGTTCGGATTGGGAATGTGCCCGACGATGTTGATGGTGCCGGTCTGGGCATCCACATTCCTGTCAATGGCTACGGGTTCGCCCTGCATGGGGTATTCCGTGCCGTTGGCCAGAATCACGTCAAATTTGAGGTGCTTCTGCCTGGTCAGATTATTGTCCATGGAGTTCAGGAAGTCCCGTTCGCTTACGGAGAAATCCACCCGAATGGGGTCAATGGAGGAAATGGTGGTCAGCGGCGTGGGGCTGGAGGGCGTCAGCAGGTTGCCGATGGAAGGGGTGGCCAGGCCGGCCAGGCCGGAAATGGGGGCTGTAATGGTGGTGAATTTAAGATTGATCCTGGCTTCGTCCACCTGGGCCTTTGCCGTGGCGATGGCGGCTTCCGTTTCCTGGACCTGCTGCAGGGCGTCGTCCAGCTGCTTGCGGCTGACGGAGCCGGTTTTCACCAGCGGGGTATAGCGTTCCACGTCCAGCTTGTATTTTTTCAGCGTGGCTTCATATTGTTCCAATCTTCCCTGGGCCTGGTCCAGCGTTGCCTGGAACGGGCGGGGATCAATCTGGAAAAGCACCTGGCCCTTCTTGACATAAGCTCCGTCCTGGTAATCCTTGGAAAGAAGGTATCCCGTCACCTGGGAGCGGATTTCGGCATCTTCCGTGCCGCGCAGGGTGCCCACCCATTCCTGCCTGATGGGAACATCCTTCGTGACCAGTTTGGTCACCTGCACTTCGGGAAGGAGCGCCGGCGCCTGGGCGGCGGAATCCTTTTCCCCGTCACAGGAAGTTAGCATGATCACCGGGGAGCAAAGGAGCAGGGTTGTTGCGGCAAACGTCAAAGGCTTGTTGTACATAAATGAATGCGGTTGGTTGCGGCTGGTGCCGGAAGGTGCGGCAAAGCGGAAGAATTACTTCTCTTCTTTTTTTCTTACAAAGTCAACGCAAAAGATGTGTTCTGAATTCTGCAAAATGTCTGTAACCTTTGCATAATGAAAGGATAATTTAATTAAACAAATGTATAATATGTGGCTTTGCGACTGTGCCGTCCGGGCGGCGGCTTGAGGCTTTTTGATTTCAGGATGCCAGCCGCCTCTTGCGGAGCATGGCGTCCATGCGCGGTTTTCTGCCCATGAAATCCATGAACTGCCGCATGGGCGGCACCGCGTATCCTTTTTCCAGAATGGTTTCCCGGAATTTTCCTGCCGTTTCCCTGTCCGGTCCTCCGGCCCGTTCAAAGGCTTCGAAAATATCCTTGTCCAGAACTTCAGCCCATTGGTAGGAGAAGTAAAAAGGAGGCATAGCCCGAAGGGGAGGAAAACAAATGGCGCGCCGTGCGCAGCTTGCCGGCTCTTTTGAAATTTTTGAAATAGTCCATGTCTCCCGCTACCGCGGAATCCACATCATCTAGAGAACCGGAGGAGAAACGTTCCGGTGCCGCATGGACGGCCAGGTCCATCTTGGCGTACAGGAGCTGCCCGGCCAGCGCGAGGGCTGGCGTATTGCCTCGGGAGGCGTCCAGAGAGCGCAGCATCTCCTCCGGAATGGGGAGGCCCGTTTGTTCATGCCGGGCGAAGCTTTTCAGCACGTCCGGACGCCAGCACCAGTTTTCCATCAAATGGGAGGGGACTTCCACAAAATCCCGCGGCACGCTGGTTCCCGCCAGGGAGGAGATGGCAACCCTGGTAAACATCAGGTGCAGCAAATGGCCGAATTCATGGAATAAAGTCCTGACTTCCCGGTGGGTCAGCGTCACCGCGTGTCCTGCCGCGGGCGGGTGAATATTGAGGCAGACCATGCCCAGGCGCGGCTTTCCCGGGGTCTCCGGCGTGGACGGGCTGCCCGTGTCCAGGGTGTTCATCCACGCTCCGGCCCGTTTATTGTTACGGGAGTAAAGATCCAGATAAAAGGAGCCCAGGCGGTTGCCGTTGCCGTCGTCAATCGTGAAAAAGCGCACATCCGGATGCCAGACCTCTACGGTTCCGGCGGATTTGTCTGCCGGGATGCCGGATAAGGCCTGCCGTGCCGGAACTTCCGCTACGCGGATGCCGTACAACCGTTCCGCCAGGGAAAACAGGCCGTCCAGAACGCGGGAAGGGGAAAGTAGCGGCGCAGCTCCTCCCTGGTCCAGCCGGAAACGTTCCTCCGCCTGGAGATTGGCGTAATAGGCCACGTCCCAGGGATTCAGGCGGGCTTTTTCCTGCCCCGTGCGACGGGCCTTCAGGCGGCGGAGAGTTTCCATTTCACGGAAAAAGGAGGGCCTTGATCTTGTCCAGCAGCTCATTGACGAACTTTATGGCGTTTTCCCCGTTTTCCGCCATGCTGTCGCGCAGGGCGTCATCCGTGTATTCATTATATCCGCACAAATTCGCCTTTTCACGGCGCAGGGAAAGGATTTCCCTGATGACGGGTTCCGTGTCGCATGCTCCCGTAGCCAGAGACTGGCGGTGTTCCCATAAATCTTTCCGGCATTCTTCCCTCCGGGCTTTTTTCCATGACCCGGGCGGAAGCCGCGGAATCAAGCGTGAACGTCCAGCCCGGACCGGACTGGCCGGGATGGCGCCTCAGGAACTCCTTGCGCGCCTGTTGCAGGGCGCGCCCGTCTATCCCTTCCAGAAGAGCGGCGTCCCGCACCGTCCAGGTCAGGATTTCCTGGCGTCCATGTACAAATTGTTGAAACGCTGGGAGGCGAGCGTCAGTTCCCTGTCAATGGCCTCAAGCCGTGCGCGCTTGTCCGGCGGCAGATCAGCGCCGTTGTCCCGGAAGCTCTGCATGCTTAGTTCCATGTACCGTTTCTGTTCGGGAGTCAGATGGGTTTGCCGCAGGCGTTCCTCCGCGGTTTTCAGGACTTTCCACAGGGCCTGATCTTTCGTGACGGAGGAAAGGAAGGCGGACACGCGGGGAGCCACGGAATCCATGGCCTTGCGAAGTTCCCCGCTGTCGCACAGGCTTTTCAGGACATAAGCCTTGCACATGCCTTCCGTAAGGAGGTCATTGCTTTTTCTCCAGCGCTCCGAACGTATTTTCATACGTCATTTCTTCCGGACGGAGGCGGCTGATTTCCTCTACGGAGGCCCGGGTGCGGCGCATGGCTTCCTGAATATCCGGTTCCAGTTTGTCCGAGTCAGCCGGCTCCAGCGGATGGGACGCTCCCTGTCCAGAAAAGGGTGGGCGGAAATGGCCGCCGGGGAGGGAAGGGACACGGAAAGGAAGAGGAAAAGGAGATAAAGAGACTGCCTGAGTAAACTCATGGCGGCCATTCTACTGGAAGCCGGTTTCTCCTTCAAGCCTTGCGCTTTTCGTGTCTGCATCAGGGGAAAAGCCGGGGCCCGGTCTTGAACGGCTTCCCGTTTGCATGTATGAATCAAGGGGATGTCCACCAAAATCTTTCTCTATGATACTACGTTGCGGGACGGCGCGCAGAGTGAAGACGTCAACCTGAGCGCGACGGACAAGGTCCGCATCGCCCGCCAGCTGGATTATCTGGGCATGGATTACATTGAGGGCGGCTGGCCCGGCGCCAATCCGGTGGAAACGGAATTTTTCAACGCCATGAGAGGTGTCGGACTAAGGCATGCAAAGCTGGCCGCTTTTGGAAGCACGCACCATCCTTCCCATACTCGGAGACGGATCCCACGCTGGCCGCCCTGATATCCAGCGGCGCGCGGGTGGCCGCGGTTTTGGGAAATCCTGCCCCCGCCATGTGGAAGTGGCCTTGGGCATTTCCGGGAACGCAATCTGAAATCATCGGCAATTCCATTTCCTTCCTTAAGAAAAATATGGAAGAAGCCTTTTTGACGCAGAACACTTTTTTGACGGCTTCAAGCGGGAGCCGGAATACGCCCTGGCTGTGCTCCGGACAGCCTGGGAACATGGAGTGGACTGCCTGGTGCTGTGCGATACCAACGGAGGCACCATGCCGGAGGAAATCAGCTCCATTATCAGGACGGTCAGGGAACGCCTGCCGCATGCCCTTCTGGGCATCCACGCCCACAATGACTGTGAACTGGCCGTCGCCAACAGCCTGGCCGCGGTAAACAGCGGAGCCATCCAGGTGCAGGGGACCGTAAACGGCATCGGGGAGCGTTGCGGAAATGCCAATCTTTGTTCCGTCATCCCCAACCTCCAGGTGAAGATGAAAGGCTTTTTCCTGCCTCAGCGGCGCTTCCCTGACGCGGCTCAAATCCACTGCCGCCTTTTGTCTCGGAAGTATCCAATCTGGCGCCTTTCCGGCGGCAGCCCTTCGTAAAGGGAACGCCGCTTTCGCCCACAAGGGCGGAGTGCATGTCAGCGCGATTATGAAGGAAGCCGCTTTGTACGAGCACATCGACCCCTCCCTTGTGGGGAACGCCCAGCGCGTGCTGATGACGGAGCAGGGCGGCAGGAGCAACATCCTTTCCCTGTCCCGCACCCTGGGTTTTGAACTGGAAAAGGGGGACCCCCTTCTGGACGTGCTTTCCGCCGCCGTGAAGAAAAATGCCGCACTGGGGTATGATTACGTGGCCGCCCCTGGCCAGCGCGGACTGCTTTCTTCCTGCGGCACATGCCGGACAATGCCTTGAAACCGTATTTCAACATCCTGCGCACTGTGGTGCTGACCTCACGCCATGAAATGGACCCGGACATGATGGTGGAAGCCTCCCTCAAGCTGGATGTCCACGGCAATGTGGAGCACACCGCCGCGGGGGCTTTGGCCCCGTGCATGCGCTGGACAGGGCCCTGCGCCGCGCCCTGACGCGCTGGTATCCGGAATTGGAACAGATGCACCTCATCGACTACAAGGTGCGCGTGCTTTCCCCCACCCGGACGAACATTCCGGAGGCGGAGGATGAAAACGGCACCGGCTCCAATGTCCGCGTGCTTATTGAGTCCTCGGACGGCGTCGCCACCTGGACCACCGTGGGCGTTTCCTACAACATTATTGAGGCCAGCCTGGAAGCCCTGGCGGACGCCGTCACGTACAAGCTCTACAAGACGGAGCAGGCCAGATGGCGTGCGGAATGCTGAGGGGCGGCGCTCTTCCCAGGGGACGTGGGCGCCCCTCATGGCTTTTCCTTTTTCTTCCCGTTCCTTTGCGAGGGGCGGGCCGGAAGCTGAAGGGCGGAAAAGGTTCCTCCTGCCGGTTGAATGGCTCAAAATGAACAGGAAGAGGAGCAATGAGCTTCGTGAACAGGTTCGGGCGACGGTGTCCTTTTTTTTGAGACGGCTCCTGTGTTCTTTCCTGTTCTCCATTCATGTTGGTCAATCACGTTGCCGCAGTTAACGCCGGATTGCTGCCAGTTTGCCCGGAGAACGGATGCCCTGCCGGGAAAATACCGTTATTTTTCCGGTTTTTGCTTCCCGGTCGCATCTGCCGGGGTAAATAAAACATTGACCCGCCAGCGGGGAAGCTTTATCCTGAAATCCTCATTCAACCAGAGGTAGATTACAGCCGTGGAGGACGATATTATTTGTACAGAAAAAATCATTGCGGAACGCAAGACGTTCTTTCTTGATCTCAAACAGAATGCGCGCGGCAAAGTGGTGCGTATTACGGAAAAGGTGAGCTCCAACCGGGACCGGATTATGGTGCCTGCGGAAATTTTGGATGATTTCATCGCCGCTCTCCAGGATATCCGGGAGACCCTGAAGCAGCAGGGGAATAAATTTTCCCCCCTCCCTCCTGTTCTTTATTTCACCAATAGCGGGGCTGCGGGCCGTCCCGCCATTTCTTAGTATCCGGGGCATTGCAAATCCGGCGGGCAAAAAGCCGTTTTGTCTGAATTAGGCGTTGTCAAAAATAAAAAGGGAGTATTTTTACTTCCCGGTTTTGCCGTCCCCTTTTTCATATTCCGGAGCATTCTGCATTCCGGAGGCGCGGGGCCGGAATGTTGATGCAACCATGAATATTTCAGAGATATGACGACACAACAGGAATTGACTCCGGAATTGATACGGGCTGCGCTGACCACGGTAAAATTTCCGGGGTTCAGCCGCGACATCGTATCTTTCGGGCTGGTGAAAAGATTGACATTGACGCTGAAAACAACGTCACGATTGATTTGGTGATTGAGAGCAAAAATGCGGATATTCCCCGTTACATTTTTGAAGGCGTTCACGGCGTGATGAAGCATTTGCCCGGCGTGAAGCACTGCGACGTCAATATCGAGCATAAGGCTCCGGAAGCCAAAAAAGGAATCAATGACGATCCCTCTACCTGAAATCCTCCGTTCCCGGCGCCAAGCACGTCATTGCCGTGGCTTCCGGCAAGGGCGGGGTGGGCAAATCCACCGTTTCCGCGAACCTGGCGGTGGCCCTGAGCAAGCTGGGGTATTCCGTCGGTCTGGTGGACCTGGATATTTACGGCCCTTCCATGTCCCTGATGTTCGGCACCAAGGAACGCCCCGAGCCAATGAGAATGACGAATTTATCCCGGTAACGGCCCATGGCGTGAAACTTCTTTCCATGGGGCTGCTGATTAATGAATCCGATCCTGTAGCGGTGCGCGGTCCTCTGGCGACACGCTACGTCCAGCAGTTCCTGCGCAACGTGGCATGGGGGGATGTGGATTTTCTGATTCTGGACCTGCCTCCCGGCACCGGAGACATTCAGCTGACCATTGTCCAGACGGCCGAACTGGACGGCGTGGTGGTGGTGACCACCCCGCAGGAAGTGGCGCTGATTGATGCCCGCAAGGCGATCGGTCTCTTTGAACGGGTGGAAACCCCCATTCTGGGCATAATTGAAAACATGAGTTATTTCCAGTGCCCCTCTGACGGCAAGATTTACCATATCTTTGGCGAAGGAGGCGGCGAACGGGAAGCGGCTAAACTGGGAGTGCCCCTGCTCGGCAAGATTCCGCTGGATATTTCCACCCGCTTCGGCGGGGACGAAGCCGCCCCGTGGCCCTGGAAGATCCCGGGCAAAATCCGGTTTCCGCCGCGTTCCGCCAGGTGGCTGAACAATGTGCCCGCGTGGTGCTTGACCGCTGAATGTCCCGGACGGGGCGGGAGGCCCGGTACGGTTGGCAACCTTTCGCAAATTTAAAGCCGGATTGGAGCCTGCCGCTCTGGTCCGGCTTGTTTGCCGGCATGTTCCGGCTCTTTTGAGTGAGGAATGCATGGAAGGAAATAAAAATGAATAAGACGTGGGAATTTGAAGGAAATGAAAAAGTTGATACCGCTGGCCCTTCCGGTGCTGGTGGTCAACCTCTCCATTAGTGGGCATGGGGCGGTGGACGCTATTGTGGCCGGGCGCGCCGGCGTGACGGACATGGCCGCCGTGGCCCTGGGGTCTTCCGTGTACCTGCCCGTGGCTCTCTTCGCCTGCGGCGTGCTGATGATCATCGGCCCCGTGATTGCCAACATGCGGGGGAAAAGCCATGAAAGCCGCGTGGGCTACATGACCAACCACGGCCTGTGGCTGGCGTTGATGCTCAGCCTGGTTTCCATGCCGGTCATTTATGTGTTGAGAAATGTATTCGGCTGGATTTCCGATGACGCCGCCATGTGCCGGATGGCTTCCGCCTACATGTTCGCCATTATGTGGGGCCTTCCCGCCAACCTGGGATTCGTGGCCCTGAAGAGCCTGAACGAAGGCTCCAACATGACACGTCCCGCCATGTACGTGGGATTGTGCGGCCTGTTGCTCAACATTCCCCTGAACTACATGTTCGTCTTCGGCATGTACGGTTTTCCCCGCATGGGCGGAGCGGGGTGCGGTGCGGCCACGGCAGTCATTTTCTACATTGAATCCTGCTGATGTTCCTGCTGGTTTACTTCAATCCCAAGCACAGGCCGTACCGCAGGCACATCATTTCCTGGCGGCGTCCCACGCCTTCCGTCATCACTCACCTCATGCGGCTCGGCGTGCCGATCGGCGTTTCCCAGTTGTGCGAGGTGATGCTCTTCTGCGCGGCCGCTCTGGTGCTGGCTCCGCTGGGAGACTCAGGTGGCGAGCCACCAGATTGCCGGGAACGTGGGAGGCCTGGTGTTCATGCTCCCGCTCTCCGTAGGGCTGGCGGCTTCCATCCGCGTGGCGTACCATCACGGCAGGAATGACCTGGCAGGCACCAGATCCGCCATTCTGGCTTCCTATGTGCTGGTGCTCACCATCTGTCTGTGCACCTTTGGAGGCATCACCCTGTTCCGCGAGCAGATTGTGCACCTGTACAATGACTCGGAGCTGATTGTCAGCACGGCTTCCGTCCTGCTGGTTCTGGCGGCGGCCTACCAGCTTCCGGACTGTTTGCAGGTGCTTTCCGTCGGGGTTCTGAGAGGATTCCGGGACACGGCGTCCATTACCTTCATTACGTTCTTCTCTTATTGGATGGTAGGATTTCCGGCGTGCTACATCCTCGCCCGTACGGACTGGATTGTCCCGGCCATGGGAGCGCGCGGCATCTGGACGGGATTCATCATCGGCTTGTCTGTAGCGGCGGTGCTGCTGCTCTGGCGCGTCGTCCGTACCGTTAAACGGGAGTTTAAGATGATGCGGCTCCATGAACAGTAAGGGACGCCCCCTCCTGTTTTTATGGAGAGGTTAATTCCCCTCTTTTTCCGGGATTGCCTTCTCAGCAGGGATGAGTTTTCCTTGTTCCAGGCTTCGCGGGTAGGGGAAGAGTTTTTCTCTTCGCCAAATTTACGGTCATTCGGCCGGAGGATTCGTCCAACTTTACTACAATGCCCGTGCCGTATTCCCGGTGGGTAAGGAGCGTCCCTTTACGAATACGCACGTTCGAGCGGGCGGAGGTTCCTTTTCTTCCTCTTCCGGACGGCAGGCGATGCGGTCATCCGCCGTTGGGGAGGGAAGGACTTTTTCCTCTACAGCGCCGACCATGGAATCCTGCTGGGCTCCGGCCATCTTTTCATAGTCTTCCCGGCTCAGGACGGTAGCGTACAGCCCCACGTTTTCCTCCGCGTGGCGATTGATGCCCGTATAAACAAGACTGGCGTCTTCATACCGTTTGAACTTGTACACGGCATCATTCATCAGGGCCTCATTAAAGACGTTCAGGCTGACGAGCAGTTCAAAATCTTTTTCCGTCAGCCCGGTTACTTTCCGGAACAGATGCGGCTCCAGTTGGGTGATCACATCTTTCAGGCAGTATTCCCGAAAGTCTGACAGATACATGAAGATGGGGATTCTGGCGGCAATTTGATCAGTTTCTGCTGTATCTGCCTGCGCAGGGATTTGATTTCCTTTTCTTCCTGTGAGAGGTCTTTTTTTTTTTCCTTAGGGGTCAGATCGTCTTTTCCTTTGCGCATTCCTTTGACGGCATCTGATTTGTTGATAATGGTCTCAAGATCACTGTTCAGATTGCGGAAGCCTTCAATGCTCATCAGGGCATCCATGGCTTCCCGGCTGGCAAGCAGGCGCTGCAGGGTGACGTTATCCACATTGACCAGCAGGGCGCTTTCCCAGCGTCTGGCCAGCAGGGTGGCGCTGGTTCCCGCCATGGCCATATCCAGTATTTCCGCGGCTTCCACCTGTTTCATGGCGCTGCCGTCGTAGGCCAGTACGGGAAGAAAGCTGATGAACTCCTTCACCTTGGCTTCCGGATTGCCCGGGTTGGCGTTCAGGCGGCAGCTGTAGTCAAGCTATTTGCTTAAGGGCGCGGTCCAGGGCAAAGTCAAAGACGTAGCAGTTGGGTTTGACGATTTCTTTTTTCCCCGGCTGATCACTGTCCACCGTCCACGGGCTTTGCACCCGGAAGGCTGCCTGGAAGTAAGTTTCCGGGCTGAGAGATTGCGCAGCATGAAGATGCCGGCCCAGGGCTTGACGGTAACGCCCGTGGTCAATTTGCCGCAAGAAAGCGTAATGGTTTTACTTTTTCCAGCGGATTGCCGCCCATGGCCTTCAACACGGGCGGCAAGGCGTTCGCCCCCGTGCCGGCTTCCGGTCCGGCGCAGACGATGACCTGATAGTCGTGGTAAAAGGTATTCTGACGTTGTTGCAGCAGGTTGTTCATGGCGTGGCAGGAAGACACATCCGGCAGGAACCACAGGGTATGGTTAAGCAAACTCATCAGCCGGGTATCCGAGTAAGGCATGGGGGTTTTTTGCCGCCCAGCTTCAGCTCATCCGTCGCCGCGGCATGATGGGAGCCGCGGATCAGATCCAGCCATTTCTGGACGTATTCTTCATGGGTAAAGCGGGCTTTATTCCCTTTCCTTCCGCCTGGAAGAAGACGTTCAGGTCAAACCTGTTGAACTCTCCCCCAGAGCGATTTGCCGGATGTCCTCCGGTACGCGGTAGGTAAGCAGCACCATGCGCGGCAGGGCGGCATACGGGTTATTTTCCCCCTGCCAGGCAGCCTTGGCGCGCTGTTCATCGGAATACGTCCAGCTGTAGATTTGTTCTTCAATAAATTCTCCGGAGTTCAAAGCGCGGAACGGCGTTCCGGAGAGGTACAGGTAGTGGTCCGCCGTGATGGGCAGATCCTGTTCATCGCAGACATTGCCGGTGTTGGTTTCCGGGGGCGCGGTGTTGTATTCTTCTTCCTCATCCTCCATCAGGAACAGGGCTTTGGCGTTTTCCTTCCACGCCCCAAAGTGGTATTCGTCAAAGATAACCAGATCCCAGTTGATTTCCCGCACCCATTCATGCTGGGGCTTGATGCCGCCCGTTTCCTTTATTCCCCCCCAGAAAGTCCTGAAAGGAGCCGAAGCACACAATAGGCCGTCCGGCGTCCGCCTGCCGGTATTGCTCGTCAATGGGCTGGGCGTCCGGCCCTTGTTCCCGGCAGATGAATTGCCAGCCTTCAAAGTCCAGGTGCGTTTCCAGGTCTTTCCTTCCACGCCGTCTGCACCGCCGGCTTGAAGGTCAGGATGAGCGCCCGGCGCGCGTTCAACCGCCGTGCCAGCTGGTAAGCGGCAAAGGTTTTGCCAAAGCGCATTTTGGCGTTCCACAGAAAACGCGGCGTGCGTCCATCCGCGCGTTCCGCTTTAAAGTAGTTCAGCGTCCGCTCCACGGCTTCCGCCTGTTCCGGGCGCATGGTAAAATCCCTGGTGCGGTTTTCCATGTTGGCCGTCCGGGTGCGCACCGCCAGCCATGCCGCCCTGATTTCTTTCTCCGTACAGCGGAACCATTCCCCGCCCACTCCCTCCACGCCTTTTTCTCCAGCATCCGGTGTACGGCATGGTCCGTAAAGCTGCTTCCATCTTCATACAGAGCTGGTTCCGCGAAGATAACCCGGTAGGGTTTCTTCCCTTCCGGCCTCAAGGTAGGGTACTGCTGCGCTACGCGTTTTTCCACATCCACCGCCGTGTACCCCACTTTCAGACAACCGGGATAGCTGGCGTCCTCATAGGCATAAATCATTGGCCGTGCGCTCGTCTTCCCTTCAAAAAACGCCCGTTCTTTTCCATGACTTTTGCTCCTCTTTTTCTTGCTCCCGTTAACCTTCCATCGGACGGATCATACTTTCTATGAATTCTATTTCTTCTTCCGTTAAACCGTATTTTGCGTAAAGTTCTTCATCCGTCCACGCCTTACTGAAATCTTGTAGCGGTACGAATGAAAACAATTTTTCGTTATGTGTTGTGATACAGCTATTTGTGCTATAAGAAAACGGACAAATTTAGTTTTGAGATATTTTAAAATATTTTCAGCTTCTTCTTGAGAATCTGACCATCCTGCTAAAAGGTAAGTTTCTGTGCAGATATGAGTAGGAGGTAAAATTTCCATTGTTGACAATACTCTAAACATTCCAGATTTATCTGGTTGGCCTGCATGTTCAGAGCTTAAATAAGAAATCATAACCTTCCACTTATTAATTAAATCTCTACCAATGATAACTTTATCAGACGGATATTTCCCTGTTCCTTTATTGTAACGAAGAGTCAATTCTCCAGAACAAGACGGAACAACATTTGTCGCTAACCCAAAAGGTTTTCTTGTTGACACTATTGTATTCATACAAGTTTCTTTTAATAAAGTTATTTTTTAATAATACCATCAGCCGCAGGATATCGAATAAATGTTTTATATTCGTTGAGTGATTTGATTAAATTATCTCTTTTCCCATTGAGATTATTAGTGTAGTTGCATGGCCCAGAGTATTCTCTTTCCCAAAGGAAATAACAAATGCCCCCGCTATATCTACACCGGGGAAACAGTCTTCTGAACTCGTATAATCAATGAGTTTGCTGATGCGTTCATCATTAAGCATGGAGAACCGGAAAGAATCTAATCCTTTACCTCCTGAATACCATCTTGCTGGTATAATCATGCTTATGTATCGTGGATTTAGCTTTTTGGATTGTTCAACAAATAAATGATATAATGGTTTAGCACTTGCTCCGTTGCCTCCATCATCAAGTTGATAAGGGGGATTGCCGATGATGACATCAAAGTTCATAGGAAACAGGTTATTCGGATTGTTGGCGTGGATGAATTCTGTAAGCGTGGCTTTCCAGTCCCTCTTGTCGTGCCTGTTCTCCATAGGCGGCTTGAGAGGCGCCGCAAAAGACGCATTTGCCGCTCTTCCAAGTATGTGTGATGTGTTTGTAGCGGATGTTGCCCTCGGCATTGTCAAAACGAACGACGGAGTAAGGCCCATTGGGGTATTTGGAGCAGTACACCCGCGGCGGGCGAGGAGGGACGTCAGCTCCGTAATGGCGATGCCGAAGAGCTGATTTCTGAAAATGTGTTCCAAGCGCTCCTCCCGATTTGGGAGGTGAGCTTCCAGCCCCTTGTTGAGCCTTTTGGCAATCTCCCTCAGAAAGACGCCACTCTTGCAGCAGGGGTCCAGAAAGGTAACGGAAGGGTCGGAAAAAAGCCCTGCGGGAGCAGATCCAGCATGGCGTTGGCAATCTCCGGCGGCGTGAACACCTCGTCACTGGAAAGATTGGCCAGACAGCTCAATACGTCAGGGTTATGGATGTTATTGTTCATGATTCCGCTTCCGGCAGTTTGCGGTAATCCATGGGAGGGAATTCCCGCGTCGGAGATTTGGGAACGTATTGCAGGGAAAGTTCCCCTTCCGCCTGTTCCAGGGAAGTCCGGGCGCTTTGATCACGCAGGAGTTCATCCTGGTGGAAATCCCGGCGTTTGATGAGGGTTCCGCCCACGGCGGACCATTCGGAAAAGAGGATAGGCTCCTGAGTATCCTGGGCGGAAGCATCTACTTTTTTCATACTCAAAGCGTTGCCGTTAAGAATATTGCGTTCCAGGACAAAGTGGACGGTTTTCTGGCATTCCGCGGAGGGCGGACGTTTTAAACGCCGTTCATATTCCGCCAACCACAGGGTCAGCAGGCGTGCCCGGCAGGCGCGGACGTTATCCGCCAGCAGTTCCACCCCATAGATAGACATGAGAGCCAGCACGGCGCGGAATTCATAATCCGCCGGGGAACGGCCGTATTGCCGGCGGACGGTTGCCAGCTTCCTCAACAGGATAGGGGCCAGAAAGGCGCCTTCTCCGCACGCCGGTTCCAGAAAGCGGCTGTCAATGCGTTCCGCTTCATGCGCCACCAGGTTGAGCATGTCATTCACCAGCCAGTCAGGGGTGAATACTTCTCCGTGTTCCGCTACCCGTTTACGGGATTTAATTTGAGATAACTCTGACGATAAGGAACCCACTTGGGGAAAATAGGCTGATTCCTAATCAGCAAGAGTCCTATCCATGTTTTTTAAGTGTTTTACAGTAATAAAATGAGGGAAAGTAAAATTTCCATATCTGCGGGTGAAAGTATCAAATCCCCATTTATGCACGTATTTCCTTATTATTTTTCAGTTCTTTCCGTTTTAGACTTGATGCTGATTAGGAATCCGTTTGCTTATCTTTTCTTCATGACTCAACAGGAATTGACGGAAGAAGAGGCCTTGCTCATTTGCTGGATGCGTAAAAACGCGTGCAGGCCGCGGAAATGATGGTCATGGCGCGGTTGCTCCGGGGAGTGTCGGCCGGGATGGCCGGGCGGCTGCAATGCGTGGAGCTGGGGATTAAGGAATGGAAAGCGATGAAAAAGACGGTCAGTTTTTCCGTTTGCGTGGCGGAGTCCCTGAAAGCCCGGGCGCATCGGCGGCGACGCACGCTGGAAGAAATCCGGTGCGTTACGGCGCGGATGGTGAAGTCATGGCCGGAATTGAGGCATAAGATGATGCGGGGCCTGAGGCGGGAGGATTGCCAGCGCATCCTGAATATATTCCCGACGGCCAGCGGACGGCGCAAGGCGCGCGTCATTCTGCACGGAATATGCGCTTTTGCCTGCCGCAGAGGATGGGCGGGAAGAACCCGGCAGCGGAGACGCCGTGCCCGCTGGTGAAGGAAAGAAGGGTGCCTGTGCTGACGCCGGAGGAGTGCCGGAAGCTGATGACGGCGGCGCGGGAGGTGTACGGCGGCGAGTGTCTGCCGGCAGCCGTGCTGATGCTGTATGCCGGAGTGCGTCCGCAGGAGGTCAGAAGGCTCCAATTCCGGCATATCAGGCTGGAAGAAAAAGCGGCGCTCATTCCGGCGCGGCATTCCAAGACGGGAGGGGCGCGGCGGGTGACCCTTCGGCCGGCGGCGTTGCGGTATTTGCGGGCTTTCCGGCATCATTCCGGGAAGAACCGTTGTGCCCGGCAGGATGGGAACGCAAGTGGCGGCTGGTGCGCGCCCGTGCCGGCTGGAATAACAGCCGGCCATGGGTGCAGGATGTGTTAAGGCACACTTTTGCCAGTTACCACGCGCTGGAATTCCGGGATTATGCCGAATTGCAATGGGAGATGGGGCACCAAAACGCCCATTTATTGAAAACCAGATATCTGAATATGGATGAAATCAGAAGGCAGGATGCCCGTGCTTTCTGGTTGGCGGCGTAAGTCCCCCTATCTGTGGGAAAACAGAGTGGTTGAATAAGAAGCAGGAGCGTTCATGCAAAGCGGGCGGTCCCTCATGGAAGGGACCGCCCGCAAGCGGTTTGCCGGCGCACCGGAGATTTTAGCCGATGCGTTCCACTTTCACGGAGTGGGACTGGCCGTTGATGACGATGGTCAGGTCACGGGAACCGGAGGGGCCGCTTACCCGGGCGGTGATGCCGTTGTCAATGACGGTCATGGACGGCGCGGCCGCCGGAGCCGCGGCGGGAGCGGTGTTCACCTGCACGGGGCTTCTTCCTTAGGTTCCGGTTTTTGTAGAAGTCTTCCACCTGCTGCGGGAACATGGCGTAGATGCCGCAGTGTTCGTCGTCCGTGGGGAGCCCCTTTTTCCGCAAGCTTCCTGCGCAGGTCTTCCATGCCGGGCTTGATCAGGTCCGCCGGGCGGCAGGTGATCGGTTCCTTGCCCATCTTTTCCGCGCAGAGTTTCTGCACTTCCGGGTCCACGGGGGCCGAGGTGCGGCCGTAGTAGCCCAGGGCAATATCCGCCGCCTGGGGGGGTGATGTTCTTCCAGCGGCCGAACTTGACGTTCAGCATCGCCTGCACGCCTACGATCTGGGAGGTGGGGGTCACCAGCGGAATCCAGCCCAGGGCCTTGCGGACTACCGGGAATTTCCGCGAATACTTCCTCAAATTGTCTTCCATGCCCTGTTCCTTGAGCTGGGTGCGGAAGTTGGAAAGCATGCCGCCGGGCACCTGGTAGCGGAGCGTGTCGGAGTCCACCACTTCGTTGCGGTGGGAGGCAATTTGCCCAGGCTGTCATAGACGGGTTTGAGCATTTCGGAGACTTCAATGAGCTTGTCCGCGTCGTAATCCGGCTTGCGGGGATTGCCGTTCAGCAGGGCAAGCATGCGCAGGCAGTCCGGCTGGCCCGTGCCGTTGGCGAAGGGGGAGATGGAGACATCGCACGCGTCCACTCCGGCATCAATGGCGCTGAGGTAGGTGGAGGCGCCGAGGCCGGCGGTGTCATGCGTGTGGATCCAGACGGGGATGTTCAGGTCCTTTTTCAGGGCGCTGACGAGTTCCTGGGTGACATACGGAGGAATGAGGCCGGCCATGTCCTTGATGACGATGGCGTCCGCCCCCATGTCCGCCAGCTCTCGGCCCATGTCCACGAAGCTCTGCGTGGTGTGCACGGGGGAAGTGGTGTAGCAGATGGTGCCGTGGGCCTGCGCTCCGGCTTTTTGGCGGCGCGAATGGAGGTCTCCATGTTGCGCGGATCGTTCACGCAGTCGAAAATGCGGAAAATGTTCATGCCGTGCTTGGCGCTCATGGCGACGAAGGCTTCCACCACGTCGTCCGCATAGTTGGTGTAGCCCACGATATTCTGGCCGCGCAGCAGCATCATGTGCGGCGTTTTTGGGGCTGCTTTTTTCAGGGCGTCCAGCCGGTCGAAAGGCCATTCTTTCAAGAAGCGCAGTCCGGCGTCGATGGTGGCGCCGCCCCAGGTTTCCAGGGCGCTGAAGCCCATGGAGTCCAGAATGGGGGCAATGGGCAGCATGTCTGCCGTCTTCATGCGGGTTGCCGCCAGGGATTGATGCCCGTCGCGCAGAACGGTGCAGTTGAATGTAACAGGATTCATTATTTAGTTAACTGTTGTTAAAAATTGAAGAGGTGGCTTCTGGAGAATGATTTTCTCACAGCCTCCCTTGCAGGTCAAGCATACAAGAGCGGATTCCCCGGAAGAACTACTGGACGGGGCCGTCAGGCGCGCCAGGTTGCAGAGCATTTTGAAGCCCAGGGATTTGTTGTTGTAATCCGCCAGGGATTCCCTTTTGATGAGGAAAAATCCCGCTCCAGCATGGCTTTCACCTCCGCGCAGGCGGAGGGGGAATGGATAACGGCGGTGATTTCAAAGTTCAGGGCCAGGGAACGGTTGTCCAGATTGGCGGTTCCCACGGTGGCTATGTCATCGTCCATCAGAACCACTTTCTGATGCAGGAACCCCTTTTGATAGGCCCAGAGCTGGATGCCGTATGTGTCCAGGTCCCGAAGGAAAGTAAAGGAGGACAGTTTCACCAGAATATGGTCCGCCCGCTCCGGGCGCAGGATGCGCACGTCCACATTCCGCAGAGCCGCCGCCTGCAGGGCGGCCATGACCCCTCGTCCGGGACGAAGTAGGGCGTGGCGATCCAGAGCCGGCGGGTGGCGCTGTTCGCCAGGGCGATGAGCGCGGTTTTCCAGGCGGGAATGACGTCTGCGGGACCGGAGGGCAGGATGAGCAGGGTTTGATCCTCCGGCTGGGGCGTGATTTCCCAGCGGAGGCAGGGGAAGGGAAGAGGGGCCGCATTTCAGCATGGCCCAGTTCCAGTCCTCCAGAAAGCTGATTTGCGTTTGCTGGACGGAAGGCCCCTCAAGCTGAACAAACGTGTCGCGCCAGTAGCCCAGAGCGCCTTTGCCCAGGTATTCCCTTCCTATATTCATGCCTCCGATAAAGGCGGTGGAGCCGTCCACCACCACCAGTTTCCGGTGGTTGCGGAAGTTCAGCCGCAGGATGTTGCTCAGGAAATGGCGTTTCCCGTTGAAAGGCTCAATGTTCACTCCTGCCTTCCGCAGGGCGGAAATGTAACCGGGCGGGAGCTTGTGGGAGCCGATTTCATCATACAGCATGTAAATGCGGATGCCGGCCCTGGCCCGTTCAATCAGCAGGTCCTTCAGGTTCTGCCCCACGGAATCATTTTTGATGATGAAGAATTCAATCAGGATGTAATGCTCTGCGTTCTTGATGGCGTCGTAGATGCGCGGGAAAGCATTGGCCGCGTCAATAAGCAGGCGGCAGGAATTGCCGCGGCAGACGGGCAGCCGCACGATATTGGAAAGCGTGCGCATGATTTTTTTCCCGCCGTGTTGATGACTGTACGGCATACGGAACCATGCAATTTGTAATTTTATCCGTCAGTTCCCCCCATGCGGATTCGGGGTCCGTCTGGCGGCGGCGCGTTTCCACATATCCGCTGAATCTCCGGCGTCCCAGGATCAGGTAAAAAGGGGACGGCAATATATGGAAATGCCAGCAGGGAAATGAGCCACGCGATTGTTCCCTGAGGCGTGCGCGTATGGAGCAGGGCCGGAATCAGGCAGAAGGCGCCTGCAATGTGGCAAAAGGCGGCAAATCCCAAATATGGCTCTTCAGGAATGATCATGGAACGGAAAACCGGAAAAGATGCGGGGGATGAAAACGGCGGGGAGAAGTGAAAAGGCTGGCTTTTGGAGCAGGAGATGATACTAAGGTGGCGCATGCTCGTATTATCACGGGTCCAGGGATTAGAAAAGCGTAATTTAAGGGAATGAAGCAGTATTTGGCACTTTTGGAGGATGTCCTGAGCAATGGGGCAGGGCGGGAGGACCGTACCGGAACGGGCACCATCGGCGTGTTCGGGCGGCAGAGCAGGTATGATTTGCGCGACGGTTTTCCGTGCCTTACCACCAAGAAGCTCCATTTGCGCTCCATTATTTATGAGCTGCTCTGGTTCCTGAAAGGGGAGACTAATGTCAAGTTCCTGAAAGACAACGGCGTCACCATCTGGGATGAATGGGCCGACGAAAACGGAGATCTGGGGCCCGTGTACGGCGCGCAGTGGCGCTGCTGGCCGGGAAACGACGGCAAACCCATTGACCAGATTGCCAGACTGGTTGACGGCCTGAAACACAATCCATGGTCTCGGAGGCACATCGTCAGTGCGTGGAATGTGGCCCTGGTGGATGACATGGCCCCTCCCCTCCGTGCCATTCCCTGTTCCAGTTTTGCGTGATTCCCGCCCAGCCGGGAGAAGAAAAGCACGGCCTTTCCTCCAGCTTTACCAGCGCAGCGCGGATCTTTTTCTGGGGGTTCCTTCAACATTGCTTCCTATGCGCTGCTGCTGCTTATGACCGCCCAGGTATGCGGGTATGAAGCCCGGGAATTCATCCATACGTTCGGGGATCTGCACCTGTACCGGAACCATCTGGACCAAGCGAGGGAACAACTCTCCCGCACGCCCCGTCCTCTCCCGGTCATGAAGCTCAATCCGGAGGTAAAACCATTGACGGATTCCATTATGAAGATTTTGAGCTCGTGGGGTATGATCCCCTGCCGCACATCAAGGCTCCCATCTCCGTTTAGAACATTCATCCCTTAATCCATCATGTCACAACCCGTTACTTATACAGGAGTGGTCGCCATGGCTCCCGACCGCGGCATTGGTTACCGGGGGGCGCTCCCCTGGCATTTGCCGGACGACCTCAAGACGTTCAAGCGCATTACGACGGGGCACCCCGTGCTGATGGGCCGGAAAACGTATGAGAGCATAGGCAGGCCTCTTCCCGGCAGGCAGAACATCGTGCTGACCCGTGACCCGGCGTGGACGGCGGAAGGCGTTCAGGTGGTTCATTCCGCAGGGAGTTGGAATGTCTGGAATTGATGGACCCGGAAATCATGGTGATCGGGGTGCGGAGATTTTTCCCTGATGATGCCGGCCATGTCCCGCATGTGGGTTTCCAAAGTAAAGGGGGAATATCCGGCGGATACTTTTCTTCCGCCGTTTGAGAACCGGCTGGAGCGTGCCGTCCTGAAGGAACATTTGGAAGATTTTGACCGGTATTTGTACGAGCAGGTCAAATAGCCGCTCTTGTCCGTAACTCCGCGGGAGGCGCTGAAGCATAAAAAAGAAAAAAGACGGAGCGGCCAGGGCCGCCCCGTCCTTCATGGAGCAGTTTTCCTTTACATTTATTCCGCCTTTCCGGCAAACAGGCCTTTCACCCATTCGCGGTAACGCTGGAACATGGCGTACAGGGCCGGAATGAACAGAATGCCCACTACTGTTGCGAGAATCATGCCGTAGAAGGTGGAGATGCCAATGGCTTTGCGGCTTGCCGCGCCCTGCTCGGAGGCGATAACCATGGGGGAATACCCCGATGATGAAGGAAATGGCCGTCATCATCACGGCGCGGAAGCGCTGCCTGGCCCCTTCCAGGGCGGCTTCCTGGATGGGAACGCCGCGCTCCCGCTCCATCTTGGAGAACTCCACCATCAGAATAGCGTTTTTCCCGGCCAGGCCCACCAGCATCACCAGGCCGAGCTGAGCGTAAATGCTTAGAGGCGTGTTGCAGATAATCAGGCCGAGCAAAGCGCCCAACAGGGCGACGGAGACGGAGACAATGACGGAAATGGGAACCGTCCAGCTTTTCATATTGCGCCACCAGGAACAGGTAGCCGAAGAGCAGGGCCATACCCATCAGCAGGACGATTTTCCCATCGTTCTGCCGTTCCTGATAGCTCATGTCCGTCCAGGTGATGGAGTAATTTTCCGGCAGCGGAATAGCCTCAATCTGGTTCATCAGCTCGCCGCTGCTGACGCCGGGTTTTGCCTGGGCGGTCACTTCTGCGGACATGAGCTGGTTGAAACGGGATATTTGCCGCGGCCCCACCATGTAAGACAGGGTGGCTACGGAGCTGAGCGGCACCATCTGGCCCTGATCGTTCTGAATGTAGGTGTTCATGATGTCATTGATGGTGGTGCGGTCCTCTGCCGCAGACTGCATCTTCACCTTGAACGTGTAGCCGATCAGGTTGAAATCATTGATGTACATGGAGGCCAGCTTGCTTTGAAGCGTCGTGAAGATGCGGCTGACGGGCACGTGCATGCTCTGAGCCTTTTCACGGTCGATGTTCAGGAAAAGCTGGGGGTGTTCGCCTCATACGCGCTGCGGGCGTACATGGTTCCCGGCAGTTTGTTGATTTTGTCCAGCAGGTCGTTGGTCACTCGTTCCAGGTCTTTGGGAGTTTCCTCCCCCGCTGGCCTGGAGCATGAAGGAGACGCCACCCGTCAGGCCCAGCCCCATGATGGCGGGCGGGCTGAACACGGTGGCCTTGGCCGCCGGGATTTTCATCACACAGAACGGAAGCTTTCTGCATGATGGAATCCAGGGAGAGCTCCGGCGTCTTGCGTTTGTCCCAGGGGTCAAGCTGGGCGATGCACATGCCCAGGTTTTCTCCGTTGCCGCCCATGAAGCTGAATCCGGAAGTGGAGGAAACCTGGCGCACGCCGGGGATGCTCATCAGCTTCTGTTCCGCACTGCGCATGGCCTGTTCCGTACGGCCCAGCGTGGCGCCCGGGGCCAGCTGGATATCACAGAAAACGGTGCCCTTGTCTTCCGGCGGGAGGAAGGATTTGGGTACGGTCTCAAACAGTTTCCAGTTGCCGACCAGGACAGCGGCCAGCAGAATCAGCGTAAGCCACGCGCGGCGCACCATGATGCCGGCGCATTTGATATAGCTTTTGCGCGCCCATTCCAGAGAGGCGTTGAAGGGGCGGAAGAGGCTGAACCTGCTCTGTTTCTTTTGCTTCCTTTTCAGCAGCAGAACGCACAGCGCGGGGCTGAGCGTCAGGGAATTGATTGCGGAAAGGCAGAGGGCCACGCACATGGTTACGGAGAATTGCATGTAAATGTTCCCCACCATGCCGCCGAAGAAGGCGATGGGCACGTAAATGGCTACCGTCACCAGCGTGGTGGCGATGATGGCGCCTGTAATCTGGTGCATGCTCTTCCTGGTGGCTTCTTCCGGCGAGAGATCCTCCGTCTCCAGAATGCGCATCGTATTTTCCACCACGATGATGCCGTCGTCCACCAGGGACCCGATTACCAGAATAAGGCCGAACATGGTCAGCACATTGATGGAAAAGCCCAGGGGCAGCAGGATGGCGAAGGTTCCTATCAGGGAGACGGGAATGGCGAGCGCCGGAATGAGCGTGGCGCGCCAGTCCTGCAGGAACAGGTACGTGATGCCCACCACCAGAATCAGGGCGATGACAAGCGTTTCACGATTTCCGCCATGGTGGCGGAAATGTATTGCGTGGGGGTCGTAGCTCACGACGTAGCTCACACCTTCCGGAAAACGTTTTTCCAGCTTCTCCAGCGTGTCTTTCACGCCGTTCATGGCTTCAGGGCATTGGCGTCATCCAGGCGGTACACTGCCATGTTCACGGAGTCTTCCCCGTTGTTGCGGCTGCTGCCCGTGTAGGTTTCCGCGCCCAGCTCAATGCGGGCAATGTCATCCAGCCGGGTAACGTGGCCGTCCTGGCCCGTGCGGACGATAATCTTGCTGAATTCCTCCACGGTCTGCAGTCGTCCGGTGACGTTTACCTTATATTGGATGAAGTTGTTTTCCCTTCCGAGCCGATGGAGCCGGCCGCGGCCTGAACGTTCTGCGCCTTGATGGCGTTGGAAACGTCATCCGGCGTGATATTCAGGGCGGACATGCGCAGGGCGTCCAGCCAGATGCGCATGCTGTAATTCTTTTCCGGCATCAGGTTGACGGCAGAGATTCCCGGTACGCGGGCGACCTCATCCTTCACCCTGGTCTTGACGAAGTTGTTCAGCTCCAGGGAACTCATGCTGGTGGACCGGAAGGCGAAGAATCCCAGGATGTCAGAGGAGCGTTTCCTGATCTTGATGCCCTGGTCCGTCACCTCCTTGGGAAGTTTGTATTCCACCCGTTTCAAGGCGTTCTGAACGTTCACCATGTTGATGTCCGAATTCGTGCCGCTCTTGAACGTCAGGGACAGGGAATACCCGCCGGTGTTATCCGATTTGGAGGAGAAATAGAGCAGGTTTTCCAACCCGTTGAGTTCTTCCTCAATGGGGAAGCCAGCGTTTCCATCACCACTTGGGCGCTGGCGCCCGTATAGGTAGCCTGCACGTTGATGCTGGTGGGCGCGATTTCCGGATACTCCCGCAATGGGGGAGCTGGTTCAGGCAGATGCCGCCCGCCAGCATCATCAGGATAGCGATGACGATGGCGAATTTGGGGGCGTTTGATAAACAGGTCCGCAATCATGGGTAGCTCAGTTTTGAACGGAATATACCGGATTCACCTTGGCGCCGGGACGCACCTTGTGCATGCCGTCGATGATGACGACTTCCCCTTCCTTGACGCCGGAACTGAAACACTGTTCATTATTGACCGTGTTGCCCAGCGTAACGTCCCGGCGTTCCACGACGCCCTGGTCGTTGACGATGTAAACGTAGCTCTTGTAGGCATCGTGCATCACGGAGGAAATGTTGGCCGCCGGGAAGCGGTCCACATTTTTCTTGGAAAGATTAACCGTGACTACGCCGCCGGGCGTCAGCACGTCTTCCGGATTGGGGAAATTTTGCCCAGACGTTCAGGGTGTCCGTGGTCGTCTGGACGGTATTGTCCGTCATGAAAAATTCTGCCCGGCTGGTCGTATGCCTTGCCGTTGGCGAGGTTGACGGACACAAGAGCGTCTTTCTTCATATTTTCCTGGGTGCCGAACAGGGAAAGGAAATCGCGTTCACTGATAGGGAACTTCACGTACACTTCATCGATGCCTGTAATGGTCACCAGGGAACCGGAGGTGGGGGTAATGTAATTGCCCGTGGAAAAAGTGACGCGGCCTGTGCGGCCCGTGATGGGTGCCGTGAGCCTGGTATAGTTAAGATCGTCCTTCGCTACCGTAATGGCGGCGTTTGCGGACTGGATTTCCGCTTCCAGGGCATGCATGGTGCTCTTGGCGTTTTCCACCGTGTCCATGGAGACGGATTTGGAGGCCAGCAGTCTGTTATAGCGTTCAAAACTATTTTTTGCGTAAAGCAGTTTGGCTTCAAGCTGGGCCTTTTGGCTACCGCTTCCTCCACAGCCGCCCTGTAGCGCGTATCCTCAATTTCGAACAGGAGATCCCCTTCTTCACGACTTTTCCTTCCGGAAACGGGTGGCTACGATGTTGCCGGAGACGCGGGGTTGCACAGTCACCCGGTCAATGGCTTCCACCTGGCCGATGTACTTCTTGTTCACCGCGCTGTCAATAGCGGCGGCTTTTCTGGACGAGTACGGTACTGGGTTTGGCTGCAGCCCCTCCCGGCGTTCCCTGGGAATAACCCGGAACAAACAGGAGAAAAAAGCAGGCCGGAGCCGGCCAGCAGACGGAGGGGCGCCTTCCGATGATGCGTGTGTTTTTTCATATGGTATTATTTACTGTAAACGTGATTGTAAAGGGTATCCACAATACGGCAGAAAATTCTCCTTGTCCTCTTGCGACAGAGTGCTGAACAGGGTATCCAGTTTTTCCTTCATGCCGTTGAAAAGCATTTGGAACCTGGATTCGCCTTCCTCGGAAAGGCGGATGCACAGGGAACGCCTGTCGCGGGGATTCTCCTTGCGGTCGAACAGGCCTTTCTTCACCATGCTGTCCACCAGCAGGGAGGTGGGAGGGAATGCTCATGCGGAGATAATGGGCAAGCTCTTTCAGGGGAATGCCTTCCTGGCGGTTGGTCATCAGGTGGTTCAGGGCACCCAGGGCGTTCATCTGCCGGACGGAAAGCCCCATGATTTTCTGGTAATGGCTCTGGTCCACCTCATTCAGGTTATCCCTTTTGAACTGGTGAAGGATCGTCTCAGAATTTGTGAACGGAGGCTGTGATATCCGCGGCAGTCTGAAGCATGGGGGTGTTATGTCAAAACCGGTTAATTGTTGTCAAACTAAAACAAATAAAGTTGAGAAGTTATTGCTGTATTGAAATAAATCGGGTAACTGAAAAGTTACGGTTTCTTCACCGTACAAACCGCCGGCGGTTGCAGAAGTTGCAAAAAAGTCTTTTTTCTTGTCACCTGGGTATAAAGGCGTGTATAAGCTTCCACGTCCCCGCCATCAGGCAGGGACGGCATCCAAGGTTATGGAGCGGTAGCTCAGTTCGGTTAGAGCGCCAGCCTGTCACGCTGGAGGTCGCGGGTTCGAGCCCCGTCCGCTTCGCCACCTTGTTCAGGAAAAACAGCCGCCTCCGGGCGGCTTTTTTGCATTCGGACTTTTTACTGTTCCTGCATTCCGTCTGCTGTTTCAAGAAAGCCGTCCGGGGAGAACAGCGTTTTTCTGAGGCATTGGGACAGAATTTGCTTTTTACGATTCGTTTCCCGGCGATTTTGCTTTGTAGCAACAGCAGCAAAGCGTACCGCATCCTTTCCGGTTTGCGGGGAAAATGCCCGTTTTCCCTTACCGTCGGAGAATTGCTTTCCTGCAGGGCAGGGGGAGCGTGCTTGATTTGGGCGCAATCTTCCCTCATGATGTCGGCATGATTCTGGAACTGCACTCCCCGTTGGACATGCATCTTCACCTGAGGGACGGCGATATGATGAAGCTGGTCGCTCCGTTAAGTTCCGCCTCTTTTGCCGGGGCGGTCATCATGCCCAACCTGGTGCCTCCGGTGGCTGATGCGGGTGCGGTGCAGGCTTACCGGCAGCAGGTGCTGGACGCTTGCGGAGACGATGTATTCCAGCCGTACATGACGGCATTTTTCCGCTCCTATTCAGAAAAGGAATTGTCCCGGATCAAGGAACTGGTGTTCGGCATCGCTGTACCCGGCAGGAGCCACCACGAACAGCGAAGGCGGCGTGAAGGCCATGAAAGATGCGGAAGCTACCCTGTCCATCATGCAGGAAATGGATATTCCTTTGCTGGTGCATGGCGAAAGCCACGGCTTCGTGATGGACCGGGAGGCCGAATTTCTGGATGTTTACCGTGATTTGGCCACGCGCTTCCCCGGCTGACTATCTGCATGGAACATATTACCACGGCCGCCGCCGTGCAGCTGCTGGACGAATTTGGAAAACCTGGCCGCCACGGTAACCCCTCCAGCATCTTCTCATTACTTTGGACGATGTGGCCGGTGGCATGCTGAGGCCGCATCTGTTCTGCAAGCCGATCGCCAAAAAGGCCGGAAGACCGGGAAGCCCTGTTGCAGGCTGCCCTTCCGGGCATCCCCGCCTCATGTTCGGCAGTGACTCCGCCCCCCCATCCCATCCATGCCAAGGAAGCGTGCGGATGCGCCGCCGGCGTATTTACCGCCCCCATCGCTCTTCCTCGTCTGGCGGCCCTGTTTGACGAACACGGGGCCCTGGACCGGTTGCAGGGCTTTGTTTCCGGTCATGCCTGCGCTTTGTACGGGTTGAATCCGCCTGCCAGACGGTCCGTCTGCAGCGGCGTGAAATGCTGGTGCCGGACGCTTATGAAGGGCATGGACAGAAAGTGGTGCCGATGGATGCCGGATGCACCATTCCCTGGAGACTGATATAAGGGGCTTTTCCAGGGAAGATGACAGAAAGCTATTTAAGGGAACCGTCTTTATACTGATATTCCGGGCGATCTCACTACAATCCCTGCCCATGGATCGGATTCGCGTTTATACGGGTGGAGTTGCTTCCTGTAATGGTTACCTCTTTAAGACGAGGGATAACGCTTACGTGGCGGTGGACGCTCCGTCCGGCTTTGCGGACTGGATCTATTCCAAAAGCCCGATATCATCATCACGGATCTTCTCATCACCCACCAGCATTTTGACCATGTGGGAGGATGCCTGCCGCATGCGCCAGATTTTCGACTGCCGCATTCATGCCGGGCAACCTTACAATGAAAGCCTGACGCTGGAAAAAATGGCCCGCGACGCCAGGGGGCTTCCCCTCAATGTTCAGCCGTTTGTGGTGGATGAAATACTTACTCCGGACATTCACACGGCGAATTGGGGCGGCCTGTTGTGGCATCTCCACCAGGTGCCCGGCCATTCTCCGGACAGCATTGTTTACGATTTGCCGGATGAAGGAATCATGTTCACAGGTGACGTCATTTTGCCGGCTCCATCGGGCGGACGGATCTCCGGGAGGAAACCTGCGCCTGCTGAAACAGGGCATTGAAAAGAAAGTGCTCAACCAGCCCGCCACGACCATGATTTTCCCGGGCCACGGTCCATATACCAACGTGAAAACGAACTGCTGACCAATCCGTTCATCTCCTGACCGCGATTCCCGCGCCGCTGTACGGAATCGTGTTCTACTCTTTAGCAAGCATACAAGATCAATGTTATTTTCAGAATTAGGTTTATCGGAACCCGTCTTGAAGGCGGTGGAGAAATGCGGTTATGAACATCCCACCCCCATTCAGGAGCAGGCCATTCCCATCATTCTGGAAGGCAGGGACCTCATTGGGGCCTCCCAGACGGGGACGGGGGAAAACCGCTGCGTTCGCCCTCCCGCTGCTGACAAGGATTCGGCCCATCGGCAAACCTCAGATACTGGTGCTGGAACCCACCAGGGAACTGGCCGACCAGGTGGCGGAATCCTTTTGCCGAATACGGTGAATTCACCGGGTTGAAAGTAGCGTTGCTGTATGGCGGCGTGGGGTACGGAAAGCAGACGGAAGACCTGAAAAAAGGGGCGGACATCGTTGTGGCCACCCGGCCGGCTGGTGGACCACTTCTACCGCTGCACCATGCGCTTCGGAGAAGTCAAGGCCCTGGTTCTGGATGAAGTGGACCGAATGCTGGACATGGGGTTCCTGCCCATTGTCCGTAAAATCGTCAACCTTTGTCCGTGGGAAGGAAGGCAAACCCTCTTCTTCTCCGCCACCATGCCTCCGGTCATCGCGGATTTGCCAAATGGTGCCTGACGGACCCTGCGGAAGTTACCATCGCCCGGCGTGAAGTGGCCGCCACCATCAGCCATGCCTTTTATCCGGTAGCTCTGGACCAGCGGGATGAACTGCTGTTGGCCCTGCTCAAGGGGGACGGACTTCCGTTCCGTCATGATTTTCACCCGCACCCGCAAGGAGGCGGACGCGGTATGCGGCATGCTCAAGCATCATGGCTACCGCGGGAGGTGGCCGTCATGCACTCCGACATTCCCCAGAAGGAACGCATGGAGGCGCTTAAGGGATTCAAGAGCGGAAAATACGATATTCTGGTGGCTACGGATGTGGCGGCGCGCGGCATTGACATCAGCGGCGTGACCCACGTCATCAACTACCGCGTTCCGGAAAACGCGGAAGACTATGTGCACCGCATCGGCCGTACCGGCCGCGCGGAAGCTTTCCGGGGATGCGTTCACGATCATGACGGCGGATGAGCTGGATTTTGCTGCGGCTGTGGAAAAGCTTTCATTGGGAAACCCATTGAACGCAAAAAACTGGACGGGTTCAACTACACGTACACCGCCCTGTTGGAAGACAAGCCCGTCAAATCCGTCCGCAAGCCCAAACCCGCAGGTCCCAGCGCCGCAGGCGCTAAGGAGGGGGGAAACATGATGTTTCTCTCTGATGGAATGAAAATCATCCCATGCGCATTCTGCCATAGACCCGGCCATCCGCAACACGGGTTATGCCGTGGTGGAGGGGATTACCGGCGCGCGCGCGCCCTGGACTATGGAACGCTATCCATTCCCCGGAGCGTGTCCCAGTCCGGCTGCCTGCTTGCCATCAAGCAGCATTTGGGCAATCTCATTGACAAATGGAACCCGGATGAAATGGCGGTGGAGCGCATCATCTATGTCCAGTCTCATCAGACGGCCATCACGATGGGTGCGGCCAAGGCGGCCGTGGTCATTGCCGCGGCGGAAGCCGGGCTGCGTATTATGGAATATTCCCCCAAAAGCGTGAAGCTCTCCGTCGTAGGGGCGCGGGGCCGCTCAAAAAACGCAGGTCGCCTTCATGGTGCGGGCTCTTTTGGAACTCGGGAAACGCCGGAATCCGATGCCGCCGACGCCCTGGCGATCGGCCTCACCCACCTCTTTTCTGCGGACCCTTTGAAGGCCCCACATGATGGAGAGGAAATACATTTAGCAGTGATGAGAGATGAGTGTAAAAACCGCACTTGCAGCCCGCGGATTGAAATCTGACTGCCCGGCGCTGTTCTCTAATCACTGATTCAAGCCGTCAGGGCTTGAACGTCCTCCCCTTTCCCGTCCTGCCACGCCTTGAGAAGGGAAGCATACATTTTGTTGAGCTGCTCCAGGGTAGCTTACACGGAATCTCCACGGTATTCGTATTCGGGTAAGCTTTCGCGACGGTTGTATCCGGGTCAATGCTGCCTCCCGTTGCCCGGTTGACGGCGCCGGCCCCAAGCTCCTTCGCACGGTCAGTCACATTCCTGATGGCGTTGATACCGGAATTTTGACCCAGCGTTTCCAGATAATAAAACTTGGTGGGCGTATTACCCAGGGTAATCAGCGTTACTTCATACACCATGCAGGTATTGTCCAGAATATACTTGTGCTGCGCCACCGCTACAATCCGGCTGAGATGCACCACATACTGTCCCTCCGGAAAATTGCCTATCCAGAACTGGCTTTGGTTGTAGTCATCCGTGGACGGGACGGCGGCTCCTTTCTTGGACTGGGCGGAAAAGAGGTGCGGCTGCACAAACAAATAGAGCTAAAACAGAAAGGAAGAATCGTTTCATGCTTTCTATTTAATATCAGCTCTTACTGTATGGGAAGGAAAAAATCGTTGAATGTTTGCGGGGGAGAACATGTCTGTCCATCGATAAATGTCGTCCCTTTTTTTTAGTTGCTCCCTTGCGCCGGAATACATGACTTGTTTGAATAATATTTACAGGCACAGTTCATGATATTGATAGAAAATGCCAATACTCCTGTTTCCGGATGAAAACCTGAAACGTACGTAAAAAGGTAATGGAATCAGGGTGTTATGGCATGGAAATTTCCATGGAACTTATCCATGCATCCGAGCAATTCCTGAATTTATCCGTATTGCCTTCAATTTTAATCATGCCTTTGTCCAGAGCTGTCTTTAAGGGCATTGCCCGCATGGCGACCAGGGCGAAGTGGAGCCTGTCTCCGGTGATGACTGCGTCGGGATGTTTGACCAGTTTTCCTTCGCGGTACATCAGCACTTCGTTTTCAATCCAGAAGCCGTATGATCTTCCGTTTTGGGCAATCCAGTTGAAAGCCAGTTTTTCCTTTGGCTTTCTCACTATTCAGGCTGACGCCCAAATAGTCGAACAGCAGTTCCGGAGTCAGGGCATATAAAGTGTCCGTCAACGTGAGTTCGCGGGAGTTTTTAAGCAGCCCGATTCCCGGTTCTCCGGCATTGACGAGAAGTTCATCGTTCCGGAATACGGATTCCGTTTGATAACCGAACTGTTTCAACATATTTCTTACCAGATTCCTTATGTTTTCCTCTCTTTTTTAGATGGGCAGACATAACGTTCCTTAATGTCCCGGCGTCTTGACGATAGTCCTTTTGCCCGGTGATTTCCGGAGGGCTATTCCTGATTCTGCCGCTTTCCGGAATCGGATTGATTATTCCCTCAATTTCTGCGGGGAATACCCTTTGCTAACCAGGTTCAATATCCGGTCATGCATGTATTTGCAGTTGCGGCATTCCCTGGCCAGGAACCGTTTGATATTTTCTTTTCCTATTCTGGGCCAATGGTGTTGTGAGAACAAAAATCTCTATTTTGTCTTCATAACGCTGAATGGCTTGATCAAGGGCTTTCCACCTGTTTTTTGCATCCCTTATTTTGATACTCCCAGAGTGCAGATATCATGTATGGCGCTTGCCGTGTCCTCTCCATAAAAAAGCGCCTTGAATTGGGGAAAATACATCAGTGCGGCAGAAGACGCCCCCATGCCGGGAACCGCCATGAATTCCCATTTCTATGCCGTCTATGTCCAGCCCGGATGCCGTTCTTTTGGTACTGGCAAAATAGTTGGTATGGGGATGTGCATCTACAACAGCCTTGATTGGCCGTTTTCCGCCTTCCGGTAATAGAGGTCAAGACTCGGCCATGGTTTCTTTCGGGACGAAAGGGGCAATGATCATGATGCCTTCCCGTCCTTCAATAATAGTTATGTTCGGAAAACCTCCGCCGTGAATCTGGTAAATTCTTTTGTGACTTCAGACAGCGCGTTTTTGGCGTTGGGACGGGAAATGCTCCACGTACCCGGTTTGTCCCCGGGGCCTTGTTCCGCATCTTGAATGCCTTGACGGTCATTTTGATTCGCATCGTAAACCGGGAGATTTTTTGTTGTCTTCAACGGATGCCTTAGCGCCTTTTTGGATTGTTTTGCCATACCGACGCCTGTACCGCCCCATGCAAATATTGCCAGAAGCGTGGCTGTCAAATAGTTCATTTTTGTTTTCATGATCGGAGTTTTATTAACGGAACGCGTGAAAAGTAAAAAGGAAGGCCGGTTCCCTATATTTTACTTTGCAGGAACAATAGACTTGCCAATAAAGAACAATGTTCGAAAAATGGCAGTATGTTAATATCTGATTACTAAAGTTTTTAGCTGATTGGCCGGAATCCCGCAGCAAACGGAAGTTTTTCATTTTTTATACCGCTTATTCTTCTGGTGGAAAGGGGTTGGTATTCGGAGTGCCTTGAAGTAGAGGGAGAAAAATCTGTAAAAGGATTTTTGCCCGTTTTCAACGGGTTATGGAAAGAACATGGCTGGAAATGCGGAAAAGGTTATGTTAATGAACAGGGCATGGAAAGATTGTATCGTCCGAATGTTGCGGGGATGATGGTCCGGCAGGACGGGAAATTGTTGATTTGCGAGCGTTCCGGGCAGAAAGGGGCCTGGCAGTTTCCCCAGGGAGGAATTGATCCGGGGAAACGGTTTTGGAAGCCGTGCGGCGCGAGATTGAGAGGAAGTGGGGTTTTACCGTCCCAGTATGATATTGTGGAATCCCAAAAAGGGTATCGTTACGATTATCCGCCGGAGGTGCTGGAGTATGTCCGTGAAAGCGGCGGCAGCCTTTTTGTTGGGCAGGAGCAGGAGTACTTCCTGTGCCGGCTGCATGCGGACGCTCCGGAACCCGTCCTGGATGACCGGGAGTTTTGCGACTACAAGTGGATAGCCCCAGCCGAATTAAGCTGGAGTGGCTGCCGGAGTTTAAAAAAGAAAGTTTACGCCGGGGTGCTGGAAGATTTCTTTAATGTCCGGGCGCGGGATAAGTGAAGTGGCTCAGCAGGTCATGTGCGGCGGAAACGGGGTCCATTTTGTCCCCGCCACCATGTTTTCCAGAATGGGCATGCGGGACGCTACGGCGGGTGCTGTTCAAAAGCGGTGAGCAGGGCTTCATGCACCAGGGACTGGACCCATGAAAGGGACTGGCTCCGGCGGCGGCTGTACCAGAATCCGGATTCCTTCATGCTGTCCCGGAAGCGGAAGAGCGTCTCTTCAATGGTGTCCAGGCCGCGTCCCTCCAGGGAGGAACAGGTGAGGACGGAGGGCGTCCAGCCGGGAGTGGGGCTTTGCAGGTAGTGGAGTACCATTTTCAGTTCCTGGCAGTGGGCTGCGGCGCGCTGGCGGTTGTCGCCGTCATCTTTGGTAACTACCAGGATATCCGCCAGTTCCATGATGCCCCGCTTGATGCCCTGAGATCGTCCCCGGCTCCGGTGATGAGCAGGAGCATGAAAATGTCCACCATGGAGCGCACCGTAGTTTCCGACTGGCCGACTCCCACGGTTTCAATGAGAATAATGTCAAAGCCCGCAGCTTCGCATGCAATCATGGTTTCACGCGTTTTCCGGGCTACGCCGCCCAAAGAGCCGCCGGAGGGGGAAGGGCGGATGAAGGCGTTTTCCTCTCCGGAGAGTTCCTCCATGCGTGTTTTGTCTCCCATAATGGAACCGCGGAGACTGAAGAAGACGGGTCAATAGCCAGCACAGCCACCTTGAACCCTTTTTTGCACAGGTAAGTGCCGAAGGCTTCAATGAAAGAGGATTTCCCGGCGCCCGGAACGCCCGTAATGCCGATGCGGACGGCGTTGCCAGAATGGGGCAGGAGCCTGGAGATGAGGGCGCGGGAAGATTCTGGTCCCGGACGGCATTGCTTTCTATCAGTGTAATGGCCCTTCCCAGCAGGGCGCGGTTTCCGGCCAGTACTCCCTGGGCCAGTTCTTCTACGGAAGGGCGGTGCGGACGCAAATTTGATGTTGCTCATGGAAAAAGAGAGGGCGGATTATTTGAAAGGCGGTTCGTTTTCTTTGGTGCGCTCCATATCATAATTGAAGCGTTTGAGGATGAATTGACGGTGGTCGGCCAGCTTGCGCCGGAAGTTTTCCCAGGAGCGCACGCTCATCGGTGACCAGCCGGATTCCGCAATGGCGCAGGCACGCGGATAGGCGCGGTAGAGAATGTGGTTCAGGGAAGGGAGATGTTCTCCCCACACGGTGCCCTGAACGCCGATGATATGGTTTGTTTCCTTTTCTGGTCTGCCGTAGGCGGGGTCCAGCCTGTAGCTTTGCTCCAGCGTGGTGGTGGGCATCCATCCCCGGTTGTTTTGCCCTGGAAGTTGCGGATAGTCCAGGTAGCAGTGTTCCCCAGCAGCAATGATCAGGGAGAGCCCCTGCTTTTTCGTCTCCGTGATGGTGGACGGAGTCAGTCCCATGCGCCAGGTGAAGACGGTGTCTCCTTTGTTGTAGATGTTGGCCCTGGCCCACGGCTTTTCATACCATAGTTGGATGCGCTTGCCGTGAACAGCCAGCAAGGAGGACATTTTTGATGAATTCCTTCAATTCCTCGTGGACGTCCTTCATGCCTTTTTGCTCCCGGTACTGGATGCTGAGGGGCATTTGGCCCAGGTTTTTTCCAGGGTGCTTCATCCCCGCCCAGATGGACGATGCCGGACGGAAAAATATCTTTGAGTTCTTTGAAAACAGCGGCATAAAATTTCCAGACTTCCGGTTTGTGCGGGCAGATGAGGTGGAGGGTGACACCTTCATCGGTCTTCACTTTCGTATCCGGGTTCGGGAAGCAGAAGAATTCAGGGTGGGCTGCCGCCAGGGCCTGGTTGTGGCCCGGCACGTCTATTTCAGGGATGACCTCAATGCCGCGCGCTGCGCAGTACGCCACCAGCTCCTTCAGTTCCTGTTTGGTGTACATCCTTCGTGGGGGAATCCGTTGCGCATGCTTTCTTTCCGTTTGGAGGAGATGCTTTTCAATTTGGGGTAGCCGGGCACCGAAGACGCCACCCCTGGTCGTCCGTCAAGTGGATCTGGAGCTTGTTGAATTTGTAATAGGCCATCATATCCACAAATTTTTTCAGATCGGCCGCGGGGATGAAATGCCGCGCGGGATCCACCATGAAGAGGCCGCGCCACGGATAGCGCGGCTTGTCCGTGATGACGCCGCAGGGGATGCCCTCCGGCTGTCCCGCCAGCTGGTCCCGGAGCTGGCGGAGGGTTGCCAGCCCGTAAATTCCTGCCTTCCCTTCCTCCGGAAGCAAGGTGCGCCCCCTGCAGGGGTGACTGTGAGCCGGTAGGCGTCCGTTCCCAGGGTCGGAACTTCCTGGTCGGAAAAGAAGTTTCAAGGTTCCGGTACTGTTGTGCTGCAGCTCCGTTTTTCCGGTTCAGGGATAACGCTGTATTTGTCCGTTGCGGCGGCACATGCCATGTGGGCGGAAAAAATGGCGCAGGCCAGGATGAGGGGCAGTTTAAACATCATGAAGAACTGTTTCGGAAAAGATTCTACCATGGTAAGGGATGCGTGATAAGGAAAAACGGTGAAATTACTTGTTGTTTTCCCAGCGGAAGGCCGGTTCATTCCCCTGAGTGCGCTCCATATCATAATTGAAGCGTTTGAGGATGAATTGACGGTGGTCGGCCAGCTTGCGCCGGAAGTTTTCCCAGGAGCGCACGCCCATCGGTGACCAGCCGGCTTCCGCAATGGCGCAGGCGCGGGGATAGGCGCGGTAAAAAGTGGTTCAAGTCCGGCAGGCGTTCCGCCCATACGGGGGCATGCACGCCCCGGATATGGCCTGCCTCCTTCTCCGGTTTTCCAAAAGCGGGATCCAGGTCATAACATTTTTGCAGGGTGGTGGTTTTCATCCATCCCCCAGTTGCGCTGCCCCTGAATCTGGGAAAATCCAGGTAACAGTATTCGCTGGAGGCCATAATCAGGTTCAATCCCGCCTTTGTCGTCTTCTCAATGGACTGGAGGGCCTGGCCTTGCCGCCATGCGTAAACCGTTTCCCCGGATGGTAAAGGCCGGCGTTCCCCTCATACCAGAATTGCGGCGTTTGCCCGTTTTTTGGCAAGCAGAGCTGCCGTTTTCGCAAAAAGGCTTTCATCTGTTCCTGTTCGTCTTTCATGGCTGCCCTGGTCCGGGCTTCCCGGCACAGAGGGCATTTTCCCAGAGTTCCGTGGGGGCCTCGTCCCCGCCCAGATGAACGCATACCGGACGGGAAGATATCCTTGAGTTCATTAAAGACGGAGGCATAAAATTTCCAGACTTCCGGCTTCTGGGGACAGACCAGTTCCTTGCTGTTTCCGCGCTGTCGTCCGCACGTTCATGTCCGGTTTGGGGAAGCAGAAAAAAAATTCCGGGTAGGCTGCCGCCAGGGCTTGGTTGTGGCCCGGCACGTCTATTTCAGGGATGACCTCAATGCCGCGCGCTGCGCAGTACGCCACCAGCTCCTTCAGTTCCTGTTTGGTGTATATTCCTTCGTGGGGGATTCCGTCTTCGAAGCTTTCCTCCCGCCTGGATGCAATGCTTTTCAATTTGGGGTAGCCGGGCACGGGCAGCCTCAGCCTTGGTTGTCCGTCAGATGCAGGTGCAGCCTGTTGAATTTGTAGTAGGCCATGAGATCCACGAATTTTTCCAGGTCCTTGATGGGGATAAAATGCCGCGCGGGATCCACCATGAGGCCGCGCCCAGCGCGGTTTGTCCGTGATGACGCCGCAGGGGATGCCCTCCGGCTGCTCCGCCAGCTGGTCCCGGAGCTGGCGGAGGGTTGCCAGCCAAATTCTGCCCTCCCTTCCTCCGGAAGCAGGTGCGCCCCTGCGGGGTGACTGTGAGCCGGTAGGCGTCCGTTCCCAGGGACGGAGCCTCCTGGTCGGAAAGAAGCTGTAAAAGTTTTAGCTGTTTTTGCTTGAGTTCCGTTCTGGACGGCTCAGGGATAATGCTGTATTGGGCTGTTGCCTCTGCCGGGGGGAGAAGGAGAGCAGAATGCCGCCGAGAATGGATAAGGACGTGCCATCTTTCCAATATAAACGGGGAGGAAACAGGTTCTGTCAAAGAATCATCTTTTTGCTTCCAGATTTTTTGCCGTCTCCTTGTTGCCCGGCGCGGAGCCGGTAATAGAAAAAAATAAAAGGCCGCCTCCGGAGAGATGGCCTTTTTCTTAGAAGTGGTAGCCCTATGAGGACTCGCACCCCAAAATACGGAACCAGAATCCGCTGTGTTACCGATTACACTATAGGGGCTATGTAACGGGCGCTTTTGCGGCGCGGGCGCATTAAAGCGGAAGAGGCCGTTTTTGCAAGTTTTTTACTCAAAGATATGTTTTGATTGGAAAAAAGGCTGTACAGGTAAGCGGCAGGCTGTTTTTTTCCGGAATTATCCGGCCAGGCTTTTAAAGTACGCCAGTACGTGCTCCTCCGTGATTTGCTGGCGGTGCGCCTGTTCATGCCTGCCCTGGGACTGCTTCCATGGGGAGGACGGGGCGGTGTTGATGCGTCCGAGCTGCTGGGCCGTATATTTGCCATAGACGTTCCAGATATGCTCCAGAAAGGGGATAATGTCCGTTTCCTCCTCCAAAGGGGGCTGGCGGCGGCTGGGATGCTCTATAGAAGAGTAGGGCGGCTGATCCTTGTATTCATGATAAATGGAAGGGAGTACCGGACCGGAAGGCCAGGCTTCCACCCGTTCATTGATCAGGAAAGCGCCAGTCCGGTGCAGATGCCACCAGTCCGCCAGAATGACCAGATGGTTCAGTTTGACGGGCGTCAGGATGAGCCCCTTGGCGTTCGCCTGCTGAATGAACCAGTTGCAGAGTTTTTGCGTGGTAGTGGGTTTGCCATGCTGAAATGGGTTGCCTCCATTATAAAAGGCTGCAGGTATTTCTCAACACTAAATCCGCTTGCGGTTTCCGGCGCTCTGGCGGTCGGCATAGGCAAATGGCTGTGCCGGGATTCGTCAGGTCCCCGGCATGCCGCTTTCTGCTCCGCAGGCGGAATGCCTGAAAATATGGCGCGGTTGTTCTAGCGGGGAGGGTGCCGGAGGTTCCCTCTCCCGGGCAGCTCCTGGTGATGTGCTTCCCCTTCCGGAGATTTCGGGTCAGGCCGTGTGCATGGCAGCGGAGTTGCTTTCGGGGAAGAGAAGACTGTCAAAGGGAAAGAAAGCGCGCTCTGCGGACAACGTCTTCGGAGAAAGGGCGTAAAGGCTGTCCAGCAATGATACGGCAAAGGAACCGGGGGGGGCTTTGTTCAAAGGCCATTTCTCCCGGCAATGCCCATGAGTACGGCTGTGGAAACGGCCGCCTGCAGGGGTGGGGGGAGACGGCGGCGCAGGCGGCGGACAGGACTCCATGGAACAGCCCACGCCCGTGACCCGGGACATCATGGCGTGGCCGTTTTCCGTGGCGGTTACCTGGCGGCCGTCCGTGGAATAATCCGTACGCCCCGCTAACGAGCACGGCTGCCCCTGTGTGCAGGGCCAGTTCCCTGGCCGCATGCAGGGCGTCTGCGCTGGAGCTGGTGCTTTCCGGACCTTTCGTGACGGAGGAATAGCCGGCCAGGGCCATGATTTCAGAAGCGTTTCCGCGGATGATGCGGGGGGATTGTTCCTTCAATTGCCCCGCCAGCCGCGTGCGCAGGGAAAGAGCCCCTACGGCCACAGGATCCAGCACCCAGGGGATATTCAGCCGGTTGGCTTCCCGCACCGCCGTTTGCATGGCGGCTCCCTGTTCGCGCGTCACGGTGCCCAGGTTGACCAGCAGGGCGCCTGTTCCGCTGCGGAGCATGTCCACCGCTTCTTCCGCGTCGTTGAGCATGGCGGGGACGGCGCCTATGGCCAGCAGGAGATTGGCCGTCAGGGGCTGGACGACGGAATTGGTCAGGGAGAGAACCAGCGGGGCCGTTTCCCGGATTTTTTTCCAAATCGGCGGTAACGGCTTGAACAAGGTCTGTCGATGAAAGCATGGCGTAAAAAAGTGCTTGATTGTCCAGTGTTTCCTGCGGTCCGTCCGTCAGGCAAGAGCCCGTGCGGCGGCTTCCGGATTCTCCGCTCCGCAAATGGCGGAGACAACGGCAATTCCGGAGGCGGTTCCCGTGGCGCGCACTTGACGGGCCCGTTCCGCGTCCAGGCCGCCGATGGCGACAACGGGCAGGGGTGATTGGGAAGCCAGAGCGGCGAAGCCTTCCACGCCCAGCACGGGAGGGGCGTTCAGCTTGGAAATGGTGGGGAAGACGGGGCCCATGCCCAGGTAGTCCACCAGGGAGGCATCCACGGCGCGGAGCTGTTCCTTATTGGAGACGGACAGTCCCAGTATTTTATCCGGGCCGATCATGGATCTGACGGATGGAACCGGAAGATCCTCTGGCCGATGTGGACGCCGTCTGCTTCCAGCGCCAGAGCCAGGTCAATGCGGTTGTTGACGATGAAGGGAATACCGCGGGAAGCCAGGAAATCCCGTATGGGCAAAGCTTCCCGGTAACAGGTTCCCGCATCCGGATTGGTGGAGCGGTACTGCACGATGGTAACTCCTCCGTCCGCCGCTTTCCGTACGGTTTCCAGAAGGCTGAGGCGGCATTTGGATGCTTCATCCGTGACCAGATAGAGATGGAGATTGAATTTTTTTCATGGCAGGGAATGGAAGGAATCAGTCCGTAAACAGAGGGGTGGAAAGATAGCGGTCCCCGTGTCCGGCAGCAGGACGACGATGGTCTTTCCTTCATTCTCCGGGCGCCGCGCCACCTGTGTGGCGGCCCAGAGAGCTGCTCCGGAGGAAATGCCCGTCAGCACGCCGTCCGTGCGCGCCAGTTCCTTCCCTGTGGAAAAAGCGTCTTCATTGGTGACGGCGATGACTTCGTCGTACACGGAGGTGTCCAGCGTTTCCGGCACGAAGCCCGCGCCAATGCCCTGAATCTTGTGGGGGGCCGGCCGTGCCCTGTGTCAGCACGGGGAGGAGAACGGCTCCACAGCCACGATCCGGATGTCCGGATTACGGGATTTAAGGTACTTGCCCACGCCTGTGATGGTGCCTCCGGTACCCACGCCCGCCACAAAAATATCCGCTTTGCCTTCTGTATCATTCCAGATTTCCGGGCCTGTGGTGCGGAAATGCGCTTCCGGGTTGGACGGGTTGGCGAACTGGCCGGGGATAAAGCTGTTGGGCAGTCCCGCGGCCAGTTCCTCTGCCTTGGCGATGGCTCCCTTCATGCCCAGCGCGCCGTCCGTCAGCACCAGTTCCGCGCCGTAGGCTTTCAGGAGGTTGCGGCGTTCCACGCTCATCGTCTCCGGCATGGTCAATATAATCCGGTACCCGCGTGAAGCGGCCACCGCCGCCAGGCCGATGCCCGTGTTTCCGCTGGTGGGCTCAATGATGACGGAATCCGGCTTCAGCTTCCCGGCGGCTTCCGCCGCATCAATCATGGCCTGGGCAATGCGGTCTTTCACGCTGCCGGCAGGGTTCAGGTATTCCAGCTTGGCCAGGAGCGTGGCGTTCAGGCCATTCCTGCGTTCGTAATTGGTCAGTTCCAGCAACGGGGTGCCGCCGATCAGTTCCGTAATGTTTTTATAAATTCTCATGGCTTGTAGGAAAAGAGCGTTGCTGCCGTTAAATCGTTAGAGAATGGCGCGGAAGCCTTGTTCCAAATCTTCCAGAATATCGTCGATATGTTCCGTCCCGATGGAAAGCCGCACGGTGGATGGCGTAATGCCTCCGCCTTCAGTTCCTCCTCCGTCATCTGGGAATGGGTGGTGGAGGCCGG
>VOFG01003021.1_pt1 | contig 65824 bp, 88 predicted proteins | sample 5384171 | NCBI WGS metagenome assembly VOFG01 (sample SAMN12384726, study PRJNA508395) | human gut metagenome | isolation source: healthy gut F | host: Homo sapiens
CGGGCAGTAGTCTGCGCCTCTGCACTACTGAAAAGATGACGTAAAAAGTACTAGTAAAGCAATAAATCTGTGTCTCATGGCTTTTATCTCAATATAGAATTATAATTATATATAGTATACGGCAAAGATAGGCGATTCACCTAAACCGCAGGTACCAATTATCATTCAAAAAGGTTAGAAATAAAGCAAAATCCCCTGAGACAGATTATTTTTAAAGGAAAATACGACCTTTTGTTGACAGGTTACTTGTGTCTGTACCTGCCCCTCCGGTCGATTTCCCTTTATAGTATGAATGTTTTTTCTTTCTTGTGTTTTTTCTTCCATTTAGAAGAGTTTTTTCCTCCTCAGAGTCTGTTTTTATAATCCAGCCCCGATGAATCAATTATCTTCTTCGTCTTTAAACATTTGTTTAATTAGATCAATATTATCATCATAATCATTACCCGATAAAGTGATGACATCTGCCAAACCTACAATATTCGAATCTGAATCATAAGTGGTCAGCAAACAGTACATTTCACGTCCTGTGGCGTCTTCTTCAATATGAAGTTGTACCGGTTCACTTCTTCCTCCGGGAAGGTCTGCCAGATATTCAAAGTTCCTGGATAAGAAAGCCCACTATCTTCGCAGGGTTTGTCTCATCACGCTTAAACTTCTTGACTCCCATACTCTTTGACTTTTCCTCCACTTTGAAAGTTGTATATATCAAAGTTATTCAGATAGGCAGCTATCAGGCAAACCAGTGTCATGATGATTCCGGCTGTACGCACCAACCAGCCTGCCAATGGAAGCAAACCGGGAAAAATAGCCAGAACGGCTCCTACCACGGCCAAACCTAAATATAACACAGGTTTCAGATTGTTCTTTTTTTTTCAAATTTAGTCGGGTTGGCGGCATAATACTCGCTGATGTAACTGTAGTACTTGTTGTTCTTTTGTTCCATAATTATGTGTTTTTGTGATTAAACTATCTTGATCAATTTACCATTTGATTTGCACCCAAGGGCTCTTAGGATTAGACAACAGATCGTCTGCCATTCCCTTCATTCCTAAATTGTGAGCATTGGTCCCTCCCAGATAGCCCTGCCAATAACATAACTCATCGCCATATCGTGCCATGATGTAAAAAGAAGAATGAGCCAGTTCATACGCCTTGTCGATATAATTCCACGCTTCCATTTCTGAGATATATTTCATATCGCAGCAGGCACGGGCAACAAAATTAATTCTGCCGGCATCCCAGCCAATCACTCCATAGCGGCTATATCTTCTTTAGAAGTAATCACTTCATAAGCTATCAACCTCATAGACCTCTTTCAAATTTTGCAGTTGCCCGACAGCTTTTTCATAATCTTCCTGACTCTCCATGTTCTGCTGGAAAATATCGTCTTGCGCATTTTCATCGTCACAAAAAGCCTCATAAACAAACGGAAAGTAGTAATCGTAACCTTTCCGGCACAAATCATCCAATGTTTCATGGGGCATCATGAGCATTATTTATTCCCACCATTCACCAAGAATAGTAGGCAACTTATCTTTGATATCCAACGAGAGAGTGTTCAGATATCCGCCTTGCTGCAAGGCATACAATGAACCTATAGACAGTTTTTTTATACTGTTCTACGGATAATTTTGATTTTGATTTAAAACGAGGCCCCTGAAAAGCCTCTTATAATAGTACGGACAAATGGCCATACCTTCATATAAAGAAAAGAAAGGACCATTACTCCGCCTACGACCCAAGGCATCCAACTCATGTCTGTCATAAATAGTGTTTTTGTTTTATTGTTAATACTAATTCAATCTTAATTCCTCTGCCACTTTGCAGGACAGGCTGATATCATTATATATGTCCTCAAGCAGCTTTCCCGTCATTCAACGCACTTGGACGCACACATAAAAACCGGAAGGCATCACGGCGGCATAGTAGAAAGTACCTCTGCTGAACGAAAGCATGATATCACATCCGAAAGTCTGGTGCAGCGCCGTCATATGACGCATCATCGCAGGAGTGAGCAACATACGTGCTTCTACTTTCATCATCGGCATAAACGGCAAAATAGTTCTCAAACTCCTGATCTTCCAATTGCACCAGTCGGGCACTATAGCGCTTCTTCAACCCCTGGATATTCTTCGCCAGATATCCGATCTTTTGTTCCAGGTGATCGGGCAATATGATAATATTTCCTTTGAATCGCTTGTCTATCTTACACCAGCCAAACATCCCCCGAAAATTGTGCGGACTGCTATCCAGCCGCGAAGCAAACAGCGGACGAAGCACAAAACGGTAGATCATGACAAAATATCCCAATACAGGATTGTACTGCAACTTGTTCAACAGCCCGTAAGACACGCCGATATCCGCCACATGCAAAGAGTGCTCGCCGTGCGGAAACTGGATATATCCATACGTATTGGCTGCCAGTGCCGGATCAGAAAAAAAGAGGCGGAAAAGAGTTTGCTGTCTCTCAATATCCGGCTGTCTACCTGAGAGGAAGCCGAGAAATAAACGGTAGGAAACAGGGTAGACATAATGTGCTGCATAGCCTCCGACTCCCGTTCCTGAAAGTTCGCCATGCAGCGAGTGAAAACGAAGTTGACCACTATAAATCCAATGAATACTGGTATTATATACTGCGTAAACTGCATATAGTTCTCAAGACCTATATAAGATACAAGCGCACCGCCAAACAACACAAACATAAACCAGCAGAATACAAAAAGATAAACTGCAATACTTCCTGTTCGTACCACCTTTCTCCAGCCATTTACCCGTAAAAGCTCCGAACGAAGCTGTTCTGATAATTTCTTAAAATCAATTGTGTCCATATTCGTATTATCTGAGAAGTTCGGCGACATTTACATTCTGTTGTTCCGGTTCGGGAATATCAATCAGTTCTTCCTGATGATGACCTTGCTGACGGGCAACAACGGAAGAAGGAAACATCTCGATGGTATTATTGTAGTCTGTTACTGCCGCATTGTAGGTGCGCCGGATGGCTTGCAGTTGCAGTTCCATGTCCTCAATACTGTTTTGCAGGCGATGGAATTGTTCATTCGCTTTCAGTTCAGGGTAATTCTCGACCGACAACTGTAATTTGGTTAACAGACCGGACAATTCATTGCCACTTTTTATTTGTTCGGCTTCCTGTGAAGGTTGGAAAGAATGTGATCGAAGTTCCGTAATGCGGGTAAGAATTTCATTTTCATGACCCATATATGACTTAACGGCGGCCACCAAATTAGGTATCATGTCATTTCGCTGCTTTAATGCCACGCAAATACCGCTACGACATTGCTTCACCCTGTTTCGCTTAGCGATCAAATTGTTGACTGCCCAAATATACCAAAGTGCGATTAGCAGTATAAGTCCCGATCCAAAATATATAATTCCCATGCTTTTACTTTTGTGTGTATATCAGTTTTCAATAGTTATATCCTATTTAATTTTGACACAGGCAAAAGTAAACAGCATCCCACAAATTAGCAAACAAAGAGGGGTATAAATACAGGTAAGCAAAAACCAGATAATACGTTAATTAATAAAGCATTAGTTAGGCAGAAGACGGGGTATAGCAGGGTATATTTATAAAATTCAGAGGGTAATATTACAGTAATGGTCAGGAGATGATCTCCATTTTATGACCATCATCTCCTGACCATTACTTAAGTCTATTCAAAGTCAGTGTCTACAATCCGCTGAAATCGACTCCCTCAAATACCAGTGAAGGGATACGCCAGGAGGAGTTCAGACGGGTCGTTTCCGGTTGCAACCAACGAGTTCCACAAGGTAATCAGATTGCCGGTAACATTCATCTCGGATACCGGTTGCGTCAGTTTTCCATTCTCAATCAGGAAACCTTCGATGCCATAAGAGAAATCTCCGGTCGAACTGTTGTTGTTACCACCATTAAAGCCCGTAACGAGGATACCTTTTTCCACTCCGGCAATCAGTCCATCCAGATTCTTATCTCCCGTTTCCATGACCAAAATAGATGAACCGCTGATAGTCGGATCGACTCCCATCTTCTTAGCATTGTAGGTATCAATGAAATAGGTATTCAGTACTCCCTTGTCAAAGATGGAGCGACGTTCCGTAGCAATACCTTCGTTGTCGAAGTAGCGGGCGCCGGAAAGCTTTCACCAAATGAGGTTCGTCCGTCAAAGTCAGCCGGTCACTAGCTATCTTTTCATTCAATTTATTTAATAAGAATGAGTTTTTCTGTTGCAAAGCCGAGCCGTTCAGCGCACTGATCATCGGACTTAGCAAACGGCTGGAATTCATCGGATCGACCACCATCGTATATTTGCCGGACTGTACTTTCTTTTGTCCCAGTTTGCGTAATACACGTTCCAGCGCTTTCTGACCGATTCCTTTCTTAATCAGATCGTTCATATAAAGCGACGACTCATACCAATAAGCAGAAGGACGCGCCTCGCCTTCCCCTCTGATCGTGATGTCGGCAGAAAGTGAGTACCACGTCAGCCCCCATCCATCGCCCACGGGCAGTTTTCTTTTCTGCCACCTTTGGGTTTCACAGCCTTGAACAAGATAGCAGTCTTATCCACCGCTGAAGGCAATAATATTCCACGATGTCATCCGTCATGAATTCAAAACCGTTGTCCTTGCGGTAAGAACGACCGGCATAACCGTTCTCCATCTTTCCATTCTCTTCCATGATACAGACTGCCATAAAAGAAACCATCGGACGGTAGTCGTAGTAGCTCACGCCCTCGGAATTACAGAACAGCACGTGCGATGTACTGTCAGAAAGAGAAGCCTGCACCTTATGCATACTTTTCTTATTCGTACACGATTGTCCAAAGAGAAAATCTTTTCGTTCAGCTTTTCTAAATAAGGTATTTTTGCCTTGACCCTCACGTCCTCCCAAGGTTCAGTGACGGCATAGCGGCTTTTGTAATTGTCTTTTCCGTCAGTCCTACAGATTTTCCGGCCTTGCCCGAAGAGGCGATACGGGCAGCAGTACGTGCAGCACGCAGCATTTCTTCCATAGTTACCCCTTCCACATAAGCATACCCCGTCTGGTCGCCTGCCAATACGCGTACGCCCATACCGAAGTCAATGTTAGTTTTTGCAGTTATTTACTTTGCCGTCCATCAGAACCACACTGTTGTTGAATGTGTGTTCAAAATAAAGGTCGGCATAATCGCCGCCACAGTAATTTTCCAGAGCGGCAGCCATCGGACTTCCATTCAAGTCAGCCTCCAGGGTACTGCCAGCGAACGTCTGTCCATGTTCACTTATATTTAGCCAGTTTTCCCGTCCGCAGACTTTCCAGTTCTTCGTCTATCCATCCGCGATTTTCAGTTATTGTTCTTCGGAGACGATATTGCGCATTTTTTATATCAAGCCCAGTTATCGGGATGACGTAAAAATAGCTTTGATCCGTTTTTTTTGTAACCACTCCGTCGTGCAGAGGACTTTCCTTTGTTAATCAAACTTTCCAATTCCTGTCTGCATTCAGACGCAGATACAATTGCGTCCTTTCCCATGCTCAGGCAAGCCATTACCACCGGCATGATAATCATGTTTCGGCTTCTTTCCTCGCCCCCTGAAAATGCGCCAATGCACTGACATGCCGATGCGAGCCCAGCGTCAAGAGGAAACGACGAATCTCATGAAAAAGGACGATGCAATCACCCCACATTCATCAAGGTAGGAAATGGAGCCCAGCAGTTTCATCTCCAGAATCTGGTGACCACCAGCCAGATCAGGATAAAACCAGAATGCCGGTAAAAACCTTTGATAGAGCCGGAGGCCTTCATCAGTTTGTAGGTTAGTACAACAGAAGGGCGACCAGCAACATCGATAAAATCTTTTATGCCAACGTCAAAAACACGGTACTTATTACTTATTACAAGTTATTAATTCACAAACGACAAGAGAGTATCACCAACGGATAATGCCATTCTATCATTTGCCATATTCACTCTCAGTTCTCAGTTTATCCACAATCCGGACGGCTTCCACCGCTTCGCGCACGTCATGCACCCGAAGAATGTTCGCTCCTTTCATTAACGCAACGGTATCCAGTACGGTTGTTCCATTCAATGAATCCTGCGGAGTTCCTCCCAATAGTTTATAAATCATTGATTTCCGGGAAACACCGACTAACAGTGGAAGTTCGAAAATGCTGAACTCTTCCAGGTGAGCCATCAACTCATAATTATGCTCCAGTGTCTTCCCAAAACCAAAACCCGGATCGAGTATAATGTCTTTTCAGACCCAATTCACGAAGTTGTTGCACCTTGCGAGCAAAGTACATGAACACTTCCTTCATCAAATTATCATAATGGGGTTCTTTCTGCATATTTTGGGGAGTTCCCTGCATGTGCATCATGATATAAGGCACTCCCAGGCGGGCCACAGTCTCAAACATCCGGTTGTCCATCTCACCGGCAGCGATCTCATTGACGATAGCTACGCCATACTCCTCCACACACTGTTCGGCTACATCCGCCCGGAAAGTATCGACCGAAACGATAGCATCCGGATGATTCCGGTTTACGATCTCCAGTCCGGTACGTAAGCGGTTCATTTCTTCTTCGGCGGTGATGTGTTCGGCGTTCGGGCGCGAGGAGTGCTCCGATATCAATGATAGAGGCTCCTTCATCGATGATCTGCCGTGCCCTCGCTGCAATTTCCTCCTGCGTCTGCATCCGGCTGCCGGAATAAAAAGAATCGGGTGTCACATTGAGAATACCCATCACTTGCGGAGTAGCAAGATCGAGCAGACGTCCTTTCACATTTATATAAGTTGGAGAGATCAATTTCATTCTTGATTATATTCCAGTTAGACTGTTGCAAATGTAGATAAAAAAAGCAAGTATTCGTATTAAAATTAGGAAATAAACGTATATTTGCAATCAATAGCAATCAATAGAACTACCGAAAACGAATACCATGAGCCGATTGTCCCTGAATTATCTTAGGATACCTTGTCTCTTTTTGTTCATCGTTATTCCTGCAAAAGCCCAGAAAGAAGTCTGAAGTTTATAACGTTGATTCCTCTTTGTATGCCTACTATCAGCGTTGCCAGGAACATTTGCTGGAACCGGTCGTGCTGAGTATGTCCGATACGCTGTTCCGTATGGCTAGCGGACAAAACGACCAGCGGATGCAGGCGGTAGCTCTCTCCACCCGGCTGGACTATTATTATTACCAGGCCAATAATGAAGACAGCATCATTTTTTATACCAATAAGGTAAAACAATTCGCTAAAGAAATACAGCAGTCCAAGTACTACTATTTCGCCTGGGCCAACCGGCTGATCCTATATTACCTGAAAACCGGAAGGAGTAACATCGCCCTCTATGAAGCCGAAAAAAGTGCTGAAAGAGGCACAAGCCGAGGACAACAAGACCGGACTCATGTACTGCTACAACATCATGTCGCAGATTTACACAATCAAGAACTTTGATGTCATGGCGTCCGAATGGCGCGTGAAAGAAATCGAACTGACCGAAAAATACAAATTAGAAAACTATAATATCAGTAATACTTACGCTCAACTTGCCAATTACTACATTACGCATCATCAGCCGGAACCAGCGCTGGAAGCACTGGAAAAAGCAGTAAAACAGCCAACTCCGCCAGCCATAAAATACTGGCAAAGGCGACATACGTAAGTATTACAGTGAATTTAAAGATTTCTCAGCAGCGGAGAAGATGCTGAAAGAATGCAGGGAACTGTTCGACCAGGACAAAAGGCTGGACTCACTCAAAAAAGGTTTTACCGCACAGAGGCTTTCTACTACCAGCGCAGCAAACAGTTCGTCAAGGCACTGGAAGGCTGTCGAGAAGCAGAAAACCGAAGAGCAACGGCTGAATGAGTACGCCATGAGCAGCGGACAATACCGCCTCAAAGGAGAAATCTACAGACAGATGGGCAGACCGGATGAAGCGGTGAAATTTCTGAAAAAGTATATTGAAGTAGACGATTCTTTGAAAATAGCCAATGAACAACTGGCGAGCAGCGAATATGCCACGCTGCTAAATGTAGAAAAGTTCTCAATGCGGAGAAAAAGGAATTAATGCTTCGGACAAAAGAAAAGGAGTTGAGCAATAAAACGACGCTGATTTTTTCATTGATCATCCTGTTAGCCATCCTCTTCTTGTTCTTATATCGGGAAAGCCGTCTGAACCGGAGGCTGAAGGCCTCGGAAAGTGAATTAAGAAATAAGAACGAAGAACTGACTTATTCGAGAGAAGAACTGCGCAAAGCCAGAGATCAGGCAGAAGCGACCAGCCAGATGAAAACGACTTTTATTCAGAGTATGTCTCACGAAATACGGACACCGCTCAATTCGATCATAGGCTTCTCACAAGTATTAAGTGACCACTACGGCAATGAGGAAACGAAAGAATTCGTCAACATCATCAAAGCCAACACGGACGATCTGCTTCGACTCGTGACCGATGTGCTCGCATTGTCGGAGCTCGACCAATATAACAAGCTCCCTACAAATATCCAAACGGATATCAATATGATCTGCCAGCTATCTATCGAAGTAGCTAAAATGCAGAAACAAGACACAGTCGAATTCCTTTTCAAACCGGAAAGGGAAAAACTAATCATACTCAGCAATCCGGAACGCATTTCGCAGTTACTTGCCAATCTGGCACACAATGCGATCAAATTCACGACTCATGGCAGCATCGAACTGACTTATTCGGTATTGGAAGCAGAAAAGAAACTCGAGATCAGCGTTACCGACACCGGTATAGGAATCCCTAAGGAGAAACAGGAAAAAGTATTCGAACGCTTCTACAAAATGAACTCCTTCTCACAGGGCACGGGCCTCGGACTGTCGATCAGCCGGACGATTGCCGAAAAGTTAGGAGGCAGCCTCCACATCGATTCATCCTATACGGACGGGTGCCGGATGGTGCTGACTCTTCCTTTGGTATATGCTGAGTAAAAAACGCTTCTGACCGATACCAAATCCGAAAGAATAGCCTATCTTTGCAACATTTAAAAATAAAAAGCTCAGGCTATGAAACTTTCTGCTCTTTACCAGATATTTCTGGATTGCCAATTAGTGACGACCGATAGTCGGAACTGTCCTGAAGGATCACTGTTTATCGCTCTGAAAGGCGAGTCATTCAATGGAAACGCTTTTGCCGGAAAAGCATTGGAAACCGGTTGCGCCTATGCTGTCATCGACGAATCCGAATACGCGATTGAAGGCGATCAACGATATATACTCGTAGACGACTGCCTGCAAACATTGCAGCAGCTTTGCCAATTACCACCGCCGCCAGCTGGGTACACGAGTAATCGGTATCACTGGTACCAACGGCAAGACGACTACGAAGGAACTGATCTCCGCCGTACTCTCTCAGAGCCACAACATTCTTTATACGCTAGGTAATCTGAACAATCATATCGGCGTGCCGACTACTCTGCTCCGTCTAAAACCGGAGCACGACCTCGCCGTCATCGAGATGGGCGCCAATCATCCGGGAGAAATCAAATTCCTCAGCGAAATCGCAGAGCCGGACTGCGGTATCATCACCAATGTAGGCAAAGCCCATTTGGAAGGCTTCGGTTCTTTCGAAGGTGTGATAAAAACCAAAGGAGAACTTTATGACTTTCTCCGTAAGAACGAAGGTTCTACCGTCTTTATCCATCACGACAATGCTTATCTGATGAACATTGCCGAAGGACTGAACCTGATCCCTTACGGCACCGAAGATGACCTTTACGTAAACGGACGAATCACCGGCAACTCCCCTTACCTCACTTTCGAATGGAAAGCGGGCAAGGATGGTAAATCCTATCAGGTTCAGACGCAACTGATCGGAGAATACAACTTCCCCAATGCACTGGCTGCCATCACCATCGGCCGCTTCTTCGGAGTGGAAGATGCAAAGATCAACGAAGCCTTAGCCGGATATACACCACAGAACAACCGCTCGCAACTAAAGAAAACGGACGATAACACACTGATCATCGACGCATACAACGCCAATCCGACTAGTATGATGGCTGCCCTGCAGAACTTCCGCAATATGGCAGTTCCCCACAAAATGCTACTACTGGGAGATATGCGCGAACTAGGTGCTGAAAGCGCTGCCGAACATCAGAAGATAGCAGACTACCTCAAAGAATGCGCGTTCGAAAAAGTATGGCTGGTAGGAGATCAGTTTGCAGCAGCAGAGCACTCCTTCCAAACCTATCCCAACGTACAGGAAGTAATAAAGGAACTGGAGGCCGACAAGCCGAAAGGATACACTATCCTGATCAAAGGGTCCAACGGAATTAAAGCTCAGTTCGGTTGTAGATTATCTATAATATCGCTGTTAATTTCTCAAAGTATTCTCATGCCTTTGAAAAAAAATTCTCACCACGATGAGAAAAAATACTCATGCCTATGAGAATATTTTCTCACTGCAATGAGAATTTTTCTCATAGGCATGAGTATGATTATGCATTACTATAGTCTTCTATTCCCTTCTCATCATTCGCGGACGAACCACATAATAAGCCACTAAACTGGCAAGGATGGCACCCACCGAGTTGGCGGCAAAGTCCAGCCAGTCTCCTCCCCGATAAGTCGTGCAATATTCTTGCAGCAATTCCACACAGCCGCTGAACAGTATGGGACAGAGGAATGCCCCTACCCATGCGTGCCATAACGGTGCGTCATCACGACGATGCGCCCGCAGAAATTCCAGCCATAACATACCTGACATACCAAAGTACATACAGATGTGAACTAATTTATCTAAGTTAGGGATTTCATTCAAGTCCGTTTTAGGAGGTTTGAAGAAAGACAGATAAATCACAGTTAAGATGATAAAAAGTGAAATAGGATATTTCTTAATATAAGATAGCATATCTAAATAAAATTACGATTCCGGTACAAATATAACTATCATTTTCTATATTTGCATTTTAATACGTACATTTTATAACGATTTGTAAGACAAAACAAGATTTATGACGAAAATTGATAGAGCGAACTTCGGAAGTAAATTAGGCGTAATACTTGCTTCCGCCGGCTCGGCAGTAGGATTGGGAAACATCTGGAGATTTCCCTATGAAACAGGTAATCACGGTGGCGCAGCCTTTATACTGATCTATTTAGGATGCGTTTTCCTTTTGGGACTTCCCATTTTGATTGCCGAATTCTAATCGGACGCCGTTCGAGGGCAAATATAGCGGGAGCCTATCAGAAATTAGCTCCCGGCACTCATTGGCGCTGGGTGGGACGCATGGGAGTCCTCGCAGCTTTTCTGATTCTCAGTTATTATTCCGTAGTGGCAGGATGGACGCTGGAGTATGTGTATGAAGGCTCTTACGAACGGCTTTACGGGTAAGACTCCCACAGAATTCATCTCTTCCTTCCAGCAGTTCTCCAGCAGTCCGTGGCGACCGGTCTTGTGGTTGGTTCTGTTTCTGTTGGTTACTCATTTTATTATTGTCAAAGGCGTGGAGAAAGGTATCGAGAAATCTTCCAAGATCATGATGCCGACTCTGTTCATTATTATATTGATACTTGTAATCTGTTCGGTTACCCTGCCGGGAGGCTGGTGCGGGTATCGAGTTTCTGCTGAAACCGGATTTCAGCAAGGTGGACGGAAATGTATTTCTGAGTGCGATGGGACAGGCTTTCTTCTCCCTTAGCCTGGGGATGGGATGTCTCTGCACCTACGCTTCTTATTTCAGCAAAGAAACCAATCTGACCAAGACAGCATTCAGCGTAGGGATTATAGATACATTTGTGGCAGTATTGGCAGGCTTCATTATCTTTCCGGCCGCATTTTCTGTAGGCATACAACCGGATGCGGGTCCGAGCCTTATCTTTATCACACTGCCCAATGTATTCCAGCAGGCATTCAGCGGAGTACCGATATTGGCCTATATCTTCTCCGTCATGTTCTACGTATTGCTTGCCATGGCAGCACTGACTTCCACCATTTCCCTGCACGAAGTGGTCACCGCTTATCTGCACGAAGAATTCAACTTCACACGCGGCAAGGCAGCCAGACTGGTGACCGGAGGATGTATCTTCTTAGGTATCCTTTGTTCTTTGTCGCTCGGAGTGATGAAAGGATTCACCATCTTCGGATTGGGAATCTTTGACTTATTCGACTTTGTCACGGCTAAGATCATGCTGACACTCGGCGGTCTGTGCATTTCCATCTTTACCGGATGGTATCTCGACAAGAAAATCGTCTGGTCGGAGATCACCAATGACGGTTCGCTGAAAGTTCCCGTATACAAACTGATCATCTTTATATTAAGATATATTGCACCGATTGCCATCTCTCTGATCTTTATCAATGAGTTGGGACTTATCAAACTATAATGTGGAAAGACTTTTTTTTATTTTACTAAAACCGAACGACAAGGCATTATCGTCCTTGTCGTTCTTGTTATAGGGTATACACAATCCCCCACTCTTGCAGGCTTTCTCCGGACCGGAGAAAACCGACCCGACTGAACAGGCGAAATCCGAAAAGGAATATAATGAATTTATCTCTTCCATAAAAGAAGCAAAGCAGGACAAGAAATATCCAGTTTACAGAGGCAGGTATTCATCGCCCGCCTATCCGAAAAAAGAAATCAGACCGGCAGCGTTCGATCCGAATACCGCCGACTCCGCCACTTTCCTCAGTCTCGGCTTGCCTACCTGGATGGCGGGCAATATTCTGCGATACCGCAGAAAGCAAGGCAGATTCCGACGTCCGGAAGACTTTCGGAAAATATACGGGCTGACGGAAGAACAATACCGGACTCTTCAACCGTATATACGCATTGCCGAAACACCGGTCCTTCAAGATACCAGCCGGATATTAGTAGTACAAGCGACTGCACCATATGATACTTTAATGAAATACCCGCCGGGCACTATCATCGACCTTAATCAGGCGGATACCACCGAACTTAAAAAGATTCCGGGGATCGGAAGCCGGATTGCCCGATCGATTGTAAACCATCGCCGGTTATTGGGAGGATTCTATCAGATAGAACAGTTAGGGGAGATTCGGTTAAAAGCGGAAAAGCTCCGTTCGTGGTTCTCCGTGGATGCTGGAAAGATTCACCGGATCAACATCAATAAGGCAAGTGTAGAGCGAATGATGCATCATCCGTACATCAGCTATTATCAAGCCAAGGTCATTGCAGAGTACCGGAAGAAGAAGGGGAAAGTAAGAGACTTGAAACAACTGATGCTTTACGAGGAATTCACACCGCAGATTTCGAACGAATGGCGCCTTATGTTTTGTTACGACTAAAATCGTATTTGTTGTGATATATAAAAAAGATGCATTCCTATCACACCAGACAAGAATGCATCACACACAAACAAAACAAACACTCTACTGACATCTTCACAGACTTACGTAGAGAAGCGACTATAAATATATAGCTAAAAGATTGAACTCACACAATCTTCTAGTGATTTGGTATCCATTTTTAGAAGTTTGGTTTCCTTATTAATCTTTTTTAATTGTGCCATCCACCATATGTACCGTTCTATCGGTGATTTTGGCCAGTCCTTCATCATGGGTTACGATGACGAAAGTCTGTCCCAACCGGTCCCTCAGGTCGAAGAACAATTGGTGTAAATCTTCTTTATTATGTGTATCGAGACTTCCGGAAGGTTCGTCCGCAAGGATGACTGCCGGATGGTTAATCAAGGCACGTGCTACGGCGACCCGTTGCTTCTCTCCTCCCGACAGTTCGTTCGGCTTATGGGAAGCACGGTCGGTGAGTCCCATGAAAGCCAGTATCTCCATAGCACGTTCGTTTGCTTCCTTAGACGATACTCCGGCGATAAATGCGGGGATCATCACATTCTCCAACGCGGTAAACTCCGGCAGAAGCTGATGAAACTGAAACACAAAACCGATATTCTTATTGCGGAAAGCGGACAGTTCTTTCTCCTTCATCCGGCTGACTACCGTTCCGTCAATCGCCACCGTGCCCGCATCCGGTTCGTCAAGCGTTCCCATGATCTGTAAGAGAGTCGTTTTTCCGGCTCCGCTAGGTCCTACGATACTGACGATCTCACCTTTATTGATTTCCAGATCAATACCTTTCAGCACCTGCAAAGAACCGAAGCTTTTGGTTATTCCTTCTAATTTTATCATAATAGCTTTTTAGAATCGTTTAATGACATATTCCGCCAAATAGCAGCCGAACACAGCCGGCATATAGCTGACCGTTCCGCAGGTCGATTTCTTATTCCGTTCGTCATCCGTGAGCAATACCGCTTTCGGGTCCGCCTGTTCGGTACTGAATACTACGGGAAGTTTACGCTTTACTCCCATTTTCTGCAAACGCTTCCGCACCGCCTTACTTAGTCCACAATGATAAGTATCCCAAAGATCGGCAAAGCAAATCTGCGTAATATCGCTCTTCGCGCCTGCGCCCATGCTGGAAACAATCTTTATATGACGCTTCATCGCTTCATAAATCAGAAAGCATTTGGGGCTGATCGTATCGATGGCATCCACTATGAAGTCAAACTTAGCAGAGTCCAACAGTTCGGGGATGTTCTCGTCTTTCAGATAGACGGGTAAAACGGTCAGTTCAATATCCGGATTGATATCTTTATACCGGGTAGCCAATACTTCCGCTTTCGGCATTCCCAACGTAGAGTGCATGGCAGGTAAGCTGGCGGTTCATATTGGCAGGCTGCACGGTATCCGCGTCTACAATCGTCATCCTGCCTACCCCAGCCCGGCAAAGCATTTCGGCAGCATACGCCCCCACGCCTCCCAGCCCGACAACCAATACATGCGAAGCACGGATGCGCTTCATTTTCTCTTCTCCCAACAGGAGTTCTGTCCGTTGTTGCCAGTTATTTTCTTCCATCGCTTTTCTTAAACCATTTATAAAACCATTTGCCCACCTTTTCATAATGCTGCGATTCGTTGTAACCACGCGGATCGGAGAAAGACACAATCTCCTGCGGATCGCCGAACTGGTCGGGGTACAGGATAATCAGACTGTTGTTGGAGAAATACTTGCTCAAGCTGTGCCGGCAGACGTTCAAAGGACGGATCATACGAGATAGAACCCCGACGGGCAGAGATGACAACGAATAAATGATCGTAGTTCACCTGTCCGGTCAGCAGCAGAAGGTCGCCCCACTCTTCGAGCAGAGAAAATTCGGTCGGGGTACCGCTGAATTTCTTCTTCACCAGTTGTTGCAGACGCATCAGTGTACGTTCATTGGCAAAGAAGTGCACACGGCAGCCGAGAATGCTTCCCATCCGGCAGAAATGCTCTACCCATTTGGAAAAACCGGTTTCAAATTCGGCTTTGGGCGGAACGGCGATGATGATGCGGCGGAGCGTATTGACCGGCATCAGGAATTTGGCTATCATCACTTCGCGGTGAGTACCTTTCAGCAGGCTTTCGGCAAGGTTGCCAAAGAAGGAATCGACGATATTCGCCTTGCGGTGCAGACCGATCACTACATCCGTAGCCTCATATTCCTTAATCGTATGTATAATCCCCGAAGCAATGTTCAGATCGTAGCGGCTTACCATCGTCACCGGTACATCGGCGGCAGCGGCAATCATTGCGGCTTTTCGAGATTCCGCTTGCCTTGCAGTTCCTTATTCTCCAGCTGTTATTGTCATTAATCACATTCAGGGCAATCATGCCATTCTTCTGCTTGGCATCCTTGATCACCAGGGCGAGATTCACCAGGTTCTCAATCGTTTCCGGATTAGCTACCGGAATCAGAATCTGCTCCATCGCTTTCTTCGCTCCCTTATCTTCGGGCTGCGCATCTTCGTTCAGTGCAAACCGGCGGGCGGAACGTTCCGTTACCAGCGAACTGATGACACAGGTGAAAAGGATCATCACGACCGTACCGTTCAGTACGTCATCATTGAGCAGACGCTCTCCGTTTTCCATGATAATTTCGTGCCCGATCAGCACCGCTGCCAGCGTAGCCGCCGCCTGTGCATTACTGAGTCCGAAGATCATGCTGCGTTCATTGGGCTGCATACGGTACATCTTCTGCGTGATCCATGCGGCAAGCCATTTGCTGAATGTAGCAACCACTGTCATGACAACCGCCACTTTCAATGCTTCGCCCCCCGTAAACAGGCTTCTGACATCGATAATCATACCGACACCGATCAGAAAGTAAGGAATGAACAAGGCATTTCCTACAAATTCCAACCGATTCATCAAGGGAGATACATGAGGAATCAAGCGGTTCAGGACCAATCCGGCAAGGAAAGCTCCCAAAATGCCTTCCATTCCTACAAACTCCATCAGTCCGCCTCCGAGGAAGACCATCGCCAGCACGAATACAAATTGCATCACGCTATCATCATACTTCCGGAAGAACCAGCGTCCGATGCGGGGGAAGAAGAAGATAATAAGGAAACCAAGGAAGGCTACTTTCGCAACGAGGAACACCCAGAACAGACCATCGACGGTGCCTTTAAACATTCCGCCAATAACGGCAAGGATGATAAGGGCAAGAGTGACCGTAATGGCCGTACCACCGATAGTAATATTGACACTGCGCAGACGGGATAATCCGTAACGACTGATAATGGGATAAGCAATCAAAGTGTGAGAAGCGTACATACTGGCGAGCAGCACTGCGGTAAGAAAACCGTATCCCAGCATGCTCATACTGCTCCATATACCAAGCGCCATCGGTATCAGGAAAGTAAGCAAGCCGAAGACAACGCTCTTCATCCGGTTTTTCTTGAAGTCCTCCATGTCCATTTCGAGTCCGGCAAGGAACATGATATAGTAAAGCCCCACTTTACCAAACAGTTCGAAAGCTGCTGTCACGGTCGAGCACATGGAATCCGTGTTCGCCGATCAGCACACCGGCCAGAATCATACCGATAATATGAGGTATATGAAGGCGCCCCAAGAATCATCGGAGCAAAGAGAATGATAATTAGCACCAGAAAAAAACACCCAAGTCGGATCGGTTATCGGTAACGCTAAATTGAATTCAAACAGGTTCATAGGTCCGTGGTTTTAGGATTTCTACGCAAAGGAACAAAAAAGTTCGCAGAATCACAATGCAGGTATTATAAATCTCATCCTCCTGTTTATTTAATAGGAATAATAGCAACAATTGCAGAAGGATAGTTGTTGGAGATAAAAAAGAAAACTTAACTTTGCATCCATCCCAATAAAATGAACGCATTATGGCAAAGGAATCCCATACGGCATATCGGACTTCAGCAGGCTGATAGACCAAAATTATTATTATGTAGATAAAACGCATTTCATTCCCCAGATAGAAGAAATAGCAAACTACCTTTTCCTTATTCGTCCCCGACGGTTCGGCAAAGTGTATTTCTCACCATGATGCGTGCCTATTACGATATTTCACAGAAAGATCGTTTTGAAGAACGGTTCGGCAATCTATGGATCGGTAAGCACCCCACCCCGCTTCAGGGAATCTACCAGGTGCTCTATTTTGACTTTTCCAAAGCAAACCTGGGACGTGGAAGTCTGGAAGACAACTTCAACAATTATTGCTGCATACAGTTGAACGACTTCTTCAGTACTTACCGGGAATACTACCAAGGCGAGAAAGAACTGGAGCAAATCATCGCTTCTACCGAAGCCGCTACAAAAGCTGCATTGGCTGGAAGCCACCGCCCGCCGCCTGGGACATTTGCTCTACCTCATCATTGATGAATATGACAACTTTACGAATGTCATCCTGAGTGAACAGGGGAAAAACCTTTTCCGCGACCTGACCCACGCCAGCGGCTTCTACCGAGAATACTTCAAGCAGTTCAAGGGTATGTTCGAACGCATCTTCCTGATGGGGGTAAGTCCTGTTACGCTGGACGACTTATCCAGCGGATATAACATAGACTGGAATATCAGTGTGGACCCACATTTCAATATGATGATGGGATTCAGCGAAACGGATGTACGGGAGATGTTCGGCTATTATCAGAAAGAAGGTATGCTGAAAGGAGATATAGATGCCATGATTAATGAAATGAAACCGTGGTATGACAATTACTGCTTTGCAGAAGCCAGTTTGAAGACCGATCCGAGAATGTTCAATTGCGACATGACGCTATATTATTTGCGTCACCGGGTTAATTTCGACGCCTCCCCTAAGGGAATTGATCGACAAGAATATCCGTACGGACTACAGCAAAAGCTGAAAATGTTGGCACGCCTCGACCATGAGAATGTGTCGGGGGAAGACCGCATGAGTACGATTGAAGAGATAGCTGCTAAAGGAGAGATACTGGTAAACCTCCACACCTCCTTCCCGGCAGAGAAGATTGTTGAAACAGACAATTTCCGCAGCCTGCTTTATTATTATGGACTGCTTACAATGTGTGGCACACGTGGAGACCGTATTGTGATGTGCATTCCTAACAATTGCGTCCGTGAGCAGTATTTCGGATTCCTTCGGGAATACTACCAGCAGCGTAAGGAAGTATTCTTGCCTCACTTAAAAGATTTAATTGACGACATGGCCTTCGACGGACAATGGCGCCCTCTGTTTGAGTACATAGCCCTTGCCTATAAAGAAAACTCCGCCATCCGCGATGCCATCGAGGGAGAAACACAATTTGCAAGGTTTCTTCAAAGCATACCTTGCTCTTGCTTCTTATTATCTGGTTCAGCCGGAATTGGAGATGAATTACGGATATTGTGACTTTTTCCTCCTGCCGGACAAATCCCGCTACCCGGACACGGCACACAGTTATATTCTGGAATTAAAATACCTCCCGCGCACCGCCACCGATAAGGAACTGGAAGAACAAGCGGAAGAAGGCAGAGGGCAACTAAAACAATATAGCCGGGATAAAAAGGTAACAACTATCAGTGAAGGGACTGCATTGCATTGCATTTTGCTCCAATTTAAAGGATGGGAACTGATAAAATGTGAAGAAGTATCTCCAAAATGCTGATTATATGATAAAATGTTCTAATTTTGCAGCGATTAACCACATTATTCACATTTAACAAAAGAAAAAGATGAAAGTAGCTATTGTTGGCGTAAGCGGAGCCGTAGGACAGGAATTCCTGCGCGTGCTCGATGAGAGAAATTTCCCGATGGACGAGTTAGTTTTGTTCGGTTCTAAACGCAGTGCCGGAACAACCTATACTTTCCGCGGTAAACAGATCGAGGTCAAACTCTTACAACACAACGATGACTTTAAAGGAGTAGACATTGCTTTCACTTCTGCCGGTGCAGGAACATCCAAAGAGTTCGAAAAGACCATCACTAAATACGGTGCTGTGATGATTGACAACTCCAGCGCTTTCCGTATGGATACGGATGTACCTTTGGTAGTGCCCGAAGTAAATGCCGAAGACGCATTGGAGCGTCCACGCGGCGTCATTGCCAACCCCAACTGTACAACTATCCAAATGGTTGTCGCACTGAAAGCCATCGAACAGCTTTCTCATATAAAGACTGTACACGTATCTACGTATCAGGCTGCCAGCGGTGCAGGTGCTGCCGCTATGGACGAATTGTACACACAATACCGCCAGGTATTGGCCAACGAGCCTGTGACAGTAGAGAAGTTTGCTTATCAGCTGGCATTCAACCTGATTCCTCAGATTGACGTGTTCACAGACAACGGTTATACAAAAGAAGAAATGAAGATGTATAACGAAACACGCAAGATTATGCACTCTGACGTGAAAGTCAGTGCAACCTGCGTACGTGTTCCCGCACTTCGTGCTCACTCTGAAAGCATCTGGGTGGAAACAGAACGTCCGATCTCGGTAGAAGAAGCCCGTGAAGCATTCGCCAAAGGCGAGGGTCTCGTTCTTCAGGACAATCCTGCTGAAAAGGAATACCCGATGCCGTTGTTCCTTGCAGGCAAAGACCCTGTGTACGTTGGACGTATCCGCAAAGACCTTACAAATGAAAACGGTCTGACATTCTGGATCGTTGGCGATCAGATCAAAAAAGGTGCTGCACTGAATGCTGTACAGATCGCTGAGTATCTGATCAAGGTAAAGAACGTATAAGATACATAGATAAAATGAAATAAAGGTCGGCTTGCTACGACAATCGTCGCAGTGCAAGCCGATCTTCTTTATTTGCCTCGAAGTCACCAAGGCTTTCCTTTTCCCATCTCTCCTACAAGATTATTCTCCAAGAAGTAGTTTGTCTTACCCTGGATTTGGTTGACTACTATAAGTATCAACTAAAATGAATAAAAGATGAAAAAGAGTGACATGACCTTTAGTCCTTATCAGAGCTTGAACTTCTTGGCGATTTCTATCGTTCGAATTTCTCAGTTTCTCGTTTTGCCCAAGAAAAAGGGATTGCCCGCATTACATTTTTTGGCGTTGGGTTCGTATCTTTGAGGATTCTAATCCTGAAATATCCGCTTATATGAAAAAGAACAAGTCTCCCAAGTCCTCGGATGAATCCTCCTCAATTACTGCCTTATGTCTTGAGAATGAGCGTTTACGTGCAGAGGCTTAAAGATGCTAAAATGCGTGCGCACGCCTTCGATACGATGATTGATGTTGCCGAGGAGATGTTTAATCTTCCTATCCGAAAAAAAGCTGGTACCAAACAATAAAAAGGCTTTGTAAAGGGAGGCATGCCTATACGGTGGTCTCTCTTTGCAAATTGTTTGTGTAACAAAGCAAGCCTTTTATAAGTATGTTGACCATAGTACGGATAGTTCGGCCCGTGAACGTTTTGTTCTTGAGTTTGTCAAACGTGTGCGTTCAAAGGACCCTGGTATTGGGGGGATGAAACTTTGGCTGATGTACCGTAATGAGTTCGGCACCAGCCAGGCCTTTGTTGGGCGTGACTGTTTCTGTGCTATATTGTCCAAGTATAAGGCGACAATACGCAAACGTTTTTCGGGCTCCACGTACGACAGACTCCTCTCATCACTTGCCACAGTATCCTGATTTAACCAGGACATTGCTATTAGAACATCCTGATCAGCCTGTGGGTTAGTGATATCACTTACATTACCATATGGTTGCCTGACGGCAGTTATGTGTTCTGCTACCTGTCTCTGGTGACAGACGCCTATACGAAGGAGATCATTGGGTATTGCGTAGGTGATACTCTGGGGAAAGCTGTTACACAGTGGAAGCTCTGGAAATGGCAGTCAGACGCATAGCTGCAAAGGAGATTAAGGGTTTGATCCATCACTCCGACCGAGGCGTACAATATGCCAGTGCGGATTATATTGCCATATTACGACATAACGGGATTCTTCCCAGCATGACAGAGGATGGCAATCCCAAGGACAATGCCATAGCTGAGCGTGTGAATGGCATTATAAAGAATGAATTGCTGCAAGGAATGCGCTTTAGTTCAATACAGGAAGTCAGAAAAGCTGTAGCAACAGCCGTTCACTTCTATAACAACGAAAGGCCTCATATGAGCTTTGGATATGCTTACCCCGGTACAGGCAGGAGAAATGCAAGGACCTATCAGGAAAAAGATGGATAAGCTACAGAGAAAAGTATCTGAATGTAGCACTTGCTTAAAAATAAATATGTACATTTGCTTATGAAAAAGACCAAGAATGCCCTGCTAAGCGGGATAGAAAGAGGAAAAAGGGTGAGTTCCTTTCTTTTTTCTTCTTTCAAAGAGAAGAGTCAACCGGTTAAAGGAATAAGAAAAAAATAAGTAAACCGGAGGCAGGAATAATAAATAATAAAAGTAAACAGCTGCCAGGGTTAGTAATATTTCTAGTCAACACATAGCAGCTATTAGAGATAAACAAGTCAACCATTATTAGGGAAGTACAGTTCCAAATTCGGTTTCATGCCTTGAAACAAAAGGTTTCATGCCTTGGAACTAATAGTTTCAACCTTTGAAACCATTGGTTTCAAGCAATGAAACTAAAAGTTTCAAGCGCCTGAAACTATCTGAAACAACTGTCGATTGAAATGACTTGACCGTAACAACTGACTCATTTAACCTGTCCTTTCAAGCCATTTCAAACCATTTATCAGTCTATAATGAAGGAGTTGTCAGCTATTAACAACTGATTTCTCAGTTATTAATAGCTGGGATGCCAATTGTTAACAGTTGACACATCAGACATTAACATCCTGCAAATCAAAGCATAAAGCTAAACAAACGAGATTAAGTCCATGATGCAAGTGAGAGCAACCGTTTGCCCTCATACCTGCCGCCACAGTTGCTACCACACTGGAAACCACGATGAATAAAAGGGATACAGACCGTTTGTTAGAGCATGAGAGCAAAACTGCTATCAAATCACTATGGAGAGAAATACCTATTTATGGGTACTCGCATACTCCCAAAATAGTCATTATTTGCGATTGTAGTATTAACGATATAGAACGAAATTTGCACAAAATTTGTTCTATGAGGTTTCTTACACTTAAAATAATGCTCTGCTTGCTTCTTTCTTTGATCATTTCCAGAATTGAAGCCAATACTAACAATTATTCTATTTCCGGTCGTATATCCGACGAAAGGACGGGTTCGCCGTTGCCCGGCGCATCCATTTTAATCAAAGGCACCTATTTGTGGGCTGTATCCGACCAGAAGGGGGAATTTACGATACAAGGAATACAGGAAGGCAAGTATCAATTGGAAGTTTCCTTCCTCGGTTATGTTCCGGCAACGGTTCCGGTGAATGTGAACAACAGCATCAAAGGATTAAAGATACAACTGAAGGAAAATACACTTGCCCTGAACGACGTAATCGTTACCGCACAAGGCTCCGAAGAGTGAGCTGAACACCACGCTCAACATCGGGAGTAACGCACTGGAACATCTGCAGATATCGAATGTAAGCGATATTTCCGCCCTTCTTCCGGGAGGAAAGACGAAAGTTCCGGACTTGACCAGCAACAATATTTTCTCTCTGCGCGACGGAGGTTCATCCGCAGGCAACGCGGCTTTCGGAACGGCGATAGAAGTAGACGGAGTACGCATCGGCAACAACTCTTCTTTCGGCAATATGACCGGAATAGATACCCGCAGCATCTCTGTGGCCGATATCGAATCGGTAGAAGTCATCACCGGAGTACCTTCGGCAGAGTACGGAGACTTGAACAGCGGTATGGTCAAAATCCATACGAAAAAAGGGAAGACTCCGTGGAATGTACTGCTATCCATCAATCCCCCGCACAGAACAGGTGTCCTTTTCCAAAGGGCTGGACCTCGGCAACGATAAAGGAATCGTCAACATAAGCGGTGAATGGATCAAGGCTACTCAAAAGCTTAATTCACCCTATACTTCTTATACCCGCAGAGGATTCTCCGCAGGTTACAGCAATACGTTCCGGAAAGTGCTCCGATTCGACATCGGGCTGACCGGTAACATCGGAGGAATGAATACGAAGGATGATCCCGACGCATATACGGGAGAATATACCAAAGTCAGAGACAACGTTTTCCGTGCAAACACGTCATTGGCATGGCTGCTCAACAAGTCATGGATTACCAACCTCAAACTGGATGCATCGGTGTATTACAATGATAACAAGTCGCATGCACATACACCTTATTCTTATGCGTCCGAACAGCCGGCAGTCCACGCTGAACAGGAAGGTTATTTCATTGCAGGCAAACTGCCTTACCATTTCTTTGCCGATCAGATTGTCGATTCCAAAGAACTGGATTATGCCGCTTCGTTGAAGTACGAATGGAACCGTCGTTTCAAGAACGTTACCAGCAATCTGAAAGCAGGCGTGCAATGGAAAGGAACAGGCAATGTGGGCGACGGAGAGTATTATCAGAATCCTTCGCTGGCTCCCAACGGATATCGCCCCGTTCTTACTCGGCTTATCCGTATATGCACAATGTTTCGTTGTATGCGGAAGAAAGCCTGTCGGTAGCTGTCGGCAGCACCATGCTGAGGCTGATGGCGGGATTGCGTTGGGAGAATCTGTTCATCAGCGGAACGCAATACGACAAGCCTGAACACACTGTCGCCACGTTTCAACGCCAGATGGCGCTGAACGAAAACATAGCGATTCGGGGCGGATGGGGAGTGACCGAGAAGCTGCCTTCGTACTATGTACTCTATCCCCGACAGGAGTATCGGGATATTCAGACTTTCGGAGTCTCATACAATAACAATGAGTCGGCTTACGTCTATTACAGTCAGCCATATACTTTATTACACAACGAGAAACTCCGCTGGCAGAAGAATCAGAATGCCGAAATAGGAGTTGACATCAATGTAGCCCGCACCCGTATTTCACTGGTAGGATACTTTAACCGCACGAAGATGCCTTATAAATATACAAGTACCTATACTCCGTTCGCATACAATGTTCTACAGTTGCCGGAAGGATTCGAGCTTTGTCCGCCAATCCGCAGATTACCGTAGACAATCAGACGGGCATGGGATATATACGGGACGATGAGGACAGTTACTGGACACCGCTGGACGTAAAGGTGAAAGACCAGACTTTCGTCAGGTCAACCTCTCCCGATAACGGACCGGACATCACCCGCAGAGGAGCGGAAATGATCATCGATTTTCCGGAGATCACTCCTCTCCGTACGCAGTTCCGTGTGGATGCGGCCTATACATATAGCAAATACATAGACAATTCCTTGTCTTATTACTACCAAAACGGATGGTCGCACACCACTCTCGCCAACCGTTCCTACCAATATGTAGGAATATATGCCAACGGCGACAACTCATCCTCGACCGCCAACGGCAAGCGCACTCACTCGCTGGATGCCAATATCACAGCGATCACCCGTATCCCGAAAGCAAGGCTGATCATATCCTGCAAACTGGAAGCCTCGCTCATCAAGCGGTCGCAGAATCTCTCCGAATATAACGGTACGTCCTACGCGTTCAACGTCAGCGAGAACAGCAACGAGAAAACAGGAGGCAGCATCTACGACGGAAATTTTATACGGCCATTTATCCGGTTGCCTACCTCGACCTGAACAACGAGGTACATCCGTTCACCGCCGCCGAAGCCGAAAATCCGGACTTCGCGCATCTGATACGTAAATCGGGCAATGCCTATACTTTCGCAGCCGACGGATATGATCCGTATTTCTCTGCCAATATCAGCATTACCAAGGAGATAGGCGATCATGTTTCGCTGTCGTTCAACGCGATTAATTTCACGAACTCACGGGCGTATGTGAAATCATACGCAACCGGAACCAGTGCAATCTTTACCCCCGAACTTTATTATGGACTAACCTGCCGCATTAAACTTTAGAAATATGAAACAACAGTCAATCTATATCATACTGCTTTTCGTCACATCCTTACTCGGAGGATGTACGGACCTCGACAAAGGCAATCCTTACGAAGACCACCTGCACACCTTGCAGGTGACTGCCGTCTATCCGGACGATTATGCGGAATACCTTCGGGAAGGCATCACCGTCCAAATCGAAGACATCGCCGGCGCGGCAACCCTACAAGACGGTAACCGACCAGAACGGTACAGCGCAATTCGCCCTGACCAACGGCATATACCGCATACAAATCAGCGATAAAGCCGATCAGCATATATTTAACGGACTGGCAGACAAGGTAAAACTCGTAAACGGAGATATCACACTCAACGTTCCGCTTACACACTCCAAAGCCGGTGCCATCATTATCAAGGAAATCTATTGCGGAGGATGTACCAAGCTGCCGCAGGAAGGTACTTATCAGGCTGATAAATACATTATCCTGCACAACAATGATTCCCAGACGCAGTATCTCGACCATTTGTGTTTAGGTACGCTCGATCCTTACAACTCCCAGTCCACCAACGTATGGGTGACGCAGGACGAAGCAACCGGACAACCATTTTCCCCGATTTCGCTCCTATCGTCCAGTGCATCTGGCAATTCGGCGGTAACGGCACTTCCTTCCCTGCTGGCACCCGGTGCCGATGCGGTCATCGCCGTCAACGGAGCCATCGATCATGCCGCGCAATACCCGCTTTGTCGGTCAATCTGAACAAACCGGGATATTTTGCCTGCTACAACAATGTTTATTACTGGAATACGATGTATCATCCTGCCCGGGCGACCAGATCAGCCGCGACCATTATCTGGACGTGGTCATCAAACTGGGACAGGCGAATGCCTATACATTCTCTATATTTTCTCCCGCCACTGTCATCTTCAAGGCTCAGGACACTACGATACAGGAGTATGTACAGCAAACGGGCAGTGTGATACAAAAGCCCGGCAGCACGGTGGATCAGGTCATCAAGATTCCGCTCGACTGGGTGATTGACGGGGTAGAGGTGTACTATGGCGGTTCGTCGAGCAACAAAAAACGCATTTCGCCTTCCATCGATGCCGGATATGTCAGTCAAAGTGCACTGTATGACGGACGCAGCCTGCACCGTCGGGTAGACGAGGAAGCATCGAAGGAGGCCGGTTATGAAATACTGGAAGATACGAACAACTCTTCCGCCGATTTTTATGAAAGAGAACAACAATCCCTGCATGAGTAATATGAAAGGAATATATATAGGATGTATGCTGTTGTGTATAGCAGCCGTAAAGCTCGGCACAGACTTACGATGTTATCGAACGACGAAATTCATGGAATGCCGGAACAAACGTAACGGGAATCATGATGGACAGCGTCACCGTCTCCTACGCCGAACTGTACGGCAAGAACAATCACGGTGACTTCCGCAACTACTACGAAGCCGGCAAATTATGGAGTGCCGGTGCAGTAGCGAAGTCCATCACACACTTAAAAGAAGTATTCTCTGATCGGCTCGTTCTCATTCGACCACACTTCCGGCAAGGATATGAGCGGCTCCATGTTCATCCATCCCGGATTTTATCCGGTAGACCTACTGGAGTTTACCCCGGCCGAAAGGATTTACAAACTTATGCGTTCATGGGAGGTATAGCAGCAGATGCCGGCACCAACTGGCGCATCGGCGGAAAGATCGATTTCACCTCTGCCAATTACTCCAAACGCAAGGACTTGCGACATACCAACTACAGACTGGACTTAAAAGTAGCTCCCGGCATCATGTATCATTCGGACCATTATGCGATCGGATTCTCTTATATTTTCAGCAAAAACAGCGAATCCGTTTCAGCAGAAGAGATCGGAACAGCCGCTACACCTTATTACGCATTCCTTGATAAAGGACTGATGTACGGTGCCTACGAAGCATGGTCGGGAAGCGGAGTCCATCTGAGCGAATCGGGTATCAACGGATTCCCCATCAAGGAACTGTCTCACGGAGCAGCAGTTCAGGTCCAATGGGGATCGCTTTACGGAGATGTGGAGTATCTGCATTCTTCCGGTTCCGCCGGAGAGAAAGAGGTTATCTGGTTTAAGTTTCCGGCACACCGGATTACATCGCATCTGAGATACCGTTTCGCCAAAGGCAGTACCGAACATTTCCTGCGGATCAACCTCTCATGGTCACGCCAGACAAATGACGAGAATGTATTGGGACAGGAGATATCCAACGGAATCACGACTACCCATGTTTACGGTTCCAACCGGATTTTCGAAAGAAAGGCTTTATCCGTTCAGCCCGAATATGAGTTGATCGCTCCTAAAGGAGAATTGCGTGTCGGAGCCGAGATTTCGTCTTTTAAAAGCATGACTACCCAAATGTACCCTTATGTCGCGTCACAGACAATGACTTGTGGACGGGTTTACGCATCCGGCGTACTTCATGCCGGAAGATTCGATGTGAAAGCTGCCGCAAGTTTATCCATAGGAGACTTCACGGAGAAGAGCAGGACTACTGAAACGACAGCCGAACCGGGCGATCCTCCATACCGCCTGACAGATTATTACCATCTGCAGAATGAGTATGCAACTGCCCCACGGGCGACAGTGAACGTCGGATTACGCTATCACTTTCATCGGGGGATTTATGCCGAAATTCAGGGCGGATATACGCACGGTTTCAACCTTGAATATATAGCAGGTTCGAGCCGTTGGAATGAGACGATTAAGTTAGGTTATACATTTTAAAATTATTCATTTACATAATATAAAACTATCAAATGATGAAAAAGGGGATATTATTTGTGCTGACAGCAGCATTTCTGGCATCTTGCCAGCAGGAGGAAAAACGAGGGAGTAGCATCTGTGGACCGGGTGACCATCACTCCTATTATCACACGTGCCACAGAGGTTAATTTCGAAGATCAGGATCAGATCGGATTGAGTGTCACTAAAGAAGACGGCACTGTATATGCCACCAACGGTTCTTATGACTTTCAATGACGGAGCTTTCGCCGGAAGTCTGAAATGGTATCCCGAAGGAGCAGACAAGTCTTCATTCGTGGCTTACTATCCTTACAGCGCAACCGGTGTACCGACTTCATTCACCGTGCATGCCGACCAGACCACCAACTACGGAATCTCCGACTTTATGGCGGCAAGCAAATCCGACGTACTTCCTTCGGTGAACTCCATCAGCATGATCTTCAAGCACATGCTGACCAAACTGGTTATTAATGTGACAAACGAAACGAATTTGGATATTTCATCTATAGTGCTCAAAGGCTCTGTTCCTACTGCCAATATCAATTTGGCAACCATGAAGACAACCGTAAACGAGAGCGCCGCCGCCACAGACATCACAGCACAACAAGTGACAAAGAATAAGACTTTTCGTGCCATTGTAGTCCCACAGACGGCTGCGTTCACTCTTGCAGTAACAACTTCAGATAACAATACATTGATGCAAAAAGCTCGTATCCACAGATTTAGTTCAAGGCGGACAATACAGTGTCAATATACGTGTATTACCCGATAATATCATCGTTACACTCAGTGGTGAGATCGAGAACTGGACAGACGAGGGAGAGATCAAGGGAGATGAGCCGGAAGTTCCTTTTGAAGAGCATGACGGATATTTCATCTACGACGGCATTACCTACAATACGGTAACTCTCTCCAACGGAACAACATGGATGGCGGAACCATTACGCTATGTACCGGATGGATATACTCCGTCAAGTGATCCGGCTGCAGATTCTCACATCTGGTATCCGTACGAATTGGTTACAGTTGACGGTACACTTACTGCAAAAGCATTGCAGGACGCAACTTCTATCAAGCAGTACGGTTATCTCTACGACATCCATGCCGCACTTAGCGGCAAAGCAGTTACTCCGGAAAACTGCTACGACTTTGAAGGAGCACAGGGCATCTGTCCGAAGGGATGGCACATCCCGACTCGCGCCGAATATTTCAGCCTTGTAGGTAATTCGACCAAAGATGTGGACGGCAATAGTCTGGAAAACGGAAAAGACGCTCTTTTCTATGACACAGCATATGACGGTGGTAAAATCCCGACACTCAACGAGGCTAAATTTAATTATCAATTCTCGGGAGTACGTATGTCAACCGGTTATTCAGCCGTCCCCAATTATCAGGCAACGGCAATAACCAGCAGCAACAGTACGGTAACCGAATGGTTTGGAAAACCCAGTATGAGTTATTACATGACTTCAACTGCATATAAGCCTATTTATAGTACAAGCACCGGCGACCTGACCAATATTCAGTTCTTCGGACTAATGAGCACATTCTCAATGGCGAAGTATCCGGAAGGCAGATTGTCTCTGAGTTATATCAGTGTACTTAGTGGTCAAACAGTTCGTTGTGTAAAGAACCAGAACTAAAAGCCATTTGCAAGTTCATAAAAAAGAATATAAACTACATAAAAACAAAAGTAACAATGAAAACAAAAAGCTAAGCATCGCAATCGCTCTACTGGCGGTTGCCGTTATCGGAACCTCTTGTGGAAACAAACAGCAGAAAAGTTCCTCGGACACAACAACAGAACAGACCACTTCGTCTGCTTTAGAAATTGACTCTCTTCTTGCAAATGCAGAAAACCTTGCAGGAAAAGAAGTAACCATCGAAGGCGTTTGCACACATACCTGCAAGCATGGCGCCAAGAAAATCTTCCTGATGGGCAGTGACGACACACAAGTGATCCGCGTAGAAGCCGGCACACTGGGAGCATTCGACCCGAAATGTGTGAACTCCATCGTCCGCGTCACCGGAACACTGAAAGAACAACGCATTGACGAAGCCTACCTCCAAAACTGGGAAGCACAACTCAAAGCGCAAAGCTGCCGAAAAACACGGAACCGGTGAAGCCGGCTGTGACACAGAAGAGAAGAAAGCACGCGGCGAGACAGCCAACACGCCCGAAGCCCGTATCGCCGACTTCCGCGCGAAGATAGCCGACCGAAAAGCAAGCAGCGGCAAAGAGTATCTGTCTTTCTATTTCATGGAAGCTAATTCGTATGAAGTGGAGTAGCAGCATCCGTAAATGGAGTAGGCTGATACACCGTGATTTATCCTTTTCTTTGCCGGAATGGTCTTGATTTATGCCATTTCCGGCATTGTGATGAATCACCGTGACACCATCAACCCGAACTTCTCCATCGAACGGAAAGAATATAAGATTGCCGAAAAACTGCCGGGCAAAGAGGGAATGAAAAGGGAAAATGTACTGACTCTGCTGCAACCATTGGGAGAGGAAGGTAACTATACCAAGCACTATTTCCCGAAAGCGGACATCATGAAAGTGTTCTTGAAAGGCGGGTCCAACTTGCAGGTAAACGTCCGTACGGGAGAGGCAGTCTACGAATCTGTCACCCGCCGCCCGCTCATCGGAGCAATGGCACGCCTGCACTACAACCCCGGACAATGGTGGACTTACTTTGCGGATATTTTCGCAGTCGGCCTCATCATCATCACCCTTTCCGGAGTCATCATGCTGAAAGGCAACAAAGGTATTATCGGCAGAGGAGGAATAGAAATGATTGTCGGAATCGTGATTCCCATCCTTTTTCTTCTCTTCTTTTGAACAGAATAACTGATAAAATAAAATGGAACAAATCATAGAATGTAACAACCTGACGCACTACTACGGCAAACGGTTGATTTACGAAAATCTTAGTTTCACAGTCCCCAAAGGCCGCATCCTCGGACTACTGGGCAAGAATGGTACGGGCAAGACCACGACCATCAACATCCTGAGCGGATATCTGAAACCACGTTCCGGAGAATGCCGTATCTTCGGACAAGAGATACAGACGATGGCTCCGGCATTGCGCCGCAACATCGGGCTGCTGATAGAAGGGCACGTACAGTATCAATTCATGAGCATCACCGAAATAGAAAAATTCTACGCAGCCTTCTACCCCGGCCAGTGGAAAAAAGAAGCGTACTACGAACTGATGAATAAATTGAAAGTAGCTACCGGACAGCGCATCTCACGTATGTCTTGCGGACAACGTTCACAAGTAGCACTCGGACTGATTCTGGCACAGAATCCCGAGCTTCTTGTGATTAGACGACTTCTCCCTCGGTCTCGACCCCGGTTATCGCCGCCTGTTTGTAGACTATCTCCGCGATTATGCACGTTCCGAAGGCAAGACTGTCTTTCTGACTTCGCATATCATTCAGGATATGGAACGACTGGTAGACGACTGTATCATGATGGACTACGGAAAGATACTGATTCAGAAGCCAATTGACGAATTACTGAAAGAAGGACGCCGCTATACCTGTACTGTTCCCGAAGGTTACGAACTGCCCGCATCCGATGATTTCTATCATCCTTCCGTGATGCGGAATACACTGGAAACATTCTCCTTCCTCCCCCACAGAGGCGGAAGCAAAACTGAAATCCATGTCAGTACCCTATACGGACCTGCATAGCGAACATGTGAATCTGGAAGATGCCTTCATCGGTCTGACCGGCAAATACTGATTCAATAAAATAATTAAAGATTAAAAAGTAAATTAGAAGTCTCATGTACGCTATATTTTATAAAGAATGGATCAAGACACGGTGGTATTTTCTGCTTGCCGTAGTCACCACACTCGGTTTTACAGGCTACTGTATGCTTCGCATCAACCGGGTGATAGAAATGAAAGGCGCCGCGCATGTATGGGAAGTCATGATGCAGCGGGATGCCATATTCATCGATATGTTACAATACATCCCCCTGATTGCCGGAGTGCTGATGGCCATCGTACAGTTTGTTCCCGAGATGCAGCGCAAATGTCTGAAACTGACTTTGCACCTGCCCTATCCCGAACTGAAAATGACCGGCAATATGTTGTTCTCCGGTTTGGTACTGTTGCTTGTCTGCTTCGCTTCCAACTTCCTTCTGATGGAGGTCTATCTGAGCGGAGTACTGGCTCACGAACTGAAGAATCATATACTGCTGACCGCCCTCACGTGGTATCTTGCCGGTATTTCCGGCTACCTGCTCATCGCATGGATCTGCCTCGAACCGGCATGGAAACGCAGAATCATCAATCTCATTATCGCCGTATTGTTACTGCGAATCTTCTTCCTGTCGCCCACGCCGGAAAGCTTATAACAAATTCCTCCCGTATCTGCTGGTCTATACGTTGCTGACCGCGTCTTTCTCCTGGCTCTCCATCGTACGGTTCAAAGCGGGAAAGCAGGACTAGGATAATGAAGAATGAAGAACTAAAAATGAAGAATTAAATAAAGATGAAACGTTTCAGTACCCTACTATTATATGTCACCATCGCCTTCCTGCTTCTCTGGCAGTTGTTGCCTTGGTGTTACAACTTCTTTGTCGTAAAGCCGGAGAAGACTCCTTTCACTCTATATAGTTTCGTGATCGGCGATTTCGCCTTGATGGGACAGGAAGAGGGAAAAGGAACCGTACGTCGCGACGCTGCCGGAAACATTTATTCCGAAGCAGCTTTTCGACAGTATTCTGCCTATGTTTTATTTCCGCCAGTTGATGTCCGACGAACGTTTTCCGGATACGATTAACGGGATAGCTGTCACTCCGAAGATCGTGCAGACGGAGAATTTCAATTTCCGCAGCGTACCTACGGATATCAACGCTCCTTCCATCGGTCTTTATCCTCTGTTGGAGTCGATGTCCGGGCGTGTAGACCTGAAGATGCCGGATGATGTTTTCCGCATTACTTCGCAAGGCATTGAGTTTATCGATATGGCTTCCAATAGCGTGAATGCAGAAAAAAAGCCTCTTGTTTACAGAAGCTATGACCAAGAAGAATTTCCGCTTTCCGGCCATTGAGATCGCAGGAAACCCGACGGTGAAGAAGGAGTATGACGAAGGATACCTTCTGTTGGATGCCGACCGTCGTCTGTTCCATCTGAAACAGGTGAAAGGGCGTCCCTACGTTCGTGCTATCACTTTGCCGGAAGGATTAACATTAGAGCACCTTTATCTGACGGAATTCAGAAATAAAAAGACGCTTGCTTTCCTGACAGATATCAACAATGCTTTATATGTGCTGAAAAGCCGCACGTATGATGTGGTGAAAACAGGAGGTCCTGCATTCAATCCCGAAACGGACGCGCTGACCATCATTGGAAATATGTTCGACTGGACGGTACGGGTGACGAGTCCGTCTTCCGATAATTACTATGCTTTGAACGCGGATGATTATTCACTGATAAAGAAGCTGGAAAATAATTCGAATACTCATTATATGCCCGGCATCAGTTTCACTTCTTATACGGACAAGTATGTGATGCCGCGCTTTGAGTAATAACAGGAATAATAACTTTTAGGCACGGATTACACAGATTAACACGGTTTTAGCGTTGTGAAAGCATAAAGCTATCGTGTTAATTCGTATAATCCGTATCTTTTTATTTCTAACATTCACAGAAAACAATAAAGAACCTTTCGCATTTATTCAACAAGAAACTGTACCTTTGCAAGCATGAACATTATCCGATCCGCAATTGCCTCTGCGTTGAACACAAACAAATACGGTAGATAACAACACTAATTTAAAGCCGTATGAAAATTTGCAAGGCATGTACATTTCTGAGTTTCCTCATTATATTATTATACAGTTGTGCGCTTCCGCCTGAGGATGAAAAAGAGAGCCTTGAACCGGACAGTTCAACATCAGAACTTCCCTGGACAGGAGAAACCGAGAAATTCACGATTAATACCAAAGAAGGCGTACACTTGAATGATCCGCAGGAAGATGCAGGAACAGCATATATCACGATCCCCTCTTCTTCTGTAAGAAACACCCGATGGGAATTCGGGGTACGGCTCACCTTTAATCCTTCCGCCAATAATTACGCCCGTTTCTATTTAGCCTCTTCATCGGAAATACTTTCCGGAGATCTGAACGGCTATTACATTCAGATAGGAGGAACAAAAGACAATGTAGCACTTTACCGGCAAAATGGGAATCAATCCAAATTACTGGCTTCGGGAAGAGAACTCATGAAAGGAAATAATTCTCCGAAATTATTTATCAAAGTAGAATGCGACGCCAACGGCTACTGGACTTTCTGGACACGCATGGAAACGGAAACCGAATATACGAAGGAGAAACAAATAAAAGACGCAAGTATCACAAAGTCAATCTGCTGCGGCATATACTGCGTTTATACAAAAGCCGCTGTGACGGTTTCACTTTCCATCATATACAGTTGTCTGATGATGTGATAACAAGTACTGAACCGGACGACATACCGGACGTTCCGGATGAACCGGACAAGCCTGACACACCGGAATCGCCGGAATATCCTGACAATGTGAGAAATATGTTACTATTCAACGAAGTGATGTATGACAATGCCAAAGACGGTGCCGAATACATCGAATTCTATAATCCTGCTGATCAGGATATCACTGTAAAGTCTCTGCGTCTGTTTAAAATGAGAGCAACGGGAGAAATATTCAGTACCACAATACTCAAACAGGAAGATGAAAATACAAACCTTGTTATTCCCGGCAAAGGATATATTTGTTTTACTCACTCCGCAACTACACTGATCAGAAAGCATAAGGTTGACGGCAAAAGTATAACCGAAATATCCAAATTTCCGCAACTGAGCAACGACGGAGGTTACCTTGCCTTGGCAACTGATGAAGAACATCCCCGCACGATTGATACCTGCCGTTTCATAGACTGGATGCACGACACTTCAGTCACTACAGGCATTTCATTAGAGAAGATATCTCCTGAACTTCCTTCTCTCAACAAAAACTGGCACTCATCGAGAAATGATACAGGTGGCACACCCGGAATAAAAAACTCATAAGAAGGATGCATTTATTTGATAAATTCCCTACATTTGTACAATTTGTAGGAAAAGCATATTTGAATATATTCACCGCGAACGAATTTTAAGCAACAGATATGAGTCCAATTATCTTATCTATTACTATCATAGCATACTTTATGATCCTTTTCGCTATCTCCTATATAGCAGGACATAAAGCGGATAACGAAGGCTTCTTCGTCGGCAACCGCAAATCGGCATGGTATGTTGTTGCTTTTGCCATGATTGGTTCCACCATTTCGGGAGTTACTTTTGTATCTGTTCCGGGCATGGTACAAGCCAGTAGTTTCTCTTATCTGCAAATGGTACTCGGCTTTATAGTCGGACAGTTCATTATCGCATTCATACTCGTTCCGCTTTTCTATCGGATGAATCTGGTTTCTATCTATGAATATTTGGAGAACAGATTCGGAGACTTCATCCTATAAAACAGGAGCATGGTTCTTCTTTATCTCAAAGATGCTGGGAGCTGCCGTGCGGCTCTTTTTAGTATGTCTGACCTTGCAATTACTCATCTTCGAGCCTTTCCATATTCCCTTTATAATCAATGTCATACTGACAGTACTCATTGTCTGGCTCTATACTTTCCGGGGAGGAGTGAAATCATTGATATGGACTGATGTACTGAAAACATTCTGTCTGGTAGTCTCCGTCGTACTTTGTATCTACTATATAGCTTCCAGCCTGCATCTGAATTTCAGCGGATTGGTCTCAACGATTTCAGACAACGATCTCTCCAAAATGTTCTTTTTTGACGATGTCAACGACAAGCGATATTTCTTCAAGCAATTCCTGGCAGGAGTCTTTACCGTTATCGCCATGAACGGGCTGGATCAGGATATGATGCCACGGAATCTCAGTTGCAAGAACTTCCGTGACTCACAGAAGAATATGATTACAAGCGGGATTTCACAGTTCTTTGTGATCCTGCTCTTCCTGATGCTGGGTGTCTTGCTCTATACTTTCACCGCCCGACAGGGAATCGAGAATCCCGGTAAGAGCGATGAATTGTTCCCAATGATCGCCACAGGCAATTACTTTCCGGGAATAGTCGGTATCCTGTTCATTATCGGATTGATAGCTTCGGCGTACTCCGCTGCCGGATCGGCCTTGATAGCCCTGACGACTTCTTTCACCGTAGATATTCTGAATGCGCACAAGAAAGACGAAGCGGCACTCTGCAAAATACGGAAACACGTGCACATCGGGATGGCATTCGTGATGGGAATCGTCATCTTCGTATTCAATTTACTGAATAATACGAGTGTGATTGATGCGATTTATACGCTGGCCAGTTATACGTATGGTCCAATTCTCGGACTATTCGCTTTCGGCATTTTTACTAAAAAACAAGTTTATGATCCATATATTCCGTTAGTAGCCATTCTTTCTCCTGCACTTTGCTACGTATTGCAAAGAAATTCGGAAGCCTGGTTCGATGGATATCAAATTAGCTACGAGTTACTGATATTGAATGCTGCGTTTACTTTTCTGGGGCTTTGCCTGCTCATCAAAAAGGAAATCGTCAGTAGCCCCTATCAACAACTCTTTAATAAAAAACATTAAAATGAAAAAGAAAATCAATTGCTTCATACCTTTTTGGCAATCCGAAAGATACGATACAAACTGTAAAAAGAATTGCAAAGGCTTCAGAATTAGTGAACAAAATCTACCTGCTAAGCGCTGATACCAACAAAGAGTGCTTACCGGGGTGTGAATGTCTCCTCATTAACGGTCTCTACTCTACAAGTACGATTAAAACAATTGCTGACAACGCAGATGATGCCAGCTATCTTTTGCTTTACACGAAACAGACCCCCTTAAAACTAGGATTGTACGCACTGGAACGCATGACACAGATTATACAGAGTTCCTCAGAAAATGCAATGGTATACGCAGATCATTACCAACTGGTTGACGGAGTTCTCAAACAAGCTCCCGTTATTGATTATCAACAAGGAAGCCTCCGGGATGATTTTGATTTCGGTTCGGTGCTTTTTATTCAATTCCGAAATTTTCACCCTTGCTTCAAGTATTCTGGAGGAAACAGTTTTCCAATATGCTGCATTTTATGAAATGCGTCTGATGCTAGGTAATCTATTTCAAATCATCCATATCAATGAGTTCCTTTACACAGAAATAGAAACAGATACTCGGAAAAGCGGAGAAAAACAATTCGACTACGTAAATCCTAAAAATCGGGAAGTACAGATCGAAATGGAGAAAGTTTGTATCAAGCATCTGAAAGAAATCAATGCCTATGTAAGACCTTCTTCCCGAACAGTAAACTTGGACAGAGAAGCTTTTGAGTTTGAAGCATCTGTCATCATACCTGTCCGTAATCGTATCCGGACCATTCGTGACGCCGTAAATTCTGCTTTGAGCCAGCAAACGACTTTTCCCTTTAATGTGATTGTGATCGACAATCACTCAACGGACGGTACCACCGAAGCCCTCCAGGAATTTAGTGCGGACAATAGACTAATACATATCATTCCCCAGGAGAATGATCTCGGTATAGGAGGTTGCTGGAATGTAGGAGTACACCATGAGAAATGCGGTAAATTTGCCGTGCAACTGGATAGCGATGACCTGTATAAGGATGAGCATACCTTACAGAAAATCGTCGATACCTTCTATCAGCAGAACTGTGCAATGGTGATAGGGACTTACCTAATGACGGATTTTCAGATGAACGAGATAGCTCCCGGTGTCATTGACCATAAAGAGTGGACAGTAGAGGACGGTCCCAACAATGCTTTACGTATCAATGGGTTGGGTGCCCCACGGGCCTTCTACACTCCCATCCTTCGCAAGATCAAATTCCCCAATACCAGTTATGGAGAAGATTATGCCATAGGTCTGAGTATTTCTCGTGAATATACGATCGGTCGTATTTATGATGTAATCTATCTTTGCCGCCGTTGGGAAGGCAACTCTGACGCAGCATTAGATATCGAAAAAATTAACCGGAACAATTTCTACAAAGACAGTATCCGAACCTGGGAGTTACAGGCAAGAATCCGGATGCACAGCATTGATGAAAGTTTTCAGCGTCTCGTCAACGAGATGATAGAAAAACAGAAAAAGACTGGGAAGTTCTGGCAAAAAAGAATTATAAGGAATTAGAACAGAATCTTAAAAAGAAAAGACGCTGGAACTCAAACTAGGAGGGGGACACCAAGAGAGTCAGATTCTTCCCAAATCCACAACGGGCAATCTCTACAATGGCCCAGACCGACTCTCAGTCCATACAAGAAAGACCTTGTTTTCTGTGCAATGACAATCGCCCGGCAGAACAAACGTCTTTGTCACTTGGACATTATGAGGTATGCCTCAATCCTTATCCGATTTTCCGCCGGCATCTGACCATAATTGAAGAGGAACATACCCCGCAAACCATCAAAAACCGTTTTGAGGATATGCTTTTCCTTGCCGAAAACATGAACGAGTTCCTCATCTTATATAACGGACCGAATGCGGAGCCTTCCGCCCCTGACCATATGCACTTTCAGGCAGCAGGAAAAGAGGAAAAGATTGCCAATCCTTTTGGGATGACTTTCATATCGGACATGCTTAGTTCTGAAGATAGCGTACATAGTCATCTAGAAAATGGGTTCACCACGAGCATTGGCATTTCATCTCCAAACAGAAGAGGGATCATTGAAATGTTTGAGTATCTTTACGATAAGATAGTTTCTATTTATCATGACAAAGAACCTTTAATCAATGTGATTGCCTGGTATGGACTCGAAACAGTAAACCGCACTGGAGGCGATGAAATAAAAACAGTGGAACTGTATTATTTTCCTACGTTCTAAACATCGGCCGGAATGTTATTATGCCCAAGGGAAAAAAGGCTTATTGATAAGCCCGGCTATTGCGGAGATGTGTGGCGTATTCCCCATTGTAAGAGAAGAAGATTTGGATAAGATAACAGCTAAAAAAATCACTCAGATTTACAAGGAGGTCAGTTTGTCACAGGAACAGTTAAAAGCACTCACCGATCAAACATCCTAGTAAAGAAGAAATGGAAGAACCTCAGATTACAGTCGGTATCCTTTCGGGAAAAGAAATTGAATTTTCTTTTCCCGAAAGACCTTCACTACTCCTGACGGCACAAAGGTTTCAGGGGCACAAAAGGCTGTTTATCAAAAAGAAAAGATATACTGGTCAGGGAAAGAATACGATGAATTGATATTCTACCCTCAGCCAAATGCCGGGATCTTCTTTGAGCTAAAGGATGTCACCATCGGCATCAATTTTCATTGGGAACGCAAAGAAGTACAACGCTTCCAGGGAGGCTTTGAAAATCATTGTCGAAGGAGAGACACTGACCGCCATCAATGTAATCTCTATAGAAGATTACCTGACAAGTGTCATCTCATCAGAAATGAGTGCCACCGCCTCTTTGGAACTACTGAAAGCGCATGCAGTCATTTCCAGAAGCTGGCTGATCAATAAATTGAGAGTGGAGAATGAAAAATGGAAAGCTACTATACAGCCGGACAGCGCAGCCAACTCTCCACATTCCACTCTCCACTCTCAATTTATCAAATGGTATGATCATGAAGCGCATACGCACTTTGATGTTTGTGCGGATGATCATTGCCAGCGCTATCAGGGAATTACCCGTGCTTCTACTCCACAAGCTATCGAAGCTGTTTCAGCTACCCGTGGAGAGGTGCTGATGTATGAAGGAAAGATTTGCGATGCGCGATTCTCCAAATGTTGTGGCGGTGCAATGGAAGAGTTTCAGAATTGTTGGGAGAATGTGAGGCATCCTTATCTGACCGGTAAACGAGATTACATACCGGAATCCCATGCTTCTGATTCGGAGAAACAAATAACAGGTCCGGCAATACAGGCTTCCCGATCTGACGCAGGAAGAAGAAGCGGACCGATGGATACGAACTTCTCCGGATGCTTTCTGTAATACGCAGGATAAAAAGATTCTGAGTCAGGTTCTTAATAACTACGATCAGGAAACGACTGATTTCTACCGTTGGAAAATCAGTTATAGCCAACAGGAACTAGCTGAGTTAATCCATCAACGTTCGGGAATTGATTTCGGGGAAATCATAGACTTAATCCCTGTAGAGCGAGGAACTTCCGGACGCCTGATACGATTAAAGATAGTAGGTACTTTACGGACACTGACCATCGGAAAGAATTAGAGATCCGACGTACATTGTCGCCTTCCCATCTTTATAGTTCAGCATTCCTTGTGGATAAGGAAAAGGAGAAGAGGGAAATGTTCCAACCACTTTACACTGACGGGAGCCGGTTGGGGACACGGAGTAGGACTTTGTCAGATCGGTGCGGCAGTAATGGGAGAGCGAGGTTATTATTACAAAGATATTTTAGCTCACTATTATCCCGGAAGCAGACTTGAAAAACAATATGAATAACATCTGAGACTAATGCCATGATATCAACAAGAAATGCCAAGAACATAATACCAAGAAACAATCGAAATCCGTGGAGCTGGATTCCGGCTCTTTATTTTGCGGAAGGACTGCCTTATGTGGCTGTGATGACGATTGCCGTTATCATGTACAAGCGCCTGGGATTGTCGAATACAGAAATAGCGCTCTATACTTCCTGGTTATATCTGCCTTGGACGATCAAACCATTATGGAGTCCTTTCGTAGATCTGGTCAAGACAAAGCGTTCCTGGATTATTGCCATGCAGGGTTTGATTGCTGCCGGTTTCGCCGGTATTGCCTTTTTTATCCCGACTCCACACTATGTGCAACTCACTCTGGCATTCTTTTTGGCTGATGGCATTCAGTTCTGCCACGCATGACATTGCGGCTGACGGCTTTTATATGCTTGGCCTCAACAACAAAGAACAATCCTTCTTCGTAGGCATCAGAAACACTTGCTATCGTTTCGCCAATATCTTCGGGCAGGGAATCCTGGTTATGTTGGCAGGCTGGTTGGAAACATCGCATGGCAATGTTCCAATGGCCTGGAGTATCACTTTCTATCTGATGGCAGGATTATTCCTCGGACTGACACTATACCATCGCTTTATTCTCCCCCACCCTGCTTCAGATGTCAAAAGACCGGGGTTAACACCGGGTAAGTTACTGGAAGATTTCTTTAAGACATTCGTCACTTTCTTTGAGAAGAAAAAACCTGGGACTTATGTTTTTCTTCCTGCTCACCTATCGGTTGGGAGAATCCCAACTTGCTAAAATAGCCTCTCCATTCTTATTGGATGGTGCCGAACAAGGCGGATTGGGATTATCAACCGCATCCGTCGGAGTCATTTATGGCACCATCGGCGTAGCCGCCCTACTGATAGGCGGCATCATCAGCGGTTTCCTCGTTTCCCGTGACGCTTTTAAGAAATGGATCATTCCCATGGCGCTGGCTATCAACCTCCCCGACCTTTATATGTCTGGATGGCAGCAGCTACTCCGGACAACCTCCTGCTAATCTCCATTTGTGTAGCCATCGAACAGCTGGGATATGGCTTCGGCTTTACTGCCTATATGCTTTATCTGATTTATATTGCAGATGGTGAACACAAAACAGCCTCATTATGCCATTGGAACAGGTTTTATGGCACTTGGCATGATGCTTCCGGGAATGCCGGCAGGATGGATACAGGAACATCTTGGATACACCAACTTCTTTATCTGGGTATGCGTATGCACCATTCCCGGCATCCTTGCTTCATGGATGATCCGCAATCGACTGGACAGTTCCTTCGGAAAAAAGAGATAAAATTGAATTACTTATAACTTAACACATTAAAAAGTAACAGTCATGAATGTAACAACAAGTAACAAACGCCTATTGGCACTCGATGTGATGCGGGGCATCACCATCGCGTATGATCTTAGTAAATACGCCCGGTTCCTGGCAACATGCGTATGCTCCCCTCAAACATGCCGAGTGGATTGGATTAACTCCTACCGATCTGGTATTCCCATTCTTTATGTTCATTATGGGAATCTCCACGTACATCTCTTTGAGAAAGTACAATTTCACCTTCAGTGTTCCCGCATGCAAGCGGGTTTAAAAAATTCTCAAACGGACCGTGATCATTTTCCTGATTGGAATTGGCATCAGCCTGGCTTTCCATTCTCTGCTTCCAGCACGATCCCTTCCCTATCGACCAGATTCGCATTCTCGGAGTCATGCAACGGCTTGCTTTGGGATATGGAGTTACTGCCATAGTCGCTTTACTCATGAAGCATAAATATATACCTTATTTAATTGCTGTACTTCTCATTAGTTATTTTGCAATCCTTGCCCTCGGCAATGGATATGTCTACGACGAAACAAATATTCTTTCCATCGTCGACCGTGCAGTATTAGGACAAGCTCATATCTATGGCGGTCAGATACTTGATCCGGAAGGACTGCTTAGTACTATTTCAGCCATCGCCCACGTCTTAATCGGCTTCTGTGCCGGAAAGCTATTGATGGAAGTAAAAGATATTCATGAGAAGCTGGAACGTTTGTTCCTGATAGGTACTATCCTTACTTTCGCAGGTTTCTTACTGAGTTATGGTTCCCCTATCTGCAAGAAAGTATGGTCTCCTTCCTTCGTACTCGTAACCTGCGGTCTGGGTTCCAGTTTTCTGGCATTACTCGTATGGATCATTGACATTAAAGGTTATAAAAACTGGAGCCGTTTCTTCGAATCGTTTGGAGTAAATCCGCTATTTATTTATGTATTGGCAGATATTCTGGCGATTACGCTGGCAGTCATTCCTATGACCTACCAAGGTGAAGCGACTTCTTTACATGGCTATATTTACAGCGCACTCCTACAACCTGTCTTCGGAGATAAAGGAGGCTCGCTTGTATTTGCCCTGCTTTTTGTCCTTCTCAACTGGGCAATAGGCTACATTCTATATAAAAAGAAAATATACATTAAGATATGATACTCATTGCAGACAGTGGTTCTACCAAAAACAGACTGGTGTGTCGTACTGAACGGCGCAGTTATCAAGCGACTTGGAACGAAAGGGATCAACCCTTTCTTCCAGTCGGAAGAAGAAATCCAACAGAAGCCTGACATCCCTTCTGCCTCAACTGCCGGAAGGGAAATTCAATGCAGTTTACTTCTACGGAGCAGGTTGTACACCTGAGAAAGCTCCCGTCCTCCGACGGGCTATTGCAGACAGTCTGCCCGTTATCGGGAATATTAAAGCTAATTCGGATATGCTGGCTGCCGCCCACGGGCTATGTGGCCAGAAGGCTGGTATCGCCTGTATTTTGGGGACGGGGTCCAATTCTTGTTTTTACAATGGAAAAGAGATCGTCAGTAACATCTCTCCTCTCGGATTTATTTTGGGAGATGAAGGTAGCGGTGCCGTACTTGGAAAACTGCTGGTAGGAGATATTCTGAAAAATCAACTTCCTGCCACCTTGAAAGAAGAGTTTCTGAAGCAGTTCGATCTGACGCCTCCCGAAATCATCGACCGGGTTTATCGCCAGCCCTTTTCCCAATCGTTTTTGGCCAGTCTCTCTCCTTTTATCGCACAGCATTTGGAAGAACCGGCTATCCGCCAATTAGTTATGAACAGCTTTATAGCTTTCTTTCGCAGGAATGTGATGCAGTATGATTACAAGCAATATCCGGTACACTTCATCGGATCGATAGCCTACTGTTACAAAGAGATTCTACAGGATGCTGCCCGACAAAAAGGTATTCAGATAGGTAAGATTCTCCAAAGTCCGATGGAAGGATTGATTCAATATCATAGCCAATTATCATTCCATCCTTAATAATAGAAGAACATTCTAAAGACTAAAAGCACAAATTATACTTCAATCTTTTAATGCCACGCAGTTATGTAAAGAATGATAACCATTTATTGACCCGTGTTTAGGGCCAGTCCGTAAAACACTGATTCTCAACAGATAAAAACATCTAGAATTTCTTTAAAAGAAAAGATCTGTTGGTTTTAAAGGAACGGTGTCTTGGTTTTAAAGGAACGACCCGTTGGTTTAAAACCAACGGGATCATTCTTTCTTCATATTCTCAATACAATGGGCTAAGCGGTTGATTCTGTAAAATAAATTATCTACATTTCTACCAAGATACGGAATACCTTTCCCGGATCAGCCTGCCCATTCTTTCATTGCCTCCAAAGCATCTTCCGGTTTTGCAATCTTTGAGATCAGTTCTTCTACCGGACACTTACCTTCTTTCATATAGTTGATTACCGCACGGAAATCAGCAGGCAATGCATTTCTGGAACCACGAATATCCAGTTCTTTCTGGACGAAATACTTGGTCTGAAAAGCGACTTCTTTTTTGGCGTAGCCAATACAAACCACACGACCGGTAAAGCCAACTTCATCCACAGCCATTACATAAGTCACAGGACTGCCGACAGCTTCAATCACGACATCAGCTCCCAAACCCTGCGGTGATTTCCTGTATCCGCTCATGTACATTCTCTGTTTTAGAGTTTACTGCGTAAGACGCTCCCACTCTTTTGGCCAGTACCAGTTTTCATCATCCAGATCGACCGCAATCACCGTCGCTCCTCTCAAGGCAGCACGTACAATAGCGCCAATCCCAATCATACCACAGCCAATCACCATCACATACTCATTATCGATGACCTGAGCACGGGAAACAGCATGAAATCCTACACTCATCGGCTCAATCAGAGCACAGTCACGGGATGAGATATTACCTGCCGGGATAATCTTCGTCCAAGGAAGCACGGCGTATTCGCACATCACTCCATTCCGTTGTACGCCTAATGTCTCATTATGCTCGCAGGCATTGACACGCCCGTTACGGCACGAAGCACATTTACCACAATTGGTATATGGGTTCAATGTTACATTCATCCCTTTCTCAAAGCCAGCCGGAACATCCGGACCGATCTCTTCAATCACTGCTCCTACTTCATGCCCCGGTATTACAGGGAGTTTCACCATCGGGTTACGCCCCAGGAAAGTGTTTAAATCGGAGCCACAGAATCCGACATACTTGATTCTTACCAATACTTCACCGGCACCGACGGTCGGTTTTTCCAGTTCAACCACCTTCATTTCGGAGGGTTGACAATTTGAACTGCTTTCATTTTATTTGTTTGAGATAAATTTATTAATCAATTACTTTATAGCCCTTCCAACCGTAATAGGCACAAAACGCAAAACAAATCATCGGTATGCCATAAGCGACATAATAAATATGTTCATTAACGTGCATGAAGTACGCTGTCAACTGAGGAAGACAGGCATTACCGACAATTGCCATTACCAGAAAGGCCGAACCGCTCTTTGTCTGATTTCCGAGTCCTTTCAGTGCCAAAGAGAACTGTGTAGGATACATGATAGACATAAAGAAAGAGATGGCGAGCATCGCATACAGTCCGATCATTCCTCCCCATAGCATCACGACACCACAAAAAGGATATTCATCAAAGCATACACCAGCAACATACCCTGCGGACGGAACTTGACCATCAATCCCGTACCAATCCAGCGCCCCCAGACTGTTGATAGCTGTCTGTCCGCCATTATAAAAAAGAACTGCGCGATGACTCCCCAACGTAAATGCGAGCGTTTCAGCACATCGAAATCAATCAGTTTTTCTTTCTTTCCGGATGCAGGTTCCGCTCCTTCATCTCCAATCTTAGGCAACCTAAAGAAAAACAAATACGACCGCTATCGACCAGCAGCAATACCGCCAATGCCAGATAAGGAGTTTTCATAGCATCCGTCTCAAACTGGATATAGGCTTCCCATCCGCCCGGATAATCCGCCGGAAGCGTTTCACGCGTATAGTGTGTGCCACTCAATATCAGTTTACTCAGAAACATGGCTGCAATAAAAGCTCCCAACCCATTAAATGACTGCGCCAGATTCAAACGTTGAGGAGCTGTAGCTGCATCACCTAAAGCCGTTACGTACGGATTGGCTGCTGTTTCCAAGAAACACATCCCGGTAGCGATAACAAAGAAGATGCACAGATAAGCCCAATATTCTTTCAGCATGGCAGCCGGAAAGAATAACAGACCACCTGCTGCCGCCAACACCAAGCCAAAGATGATACCAGCTTTATAGCTATACCGCTTCATGAACATGGCTATCGGAATCGGGAAAATAAAATACGCCAGCCAGTAAGCGGTTTCCGTAAAAGACGCTTCAAAGGTATTCAGCTCGCAGGTCTTCATCAACTGCCGAATCATGGTAGGCAACAGGTTACTGCTAATAGCCCACAAAAAGAACAGGCTGAAAACCAGTGCAAGCGGTAATTTATAGCTATTATTGTTTTTCATCATTTCCCCATTTGTTTATTCCGACATATTCTTAATGTAAGGAAGCTCCGGCAGATTATGGAAACCATAGAAACTGCGGGCATTTTCTCCCAAGAAGAGTGCTTTCTCTCTTTCTGTCAATTCATCGGATTTGCTCACAAAATCGTACGACATACGGTAAGTAATGGCCGTTATGGTACGCGGATAATCCGACCCCACATCAGTTTCTCAAAGCCGACCAGCTCAGCAGCCTCACGGATAGCTCTTACCGCCCCTTAAACGGATAAAACTCGTCATTGAACAACCAGGTAATCCCTCCCGATTCAATACGTACATGAGGATGACGAGCCAACTTGATCTGTTCCTTCCACTGAGGACGGGTTACCATACCGAAATGTCCGATGGCCACCTTCAATTTCGGGCACTCCTGAATTACCTCCTCCAGTTCGCCCACCTGTGTATCTCCGTCAGCCATATCAATGGAAAGTAGCACCCCGTTCTGCTCCATCAGGTGGAACATCTGCATCATTTCCTCACAGTTCAACATTACACGTCCCTCTTTGAGAAGTAAGCGCTGTGCAGGAATCTTAATCCCCTGGAATCCCCGTGCAATAAGCTGACGCGCCTGATCCAGATAGCCCGGCTTACGGAACTCACACATTCCGCATACAAAGAAACGGTCGGGATAGCGTGAAACAACCTCCATCAGATAATCGTTCTGAATGCCGTCTATAAATTCTTGTAATAACCGCAGCCGAGACACTTGGGCATAATCCATATTGGAGAAAAACTTCCGCACTATTCACCCCGTCAATCATAAAAGGAGGAACCATCTGCCGAATCTCCCCCATAAACAGGGAGCGTCCGTTCTCTAAAGTACGGATAGGAAAACCATCGACCACCGTATCTTGGCGAAGCCACAGATGGGCATGCGCATCAATAATCGTATAACTCCATAGAATCGATCGTTTTTTAAGAGTTTGCCCAACTTACACGCTGCTGTTCTCCGATAATTTCCCGCACTTCACGCACGAGTTCCCAATCGACCGGTTCTTCAATAAAGCCGATATTTTTCTTCACATTCTCCGGATTAGTGGTGCTGAACAGGGTAGTCGCAATGCTTTGGATTACTCACCGAGAATTGCATGGCCGTTTTTTTTCTATCGGATAATTCTTTGCTTTACAATGCTCCATCGCTTTGCGACAGGCATCTACCAATGGCTTGGGAGCCGGATGCCAGACCGGAACACCACGTTCGCTCAGCAAGCCCATCGAGAGAGGAGAAGCATTGATGACACCGATTTCTTTCGATTCGAAATAGTCAAGGAAGTCAGACCAATTTATCATCGCACAGACAATAGTGACAGAAGCTAAGAACAGATTCAATAGTTCCGCTTGGCGAATGGTCAATCACCCATTTCAAATTCTCCAGTTGCAAGTCGGTGATACCCACATGACCTACTACCCCTTTCTCTCTTAACTCCACCAAAGTCGGTAAAGTCTCATTAACCACCTGATTCAAATCGGCAAACTCAATATCATGCACATTGATCAAATCGATGAAGTCAATATTCAGACGTTCCATACTTTCATATACACTCTCCGTCGCACGCTTTGCCGAGTAGTCCCATGTATTGACTCCGTCTTTGCCATAGCGTCCGACTTTCGTAGAAAGATAATAACGGTCGCGAGGAATATCCTTCAGCGCTTTGCCTAGAACAGTCTCTGCCTTATAATGTCCGTAATAAGGGGAAACATCGATAAAGTTCATTCCGGCTTCGATGGCTGTAAACACAGCCTGAATGCCTTCTTTTCTTTTAAATCATGGAAAACTCCTCCCAGAGAGGAAAGCTCCGAAGGCTGAGAGACGATACTTTCATCCCTGTCTTTCCGATTTCATGGTATTGCATACGTATAGGGTTTTAAATTATTTTGTATGCGACAAAAGTAAGGGGTGAACCCTTCTCAACGGACAAGAGAGGGGCGAAAAAGCTACGTAACGGTTTACGTAAAAAATCTTTCTTTAAATGCGGAGATTTATCAGGGAATATGCTTTCTTTGCAGATAAATCTAAGTTGGAGACCTTCAGATGGAAAACCGGAAACATACTTCACTCAAAGACCTCGCCCAAGCATTAGGCGTATCCATCCCTACTGTATCCCGAGCGCTGAAAGACAGCCCGGAAATCAGCCGTGAACTTTGCGCCAAAGCCAAGAAGCCTGGCCAAAGAGATGAATTATCGTCCCAATCCTTTCGCTATGAGTCTGCGAAAGAATGCGCCGCGCATCATCGGAGTGATCGTTCCGGATATTGTCACTCATTTCTTTGCCTCCATTCTGAACGGGATAGAGAACATGGCGATCGATAACGGATATTTCGTCATTATCACGACATCGCACGAGTCTTTCGAGCATGAAAAAAGGAATATAGAGAATCTGGTCAATATGCGGGTAGAGGGGATTATCGCCTGCCTGTCTCAGGAAACAACTGACTTTTCTCATTTTGCCGCATTGAAAGAGATCAATATGCCGCTGATTCTGTTCGACCGTGTTTGCCTGACCGATCAATTCTCGTCAGTAATAGCAGACGGAGCACAATCCGCACAAATGGCTACCCAGCATCTGCTGGACAATGGAAGTAAACGGGTGGCTTTTGATTGATCAAATTAAGGGGAGACAGGACGGTCAAGCAAGTGGTGATTCCGACACATTTGCAGATAAGGGAGAGTAGCATTAAGGAGAATAATAAAAAAAATGCTGTATCTACGTAATATAGCTTCAGTTTGGTGGCATAATCCCATTTAGGGCCTTTATCAGTACGGAGTACCGATGGCATCCTGACGACGATAACGCTTGCCGATACTGTCTTTTTCGTCATACTGGCAGTGGAAATGGAACTTCAGTGCGTCGATGATCTCACGGGCCTTTTCAGGCAGACCGTCTTTCTTCACCAACGGCATTACGGCCAGTTTCACCGGAGCAAGGGCAGCAGGCAATTTCAGCACAACACGGCTTTCTCCGTTTTCCAGTTGCTCTTCACAATAAGAAGCAGACATGATGCTGAGGAACATACGGTCCACACCGATAGAAGTCTCGATAACATACGGAGTATAACTTTCATTTGTCTCAGGATCGAAGTACTTAATATTCTTACCTGAGAACTTCTCATGCTGAGACAAGTCAAAATTCGTACGGCTATGGATACCTTCCACTTCCTTGAAACCAAACGGCATCAGGAACTCGATATCTGTAGCAGCATTCGCATAGTGAGCCAACTTATCATGATCGTGGTAACGATAGTGGTCATCACCGAATCCCAATGCCTTATGCCATTTCAGGCGAATTTCCTTCCACTTCTTAAACCAGTCCAATTCAGTGCCCGGCTTCACGAAGAACTGCATTTGCATCTGTTCGAACTCACGCATACGGAAAATGAACTGACGGGCAACAATCTCGTTACGGAATGCCTTACCAATCTGTGCAATACCAAAAGGTATCTTCATGCGACCGGTCTTCTGTACATTCAGGTAATTCACAAAGATACCCTGGGCTGTTTCAGGACGCAGGTAAATCTTCATGGCACCATCCGAAGTAGAACCCATCTCTGTAGAGAACATCAGGTTGAACTGACGAACTTCCGTCCAGTTCTTTGTACCGCTGATAGGGCAAACGATTTCTTCATCCACGATAATCTGGCGAAGCTCGTCAAGGTTATTATCATTCAGAGCCTTTGCAAAACGTTCGTGCAATGCGTCACGTTTAGCCTGGTGTTCCAGTACGCGACCGTTTGTGCTACGGAACTGTTCATCAAAAGACTCTCCGAAACGCTTGGCAGCTTTGGCAACTTCTTTATTGATCTTATCGTCGTACTTTGCAAGTTGGTCTTCAATCAATACATCGGCACGATAACGCTTCTTGGAATCACGGTTGTCAATCAAAGGGTCATTGAATGCGTCTACGTGTCCGGAAGCCTTCCAGATGGTGGGGTGCATAAAGATAGCGGAGTCGATGCCGACAATATTTTCGTGCAGCAACACCATGCTCTGCCACCAGTATTGTTTAATGTTGTTTTTCAGTTCCACACCCATCTGACCGTAGTCATACACTGCTCCCAATCCATCGTAGATGTCGCTGGGGGAATACGAAACCGTATTCCTTACAGTGTGATACGAGTTTCTTAAAAACGTCTTCTTGTGCCATTTTTTTGTTATATCTAAAATACTACTGCTGATCGATTATTCCAGTGAATTTGACAGAAAATTGCTCCGCGGACTTGTACAATATTCCAAAGAAAACGGACCTTGGCTTTTCTATCGGCTTCCATCCTATTACAGCGGCATGTATGGAGAAAAAGGTATTCTCAAATGGGCAAAAGAATGGAAAAGGCGACGCCATCATCGGACAATGGAACAATGACACCGTCAATCTACTGAAAGAACTGAATATTCCGATTGTATTGCAGAATTATCACCATAGAAGCACTACTTACTCCAATCTGACGGGCGACTACAAAGGAACGGGCAGAATGGCCGCCCAATTCTTCGCCAAGCGGATGTTCCACAACTTTGCTTATTTCGGCATAAACGGAGTTGTCTGGTCTGACGAACGTTGCGAAGGCTTCCGTCAGGAAGTTAAACGGATAGGCGGCAACTTTTATTGTTTCGAATCCGATAAGCATGAAGACGAAATCAGAATAGAAGTAAGCCAATGGCTGCAAGAGCTTCCTAAACCCATAGCGTTGTTCTGCTGCGACGACTCACACGCACTATTCATTTCGGAAACCTGCAAGATAAGTAACATACACATACCGGAAGAAATCTCCTGTTAGAGTCGACAATGATGACTTGATCTGCAATATTTCCGATCCTCCCATCTCCTCCATAGAACTGGAAGTAGAAAGAGGAGGATATTCCATAGGCAGGCTCATTCATCAACAAATCAAAAAGGAACATGAAGGGACCTTCAATATCGTCATCAACCCTATCCGCATAGAATTGCGGCAATCCACAGAAAAGCATAATATAAAGGACCCTTACATTCTCGAAGTTGTAAAATACATAGAGAGTCATTACAATTCCGACCTGACCATAGAGTCTTTGCTGGCACAGATTCCGCTCTCACGCAGAAATTTTGAAGTGAAATTCAAAAATGCGATGCATACTTCCATCTATCAGTATATCTTAAACTGCCGGGTCAACCATCTGGCCGATTTACTTCTTACTACAGATCGTTCATTGGCAGACATTGCAACGGAAGCCGGATTCAAAGACTATAATAATATCTCCCGGATTTTCAAAAGTTCAAAGGATGTTCCCCTTTGGAATATCGGGAGAAAAAAATCACGAACAGATAAAAAATAAATTATTCGTTTTTCGAATATAGCTTTTCGTTTTAGTACCGGAGGCATTACTAAAGTGGCATATCTTTGTTCGGTAAATGTTAACTCACAAAGTCAATCAACAACTTATGGAGCAAAAGAAAATCGTGCTATTCATCCTGATCACTCATCTGGCAGCATTTCTAGCAGGATGCAGCGGAAACAAAAATAGCGGAAATAATGACTCCTCTGATCTATGGAATAAGTTATCGAGCTACTTCCGCCCGCCCGCCAGAATACGAAAATGTATATGGGAATTTTTTCGCTCTCCTTTATTATATTATAATGGGGATACAGTCAGAACCGTTGAAGACTGGCAAAGACGACGAACTGAAATCAAGGACAGATGGATGAGCCTGTTAGGACAATGGCCGCCTGTCATTACCGGACAAACATTTGAAATTCTGGATACTCTCCACCGTGAAAACTTCATGCAATACCGTGTCCGCTTCTACTGGACTCCCAACGAACAGACTGAAGGTTATTTGCTGGTTCCGGACAAAGAAGGCAAAAAGCCTGCCGTTATCACTACATTTTATGAACCCGAAACGGCTATCGGATTGGGTGGAAAACCTTATAGAGACTTTGCATATCAATTGACGAAAAGAGGATTTGTCACATTATCAATAGGAACAACGAAGACCACAGAGAATCAGACATATTCCATTTATTACCCCACCATTGAAAATGCAACTCTCCAACCACTTTCAGCATTAGCTTATGCAGCCGCAAATGCATGGGAAGTATTAGCCAAAGTACAGGACGTCGATTCTACAAGAATAGGCATCACAGGGCATTCTTATGGTGGGAAGTGGGCAATGTTTGCCTCATGCCTATACGAAAAGTTCGCTTGTGCGGCATGGGGAGACCCCGGAATTGTATTCGACGAAAAAAAGAGGGATATATCAATTACTGGGAACCCTGGTATTTGGGATATTATCCGCCACCATGGGAAAATACATGGAGCAAAAATGGGCATGATTATGCTAAAGGCATTTATCCGAAGCTCCGCAAAGAAGGATATGATTTGCATGAATTGCATACGCTGATGGCACCTCGCCCATTTCTTGTTTCCGGAGGATACTCTGACGGAACAGACCGGTGGATAGCGCTAAACCATACAATAGCGGTCAACCGGCTCTTAGGATACCGTAATAATGTCGCGATGAGCAACAGAGTCAATCATGACCCAACCCCTGAATCAAACGAAATTATATATGATTTTTTTAAATGGTACTTGCATTCAGCAAATAAATCTACCAAAGAGTAGAAAGATGCGTTTTTTGAATACACTTTTCGTTTTTTGCGCAAAAAATCAACTCTGGATGCCTAACTTTGTTCTATCAATTCATCCAAGTAACCTAAATTACTTGACTAAAATGATTAGCCTATGAAAAATATACACTAGAAAACATAAATGCCCCATCTGCGAATGGGGCAATATTAATGCCATATTAATAAAACTAATCATAAATTATCGCCCAATTAATAAATAACACAATAATAAATTCATAATTAATAAATTAAAAGTGCTAGCTCAAAGGAATTAATAAAGCTAGCAGATGATTCCGAGTTAGTAATAAATATTAAACTATTAAAAATTCAATAGGTTAAATATATACTAAAAAAGAGTAGAAACTAAAAAAGTAAACTATGGAAGCGAATAATCGCAGAGATTTCTTAAAGAAAGCCGCATTAGCGGGGAGCCTCCGCCCTAATGGCTCCCACACTACTGGCCGCTGAAGGCAAAGATGGAAGTGAATTCGTTCTCTCTCCGAGCAAAAGGACGGACAGCAAATTAATTGTACCGAAGAATAATGGTCTGAAAATCACAGGCACTTTTCTAGATGAAATATCTCACGATATTCCACACCAGAACTGGGGAGAAAAAGAATGGGATCTCGACTTTCAGCACATGAAAAGGATTGGTATCGATACCGTTATTATGATCCGTTCCGGATATCGCAAGTTCATCACTTATCCGTCCAAATATCTATTAGGAAAAGGATGCTATATGCCTTCCGTGGATTTAGTAGATATGTACTTTTACGACTGGCTGAAAAAATATAACATGAAGTTTTATTTTGGGCTGTATGACACCGGTCATTATTGGGATACACGTGATATGTCGTGGGAAGTGGAATATAATAAATATGTGATTGACGAAGTATGGAATACTTACGGTGAAAAGTATAAGAGTTTCGGAGGCTGGTATATTAGCACGGAAATCAGCCGCAATACCAAAGGAGCTATCGGTGCATTTCATACCATGGGTAAACAATGCAAAGATGTATCGAATGGCCTCCCTACTTTTATATCCCCTTGATTGATGGTAAAAGGCAGTCATGGGAACCGGAAAAATGACAAGGAGGATGCTGTATCCGTAGAACAACATGAGAGAGAATGGAATGAAATTTTTGATGGTATACACGATGTAGTAGACGCTTGTGCTTTTCAAGACGGACACATTGACTACGACGAACTGGATGCTTTTTTCACTGTAAACAAGAAACTGGCAGACAAATACGGAATGCAATGTTGGACAAACGCGGAAACATTCGACCGCGATATGCCCATCCGGTTCCTGCCGATCAAATTCGACAAACTCCGCATGAAACTGGAAGCGGCAAAACGTGCCGGATATGATAAAGCAATCACTTTTGAGTTTTCTCACTTTTTAAGTCCGCAATCAGCTTATCTGCAGGCAGGACATTTATATGACAGATACAGAGAATACTTTGAAATCAAATAAACTATAAAAACAACAATTAATCTGGGTTATATCATATTCCTTTCAGTCGTTGCTGCTTTAGGAGGCTTTTTTCTGTTCGGTTATGACACAGCTGTCATATCCGGCACAATAGCTCAGGTGACACATCTGTTTCAGTTGGACACCTTGCAACAAGGATGGTATGTAGGATGCGCATTGATCGGATCGATTGTCGGTGTTCTCTTTTCCGGAATATTGAGCGACAGCATCGGACGTAAAAGAACAATGATACTTTCTGCCATTCTGTTTTCTATATCAGCAATCGGCTGTGCTTTTTGCATTGACTTTAACCAGTTAGTTGTTTATAGAATCATAGGTGGCATCGGAATTGGTGTTGTTTCTATTGTATCTCCTCTTTACATTTCCGAAGTTTCCGTCGCACAATTCAGAGGCAGGATGGTCTCCCTGTATCAACTGGCCGTAACTGTCGGTTTTCTAGGGCTTATCTTGTCAACTACCAGTTATTGGCATATTCAGAGAGTGGAAACCACTTACCTATCGCCTGGTTAGAAAAAATAGTAGTTACAGAAGTGTGGAGAGGTATGTTAGGCATGGAGACATTACCAGCCATAATATTCTTTTATTATTATCTTTTTCATACCCGAAAGCCCCAGATGGCTGATAGTAAAAGGACAAGAAAGGAAAGCCACTTATATTCTGGAAAAGATCTTACAATTCATTTAAAGAGGCTGATTTCCAGCTAAACGAGACAAAATCCGTCCTTGTTTCCGAGACCCGTTCAGAATGGTCTATCCTTCTGAAACCAGGTATTCTGAAAGCAGTCATTATCGGGTGTATGTATTGCTATTCTGGGACAGTTCATGGGGGGTTAATGCAGTTCTTTACTACGGGCCTTCCATTTTTGAGAATGCCGGTCTTTCAGGAGGGGATTCTCTGTTCTATCAGGTTCTTGTAGGACTTGTGAATACACTGACCACTATCCTGGCACTTCTCATCATTGACAAAGTAGGACGCAAGAAACTGATATATTATGGGGTATCCGGAATGGTCGTTTCATTGATACTCATTGGCAGTTATTTCCTCTTCGGAAATGCCTGGAATATTTCCAGCCTGTTTCTGTTAGCCTTCTTTCTGTTGTTATGTTTTTGTTGCGCCATTTCCATTTGCGCTGTGATATTCGTACTTTCTCTGAGATGTACCCTACCAAAATACGCGGATTAGCAATGTCCATTGCCGGATTCGCTCTTTGGATCGGTACCTATCTGATCGGACAGCTAACCCCTGGATGCTCCAGAATCTTACTCCAGCCGGAACATTCTTCCTGTTCGCCATCATGTGTGTACCGTATATGCTCATTGTCTGGAAACTCGTACCGGAAACTACCGGAAAGTCTCTGGAGGAGATTGAAAGATACTGGACCCGTTCGGAACGGTAAAATAGACCTTATTAAATAAAAACTAACAATTATGGATTTAAAAAATTAGCAAACCAATACAAAGACGAACTACTGAATAATGTTCTTCCATTCTGGTTAGAGCATTCTCAGGATCACGAATTCGGTGGCTATTTCACTTGTCTGGATCGTGAAGGCAACGTATTCGATACAGATAAATTTATTTGGCTGCAAGGACGCGAAGTTTGGTTATTCTCAATGCTTTACAATAAAGTTGAGAAAAACAGGAATGGCTGGATTGCGCTATTCAAGGCAGTGAATTTCTAAAGAAATACGGACATGATGGAAACTATCATTGGTATTTTTCTTTGGATCGGGCAGGTAATCCTCTGGTAGAACCATACAACATCTTTTCCTATACATTTGCTACAATGGCTTTCGGGCAACTCAGTCTGGCTACAGGCAATCAGGAATATGCTGACATTGCAAAGAAAACGTTCGATATTATTCTCTCAAAGGCAGATAATCCGAAAGGTAAATGGAACAAAATCCATCCGGGCACACGTAATCTGAAAAATTTCGCCCTCCCGATGATCCTTTGTAATCTGGCACTTGAAATAGAACACTTGTTGGACAAAGAGTATCTGGAAAAAACAATAGAGACTTGTATCCATGAAGTGATGGAAGTATTCTATCGCCCGGAGCTAGGAGGAATTATTGTTGAAAACATAGGAGTGGACGGCAATCTCGTAGACTGTTTTGAAGGACGGCAAGTGACTCCCGGACACGACATCGAAGCGATGTGGTTTATCATGGATTTAGGAAAACGCCTGAATCGCCCTGATCTAATCGAAAAGGCAAAAATGTAACCTTGACGATGATTAACTACGGATGGGACAAAGAATATGGTGGCATCTACTATTTTATGGACCGCAAAGGTTGCCCTCCCCAACAACTGGAATGGGACCAAAAACTTTGGTGGGTACACATTGAAACACTTATTTCCCTACTAAAAGGTTACCAATTGACAGGTGACAAACAATGTATGGAGTGGTTCGAGAAAATACATGAGTATGTATGGACGCACTTCAAAGATGCTCAATATCCTGAATGGTTCGGTTACTTAAACCGCCAGGGAGAAGTACTTCTGCCACTTAAAGGAGGCAAATGGAAAGGCTGTTTCCATGTCCCCAGGGGCTTATATCAATGCTGGAAAGTACTAGAAGAATTACAATAAATCTAATACCCAAAAACTTTTTATTAACCAATTAAATTTTATCTTATGATGGAACAATGCTTTAAGCAAAAAGTAGTTTCCGAACAATCAGAATCATACTATTCTCATTGTCGATGCTTTTTGCGTATGCCACAAAATGGCTATGCCCAGAACATGGTTAGGGGAGTCGTCACAGACGTGACCGGTGATCCGTTGCCAGGAGTCAGCGTCGTTGTCAAAGGTACGACCACAGGTACCACTACCGATATTGACGGTAGATACTCTATCAATGCATCCAACACTGCCACTCTTGAATTCTCATACATCGGTATGAACAAACAAGAGATAAAAAGTGAACGGACGCAGTACGATCAACATCATCTTAAAAGAAGATGTCGCTAATTTGGACGAAGTTGTAGTAGTAGGTTATGGAACACAAAAAGAAAGCTCACTTAACCGGATCTGTAGCCACGGTATCTCAAAAGATATGTTGAAAACAACTGCCAGTAATATGTCACAAACATTAGTCGGTAAGTTGCCCGGCCTTATTACCCAACAATCACTCGGACAACCAGGATCGGATGATGTTTCCATATTAATCCGTGGTTATTCTTCATTCAGCGGTTCAGGTACGGTACTTGTTTTAGTTGATGGAGTAGAACGAGCTATGGGACAAGTAGACCCGAATGACGTGGAGTCTGTTACCATCCTAAAAGACGCTGCATCTTGTGCCGTTTATGGTATGAAGGCAGCCAACGGAGTTGTGCTGGTAACAACCAAACATGGGCAAGAAGGTAAAACAGATATCACCTACAGAGGCAGTATGACTCTATCGCACGCTACCACTCTGCCTAAAATGATGAACGGAACCCAATATATGCAATGGTATAATCTGGCTCGCAAACTAGACAATAATGGCGTAGATAATCCATATTTTACCGACGAAGAAATTGCGGCAACTTATAACGGAGACCCTACCGATGGATTTGAAAATACAGACTGGACCTCCGACTTATATAAGACTACCCTTATGCACCAACACAATCTGTCTATAAACGGAGGCAGCAATAAGGTCAGATATTTCATCAGCGGCGGCTATTTACATCAAGATGGTATTATTAAAGGCAACAAAAACGAACGCAGCAATTTCCGTTCAAATATTGATGTACAAGCGACCAAAGACATTAAAGTGTCACTAAATACCGCAGCATTAATCAAAGATTATTATCAGCCGGGAGGATACTCTTATGGCAATCAACAAGCCTATAGTATTTTCCATCAGTTGCTTTACTCTATACCTTTTGTTCCGAAAGAGTATGAAGGTTATCCTACTTCGGCATACCGAGGCGCAACCAGCGCAGCCAATCCGATCTATGGATCTGCAAATTCAGGATTCCAGGAATCTCGCAGAGTCAGAATAGAAAGTTCCGCAAATGTCGAATATACAGCCCCATTCCTGAAAGGTTTGAAAGCAAATATGTTCATCAGTTGGGACTGGCAAGACCTAGCAAGTAAAACATTTGCTTATGCATATTCTGTCAATGCCTATGATTCTTCCACCAAAAGCTACAGCTATGTACAAAGTGCAAATCTGCTGGCAGATGGTAACCTATATCAGGGTGACCAAAACTCACAACAAGTAATATTACGTCCGACTACTTCATATAACAACAAATTCGGACTTCATGATGTAGGAGCCCTTTTCCTCTACGAACAAACTCAGGTAAAAAGTCTCTGCACTGAATGCTAGTCGTACGGATTACGACTTATTCGATTTACCCGAAATATCTTTGGGAGATGCCCAAACTGCAACTAATAGCGGTTCTTCTGGGAAAAGTGCTTACGCCGCTTATGTAGGTCGTCTAAATTATGCCTACGCCAATAAATACCTGGCCGAAGCATCTTTCCGTTACGACGGTTCTTATAAGTTTGCCAAAGGACACCGTTGGGGATTCTTCCCTTCAGTTTCTTTAGGATGGGTGATGTCGGAAGAAGACTTTTCAAAGACGCACTTCCTAAAATAGACTATTTTAAACTCAGAGGTTCGTTTGGTATTCTAGGTAGCGACAACGTTAGTGCTTTCTTGTACAGAAAATCCTACTCTTATACTAATAATGGAGTAGTATTTGGCAGTACACCTAACACTCAAGGAACACTTAGCAACACAGTAGCTTATCCAAATGAACGACTGACTTGGGAAAAACAAAATCATATAACTTAGGTTTCGATCTTAGTGCCTGGAACGGTTTGTTGGGAGTTGAGTTTGATGTATTCTACAAATATACATACGACATTCTTCAAAGTGTTAGTAATATCTATCCTCCTTCTTTAGGTGGACACTACCCAAGTTCTGAAAATACAGGAACATTTGATAACCGCGGATTTGAAATTGCACTGAAACATCGCAATCGTATAGGAGAATTCAGTTATAGTTTGAATGGCAACTTATCTTACGCTCATAACCGTATCTTAAGCAGAACACAGGCGGATAACACATTACCCTGGCAAAGTGTTCTCGGATCATCAGTCGGTGAATTATGGGGATTAAAAGCATTAGGGTTGTATCAGAGTGAAGAAGAGATTGCCAATTCACCTCAAGTATCATGGAATACACCACGAGTAGGAGACATTAAATATGCCGATATTAACGGCGATGGAAAGATCGATTCCAACGACCGAATCAAAATATCACGTGGCATCCGCCCGGAAATGATGTTTGCACTAATGGCTGACGCTAATTACAAAGGCTTCGATTTATCTGTTCAGTTTCAAGGAGCGGCACTTTGTGATAAAATGCTTCAATACTCATGGCAAGACTTAAATGGCGCAACAGATATGACCCCTATGACAAGACCCTGGTATGCAAATTGGGACAACGCTCCTCTTATCTGGTAGAAAACAGTTGGCGAACCCGATCATACAAATGCGGAATATCCTCGTCTGACTGTCAGCAGTGTATCTCATTCAAACAATGCCCAACAATCGGATTTCTGGAAAGAAATGGTGCGTATTTACGTTTGAAGAACGTGACTTTAGGATATACGCTTCCTAAAGCCTGGACCAACAAGATGGGATTGTCAAACATCAGAGTTTATGCTAACGGGACTAACCTACTGACATTTTACCGATTTCAAGTATATCGACCCGGAAAGTACAAATGTAGCAACAGGATATTATCCACAACAACGTACATTCAGTTTTGGTATAGATGTTAGATTTTAAAACAAATAGTTAATATGAAAAATATAAAAAAATACATTATAGGCATAGCAGCTAGCATTTGCTTGACACAATGTGATGTACTGGACGTAGATCCTACTGGCTGGTACAGCGAGAATGTAGCATATTCCTCACTGGAAAATGTAGACCTTTACGTCAAAGGGCTATATAGCGTGCTATATGATAATGCTACTATCAATATAGATTCTTACTGCTTAATGGACGATGGAGCTACAGATCTGTTAAAATACTCTTGGTATGGAGTGAACGGAGGTGCCATGAATAAATTCTTTTATCAGACGAATTATGTCACCGAAACGAGCAACTTCCGCTCCAACTGGAGTGGTATGTATACCCGTATCCGTCAACTCAACGAATATTTCTATGACCGAAGCAAAGGTTATGGAGATAACTTAGATCAGGATGAAATGAAAAAAGCGTACAGCAGAGGTTCGTTTCTTACGTGCATTTGCTTACCAGGAACTGGTGCTCCGTCATGGCGGAGTTATCCTGCGTACTGATGAAGATTATGTAGACGGACCTGACGAAAGAGCTAAAGCACGTTCATCTGAATCAGATTGCTGGGATTTCATTATCAACGAATACACCCAGGCAGTACAAGACCTTCCGGAAAACTGGACAGGTACCAATGTGGGGCGTATTACCAAAGGAGCCGCTTACGGAATGAAAGCACGTGCGGCCCTTTATGCTAAACGCTGGGGGATGCGATAGATGCCTGCAATGAAGTATTAAAATTGAATTACAGTTTATTGCAAGGAACGACTGCCAATGATTACTACAAAATATTCACCTCAGTCAATAATAGTGAGCTAATCCTTCCGGTTTACTTCCAACAGGGAAAGAACGCCAAGCAACATTCTTTTGACATCTACGTGTGTCCACCATACGACTGGAAAGCAGCCGGTGTTACAGAAGGAAGTGTAGGTGCGTCAGTCACTCCATCTGATGAATACGCTTCCTCTTTCGATAGCAAACTAAACGGTAGCTACCAATCTTTTGACTGGAGTAATCTCAGTTCCTACAACAATGCTCCATTTACCAATCGCGAACCACGTTTTTACGCCTCCATTCTTTATAATGGAGCAACATGGAAAGGACGTACTCTCCAGTTGTATGTAGATGGAAATGACGGATATATGGATTTTGCTACAACCGGACAAGATAATGTGCACAAATCAACAACAGGTTATCTGGATAGAAATGCGTTTAGCTGAAATTTACTTGATTCGTTCGGAAGCATATGCACGACAAAACGAGTTTGGAAAAGCCTATGCTGATCTGAAATCGATCCGTGACCGCGTCGGACTGCCGGAACTCGCCCAACAAAATAATTGGAGTGATTATCTGGAAGATCTGTCTAAAGAACGTATTTGTGAACTTGGAATGGAAGGACACCGATATTTCGACCTGATCCGTTGGGGAATCGCCGTAAGAACACTTGATCATAAACGTCTGCACGGCGTTAAGATAACACAGGCCGGTGGCAGTTTCAGTTACGCACGAGTAGAATGCGATACACAAGACCGTTTATTCCCTGAAAAATATACAATTTTCCCTATTCCATACACAGAACTTCAAGACAACACACTCTGTGAACAAAATGAACTGTGGAAATAATAATTATTTAATAAGAGAAAAATTATGAAAATAAAATATCTATTCACCGGGGTACTAATATCAATGCTAGCCTTCATGAGCTGCGAGGACCCGGACGATCTGGCAAAGGGACAGGCAGCGAAAATGTTACAGGACTAACCATAACCGGATGCTTAGCTTCTGATGAAAGTACCACATATAGTGCTATCGTAGACGAGGCAAGTAATACAATTACCATACAAGTTCCTATTATATTTCAGATACGGAAAAAATACAAGGTGACCTGACACAAATGAAAGTTTCAGCCAGCCTGCCTGTAGGAGCAAAATTCTCCCCCAGCATTTCCGGCATTCGTGATCTGGTCAGTGGTTTCCAATCAACATTAGTCAAAGAAGATGGAAGCAAAATTACTTATACATTTAAGGCTGCTTATGTGAAATCAAAATTAGCCAGTATTAGTAAAGTAGAACTGACAGACTATTCACGTGCAACAATACGTATCGTCGAACCTGAGAGTACGGGTGGTACAGGAAAATCATCATCTATAAAAACCTCTTCAGCTATTGATGCAGCCTTGAAGTCTGCGGCATTAACAGTCTCTCCATGGGCTACTATCGAATCATCATCATTGATCCGGCAACCGGCATTATAGATTTAAGTAACCAACCGACTATAACCGTTATTGCACAAAATGAAACAGACAAAAACAGTCTATCAGACTAGTCTGGAACTCCCGGATCTATTACCTCAGGGAGTGGGCTATACAGGCTTCATTATTTGGTTTCCAAATCTATACAGATGACACACATGGATTTGAGGTTGGAGCGAACCGTACAATGGCTGTTATTGACGACTATCTAATTATCAGTAATAGCACTGATTACAATAAAATGATTGTAATGGATCGTTATAACGGCAAAGTACTTGATGTAAAAGTCAACACTACAGGTATTGATGCAGGCCGCTCCATCCATGCTATTAACAGCGATGATGCTGGACATTTAGTAGCTATGGCATACACTAGTACTTTAGACGCCAATGTTACCGACCCAAACGTACGTGCCTGGGTTTGGCCTAACGGCATCGAGAATGCACCTAAGAGCATCGTTTATGCAAATATTAATGGGAGTACATTCGCCAATGCTCCTGTAGGCATTAATGGAGTCAAAAACTAGAGTCTTGGACGCACAATCTGCGTCAAAGGTGATCTGACTTCAGGGGATGCAATTATTGCCACATCAACCAAAAAATGTACCACGTGCGGTTTTCCTTATGTTCAAAGATGGTGCAATGCAAGGCAACGCTTATGTAGAATGGGGCGGAGGAGCATCAGTCTCCATGTGGAACGCAACTAAAGTCATTCCATTGACAAATACTTCTCCACTAGGATATATTTGGGCCAGTGCCAACTTCCGGCAAGCAATTAATTACACTCCTATAGGCACAGGCGCACGCGCCATAGATTTCTCACTTCCAACATCACATTGGTGGTCCGGTAGCGCTACATATGATAAGAATGTCCGGGGAATAGGATATGTTGAATTTAACGGTACATGTTTGTTAGGCGTTCAAAATGGTCTGTCAAGCAATGGGGTTTGGTCCACCGCCTATATGTATCCAACATCACGAATAATCCCGGAACTTCAGCAATGGCTAATGGCTTTATCTTCGATTCACGTGAAGGAAGTACAACAGGAACAGGCAGTATCCCAGGAACAGGGGTATGCGGTAACTGGTATGACATCTTCAGCCTCGTTCGTTTCTGGCAAACAGGTACTTGGTACCAACGTTGATGAAACAGGAGATGTTGTATTCGGTCGAAGTGCTGATGGCAATGCCGTTCAGGTCTATATGTTGACTACGGATCAGGGACTATTTGCTTATGAAATTACCAGATTCAATTTATAAATGAAAATTTAAATATCATTTAAGATCATCTATAAACTACTCAGTAACAGTTGGCAATTACATATGAATAATTGCACAACTGTTGCTAAGTAGTTATTAAAGTCACTAGATTATAATTAAAAAAATCCGATGGTACAATTTTTCCAAGAAATACAAGAGCAACCGCAAGCACTTCTGCAGACGGCAAACTTCTACAAAAGCGTAGAAGGAAAATCCGTTTTGTCACAAATTTCAGAATTATGGTGTTCCGGCAAATATAGAAATATTCTGTTAACCGGTATGGGCAGTTCTTACTTCATCGCTAACGCAACTGCTTCTCTACTTAATTCATATAAAATCCCGGCATATGCTCTGAACGCAGGAGAATTATTGCATTATCAAATTTCATTAATTAGTCCAGAATCGTTGATTATATGTATTTCGCAATCAGGAGAAAGCTATGAAGTAATCAAACTAATAGAAAAGTTATCTTCAAACATCACAGTTCTTTCTATTTGTAATGAAAAAGATAGCAGTTTAGTCAAATTCTCTCGCTATAGCCTATTGTGCAAAAGCTGGAAAGGAAGAAAAACGTCAACAAAAAACATTCATAACCTGTTATCAAGTAGCATATTTACTGGCAATGAAGTTATGCAATCAAGAAATCGACAGCACCCAATGGCATAAACTCAGTAAAATTATTGAGAACATGGTCAATGGAAATACTCCATGGATGTCGAAAGCTATTGAACTGATAGACGGCTCCACTTTTGTGCAATTAATAGGACGGGGACCAGTTTTTGCAGCTGCCAGCCAGAGTGCATTGATGTTCATGGAAGCAGCGCATACGCCTGCATCAGCCTTTATTAGGTGGTGAATTCAGGCATGGCCCGTTAGAAATGGTAAAAGAAAGGATTCATAGCCATTCTATTTGCACACTCGCAATCAGAAACCTACGAACAATCACTATCTTTAGTAAAAGATATCCTTAAATATGAAGGAAAAGTTATCTTTATCACCGATTCAAACTTAGTGTTTGAAAATGATAATTTATGTGCCATTACTATCCCAAGCACTAATGCTGAGTTATTTACAATCCCTGTATAGTTCTGTACAACTTCTTATAAATACATGGGCAACCAAATGCGGAATAATACCAGGAGAATTTACACATGGTGCCAAAATAACATCAATCGAATAAACTATGAGAATTGTGTATCCAAAGAAAATTGCAATTGGAGTCGATATTGGCGGGACTAAAATAAAAGCCGGACTTGTCGATATTAACGGACAGATAATCGGTATCCCCGAATCTATCCGGACTTTAGCGCACGAACCCGGTGAAATGATTATTGAGCAATTGACTCTATTAATCCGAAGAATGATACAACAAGCCGATGGAGCAGAATTAATCGGCATCGGCATCGGTTCTACCGGTCCATTAGATATCAACAAAGGCATCATTCTCGAATGCAATAACCTTCCAACGTTACACAATTACCCTTTACACAAAAAAATAGAATCAACTTTCGGACTTCCGGTCAAACTGGATAATGATGCAAATGCAATGATGTTAGGAGAAGCCCTATGGGGAGCCGGAAGAAACCTAAATTCAATACTAGGAATCACTCTTGGCACAGGCTTAGGAGCAGCTATAGTGGTAAACAGAAAAATTATTCGTGGAGCTACCGGTTGTGCCGGAGAAATCTGGCTGTCTCCATACAAAGAAGGAATGATAGAAGATTATGTATCGGGAACTGGAATATCAAATTTATATCAGAGAATTACAAAAAGAAAGATTTCAGGAGAAGAAATCAGTAAATTAGCCGGGAAGGAGACATCAACGCATTAAAAGCATGGAAAGAGTTTACCCAGGCATTAGCTTATGCCCTTTCCTGGACTGTTAATATCGTTGATCCGGAAGTCGTAATTATCGGAGGCTCAGTTATGCATTCATCAGATATATTTTGGGATTCAATGGTATCTTTATTTAAAAGTACATTTGTCCGCAAACTGCTGCAAGCATCCAGTTAAAGCCAGCAGGTTTAAAAAGATAATGCCGGATTTTATGGGTGCAGCAAGCTTTAATGTTTGTAGAATAAATTGTTAT
>VOFG01002379.1_pt1 | contig 65543 bp, 124 predicted proteins | sample 5384171 | NCBI WGS metagenome assembly VOFG01 (sample SAMN12384726, study PRJNA508395) | human gut metagenome | isolation source: healthy gut F | host: Homo sapiens
TCTATGCTGCAATTTTGATGTACGGCAGGGATTTTGGCAGCATCTCTGACGGAAGGCGGACAGTAACGAAAAAGGAGATGCTTTAGCTTTATTAGTGCAGTGTTAGCTCCGCGCGCACATATTGCATCAGCTGCAACATGTGGAAGAGGGAAAGATCCGATTCTGATTACAATTCTACAGTTTGGTTTCAGCGCAGTATTTTCTTGATTGTTACACTGGCAACAGGGTTACCAGCACGATCGAATGGACAGGGGTGGAACGGTAGGAGGTGGTTATATCTGGCTCTGGCTTCAGTATTTGGCACTTTTCTCTGTTGCTGCAAAAATGGGGCAGAAGTATACCAATCCGTCTCAGTGCGTCTTTGATTTTGAGCCTGAATCGGTATTTGAGTTTTGTTTGGGGTGTTTTTTTCCAGAAATCCTGAATCTACGCCTGATTACTGGGTTTGTATTGATTTTTGTAGCCGTTGTAATATCGAAACAGAATTATCATTTTTAAAGGGGAAAAAAGAAAAAGGTGTGAGACAAGACAAAACAAAACTCCAATTAGAGGGAAATTTGCTGAGCTCATATCCTGAACTAAGGAGAATGAAATAGTGAAACCCTCCTTTCGGTTCCCTGATACTGTGGCATCCACCAGCGATTATCATCGTAGACTCTGATTGAAATTAGTACTCAGGAGAAGTTCTCCGGCACATCCAGCTGATAAACAACCAGATAAAGGTAGCGGCAATACACTCCTATAAAGTAGTCTGAGCTACAGGAAATCATCAAAAGTCCCACAGTATCTTGAAAGTATTGAACCACAGAATCAAAAAAAAGAAAAAAATGTTGATTTAGCTTGGAAACATCATACAAGGGATTATGAATCGCAGCAAAAACGGATCGCGGTGGCGCTTGGGGGAAACGCGCTGGGAAACACACCCACGGAGCAGTTAAACAGGTAAAGATTGCGGCGGAGACCATCGTAGAGAGCTGGCGGCTGAGGGGCACGAGCCGATCGTGGGCCACGGAAACGGTCCCCCAAGTGGGATCATCAATTCTGCGATGAACTATGCGGCCGCAAACGGCCCCACACCCCTTACATGCCCTTTTGCGGAGTGCGGGGCCATGTCCCAGGGCTTTATGGGTACCACCTGCAGCAGGCCCTTCAGCAGAGCATGCGAAAGAGGGGGATGAACGGCGCGGTGGTCAGCGTGGTCACCCAGGTGCTGGTGGGATCCTGAGGACCCGGCGTTTTCAAACCCCCACCAAGCCCATCGGCAATTTTTACACCCGCAAGGAGGTTGAGGAGACGCCGGAGTACTTCCACAGCACCTCCATGTACCCCCGAGTACTTCAAGATCGACGGCAAGTGGGTTCTGGCCGAGGAGAGCCGCATGGACTCCAGCGTGGTCATCTGCGACGACGGCCATCTGGAGGTGGTGGAGAACCGCAACCTAAAGAAGGGCGACAAGGTCATCCTGGCCGCAGCGAGAAGTGCGAGGAGGGCATCTACATGCACTGTAACGGCTTTTACGGCTGAGGGGGACGAGATGGATGACCAGTTCGTGTTCCGTCAGGAAGAAGCCGCGAGACCTCCTACGCGCGGGATTACGACAACTTATTTGAGCTGCTGCGCCACGAGCGCGAGCACGGAAATATCGTGTGGGTGATGGGCCCGGCCTTTCCTTCGACTACGACGCCCGCGCGGCGATGCAGGCACTGGTTGAGAACGGCTACGCCCACGGCCTGATGGCGGGCAACGCCCGGCGACCCACGATCTGGAGGGCGCGCTGTTACACACGGCGCTGGGCCAGGACATCTACACCCAGAAGTCTCAGCCGAACGGCCACTACAACCACCTGACGTAATCAACAAGGTGCGCCGCAGCGGCTCGATCCCGCAGTTCATCGAGGACTACAAGATCGACAACGGAATCATCTACAGTTGCGTGAAGAACAACGTGCCCTTCGTGCTGACCGGCTCCATCCGCGACGACGGCCCGATGCCTGAGGCGCATCGGTGACGCGTACAAGGGACAGAGCGAGATGAGAAACCCTGGTGAAAAAGTCCACCACGGCGATCTGCCTGGCGACCATGCTTCACACCATCGCCACTGGAAACATGACCCCGTCCTTCCGCGTGATGCCAGACGGCGAGATCTGGCCGGTGTACCTATACACGGTGGATGCGGATGAGTTCGTGGTGAACAAGCTGTTAGACTGCGAAGTCTGTCGGCAACCACGATTGTCACTAATGTTCAGGACTTTATCTCGATCAGCCAAGGGGCTGGGAGTGATGAAATAAGACGATGAGCGGGTATCTTTTGAAGAAGTGCGGTGGGCGGGAGGACGCGCCGGCTATTAACGGCTATGTGCCGGCTGTGGGCTGGGAGAGCATTGTTTTATCGGAGTTTTCGCGTCATTTTTTCGCTGTTATGGGGAGCAGAATGGGGGCGGTGAACATGGTGAACACCATGATGAACACTGCTTACCGGCTGCTTCAGGATACGGTTTTTTACATTATGGCGATCGCGGTGCTGGCGGGGGAGATTTCGGGGCTTTTGACGGAGTTCGGGGTGGTGGCCCCGATCAACCGCCTGCTGAGCTCCTTAATGGAGCCGCTCTATCACCTGCCGGGCGCCAGTATCCTGGGGGTTTTGGCCACCTATCTGTCAGACAACCCGGCGATTCTCACGCTGGCCGACGATTGGGCTTCCGGTGCTTCTTTAAGAAGTACCAGCTGCCGGCCCTGACCAACCTAGGGACATCCTTCGGCATGGGGATGATTATCACCACGTACATGATCGGGCTGCAGGGTCCCGGCGGGGCGGACTTTATAAAGGCCGCCCTGATCGGAAATCTGGGGCCATTGTTGGCAGCATCGTGAGCGTGCGCCTGATGTTGCATTTTACAAAGAAGCGCTATGGGACGGAGGAGTACTGCCACTGTGACGGGGACGAGGTGGTGGACATCCGCAAATACCGGAAGGTGCGCGAGGGAAATATAAGCGCCCGGTTTATGCAGGCCATGCTGGACGGCGGAAACAGCGGCGTTCAGATGGGACTCACCATCATCCCCGGCGTGCTCATCATCTGCACTATGGTGCTCATGCTGACCAACGGAGCGGGCGCGGGGGCGCCTACACGGGGCGGCCTACGAGGGATCGCGTTTCTTCCCTGGGTGGGCGCGAAGCTCAATCCGGTGTTAAAGCCGCTGTTCGGGTTCACCAGCCCGGAGGCCATCGCGGTTCCCGTGACGGCCCTGGGGGCGGCGGGCGCGTCCATCGGACTGATTCTGCCCATGATCCGGAGCGGACTTGCCGTGGGCAACGACATTGCGGTATTCACCGCCATGTGTATGTGCTGGAGCGGATATCTGAGCACCCACGTGGCGATGATGGACAGTCTGCACTGCAGCGACATGACCGGAAAGGCAATATTCAGCCACACCATCGGCGGTCTGGTGGCGGGCATCGCGGCCCACTGGATTTATGTGCTGATTGTGTTTGTGACATTGCAGTGGCATAAAGATCAACTAAAAACCAATAAAAGCGCGGATGCGCGAAGGCTGTGTCCGGCACCTCTTATGGGTGTCGGTCAGCCGTCATGCGCATCCGCGCTTTTTTTGACTTTGCTTACAGTGTGTTGTCCTGAAGCCCGATGTTCTGGCGAAAGGCCCCCGGGGTCATGGTCCGGTAGCGCAGGAAGTTGCGGGTCAGGGTCTTGGCGTTGTTGAAGCCCACGTCGATGGCAATCTGTGTGATTGTCTGGTCGGTGTTTTTTAAGAGCTCTCGAGGCCCGGTTGACGCGAACAAAGTTGAGGAAGTCGGGGAAGTTCTTTCTCCACCTGGTACAGCAGGATGGTGTTTAGCTCCTTGATGGAGATGTGAAAACGGTCCGCCGTGTTCTGGGGCGTCAAGTCCTCGGCGTAGTTGCGGTATATGTAGGCCACGATGTCGTAGGCATCCCTCGTCATCTTGATGTTGCACATCTCGTACACGTTCTGGTAGGTTTTCCGGAAATCATTGGCCTTCATGCCGATCCGGGCGGCAAACACCTTGCTGATGTGGGAGCTGTCCACGAAGCCCAGAATCTCCGCCAGCTCCTCCATGGTCAGGTTGGTGTAGAGCAGGAAATTGATGGTCTTGCCCACGCGCATCTCGTTCAACAGGTCGAAGAAGGACAGGCCGGTGGTCAGGGTGATGTAGTTGCTGATGGACGACTCACTCATGAAAAACAGCTTGGACAGGTTGGACAGCGTCAGCTTCTCGCTCAGGTGGTTGTACATGTAGTGGAGGACATCGCTCTTGTGGATCTCCCGCGCGGGCGGGCGGGAAGCGACCCGGCTGCGCTCTGTGGCACGGCAGAACAGCACGATCAGCTCCACCAGCTTGTTTTTTAAGTACAGAGTGTGGAACTCGTCACCGCTGTCCGCGGGACTTACGGACTCCACGCCCATCTCCGTGCGCAGCTGCTCAAAGATGGTGCGGATGGCCTCGTACTGCCCTCGTCGCAGTGGACCACCGGGGTGGCCGTCATCTCCTCGATCAGGCTCACAGGCTTGCTGTCCGCATTGTACACGGACTTGATGATGGAGTTGATGTTGTCGAAGTAGTAGGCCAGGAGGTAGTACTGAGCGGCGCGTCCACCTGGATCACGTCGGAGATCTGCCAGGGCAGGATGGACACGATGGTGCCGGGCAGAAGCTTGTACTCCCGGTCCCGAGCTTCAGGACGCCCTGGCCCTCGTCGGGATCAACCAAAAGCGGGACATCTGGTGGATGAGAGGCGCGGTTGGGGTGTCACGACCTCCGTGTCGATGTTGCAGATTTTGCGGTAATCCTGGTTGGAGCAATATACGCCCTGAATGGGCACCGTTTTTCCCATGATGCGGCCTCCTTAGAAAAAAAATTTCTGACAGTATCATTATAACTGCATAGGGAGATGGGGGCAAGGGTATGTGGGACAGGGGGGCCGGACTTTTGAAGTATTTTCATGCAGGCCCGGCGCAAAGCGGGCGGCAGGAGGGCAAAACCGCCGGTAAATACCGCGCTGCGGGACGGAAATGTCCCACGAGAGAGAAAGAAATGAGAATAGGGCATGGAAATAAATGGAAGATGAAAATGCATATTATTGCTGTATAATGAAATTTATAAATTTTTAAAGCTGAAGTGCGGCCATTTTTCGGGCACTCACTACTTTAGGTTTCATAGAAAATGAACTTAATATAACGATGTCGGGGTCAAAAGGTAATTTTGTCAAAATGTCATACAATATGTGGTGGACAATGTGACAAGTAACTACATGATTAAGTATACAGATCATGAATTCGAGGCTTTTGACCCCAACATCATATAATAAAGCTAATTTGCAACTTTAAGACGTTGAATTGTTAAAAAGCAATAAAATGAGCGATATTAAAAAACTATAGTTTTTTGTGAATTGTTCTATAAGAAAAAATGATGACCGAAAAAACAGAAGTTTGACATGAACCAGAAAAGTGATTATACTCAGACTCAATAAAAAAGTAAGACGAGAGCATGCGAAGGCGTAGCAAATACCCATCGTATGCTCTTTTGCATTTCTGGGGAAGAATCCGGAGTTGCAGGATGAATCGTCTGCTTTAGAAAAGAGGAGGACACGATTATGAAGAAAACCATCTGAGAATGTTAGCACTGGCTATGGCGGCTATGATGTCACTGACAGCCTGCGGAGGCGGTTCAGCCACAGAAGCATCAGGAACTGCAGCGGGGACAACAGCCGGAACATGTTTGAATTAGCACAATAGGTAAAGTTAATACATTAATTCGGCGGTTTGAACGAAAGTACAAAAGGTCATTTTAAATATGGATTTTTGTACGATTGTAAATATTATATATTCGATTATAATTAAAAATTAGTACAGATATACAAAAAAAATCTGAAAACAGGGCAGGAAAACAGACAAAAGTCTATTATATCCATGGGAAATGCCGGAAACATAAAGGGTTACCAATCCCTTTATAAAATTTAATTTTTCAAAGAAGGAAGGAAACAGATTATGCAAAAAAATTTAAGAGACTGACAGCAATGGCACTGGCAGCAATGATGGCCCTATCGGTGAGCGTGGGGGGGGGGAGCAAGAAGGATGAGAACAAGATTATCTTAGGTTACATCGGACCGCTGACCGGCGAGTCCGCACTGTGGGTGAGGTGGAGTCCAACACCTTAAAGATGCTGGTGGAGGAGACCAACGCCAACGGCGGAATCATCGGCAAGCAGATTGAGCTAAAATTTATGACAACCGCGGGGACGCCGTGGAGACCACCAACGCGGCCCGCAAGGCCCTTCAGAATGACGGCGTTGTGGCCTTCATCGGACCGATTCCTCGTCCGGCGCAATCGCGCTGGACGAGGTGTGCGAGGAGTACAAGGTCCCCCACATCACCACCACCGGCACCAACTACAAGGTGACCCAGCGCGAGGAGGACGGCTCCGTTCGCCCCTACGCGTTCAGAATCTGCCTGTCCGACCCGCAGTTGGGCGACATCATGGGCGGCTACGCCAAGGACAAGCTGGGATTTGAGAAGGTGGCATCCTGTATGAGATCAGCAGCGAGTACTCCCCGGGAATCACCCAGAACTTCACCGAGTCCTTCGAGTCCAAGGGCGGCAAGGTGACGATCGAGGAGGCCTACAAGACCGGCGACGTGGACTTCAGAGCGCAGCTCTCAAAGATCAAGGAGCTGGGGGACTTTGACGCACTGATGATCCCGGCCAACTACAAGCGAGGTGGGCCTGATCGCAAAGCAGGCCAGAGCGCTGGGAATCGATGTTCCGTTTTTGGGCGTGGATGCGTGGATGATGCAGGACCTGTTTGAAATCGCAAAGGACGAGGTTCAGGAGGCCATATTCCCTGCGCCATGGACGTAAACGACGAGAGTCTGCAGGAGTTCAAGAACGCCTTCCAGGAGAAGTGGAACATGGATCCGGACAAGGGCGGAACCGACGCATACCTGGCTTACGACTGCTTTGAGTCGATCAAATACGCCATAGAGACCGCAGGCGAGGCGACCCCGGAGAAGCATCTGCGACGCCATGGAGAACGCCAAGGACGTGCCCTGCCCTGACCAGCGTGGTTCCATCGATCCCACAAACACATAACCCGGTCCGCACCGCCTCGATCTTCCAGATTCAGGGAACGGACTTTGTAAAACTCGACGAGTACCGCATGGACTAGAAGGAGGGAAGATTTTGCTTTTTTCAACAGTTAATTAACGGATTGTCGATCGGCAGCATTTACGCGCTGATGGCGGTGGGCTACTCACCGATCTACAGTCTACTGAATTTTACCAACTTTGCCCACAGCATCACGGTCACGATTGGTGCGTTCTGCGCATTCTTCTTCCTGTCCAACCTGGTGCAGAACCTCTATTTGGGAATTATCATCGCCGTGCTGGCGGCCGGCGGTCTGGCCATGCTCATCGAGATACTGGGGTACCGCCCGCTGTTAAAGAAAAAGGCGCGCCGCATCTATCTCCCCGATCACTGGCCTAGAATCTCCACCATGTGCGAGAACCCGATCATCATCAGCTTCAGCAGCCGGTTCAGAGTTTATCCGGTTAACTTTTCCAACGAGTCCATCAACCTGTTCGGCGCCAGCGTCGGGCAGGTGGACCCGATCATCTTTGTAGTGAACTTCACGGCGCTGGTGCTGGTGGAGCTGTTTATCCGCAAGTCCCGGGCCGGGCTGGCCATCCGGGGCGCCTTTTCGACCTCGACGCCACGTCCTCATGGGCGTGAACGTGCAGAAGCTAATTCTTCTGGTGTTCTTAATTGCGGGATCCTTGGCGGGCTGGCCGGAGCGCTTCTGGGCGCCAAGTACACGGCGTTCCCCACCTTGGGAACCGCCATGACCAACAAGGCGTTTATTAGCTCTGTGTTCGGCGGCCTGGGAAGCATCCCCGGCGCGGTGCTGGGGGCGATCATACTGGCATCGGTGAGACGTCGATCTCCAGCTATATTTCCTCGTCCATGCGCGATATCTTTGCATACGCGCTGCTCGCGATCGTACTGTTTGTCCGCCCGTCCGGGCTGATGGGCAAGGCCACGGAAGACAAGGCATAAGGGAGGTGGAAATGAATTATTGGATGGGTGTTGCGACACTGACCGGTATCTACATGATAGCAACTTTGGCGTTTCCATACTGACCGGATTTACGGGACTGTTTTCCATGGGGCACGCAGGGTTTATGGCCATCGGCGCCTACACTTCGGCGTCGATCACAAAGACCTTCCACGTTCCCGATCCTGGTGGGCGTGTTCTGCGGCATGTTTACGGCCCCGGCCATCGGCTCATCATCGGCTACCCCACGCTCAAGCTGAAGGGCGACTACTTTGTCATCGCCACCCCGGGAATCGGCGAGGTGACAAAACCGATCATCGAGAACCTTCCGGACCCCACCGGCGGTGCCAGAGGCCTGACGGACGCCCTGGGGGCCACATTTCCGGTTGTGCTCAGCTTCCTAGTGGGCGCATCGTCTGGGGACTGCGCAATTTCCTCCGCTCCAAGCACGGGCGCAACTGCATCGCGGTGCGGGAGGAGGAGCTTGCCACCGCGTCAATCGGCGCGAACGTGGCAAACTACAAGATGCTGGCGATGGGAATCAGCTGTGCGCTCTGCGGGATCTCCGGGGCGCTGCTGGCCCACTACATGCACTATTTAAATCCCACCATGTTCAACATGGTGAAGTCCGACGAGCTAGTGATGACTGTAATCCTGGGCGGCTGTGGCAGCTTGACCGGAACCATCATTGCCTCCACGCATCCTGGTGCCCTTGCCGGAAATTCTGCGCTTCGGCTCCGTTCAGGAGTGGCGCATGGTGTTCTACGGCCTGCTTGTGGTCCTGGTGATCATCTTTAAGCCCTCGGGCCTCATGGGAACCAAGGAATTCAGCGTGCAGGGACTTAAAAACCTTGCGGGCAGCGCGAAAAAAGAGATGGAAGGAGCGATAACGCATGGCGCAGCAGAAGTTTATTTTGCAGCTACAGAACGTCGTGAAGCGTTTTGGTGGTATCACGGCATCCAACAATATAACGATCAATGTGCCTGAGGGCAGCATCTACGGGATCATCGGCCCCAACGGAGCGGGCAAGACCACGCTGTTTAACATGATCACGGGCGTCTACGACTGCACGGAGGGCACGGTGCTGTTTGAGGGGGAGAAGATCAACGGGCTTCCCACCCACGAGATTGCGGTCAGAGGCATCGCTCGGACTTTCCAGAACATCCGCCTGTTCGGCGACCTGACGGTCTACGACAATCTGATGACCGCGTGCCAGAAAATATCACCTACAGCCTCCTCGACGGGATTCTGCGTACGAAGAAGTGCCAAGCCCAGGAGCGGAGAGCCGGGCATTCTGCGACCAGCTGCTCGCGGAGGTTGGGCTGTCGACCAGAGGATCAGAAGGCCAACAACCTGCCCTACGGCATGCAACGCCGCCTGGAGATTGCCCGGGCGCTGGCGACCTGCCCCAAGGTGATTCTTCTTGACGAGCCGGCGGCGGGCATGAACGAGGAGGAGAGCGCCGTTGTCAGAATTTATCCGGGAGATCCGGGACAAGAAGGATGTGACCGTGGCGATCATCGACCACCACATGGATGTGATTATGGCGATCTGCGACCAGATTTCCGTGCTCAACTTCGGCACCCTCTTAGCGGAGGGGAGACCGGAGGAGATACAGAATAATCCGGACGCGATCTCCGCGTATTTGGGGGTGGATGAATAATGCTCAGAGTGGAGAATCTCAGTTTTTCATACGACAAAATCCAGGCAATCCGCAACGTCAGCTTTGAGCTCCAAAAGGGCGAAATCATGGCGATCGTGGGGCCAACGGGGCCGGAAAAATCTTCCTCATGAAGTGCATCGCAGGGCTTTTTTAAAAGCCCCAGTGTGGGGAGGGTTTACTTAAACGATAAGAAGATGGAGTCTGCGGCGTACCGGGTGGTGGAGTCGGGGGTGTCCCTGGTTCCGGAGGGGCGCTGGATTTTTCCGAACCTGACGGTGGAGGAGAACCTGCTCCTCGGCGGCTACACCAGCAGAAACCGGGCGGCTGGGGTCGAGCGCTCCTTTGCCATGTTCCCACGCCTTGAGGAGCGCAGAAGGCAGCGGGCGGGCACCATGTCCGGCGGCGAGCAGCAGATGCTAGCCATTGCCCGGGGCTGATGTCAAACCCCAAGGTGCTGCTTCTTGACGAGCCGTCCCTGGGGCTGGCGCCGCTCATTGTGAACGACATCATGTCCATCATCAAACAGATCAACAATGAGGGGATTTCCGTGCTTCTGGTGGAGCAGAATGCCCGCAAAGGCATTGTCCATCGCCCACCACGCCTGTGTGCTGGAGCAGGGGCAGATTGTGAAGACAGGAACCGGCGCAGAGCTGGCAGCGGATGAGTCCATCGTGGCGGCCTACCTGGGCAAGACGAAAAATAGAGGGAAGAGAGGGATTTTGCATGAGAGAGAGCGTACAGAGGGCCATGTTCGACTATTTTGGCTTTGAGGGCCAGACGGCCATCGTGACCGGATCCGGCAACGGAATCGGGCGGGCCACCGCCATCATGCTGGCGGATTTGGGGGCGAACGTGATGGTCTGTGATATCGAGGGGGACAGCGCCAAAAAGGTGGCGGAGGAGATTACAGAGCGCGGCGGCGCGGCGGTCTATAATCGGTGCGACGTGACGAAGCTTGAGGAGATAAAAGAGACCATAAAAAAAGACGGTGGATACCTTCGGAAATGTGGATATTCTGGTCAATAACGCGGCCGGGTTCGGGGGGCGGAAAGACCTTTGATGTGATGACCTACGAGGAGTGGGACCGGCTGATTAGGATCAACCTGACCGGCGCCTACATGTTCACCAACGAGGTTCTGCCCTACATGGTGAAGAAGCAGCACGGAAAGATGCATGGTCAGCTCCGGCGCGGCGCTGGGGTATGACTTCTCGGATCCTTCCACTACGCGGCCTCCAAGGCGGGCATGATCGGCCTGGCGAAGGAATTGTCCCAGGAGCTGGCAAAGCACCGGATCAACGTCAACGTGCTGGGTACTGGACTTACGGATACCCGTATGGCGCACCTTCCTGGGCGCTCCTGGGAGGATGAGACCAAGGGGCTTCCTGGTACAGGTGGGCACGCCCAAGGATCAGGGCGTCCGCCATTGTATTCCTGGTGTCGAGGCCGCGGGTATATCACCGGACAGGTGCTCTGCCCCAACGGCGGTGCCTGGATGTGACGTTTTGTTGAGAAAGGAAGCGTGAGAAGATTATGGAGTACGATTATTTAAAGATTGCTGGAAAGCCCGCCATCGTGACCGGGGAGGCCGTGGGATCGGCCGGGCCACGGCTCTGGCGCTGGGGCGGTTTGGGGCGAAGGTGATGATGCGACGTCCACGACGACTGGGGGAGAGCGCGGTGAAGGAGATCGCATCGCGGCGGAGTGGCAGAGTACCGCCACTGCGACGTGGCGGACCCGGAGCAGGTGAAGGCACTGGTTGCGGCCACGGTGGAGGCTTCGGGGATGTGGACATTCTGGTGAACAACGCGGGCATCGGGGCGTTTCCCTGCCCTTTGAGGAGATGCGGACGAGGACTGGGACCGGATGCTGCGGGTGGATTTAACCGCGCCGTTCTATCTGTGCCGAGGTGATTCCTACATGAAGGCCAGGAAGCACGGGAAGATCATCAACATCAGCTCCGGCTCCGGGATCATCGGCTGTGAGTTCTGCTCCCACTACGCGTCGGCCAAGGCGGGCTCATCGGGTTCACCAGTCCATCGCCAAGGAGCTGGGTGGGGACCACATTAACGCCAACGCCATCGCGGTCCCCACCACCCAGACACCCATGCTGAAGGAGACGGACTTCGACATATTCGTGGAGGACGAGCTGCGGGACATCCCCTGGGGGAGAATCGGAACGCCGGAGGACATCGCGGATATGGTTTTATATCTGGCCTCGGACGCCTCCGAGTACGTGACTGGGCAGGTGCTCGCGCCCAACGGCGGGGCGCAGGACGCCGGTGTAGGAGGGGGAAGGCCGGCGCCAGGCGGCCGGCGACAGTAAAGATATGATTGCAAAAGGAGTAAATATATGAGATGGCATAACGGAGCGAAGAGTGCATTTGCTTTAGGGTTTGACATGGACGGCGACACCATCTGGCGCAACAAAACCCGGTGTCTGCCAAACGGGGACAGCTACATCAAGGGCCCTCCATCGGCCAGTACGGCACGAAAAAGGGTGCCCTCAGGGTGCTTGAGATCCTGGAGGAGTTCTCCTTAAAGTCCACCTGGTTCATTCCGGCCAATATTGTGATGGAGCACCCGGATGTGGTGGAGAAGATTCTGGACCTGGGGCATGAGATCGGACATCACGGTCTGGACCACACCGGGGCGTATGGGGCGACCTTCGAGGAGCAGCGGGGAGCGTATCGAGCGCTGCCAGGAGATTTTCTTAAAATATACCGGGCGCAGGGCGGTGGGCTTTCGGCCCACGGGCGCGCTGCTTCCGGAGACGGAGTGGATCTACTCGGAGGGCGGTTTTGTGTACTCCAGCGCCGGAATCAGCGGCGAGGCATGCAGCTGGTACGAGGTGGAGGGGAGCCCACCCATGCGGTGAACATTCCATGCCGGGATGAGCAGATGGACGACTACGTGCAGACGGTGTTCCACTCCTACCCAGCCGTGCTGGTGGGGATGCCCCGCATCGCCCCCTACGAGAACGCGTACCCAACTGGATCCGCGAGGTGGAGGGCATGGTGCGCATGGGCAATTCCGGTTCTACGGCGTTTCACCCGCAGATTGCGGGGACTCCGGGCGGGCGGTGGTATTTCGCAGCTTCTGCGAGTATCTGGCCTCCAACCGGGATGTGGTGCGCGCCCTGCATAGAGATCGCGAATTACTATAAAGCAGTGATGGAGGGGAATGACGATGCTCATTGAGAAGACGGCATGGCCGCAGAATAAGACGTGCGCAGCCATGATCAGCGTGAACCTGGACGCCGAGTTTTTGGAAAGATCTACTATCCGGACGTCAACGTGGACGAGGGGCGACATTCTTCGCTTGGGGCGCACCAGCCCCCGCTATGGGCTGCCCAAGCTGCTTGAGGTGCTTGACCGGTATGAGGTCAAGGCCACCTTTTTTATACCGGGAGCCGTTGTGAAGCGCTATCCGGAGGCGGTTGCCTCCATCGTTTCGCGTGGGCATGAGATCGGCTGCCACGGAAACAACCACGAGATTCTGGCCCACATGACGGCCGACGAGCAGCGGGAGGCGCTTATGGAGGCCAGGGAGCTTCTGACAGAGGCGGCCGGGAAGGCGCCCCTGGGCTTTCGGATGCCGGAGGGGGAGATCAGTGAGGAGACGCTCACGATCGCGAAGGAGCTGGGCTTCACCTACTCCAGCTCCCCTGTCGGACGATGACGTGCCCTACGTGCGGGAAATTTCCGGGCTGTTGGAGCTGCCCATCCACTGGGAGCTGTTCGACCTGCCCTACTTTGTGTTCACCTTTCGATCCGCCGATCCTCCGGGACAGTCCCGCAGCGCGCGGATGGACGACGTGCTGAAAAACTGGCTCTATGAGCTTAAGGGCGCGCGGCGGTTCGGAACACTGTTCAACCTGCAGCTGGACCCCAGGCCATCGGGGAGCAGGGGCGTATTTTTCATGTTGGAGGCGCTGCTTGAGGAGCTCAAGAAGGCGGATGATGTTTGGGTTGCGACCGGCGGGGAAATCGCCGCGCATTTTGGCAGATAAAGGAGGTACATTGTGGCAGAAGCAGCACTGAATGCAATGGCCCAGCAGTTGGTGGATTTGACCCTGTGCAAGACGCGCTACGACGCGTGGGATTTACAGTGGTACACCGAGGGGCCGTTCTGGAGAAGGACCAGCATGCGCTATTCTCGGGAGTATAAGATTATTCCCGACTATGAGATCGGGGGATATGAAGCACGGGAAGTCGCTGGAAAATATTTTTGGACGAGTCGGAGAACCTGCTCTACAGTCTGAAGCGGTACCGGGAGAGCGCTCCAGAAAAAGAGTGGCAGCGGGTGGATTACCTGATGCGACCACGTGGGGAACCTAAACGTGCGCACGCGGATGCTGGCGGGGAGCACTTCTCCTTTGACCAGATGACCGACGGGCTGTACTGTCTGGTGGCGCCCGCCTGTGACTAAGAAATTTGACGATATTTTGGACGAGCTTGACCAGGCACTCCAGGCACGGGAACCGTGCAGGAGAAGACGCAGAGTTCCGCAAAAGCTTGCGATTCCGCCGGAGAATCTGCTGTCCGTGATAAAACCTCCACCCAGGTCTTCCACGACATCGCGGTGAAGCGCATGGACGTTACCGGCAACAGCATGCCCAGGGTGCGGGTGCGTGAGCTGCCGAGCAAGGACATGGTATTTCTATCCATCCTGTTCGGGTACGATTACAATCACATCGAGTACGAGCGCAACTTTAACCTTCTGTACCCATGGACGGTGGAGAAGGTGGTGGAGTATGTGGGCCACGAGATGGAGCCGGGCCATTTAACCTACTTTGAGAAGCGGCTCCAGACCATGATCGACACCTGCTGGCCGGAGATGTCCATCGTCTCCCAGTTCTCCACCTCCAACGCCTTCGGCGAGGGCTCGGCCCGCCACGCCATCTCCATGAGCTTTGAAAACTCGGTGGAGAAGCTGACGGATTTCGAGCGGGAGATCATTTTCAAGAACGGGGATCGACACCCAGCTGGCCAGTCTCATGCCCCTGTGGCACAGGTACTGCGAGATCTCCGGCTACGGGCAAGCTGGAGGCCACCAGAAACCGCTGGGACAGCGTCTGGACCAGGGAGGAGGCCGGACAATTTCTGGAGAAGTATGCATTCGCGGACGCGGGTACGGGCGCAGAGTCCGTGGACCATCTGGCGGAGGACGACGGCCACTTTGTGGCCCATGACTACGCGCGGGACGTGGTGAGAGACTACTTTAACACGGTGGGGGGAGTCGGTGGATGAGCAGTGGAGGATGTACGAGAAGCTGTGCTGCTCCCCATGTGTCCATGAGAGGGATTAAGGATCAGATCGTTTAGGGTTTGAGTGAGATAGATAGAAAAAGGAAAGGATGTGTTGCAGTAACGATTTAAAAATCGCTACTGCAACCCTTTTATTTTAAGGAAAAACGTTTAGATTTAGATCTTTTTCCCTACCCGTTGTTGATTTTGAGCATACTTACCCAGACCTTCCTTGAAGAAGGCCTCGGGATTTCTTTTCTTTTTGAATTATCAAAATTTACGCTGTTTCTTTCAGCTTAAACAGATGCTGTCCTGTCTTTTCAGTCTGTATTTTATTATGAAGTTTATTGATATTGTGTGCGATTGCAAGAATGACGCTTTGTGCAGTGACGTTTTCTTTTCCGCGGTACATATATCGTCTAAATTCCATATCCTGTTTTACAGAAGCGAAGGATCCTCTGCTTGTATACTTCGATTTACTCGAGCTGAATTCCGTATGGGCTGGTTATACGTTCAAGATCTTCTGCTCGTTTCTGCTTCATGGTTTTTGAAACATACAGTCTTTTTATTACGCTGTTCCATTGATGTTTTGCAATTATTGCCTTTAATGCAATCCGTTTTATAAGGACAACCACTGCAGTCGGAACATTTATAGACAGTTGTTGTTCTTCTATAGCCGGTTGCCGTTTTTCCTTTCTTTTCATACTGGACTGTCAATTTTTGATTGTTCTTACATATATAAAAAATCATTCTCCTTATCGTAGTCCATGTTCTCCATTTTCCCAATATCTGTTTTGAACCTCCGCTTTTTTGAGATTTCATAGTTATTTGGCTTGATGAATGCCGTCTGCCCATTGGTCTCAATAAAAGATAATTCTCCTCGCTTTCATAACCAGCATCAGCAACTATCTCTGTGTACTTGAATCTCAGGTTCTGTTCCATATCTTTCAAAAATGGGATCGGGGTTTTGGTATCTGTTGGATTTGGGTTTACTGTGAGCCAAGTGATATATTCCGAATCAACTCCATGCTGTAAATTATAAGCTGGTTTAAGCTGACCATTCAGCATGTGATCTTCCTTCATTCTCATAAAGGTTGCATCAGGATCCGTTTTAGAATAACTGTTCCTCTCTCCACAGGTGTACAGCTTATGTGTGTATTCTTTTAGTTTTTCAATGTACGTTTCCAACGATTCGATCGATTTTTGTATCGCACTTTTTCTTCTGCCAATACCATGAACAAAAGTAATGCCTTCCGATTCTTTTTTTATCGCATAAAGCTTTTTTCGTATACGTTTTAGTGAATGAAGAGAAATACTGTCCTGATATACTAGCTTCAATCCATACATTTCTTCACACTCAGCAATTAGTTCTGTGATTTTTGCAAACAGCTTTGACTGATTTTTGCAACAGCCTTTTTCCAGACAAATGTATATCTGTTAGAAACTGACTCAATTTTTGTGCCGTCAATAAATATATGTCTTCCAGAAATTTCCCTAATTCGTATAAGATATTTGAAACTTCTGCGAGAATGTTTGAGGAACATTGGGACAGATGCAGTGAGATGAACCGCGCAATAGTCGCATGATCCGGAGACGGCTTTCCTTCCAGAAGATACATAAAATTGATATCTCGTCTACACGATTTCTCGATATCATGACTGGAATAGATTCGGTTCATTCCTGCATAGATAACGATTTTCAACAGCTGTCTCGGTGAAACCTGATCTTTTTGATCTTTCCATAAGTATTATAAAGATCTGAGAGCTCCATTCCCTCCACAAAAGCACTCAGTAGGCGGACCGGATCATCTGCTGGGATGTTTTTTTCAAGATCCAGCGGAAGTTTGATTTGATAGTACAGAGAAGATAAGGTATAATCTTTCTGTAATTTAATGTGTTTGGTCATACATTAATTTTTACACCAAGAGCCCGACTTTTCGAAGCCGGGCTCTTAAATTTTTACAAAAAGTGCTGCCGCACTAATTTTCACTTAGTGCGACAGCCCCTTTGGCTGTTTGTTTTCTCACGGATCCAGCTCACTGCCCAGGATTCCCGTCTGAATCAGGGTCTGAATCTTTAACCCCAGTGACAGGTTGAACACGGTCTCGCTGTCGGACAAATTTTTCCCCAGTATCTGGGAAATTTTTGTTCAGTCGCGCGTACAGGGTGTTCTTGTGGATGAACAGCGCATTGCAGATGGCGGACGGCGAGGCGCAGTAGGTGGTGTAGGCTGTCAGCGTGGGAGAAGGTCCCCGCTGTGGCGGTTGTCGTAGTCGATGATGGGCTGTATGTACCTTTGTACAGGTGCAGCAGGGGGGTGAAGTCCACCTGGCTGGAGCGATCGAAGAAGAAGCGCAAAATTCCCAGCTCCCCTGTAGCAGGGCGCCTTCTCCAGAGAATTCTGGGGAGATGGCTAACGCTTTGAGGGCCTGAAGGTAACCCTGCCGAACCTGTTCGGTGGGAACGATATCACTGATTCCCACGCCCTGGTACTGGTCCTGCAGGAACTCCTGGTACAAGGAGATCACTAACTCGAAGTCCGGCTTCCTTAGGCACCAGCTGGCGCGGCAGCATGGTGACGATGTAGTCCTTTCTCTCAAACAGGAAGAAATTGATGGTGCCGAGGGCGGTCACCAGCCGGTCGTAGAGGGCGTTGAACTGCTGGCTGGTGAGCAGCGCGTGGAAGAAGGTGTCCGAGGTGGCCTGGGGCGTGCGCCCCGCGATGACCACGTAATACTCGTCGAAGATGACCTTCTGAACCAACCCGTACTTCTGCATCAGCCTGCGGAAAATAAGGTCTGCTCCGACTCCACCAGCTCGTCCAGCAGGAAGTCATAGTAGCGGTTGACCGTGTGGGCGATCTCGTCGGATTTGACGATCTCAAATTTGATGATCGCCAGGATCTGCTGGATTTTGATGCTGCGCTCCGGGAGAGCATCTTCACCCGCTCATCCGGGGGGAGAGGAGCAGGTAGCCGTAGCAGTTGCCCGCGTCCGTAACCGGGAAGATAAAGATCCGGCAGCCCTGCCCCCTTTGCAGTACTCGTTCCGGCAGAGGTAGCCGCTCATGGGATTGCCGTTTATGCCCTCCGCCAGGCAGGAGTGGTACGCAGCAGAGTTCAGCTGAAAGTTTTCCAGCGAACTCCCAGTTGAAGGAGTCCTCGTTGCAGAACGGGTTTAACACCCGTGTAGCCGGAGGTATCGTGAGCGTTCTGCAGGTGAAAATTCAAGGTGACAAAGGCCACCGGGCACTCCAGGAGCTCGGCGGCGATGCGGGATGATGCCTCGCCCTGGCCCTTGTGGTGAAGAAGTTCCTTGGAGAGCCGCTCCATGGTCTCGAGGCTGGCCTCGGCCAGGCGCTGCATGCCGCTGTAGGCCAGCTTGTAGCACTGGGAGATGGTCACAGAGACGTCCGATCCTCCGGGATCAGAAACTGGGAAGTGCCGGGCGGGCTGTGCCAGAGGATTCAAAGGGGGAGGCGTCGTCCCGGTAGCGCACAATGGCGCAGGAGCGCTCGGCCAGCAGCTTTGCGTGCTCTGCGGTCGCTGCCGCAGGCAGCCATGAGGGATAAACAGCAATGTCTGTTCCCCCAGCGCCGCCAAAAAAACCGGGATTTTCCGGCTCAAAGACAGCGATGTGGTGCATCTCCGGCTGCTGCAAATTTTCCGGAAACTGTGTGCACGGGTCCAAAAACCCTGCTGCTGACCAGATTGTTTAAATTGAAGTCCATATGGGTGTCTGTGCCTCCTTCGGGGTGATGACAAGTTTGACGTTATTATACCATAGAGGGAGATGAAGCGGCAAGGAAAATTTGGGGTGGTATCCAGCACATTTATTTGTAGTATTATACAATAACGACTTCCCAATTCGCCGTACTATAGGCCGGCGTCAGCCGGCTCCGTCATCTGGGAGCGGGTGCTTCCTTGGCCGTCCCCTGCGGCGTTTGGGTTTATCCTCCGAACCGGATTTTGCGTGGCTGTCCCTGTTTCTTTGGTTCAGGTTTTCGAACCGGCTCAGAGAGCCCGAGTGCCTCCAGTTCCGCAAATTCGTATTCCATCGTATGGACCCAGTGTCCATCATTGGTCGCAGCACGATCCGGGGCATTGACGTCACGCCACACCTCGGACAGGTCTTCCAGAAGGTCTCCATACGACCTGGTTTCCAGGAGCCCTGCGGCGGTTGCTTTCCGGAGCATCCTGCAGGTCAGCACAGTAGCAATGAAGTTGATGAATTCCAAGCCAATGACAGAGAAATCGCCCTGTACGCAGGTACGGTCGAGGCCGAGGCCATTTTTGTACCGGTTAAAACCAGTTCCAGCAGCCATCTGTCGGAATAACAGATATAGGCCGTTTTCGGGCCAAGATTTTATCCGATTCGAAGACGATCACACCGAAAACACTGGATTTTTATCATACCAGCTGTAGGAAAAGTCTTTGTTCTTTTTTTTCTGTTGGCAAGAAATGCTGTTTCCTCGGCCGATGACTTATGGCTGTCCCGGAAAGTGTAGAGATAGCAGCCGCCTTTCGATCCGGCGTTTGCTGTAGAGGATGTGGCTGTCCACACCTTCGAGAACGCCGTCAAAGTCCAGTGCATGGTTATCCCCGATCCTGACATCGTTTCTTTTTTACCGGCGTCAGGAAATGCAGGTCCGGGGCGTTCCGCCAGCTCTGTTTGATCCTGGGGGGGAAGCCTTTATCAGATACAATGATGCCTTTCCGGATATCATTGTCCCGGATAAACGCAGCGTAGGAACTGGCATCAATGCTGTTGCCGGAAAGATCTCGGCGCATACCGTTCCATTTTCTCTATGTCATAAGCATAGAGAACCGAAACTTCCCTTGCAGCCCCGCACCCTTGCCTTGCGGGAAAAGGCGGAAAGGTCATTTACGGAACTGTTATCCTGCTTAAGCATCCCGTCGATTGCGATGTGATGCTCAGCAATCACCCTGTCAGCCCGCTTCTGGTAGAAGGCCCTGCGCTTTGTACGGTCCTCCCCGAGGTGGCTGAGGAAGGAGCTTACGGTGTTTTCAGAAAGAGCCGCACCGGGATAGTACCGGCTGATAAAGGTTTTCCTGTAAAACGATGCCAGCCGGTTTGAAGATATGGACGGCCGCATTACCCGGAGGAATGCGTCGTCATGATGCTGTAAGCATCTTTGGCCGCAAAAATATCCAGCAGGTCTTCTATAAGGTCTGCCGAGACGGAGTAAACGAATGCAGAGGCACCATACTGCAGCATCTCAGGCTTTGCATCAGCCACTGGTGCATTGACCGGGACATACTTCCCGTCAACGATGTGGCCGATTACCTTTCCGTTCCCTGGGCTGCGGATTGCCGCCCGGGACATATTTCACACCGGCACGGAGCCGGACTGCATAGCGGTTTGGACCATCGCGGCCGTTATCCTCGACGATGGTATTTGACGGGCGCTCGACGGCGCGGATGGAAGCAGGAACAGCCATAAAATCCTCCTCTATATATAGTACATTACACCATATTCAGTACTATATATAAAGGAATTTCCGAATTATTTTGTCAAAGAACTCAGCCCCGGTTTCTCCCGGAGGACCAGGAAAAATGGCTTAAAACCAGGCTTTGAAGAACTCGGATCAAAGCTTAATCGCCGGTTAAAACTCTGAAAAGGAGCAAAACGAACTGTTTTAGTCCTTTCCTATAGTCCGGTGAATTGCGAAACTATTAATAAAGTGTAAAAAGTTTAAATGTAAATGCAGCTGCCTGGAAAGAACAGGCAAATATGAAAAATCGAAGATATAAATCCGAAAGAGTCCGCATGTCGGGCTTTTTGTTGTGCATGTTTTTGCGTGATATATAAAATTTAAATGCGTTATTTTGCAGATATTACGCAAAAACACAGCAAGATGAAATGCGGAAATTTGCTTGACATGAGTATGGTCTGCGCTATAATACAAGTATTTAGAAAAGTCCAGTGGGAAACAGAATGAGAAGCTGTTTCCAGGGGAAATTTAAGAGGAGGATTATTTCATGAAGTTTTTATCGACACAGCAAATGTAGATGATATCCGCAAGGCAAATGATATGGGAATTATCTGTGGTGTTACCACAACCATCTCTCGATCGCAAAAAGAAGGCCGTGATTTTAACGAAGTGATCAAAGAGATCGCATCTATTGTTGACGGACCTATCAGTGGTGAAGTTAAGGCAACTACTGTAACGGCAGAAGGAATGATCGCAGAAGGTCGTGAGATCGCTAAGATCCATCCAAACATGGTTGTTAAGATCCCTATGACTGTTGAAGGCTTAAAGGCAGTAAAGGTTCTTCACGCAGAAGGCGTTAAGACTAATGTAACGCTGATCTTCTCCGCAGCTCAGGCTCTGTTAGCTGCAAGAGCAGGCGCTACTTATGTATCCCCGTTCTTAGGACGTCTGGATGATATTTCCATGCCAGGTATTGATCTGATCTATGACATCACTGAAATCTTCCAGATGCACAACATCGAAACTGAGATCATCGCAGCAAGCGTTCGCAATCCGATCCATGTGATCGACTGCGCAAAGGCTGGTGCTGATATTGCAACTGTTCCATACAAGGTATTAGAGCAGATGACCAAGCATCCTTTAACTGACCAGGGAATTGCCAAGTTCCAGGCAGATTATAAGGCAGTCTTTGGGGAATAGGATTTAGAAGTATTTTAATTTTAATTAAAAGACTGGAAGTAGATCAATAAATAAAGATCCACTTCCAGTCTTTTTAATATAATTGCTATTTTATTGTTTATTGAAGCTTTGTCAGATCCCGTATGAGATTTAACTGGATGATATCTGCGTTCACATAGATACGTCCGAGAAGCACAGGTGTGCTGTTTTCTGTATAATTTACAATTTCAAGAAGAATTGTAGAATTGTTTGCAGGATCCAGATTTAATAAATGGGATATTTCAGGATGCTGATCACAGTTTACAGAGCGAAAACGGATAATATCCCAACATATTTGGATACCGGAAGCCTGTTGTATAGCCCGATAAAGTGACTGGTTATGAAATGAGTCACTTTTCCAGTTGAGATCAGAAATTACACCGCTTTTTAGACGGTCGATACAATACATGCAGGGGATTTTGTCTGCGTAATACAGGCTGTGGACTTCCTGAAGAGTATCTTTGGGATCGCATTGCAGGAAAGCGGCATCGTCACCAGCAGGTTTCTGACATATAAAAAGTGCGTTGCTGTGGGGAGTATAACCATTTTTTCTATGATATTACGCATTTCAATACGAGGATAGAGTGTTGTACCAAGGAGAAATGCGCGGGTATTAATATAGGTTCCGCTGCCTTGGCGGCGAAGAATTTTACCTTCGGTTTCTAATTCGGCAAGGACAGCACGTATAGTGCTTCGGCTGACATCAAATTTAGCTGCAAGCCAGTTTTCAGAAGGAAGCTTTGTGCTTACAGAAAAATCCATTTTCTGAACTAATGTTATGATGTTTTTTTCGCAGATTTTCCCGCAGGGAATCGGAATCAGTATGGGTCGGCATATTTTAGAACTCCTTTCTGAATGGGATAAGGTTCACTGGTCATAACATTAATTTTTAATTATACCTGATAGAAAATTATTTGTAAAGAAAAGTGAAAATGGTTATACAACTATAAATGACCAATGTCTATTGTGACAGATAAAAGTTGTATAACCATTTTTGGAAGAATTGTTTTTTAATTTTCAGGTCGATATAATGAACATAATCTTTTTATGCGCATGGAGAAAAATGGAGAAAAGGTAACGAGGATAAAAAAAATGACATATCTGGATCGGTTTTTTCCATCTTACAGAAAGAAATACAAGGTGCGAACAGAAATTATAGCAGGACTGACAACGTTCTTATCCCTGCGTTAGTATTGTGGTTCTTAACCCCAGCATTTTGAGTGCAGCAGGTATGGATATACGTGCATTATTCTGGGCAACAGCGATTTCCTGTGCGATTGCCTGCGTCTGGATCGGTTTTGGGGAAATTTCCCTTTGCCTTGGGACCGGCCATGGGACTTAATAGTTTCTTTTTGCATTTAGTGTGGTACTCGGCTTAGGGAGTTTCCTGGCAGAATGCATTTGTGTTTACATCGGGCTGCATTTTTATGCTGTTGAGTGTATTCAGAGCATTGGAGCAGGAGTTGGACTTTTTTTTGCGTTTAGTGGATTTCAATCTGCTGGAATTGTGGCGAAAAGTGACAGTACACTGGTTACCATCGGTCAGCTGGGTACACCAGGTACGATACTGGCACCGATCGGCCTGGTTGTGACTTTAATATTGGTCATCCGGGGGGTTAAAGGTGGTATTTTAATTGGTATTGTTCTTGTAACTATTGCAGGTATTTTTGTTAGGATCCTGCAACAGGTATGGCGTATACCGTTTTACCATCTTCTTTCATAGCATTAGACAATCCGGTAGAAGCGTTAGCACCAACATTTGGCAAATTGACATTCCGGGGCATGTTTGACGGGGATTTTCTCATATAGCAAATATGGTTTTTTGTATTATCAGCTTTCTGTTTGTGGATCTGTTTGACAGTATTGGTGTATTTTTGGGAGTTGCTCCGAAAGCAGGATTAGTTGATGAACAGGGAAAACACCTGGAGCAGGTAAAGCATTATTTATTTCAGCAGGTGCAGCGGCAATTGGTGCAATTTTTGGTACCAGTACGGTAACAATTTATGGTGCTGAGAGTGGAGCGGAATTGCAGCAGGGGGACGCACAGGTCTTACAGCATGCACGATCGGAGCATTGTTTTTATTAACACCTGATCTTTTTCGCCATTGTTCTTAATGATTCCGTCTATTGCAACAGCACCGGCATTGATCATTGTAGGCATATTTATGATCAGTCAGCTCAGTTCTCTGGATCTTTCAGATCTGACAGTAGCTGTTCCTGGCTTTTATGGCAGTTGCAACTATGCCTTTACCTTTAACATTGCATATGGAGTATTATTCTCTATGTTAGGTTATACATTGTGCATGGTAGCAGCTGGCAGAAAAAAGGAACTTTCACCTACCATGATTGTTTTGACAGGTGTGTTTATTGCGTATTTCATTTTGGATTGCATTTTTAAGGAGAGAGGTAAGAGATGTTAACAGAGAGACAGAAACGATTATTTCGTGAAATTCCAAAAGCTGAAAATCATATCCATATTGAAGGATCAATCCCATGGGATCTTTGCTTTACAGTTAGCCGAGAGAAATCATGTTAAATTGCCGTATACAACAGAGGAAGAAATGGGAAAATGGGCAGCAAAGATGATCGCAGATGATGGATTAAATGGGTTTATGCTTTGTGACCGTACGTTTAATTCTGTTTGTCTTCATGAGCAGGATTATGAGGATGTAGTGCTCGCCCTTGCAAAAATGACGCAGAACAGAATATTATTTATCAGGAATTGCATTTAGATTATCCACTTAATGAGGAACGGGGATTCCTATGGAAGTGGTTATGGAAGGATACCGAAGCGCCCAAAAGAAAGCCAAAGAATTATACGGCGTAGAAATTGTTTATATTGGAGGTATCGACCGGACGCTTTCAAGCGATCAGTGTCTTAAATTTGTCCAGAAACTGGAAAAATATCATGACATGGTTGCAGGTATTGGCATGGACTGTGAAGAAAAAAGGACATCCATGTATTAAACATCTGGATAGTTATCTGGAAGCAAAACGTCAGGGATTTTTTCTGACGGCTCATGCAGGTGAAGATGGAAGTGACCAAAATATCTGGGATGCTCTTTAAAATTGCATGTAGACCGTATTGATCATGGCTGTCGGGCAGCGGAAAATCCGCAATTGATGCAGTATCTTACTGAACATGATATTTTACTTGCAATGTGTCCATATGGTAATGTGTTGGGGGTGCAGCCAAAAGCTTTGAAGAACATCCTTTTAAAACTCTTTTACATGCGGGAGTTCCTGTTTCTATCAGTACAGATGATCCGCCATATTGTGTAACAATGATTGAAGAACTGGAAATAGATATGGAAAAGATGGGGCTGACGGAACAGGAGATGATCAAGATCATCCGCAATGGCTTTGCATATGGCATTGATGGAAAAAAAATATCTTCCTATGTTTGATGCATGGGTCAAAGATTTTTATGAGAGACCGGAAAATAAGGAGTGTGAGGAATGAATCCTTCATTTGAAGAATTGTAAAAGATATGCCCAAACTGGAATTACATATCCATTTGGAAGGAACATTTGATCTGGATACGATCTGTATGCTTTGCGGCAAAAGCTAATGAAACCACTTTTAAGACCAAAAGAGAGCTTGCTGCAATTTGATGGTTTGACTGATTTTTTTTGAACTTATTAGATTGGATTTGTGCATTGGTTCGAGAAAAGGAAGATGCAAAGGCACTTGCTTTTCGGTATGCGCAATATGCCCGGACGCAGGAGTGTGCTATTCAGAAGTCATCATTAATCCAAGTCATTGGAAAAATATTGATTTTTTTTCACAGTTGCTGTGGAGTACTGGAAGGATTTGATGAAGCAGAGAATGCGGGGCTGCCAGATTGCCGTTTGCTGGTATCTTTACGAAGAGAGCAGGATTCGGAAAGTGCAGTACAGGTTGTTGATTGGGTCATAAAAAACACCCCCATCATCGCCTTTTTGGTAATGTCTGTAGATGGAAATGAAGCATTGTCAGTAGATTCTAACCTTCGTTTTGCACCAATTTTGCAACATGCGAAGGATAATGGGCTGCATTTAACCGTACATGCAGGTGAGTCATCTGGACCGGAAGGTGTAAGAGGAGCATTGGATGTATTGCATGCAGAGCGAATCGACCATGGAGTACGGTCTGTAGAAGACCCTGAGTTGCTGCAGAGATTAAAAGATGCACATATTGCATTAAATGTATGTTTTCAGTTCCAATGCGATCGGTGGTTTATATAGTCCACAGACACATCCTTTAGGAAAGCTTTTTTCAGATGGGCAATTAGTAACAGTCAGTACAGATGATCCTATGCTTTTAGATCTTTCCCTTACTGAAAGAATTACAGATTGTGACAGAGCAATATGGTTGGGGAATAAATGAAGTATTACAATTACAGAAGAATGCGGTAGCGGCTGCATTCTGTACACAGGAAGAAAAAGAAAACTGTATGCATACATAGATGTATTTCAGAAAAGTTATCTGCCTTTTAAAAATAGAATGGTCATTGTCTCAATACAGGCAATGACCATTTTTGTGATATTGTTCTACAGAAAATCCAGCCCCCTGTTTTTTTTATACCGGGATGCCATCTCCTGGGGTACATGTCCATCTGTGATCAGTGTTGTAAAATCCTCGATCCCGCATACCTGATACCGGGAAACGGTGTTCAGCTTAGCCGGATTTACCAGTGCAATGACACGGCTGGAGGAGCGGATCAGCTGGCGTTTGATGCTGACCCCTTCTGGATAGGGAATGGTCATGCCGTATTCCGGGTGAATAGCATAGACTCCCATAAAGCACGATCAGGGTGGTATCCGGCAGCCTGGGCGGCGGCAACTTCCCCTACTGTGGTCATGGAATCTTTTAACGTATCGCCGCCTAAGATAATGACCCGTATCTGCTCCTTCAGGGAACATACATGGGCAATGCTGTAGCTGTTGGTAAGGATTGTAAGCTTTAAGTTGTCAGGTATATTTTTGGCAAACTGGAGGTTGGTGCTGCTGCCGTCAATGGCAACCTAACTGGTCAGGCTCCAGAAATTCCAGTGCCCGCATGGAAAGCTGCTGTTTTAAGGCAACATCTGCCGTTTCACGGTCAAAGAAGTTAATGACCGGCTTTTCTAAAGGAATGGCACCGCCGAATACACGTTTTAACTGTCCCTTCTGATCCAGGTCTAAAAGGTCACGGCGTATAGTGTCTTCAGAAACCTTTAATTCTCCTGCCAGATGGCTTACTACTACCTTTCCGGAGGTATGAAGCTTATTTAAGATCCAGTTCTGTCGTTCTTCTTTTAACATGATAATGTCCTTTCATAACCCACTTTAAAAACCTAACAGGCATACGATAACCGGCAGGAATACAGCAGGAAGCAGATTTTGCGATCTTCGATCTTTGTTCCGATGGTTAGATTTAAACCAAGGGCAAAAATAAGGATAGAACCGATACAGGAAAGGCGTCCGATCATCAGGTCTGTAAGATATGGCTTTACCAGACCTGCAAGAAGGGTGATGCTTCCCTGGTAGATGCCTACAGGAAACATGGAAAATGCAGCGCCGATTCCTAAGGATGCTGCAAAAACAATAGAAAGCACACCGTCCATAACGGCTTTTGTAAAGAGTATAGTGTAATCATGGTTTAAACTGTCTTCAATAGAACCAACGATCGCCATGGCACCGATGCAGAAAAACAAGGGAGGTGCTTACAAAGGCTTCTGTAAAGTTGGAAGTGGAAGCGCCCCTTGGAAGTTTGGATTTGACCCAGTCTCCCAGATTTTCCATTTTCTGTTCCAGATCCAGCCACTCTCCGATGGCTGCGCCTACGGCCATGCAGATGACTACGACTAATGTGTCCTTGGTCTCAAAGGTAGTTCCCGATACATTCATCAGACCCTTGATAGCCCCTGTAATGCCTACAAAGATCAAACAAAGGCCAACTGCGCTGGAAATAGTAGTCTGCAGCCGCTTTGGAATACCATTTTTTAATAAAAGTCCCAGGCCGCTTCCTATAAGTATGGCAGCCATATTTACAAGTGTACCTAAGCCAGTCATATGTAAAAACCTCACAATATCTCAATGTGTTTTGAAAATAACAAGGACATATTACCATATTTTCGGGGAGATGGGAATAAAGATTTAAGGAAAAGAGGAGTCTATACAGCGGTCGGACTGGCAGAAAATACAGGAAAATGGCGGTTTGGGAAGATGCCTGGGGTTTACAGTGTCCGTCAGAGCAAGTATAATAATAGTGATTGCGCACCATAGATGAAAGTCAGTTGTTACGTGCCGCTGGCACTCCCCAACCTGCCGCCAGTATTCGTAATCCGGGCTGTCGCCCTGCTTACTCATACTGGCTTGGTTGCCAAATGTCTATGGTTCCTTGCGTGCAAGCACGCAGTCCCCATAGCCGCTTGGCAACACTTTCATAGTAAATAATTTAAAGAAGCGAGGATATAAACATGAAAAAGCTGGAAGAATATGTAAGAAGCATCCCGGATTTCCCGGAACCTGGCATTATTTTCAGGGATGTAACCACCATCCTTCAGGATGCAGACGGCCTGCACTGGCAGTGGACAGCATCCGCAACATGTTAAAGGATGTAGATTATGATGTAGTAGTAGGCCCTGAATCCAGAGGATTTATTTTGGTGTGCCGGTTGCCTATGCAGAGCACAAGGGTTTTGTACCGGTCCGTAAAAAGGGCAAACTGCCATGTGAGACTGTTTCAGTAAAATATGCCCTGGAATACGGCACCGCAGAGATCGAGATGCACAAGGATTCTATTACTCCGGGACAGAAGGTGGTTATTATCGATGACCTGATCGCTACCGGCGGTACTACAGAAGCGATCATTAAGTGATCGAAGGCCTTGGCGGCAAAGTAGTAAAGATACGCTTTGTAATGGAATTAGCAGGTCTTAAGGGAAGAGCGCTTTTAAAAGGGTATGATGTAGATTCTGCCATTATTTATGACGGAAAGTAATTGGTGCGCTGCACCTTGCTTTTTATTTAAAAAAAATTATAATGATAACTAATTATTCGTAAAAAGGTGGCCACATATATGGGAAAAGAGGGAACAAAAGAAAACTGGATATAGAGCTTGAGGCTCCGGCGGACTTTACCAGCCCGGAAGTATTGTATCAGGATCTGGTAAAGACGATCCATAAATATCATCCTTCCGATGATATTTCCACGATCGAAAAAGGCGTATAAGATCGCAGCACAAGCCCATAAGGATCAGAAGAGAAAGTCCGGAGAGCCTTATATCATCCATCCTTTATGTGTGGCTATTATTCTGGCCGATCTGGAGATGGACAAGGAGACCATTGCAGCAGGGCTTCTTCATGACGTAGTAGAAGATACGGTCATGACACTGGATGAGCTGACTAAAGAGTTTGGACCAGAGGTTTCTTTTCTGGTAGACGGCGTTACAAAGCTGACCCAGTTAAACTGGGATAAGGATAAGGTGGAGATCCAGGCAGAGAACCTGCGAAAGATGTTCCTTGCCATGGCAAAGGATATCCGGGTCATCATCGTTAAGCTGGCAGACCGTCTTCACAATATGCGTACCGGTCAGTACTGGAAGCCGGAAAAGCAGAAGGAAAAAGCAAGAGAGACCATGGAGATCTATGCTCCTATTGCAGACCGTCTGGGTATTTCCAAGATCAAGATCGAATTAGATGACTTATCACTTAAATTTTTAAAGCCGGAAGTCTACTATGACCTGGTAGAAAAGGTAGATCTGCGTAAAGATGCCAGGGAAGCCTTTGTCCAGTCTATTGTAGATGAAGTAAAGGCACATTTAGACGAAGCAGGTATTGAAGCTACTGTAGGCGGCAGAGTAAAGCACTTTTTCAGTATTTATAAGAAAATGTTAAAGCAGAACAAGACTCTGGACCAGATCTATGATCTTTTTGCTGTTCGTATTATGGTAGATACGGTAAAGGACTGTTATGCGGCACTTGGTGTGATCCATGAAATGTACAAGCCGATTCCTGGTCGTTTTAAAGATTATATTGCCATGCCGAAACCGAATATGTACCAGTCGCTGCATACGACTCTGATCGGCAGCAGCGGACAGCCGTTTGAGATTCAGATCCGCACCTATGAGATGCACCGTACTGCTGAGTATGGTATTGCTGCTCACTGGAAATACAAAGAGAGCGGAAGCGGACAGGTTGCCGCAGGAAAAAGAAGAAGAAAAAGTTAAGCTGGCTGCGCCGATCCTGGAATGGCAGCGTGATACAGATGATTCCAAAGAGTTTTTTAAGCATGGTAAAGGGCGATCTTGATCTGTTTTCTGACAGCGTTTACTGCTTCACCCCATCTGGTGATGTAAAGACTCTTCCAAGCGGCTCCACACCTATTGATTTTGCTTATTCTATACACAGTGCAGTGGGAAATAAGATGGTTGGCGCAAGAGTCAACGGAAAACTGGTTCCTATTGAATATCAGATCCAGAATGGAGACCGTATTGAGATCATCACCTCCCAGAATTCCAAGGGACCGAGCCGCGACTGGCTGAAAGTGGTACACAGCACACAGGCTAAAAAATAAGATCAATCAGTGGTTCAAGACCCAGATGAAAGAGGATAATATCATCCGCGGCCGTGACGCCATTGACCGTTATTGTAAAGCAAAAGGTATTAATCTGTCGGAACTTTCCAAACCGGAATATATGGAAAAGGTCATGAAACGTTATGCTTTTTAAGGATTGGGATTCTGTGCTGGCATCTATCGGACATGGCGGACTGAAAGAAGGCCAGGTCATCAACAAGATGTTAGAAGAACGGGAGAAGAAGTTAAAACGGGGAGATCACGGATACAGAGGTTTTAGACGGTATTGCTGATACTGACGGAAGAAGCGGTGAAGCTACAGTCCGTAAAAAATAAGAGCGGGATCGTGGTCAAGGGACTTCATGATCTGGCAGTGCGTTTCTCCAGATGCTGTAATCCGGTACCTGGTGACGAAATCGTTGGATTTGTTACCAGAGGAAGAGGCGTTTCTATCCACCGTACAGACTGTATCAATGCGATCAATCTTCCGGAAGATGAAAGAGGAAGACTGATCGATGCAGAGTGGCAGGTAACGGAAAATGCTGCCAGCACGGAGCAGTATTCTACAGAGATACAGATTTTTGCAAATAACCGTATCGGCCTTTTTGCAGATATCTCCAAGGTATTTACAGAGAAGCAGTATCGATATCACTTCCATGAACGTGCGTACCAGCAAACAGGGCCGTGCTACGATCATTATGACCTTTGATATTCATGGAACAGAGGAACTGAACCGCATTACAGATAAGATCCGCCGATCGACGGTGTTCTGGATATTCAGAGAACCACCGGCTGATAAATTTGTGCCTGTAACTATTTGCGACAGCAGGCGGTTTGTATAATAAAAGGAGAAATATGAGCAATAACTTCAGGATAAAGACCATGGTGCTTGGAATGGTGAGCACAAACTGTTATCTGGTCTACAATAACGATACAAAAGAAGGCGTAGTGGTAGATCCGGCAGATAACGGAGCATATATTTTAAATAAATGCAGCGAACTGGGGGTAACACCGGTGGCAGTGCTTTTGACACATGGGCATTTTGACCATATTATCGGAGTGCCTGAGGTAAAACGGGCGTTCCACCTTCCTGTCTATGCTTCTGAAACAGAAGATGCCATGCTGTCAGATACTTTTTGAACCTGTCCTGTCATCTGCCGGGAAAACAGACCAGTTTCCATGCAGATGTACTGGTCCGTGATGGGGACGAATTAGAACTTTTAGGATATAAATGGAAGGTGATTGCTACTCCCGGACACACATCTGGTTCTGTCAGCTATTATATTCCCCCAGGAGGGAGTCCTTCTTTCCGGCGATACGCTGTTTTATGAGTCTTACGGCCGTACAGACCTCGGCAACAGGAAGCAGCAGTGATATAACAGATTCACTTTTAAACAAATTATTTGTGCTTCCGGAAGATACCATGGTTTATCCGGGACATGGCGATCCAACTACCATTGGTTATGAAAAGAACACAATCCTATTCCGTATTACAGATAGAAAGCAGGAAAAAAATGATCGGATTATTAATACAGGATAATGCGTATGAACAGGACATCAGAGAACTTCTGATGTCTTTTTTATCCGGGTGAGACTTATGCCCATGAAGTAAAAAAGAGAACATTGATTTTTATGTGCAGACCAGATTAAAAGATGGGGAAGCTGTCATTGGGATCTGGGAAAACTGGAAAAGGGGGAAGAAAGCGCTGGCGCAGCTGTTAATGCAGCTGGTGTTGAAGCAAAAAGATAGCGCAGTAGCTGTTGAAAAGCAGGCGGATTCAAACATGTTCGCCCCAGAAGGACTGGAAGGCTGGACACTGACCGCCCATTTTGCAGGAAAAGCAGACTTATCAGACCACTCCGCTACCAAAAATGTGATAAAAAATTATTCTACCAGATGCTTGTAGGACGCACCGGCCATGAACTTCCATGGGGATCTCTTACGGGGATCCGTCCTACCAAGATCGCGTTGAGCCGTCTGGAAGATGGCTGGAAAGAAGACGATATCCGCAGGTTCATGAAGGAAACTTATATGACCAGCGATGAAAAGATCAATCTGAGTGTTGAGATCGCAGCAAGAGAAAAGCACCTGATGGAACCGATTAATTATGATAGTGGCTACAGTCTGTATGTAGGTATCCCGTTCTGCCCTACTACCTGCCTGTATTGTTCCTTTACCTCTTATCCTATCAGCAAGTGGAAAGGCCGTACGGGACTGTATCTGGAAGCTTTATTTAAAGAACTGGAATATACAGCGGAAAAGATGAAGGGAAGGCCTCTTGATACTATTTATTTTGGAGGCGGTACACCAACCTCCCTTCCGGCAGAGGATATTGACGCTATTTTGTGCAAGCTGGAGCAGCTGTTTGATACAAAAATGTGCTGGAATTTACAGTAGAAGCAGGACGCCCGGACAGTATTACAGAAGAAAAATTAAAAGTTCTGGCTTCCCATGGCATCAGCCGTATTTCCATCAACCCGCAGACTATGAATCAGAAGACGTTGGAGCTGATCGGACGCCGTCATACAGTGGAAAATGTAAAAAAGAAAAATTCCATATGGCAAGAGCGCTGGGATTTGACAACATCAACATGGACCTGATCATGGGACTTCCCGGGGAAGATCTGGATGATGTAAAACATACCTTAGAAGAGATCGAAGCCTTAAAGCCGGATTCTTTTTACTGTTCATTCTCTTGCGATCAAACGTGCTGCAAGACTTAATATGTTTAAAGAAGAATATGCAGACTTAAAGATCAGCAACACACCGGAAATGATCGCCTTAAGTGAAGCCTGTGCCCGCAGAATGGGCATGGAACCGTACTATCTCTACCGCCAGAAAGAACATGGCCGGCAACTTTGAAAAACGTAGGTTATTCCCTTCCGGGAAAGGCATGTCTGTACAATATTTTGATCATGGAGGAGTTAGCAACGATCGTCGCCTGCGGCGCCGGAACTACCACAAAAGTGGTGTTCCGTCTGAAAACCGCAGGGAGCGCTGCGAGAATGTAAAGGAAGTAGAACAGTATATCAGCCGGGATCGATGAGACGATCGGGCGGAAAGAGAAGATTTTAAACGAGTAATGCAGAAAAAATAGGCAAATTGACAAGATGCCTTAGAAAATGATATAGTTGGAAATATAAGACAAGAGGTTCATTGAAAGGCGGCAGAAGTCATGTGAGTTTAAAATCCAGGAATTAAGCCTTTTTAATTACAGAAGATTTGAGAATAAAAAGTTTATATTAAACCCTAGAATGAATGTTTTTGCAGGAAAAAAACGGTTCTGGAAAGACTGCTGTATTGAAGCCGTAAATGTGATGCTGGGAGCATACCTTGCAGCATACAAAACATATGTCCCCTCTCGCTTTGTATACAATATAAAATCAACGGATGCGCGGCGGAAAGCCCAGATTTCGGAGGACAGTACTATTTTAACGACTGGAACTATCTCACAGTATCCATGCAAAATCAGCTGTAGGGCAAAAGTGGGATTGTAGGATGAATCGATAGAATTTCAGCGTGTGCTTTTTAAAAAGAAGATGCCAGAACAAAATTTGGCGGTTCAAATCCCATGCAGCCAACTGCGATCGCATGGGAGAAGGAAATAGCAAAGGCAGATCATTCTGATAATGAAATAGTCCTTCCATTGGTCCTTTATCTTAGTACAGCACGTTTGTGGAAAGATGGAAATAAGAAAACGGTAAAAAAAGGAGTTTTCAGCAGAACAGATGCGTATAATCATTGTCTGGATGCGCAGCATGGACTGGATATTGCATTTCGATATATTGATACACTAAAAAGCTGTTGCAGTAGAAGAAAACGGTGGGAAAAATTTCCCCTGCATATGAAGCAATCCTAAAAGCTGTGAATGATGCATTCAAAGAGGAACTTCAGATAGGAGAGGAAATTATATTTTCAACAAAGTATGAAGAAGATATGATTGCACTTTAGAACAGCGATGGGAGCAATTTTACCATTTCAGATGTTAAGTGATGGTTATCGAAATGTGAAAAAATTATTCTTGATATTGCGACAAGGATGTGTATCTTAAACCCATATTTAAAGGGAGAAGCATTGAAGAAGACTTCAGGAATCGTTTTAATTGACGAAGTTGATCTGAGTTTACATCCTACCTGGCAAAAGCGCATTATGGGAATTTTAAAAGAGCAATTTCCGAGAATCCAGTTTATCTGTGCAACTCATTCACCCTTTATTATCCAGTCTTTGAAGAAGGGGAACTGATCACGCTGGATCACCCTATGAAAAAATAAAGAAATATCAGGATGCTTTGCCTTATTTAGAAAAAAAAAAATTGGTTTATATTGTTCCTACTGTGAAATGCCCATCAATCATGTACCAGAAGTAGAGCATATGATTTCCAGAAAGCATGGCGGAGACTGGACTGCATGGAGTAATTTACTGTTAGGCTGTAAATACTGTAATACCAGAAAATCAGCAAAGACAACACCTCAAAATGTAGAAGATTATTTATGGCCGGATACAGATAATACAGCACTGGCGTTCTCCTATACGAATGGGATTCCTGTGGTGAATGAAAACGTGCTGAAAGGGCTGTGATCCGATGGGAAGTTGTTGCCAAAAAGCTCAAAAAATACATATGACATGGTTGATTTAGGAAATGAACCAAATCTGCAGCGGGGAGATAAGGACAGACGTTTTTAAAACCGGAATGCTTCGTATCATCGAGCATTAAAATCTTTGGAAAACTGGCAGCATGTAAAAGATGCATCAGAGTGGTATCAAAATGATATGAAGGAGCAGATTATGATGACTGCAGCAGCAGACGGTTTCTTTTCCGTGTGGATGGCTGTTTTCGAAGATGAACCGCAAATTCTCACGGAATTGATTGACCGCTTTCCGGGAACGGATAGAGCATATTATGATGAGCATGGAAAAATAAAACAGATTCTATTGAAAACAGAAGAGAACAAATAATGGGAATACAGCGGCCTTTGGACATTGTGTCTAGAGGCTGTATTTGCTCTGAAAGAGAAAATAGTTTCGCTATTTTGAATTGAGGGAAAAATTTTGAAAAAAAAGATTATTGTGATTACATGTGATAAGGATGCTGGTTTGTTTCATGCCAGTGGATACAGCTGTTACTTGCAGATCGTGTAACAGTAACTGCCTGTACAGTAACAGAGTTTTCAGAAGCAGGCAGGGATTCCGGCGCATCTTTACTGTATTACAACAGATGCTGTAGAACAGATCCCAGATTTGTATGAACTGACAGTTCTGGATGAAGTAGTGCATTTTTTTGTAACATTTTCTCAGAAAACGGTAGAAAAATTAAATTCGATCCCTGTGGGAACAAAAGCGTTGTTTGTTAATATAAGTGAAAAATGGCTCAAGAATGCATTACCAGTTTAAATCAGCTGGGAGTCAACCATATATGTTTTATCCCTTATTACCCCAGGATGGATGAGGCGTTGGCAGAAGGAGTTTCAATAGCAGTAACTCCTGATGAGGAAAGATATGTTCCTACCTGTATAAAAGATGTGATCGATATTGGACAGCGCCAGATGGATTGCAATACTTTGGTTGAAGTGTTGTTGAAGCTTGGGGTTTCAGACATGTTGGAATCGCCTCAGATCAAAAACATATCTGGAATCTATTATGTCTAACAGTTATAGTTTTGATGAATTTTTGGGTAGATCACTGCGTTTAGAGTCCAGTTTTCAGAGTCTGATCGATGCCCTGGATATTGGAATCATAGGAACCAATGAACAGGGAAACATCTTTGTATACAACAAAAAGCTGAAAAGGTCATAGGCTTTTCGCTGGATTATGCAATTGGAAGAAAGGCAGATGAAATCGTACCATTTCTTCCATTTGAAGAATGCAGGGAAAATGGGCAGATAGTAAAAGACCGACTGATCCGTTTTAAAGGGATCCCTATTAATACCAGTATTGTTTCTGTGGTAAGAAAGAGAAAACATATAGGTGCCATTGCCATGCTGCAGCATTTCCGTGAAGAGGAAGAACGTCAACATAAAGTAAGAGCCCAGCTGTTAGATAAGGGACATAAAGCAAAATATACATTTGATGATATTGTAGGAGAAAGTGCCGCAATATGCAGGGTTAAAGAGATAGCAAAAAAATGGCAAAAACAAAAGCTTCTATTCTCGATCACTGGTGAAAGTGGTACAGGAAAAGAACTGTTTGCTCATGCAATCCATAATGCTTCAGAACGAAAACAATTTCCTTTTATAGCAATCAACTGTGCAGCTTTGCCTGAGAACCTTCTGGAAAGTGAATTATTTGGTTATGTAGACGGCGCTTTTACAGGAGCAAAAAAAGGTGGAAAAAATGGGATTGTTTGAATTTGCTCATATGGGAACATTTTTTCTGGATGAAGTAGAGGGAATGAGTCCGATGCTTCAGATAAAACTTTGCGTGTACTTCAGGAACATGAAGTAATGCGTATCGGGGATAACAGACTGATCAATGTAGATGTCCGTATTATTGCTGCAAGCAATGAAAAACTGGAGCAGCTAGTCTGTGGGGGAAATTTCGCCAGGATCTTTATTATCGTCTGAATACACTTCCTGTAAATCTTCCGCCTTTGCGCGAACGCCGAGAGGACATAATGCCATTGTTTTGGGATATTCAAAGAAAAATGGGGTCAGTTATGATATATCGCCGGAAGCGGAAAAAGAGCTGCTGTTTCATGAATGGAATGGAAATGTCCGTGAATTGCGTAATTATGCGGAATATTTCAGCTATTTAGATAAAAAGATCATTGAGCCAGAAGATCTTTCCACCCGGTTTCTATCAGAAACTGCATATAGTACCAAATAATTTCCAAACAGAAATAAAAAATGAAAAGAGTGGATTGCCGGAATTAGCGGGAAAAACAATATGATGAGTGGATTTTTTATATTGGAAACTCTTGCGCAGGGAAAGAAGGAAGGAATTACGGCTGGAAGAACTTCTCTTGTTGAAGAGGCAAAGAAAAAACATATCCTTTTAAGTGAATATGAAGTGCGTGAGTATCCTGGCATCCATGGAACAACAGGGCTGGGGTGAAGATAAGAAGAGGAAGGTGGAACGCGAATCACTCAAAAAGGCGAAGACATTTTACAAAAGAAAATGGGTGAAAATGACGAAAAACAATCCATATCGTCCAAAAAACGTCCAATAAAAAAAGAAAAACTTTATTAATTTAGAAAAAAGATGATAATTAAAAAAGATTAACAACCTGTAAAAGCAAGAAAAAACGGGCTGTTAATTTTTTTGTTCAGATCGAAAAAAAAGTTGGTATCAATATTGCTTTATATATAGGTGTAGTGAAAATATCAGGATCACAGATTCATCCGGATGAAAACAGGGTTTCTGATAAAAAACGGAATAAATAATAGGAGAGAGACAATATGAGTAATCAAGGAAAAAGGAAAGTCTATCTGGAAAAACTACAGATTCCCTATTCTTCTGATCGGTTCGATCGTAGTTGGTTCCGTCATTGGAATGGTTATGGGAGAAAAAAAGCTACTGTATTAAAACCTTTTGGTGATATTTTTCTGAACCTGATGTTCACGGCCATTGTTCCTCTGGTGTTTGCTACTATTGCTAGTGCAGTAGGAAACATGATGAATATGAAGCGCCTGGGCAGTATTTTAGGAAATATGTTTCTTGTCTTTGTTATAACTGGTATCATCGCAGGAATTGTAATCATTACTGCAGTTACGATATGTCCTCCTGCTCAGGGCGTGGACATTGCAATGGAAGCTGTAGGAGATATGGAAGCAGTTAAATTGTCAGATGCAATTGTAAATGCTATTACTGTAAATGACTTTTTCTGCTATCTTATCACGTAAAAATATGCTTCCTCTGATCGTATTTTCTATTTTATTTGGTTTTTGTGTCAGTGCATGCGGCGGAGAAGAGAGCTATGTAGAAAGCTTTTGAATAACCTTTCCAATGTTATGATGAAAGTAATCGATATTATTATGAAATATGCTCCTATCGGTCTTTGCGCATACTTTGCAAATCTGGTAGGCGAATTTGGTCCGAATCTGTTAGGTGCATATGGCCGGGCAATGTTAGTTTATTATCCCATCTGCATTTTTCTATTTCCGGTGTTCTTTACAATTTACGCGTACTGGGCTGGTGGAAAAATGGCGTAAAAGTAATGTTTAAAAATATCCTTCCTCCTACAGCAACCTCTATTGCAACACAGAGCTCTGTGGCAACTCTGCCGGTAAACCTGGAAGCGGCGAAAAATATTGGTGTTCCTAAGGATATCCGTGAGATTATTCTTCCAATTGGCGCAACCATGCATATGGATGGTACTGTATTTGCAAGTATCTTAAAATTGCTTTTTTTGTTTGGTATTTTTGGAAAATCATTTACAGGTATTGGAACATTTATTTCTGCAATGTTGATCGCAGTTATGTCAGGCGTGGTTATGTCGGGTGTTCCAGGAGGCGGTCCGATCGGTGAAATGTCGATCGTAAGCTTATATGGCTTCCCTTCTGAAGCATTCCCCATCATTGCTACGATCGGATTTTTTGGTAGACCCTCCGGGTACATGTATTAATGCAACCGGTGATACCATCGCTGCTATGATGGTCACAAGGCTGATTGAAGGAAAGGACTGGTTAGAGAAAAGGATCGCTTCAGGAGAAGTAAAATTATGACCAGAAAGTTATGACCAGAAGGGATCAGTATCATGAGTAAAATTTCAACTTGAACGACATCATTATCCGGTGCTTGAACGATATGCGTATCTGGATACCTCTACAACAGAGCAATCCCACAGTATGTATGCAATGCGATCTGTACATATCTTCAGGAAAGAACAGATTTTGGCATGGATATAGATTATTATCATGAACAATGGGAATTTGCGGACCGTGTCAGAGAAAGAGATTGCGCAGATGATCGGAGCGGAAAGCGGAAAGACCATTGCTTTTGGACAGAATTCATCAAGTCTGTTTAATATTTTTGCAATGGATTGAAACTTTCTAAAGGGGATAATGTTGTCATTTATGAAACGGCATTTCCGCAATGACCTATCAGTGGCTAAATCTTCAGGAAACATTGGGGCTTGAAGTAAGAGTAGCTAAGGTGCAGAATGGGCGGATAACGCCAGAAAATCTGTTTGAGCTAGTGGATGAACGAACAAAGGCGGTTACTGTGTGCCATGTGGACAGTGGAACGGGTTATCGACATGATCTTAAAAAGATCGGAAGCTGGTGCAGATCACATCATATTCCTTTTTGGTGTGGATGCGACACAGTCCCCTGCGGTGCAATGAAGATCAATGTACAGGAAATGAATGTGGATTTTCTTACAACATCTGTATATAAATGGCTGCAGGGTATACAGGGGCTTGGTTTTGCGTATATTCCCCTCTTTTATGAAAACTCTTTCTCAGACGGAAATGGGTTGGGCCAATCGTTAGCGACAGGATCAATGGAGAACCCTTTGATTTACAGATAAGTGAGACAGCATGTCGGTTTGAAAATGGAGGACTTCCTGCTCCGGGACTTTATGGACTTACAGAGGTGCTTCATACCTATATGCGTCTTGGCGCAGATGACATCCAGGAATATATATTGTCACTGGGAGATTACCTGAGGCAAAAATAAGAGATATTCCGGAAGTGTCAGAGGCATTCCACTTTGAAAGGGAGCACAGTTCTAATCTGATAATGCTTGGAAGTGCCTGAAAGACTGGAACTAACAGGGGCAAAACTGCGAAAAGCAGGGATCCGGGTGAAAGTAAATGGCAAGAACAAAATCCGTGTAGGAATTCATTATTATAATAATGAAGATGACATTGATAAGTTTATTGATTATTTAAAAGTTTGTTTGGAGAAATGAAAGGAGTTTGGGATATGAAAGAAATTTTAAGTGGAAGGATATGTGATCTGCCTACAGTGGATGCAGGGCGCACATATGCTGGCTGGTGAAAAAGGATTGTATTTGGGCCAGAACGTTTCTGGGATACTCATGTTATGAGATGCTTTACATTAAAAACCAGGCGGTATGGCAGCGAATAATCATCATCCATGGGTTCACTGGTTTGTATGTATCAGTGGTCATGGAAAATTCAAGATCAATGAAGAAGAATATGACCTTGAAGCAGGAACATGGGTATTTGTTCCGTCAAGAAGCATCTCATTCTTTCTGGAATACATCAGAAACAGAAGATCTTGTCAGTTTATGTACCGTTACTGTAGAAGGAGACACAGATCCGCTGGCATTAACCAGAGGCTGTTAACCGTAAGGAGAAGAGAATGGCATTAAAAACATATTGCGTATCTGCGCATCGAAAGAAGGATTGCAGGTAGAAGTGAAAGCCGTGATTTTTCCATTATTGTTGATGAACCGGAGAATTCCGGCGGAACAAATACGGGAATGAATCCGGTAGAAATGTTGTTATGCAGTATAGGCGCCTGCCAGACGATCACAGCTGTAATCTTTGCAGATTTTTTATGGAATAACACTTGAAGATATCCAGGTAGAGGTAACGGGAGAAATGGATTCCGATGGCTTTTTGGAAATGATCCATCTATTCGTCCGGGATTTCAGAAATTACATTCAGTTTTTCATATTAAGAGCACTGCGCCTAAGATGCAGATCGTACAGTTGTTAAAAATGGTAGAAAAAGCTGTCCGGTAGGAGATAGTATCAGCCATGGAGTTGTACTGGATGAACCTGAACTGGATCCATCGGCTGATAAAAAGCTGTTTTGACATCACATGGGATACTGGAGGAGATACATGGAAATAAAAATGGGACCGATCATGGGCAAAGCGCCTGCAACGGTAGGAATGTTGGGAGTAAAAGAGGGCGATACAGTAAAGCGGGTCATATACTGGCACAGATTGAAACCGGAAAAGGAAACCGCCCTATAAAAGCTCCTTCAATGGACGTATTGTAAAAATACTTTGCCAGGAAGACAGTAAAGTGCAGGCTGGTCAGTGCTTGTTCGAATTTGAAGAAACAGATGCAGCCGGAGATGAACTGGAAAAGATAAAACAGGTCTCTTTATTATTGGAAGTGGCCCTGGCGGATATGTAGCTGCGATTTATGCAGCCCGCTGTGGCATCTCCTCTGTGCTGGCAGAAAAAAGCAGTTAGGTGGAACCTGCTTAAACTGTGGCTGTATTCTAAAAGCGCCGATCCAGACAGCCGAGAGATATGATGAAATAAGAGAATCAGAAAGTTTTGGGCTTAATGTAACGGATGCAGCCAGGATCCGGAAAAGATTTTTCACAGAAAGGATGAGATTTGTGGAGAATTGAGAACAGGTATTGAAAGTCTTCCAGGCAGCAGAAGTAATAGTATTAAAGGGTGCAGCACGTTTTACAGGTGTTCACTGGTGCAGTTGTGGAGAAAGACGGAAAATGCCGGGAAGTAGAATTTGAGCATGCGATCATAGCAAACCGGATCGGGAAGCATGCCATTACAAACAGGAAAAAGATGCTTCTCTCTCATCATAGACAGCGAAACTGCGCTGAGCAGCGGATATTTTCCAGGGTCTATAACGCATCATTGGGGCGGGGTTATTGGAATGGAGTTTGCTTTTATGTATCAGAAAATGGGCACGAAAGTAAGCGTCATTGAATATGCGTCTCAGATACTGGGAAATACGGACAGAGAGGCAGCGGATTTTAATACGGGAAGAAGCATAAGATCAGGAATAGCGGTTTATACAGATGCGAAAGTAATAAAAGTAGAACAGGCAGAATCCGGGGAAAAAATAGTTACGTTTGAACAGCAGGGGATACGGCACTTGCTGGTATCAGAAGCAGCAATGTCTGCAGTTGGACGAAAACCTGTTGTGACTGGCCTGGGACTGGAATGGGGATCGAACTGACGGAAAAAGGAGCTGTTAAGACAAATGATCTTATGCAAAACCAATGTGGGACATATCTATGCAATAGAGATGCAACCGGAAAATTAATGTTGGCGCATATGGCTTCATGACAGGGAATTGTGGCAGTAGATGCCATCCGCGGATTAAAACACGGCAGATCCAGAGCAGATACCAGCTGTTATTTTTACAGATCCGGAAGTTTCATCTATAGGAAAAATGGAAAAAGAATGTGAAGCAGAGGGAATACCATTTATTGTAAGCAGGTTTCCGTTTTCTGCAAATGGAAAAGCCAAAATTGAAGGAAAAACGCAGGGATTTGTAAAAATTAATATGTCATAAAGAAACGCGGCATTTATTAGGCGGTGTTGTGGTCGGTCCAGACGCGTCTGCGCTGCTCAGCACGATAGCAGTAGCAGTGAAAGCTAAGATGACAGACAGAGAACTGGCACAGGTGGTATTTGCTCATCCGACGACTTCTTGGAGGCAATTTACGAGGCTGTTCTTGGTTTATCCATTGGTTTTCTACATTATCGAAAGTGAGATGAAAAATGACTCAGATAATTATCTCAGAGGAAACAGAGCCATATTTTTAATCTGGCATTGAAGAAGAACTCTGCATACAGAACATACGGGAACATGGCTGTACTTATGGCAGAATAAAGATACTGTTGTTGTGGGCGGAATCAGAATCCATACAGAGAATGCAATATAGAATACCTGCATCAGAATAATATCTGTGCAGTAAGAAGACTTTCTGGCGGCGGAGCTGTTTTTCATGATATGGGAAACCTGAACTATACGTTTCTTTCTGCGGGATACGGAATATGATGTCCAGAAACAGAACTCTGTCATAATAGAGGCAATAAAACGGTTAGGGATAAATGCTTACTGTTCAGGACGCAATGATATTCTCTATCCATGGAAAAAAAGTTTTCTGGCCAGGCATATTATTCAGAGAATGGTTATATATACCAGCATGGAACGATCATGGTTGATGTAAATCTGGAAAAAATGGTGCAGGCGCTATGCCATCGAAATTAAAACTACAGGCACATGGAATTTCTTCTGTAAAGAGCAGAGTGTTAAATCTGAGATCAGTATGCCCTGAAATCACGGTGGAGGCAGTAAAAAGATCACTGAAAGATAGTTTCTGCAAGACATATGGGAATGCAGAACTGGTATATAGAGATAAGGATACTGCTGACATGGAACTGCTGAAAAAATACAGAAGTGATGCATGGAATCTAGGGGAAAGTCCGGCATATTCTGCTTATATGGATATTGCAGTACAAAACAATATTTTTCGCGTAGAAGCTTTTGTGGAGCATGGTATTATCAGTGCGATGACATTATATTCAGATACTCTGCATTCTAACCTGGATCTGAAAGAAATAGGACAGAAAATGACAGGATGTCCTTTTGAACAAAATGCTGTAGAAAAGCGGTTAAAAATAAGTTTAGAAGCCGTTTTAATATAATTAAAAACTGGAGGTTAGAAAAATGGATGTGTATAAGAAATTAGATGAGTTGGGAATTAAATTAATGGGGCCTACGCCTAAAAGGCGGAATTTACAGTTCCGTACAGCCATATGGAGATCATTTATTATATGTATCAGGAACAGCACCTCACAATGCAGTGGACGAAAATATGGCGGGAAAAACTGGGAGCAGAATATTCAATTCTTGAAGGGCAGGAAGCAGCCCGCAGATGTATGGTAAATATTATTTCCAATCTTCATCATGAATTAGAGATTTAAATAAGATTAAAAAAAAATTTGTAAAATTCTTGGATTTGTAGCTTCTGCCCCAGATTTTTATGAACATCCGCAGGTGATTAATGGAGCTTCGCAGTTGTTAAAGAATGTTTTTGGAGAGGAAGCAGGACTTCCTGCAAAGATCGGCTATTGGTGTTGCTGCACTTCCGTGGAATATACCAGTTGAAATTGAATGTAGTGGAATTAAAAAGACGAAGAATAGTAACTCAGAAAATGTAAGCTAAAGGCAGATTTCAGACAACCTATCTGGAACCTGTCTTTTTGCGCATTCGTATATATTACCAGTCAATGAGGATGATTTTGTGATAAAATTTCAAAATCAAAATTCAGACCCACTATTTCAAAATCCAGTCGCATTGTTGTAAATATGGGGATATTGTATAATTAAAATTACAAAAGAAGTCAGAAACTATATAAAACAACGAAGAGGAGGATTACTTATGAAACGAATCGGTTACTTTTTAACAGTGGGAGCTTTGGCGGCAGCAATGTTAGCAGGTTGTTCAACTTCTAACCAGAAGGCAGAGGAGACCACTGCAGCACCAACACAGACAGAGAGCGCAGCGTCAGCTGAAAGCAAAGAAGAGGCAGAAAGCACTGCAGAGGAAGCAAAAGGGGATGTTTCCGGCGAGTACAGTGTAAAGCCAAGACACGATCACAGACCACAAGGTAAAATTGGGACTGATCCCGGTTGCCATGAATACTTCTTATACCATGACCATTAACGGTGCTAAGAAACAGATCGCAGAGAACGGCGACCAGATCGAACCGGATCGTACAGGCACCTTCCAGCAACGCCAGCACCATTACAGAACAGGGAAATATTATGGAGACGATGATTCAGCAGGGTGTAGATGCTATTGCACTGGCAACAGAGTCTGATGAATCCATGCTTCCATATTTAAGAGAGGCAGCAGAAGCTGATATCCCGGTATTCTTGTTTAACATGACCGAGATCAATGACCAGAATATTTATTACGTATCCAGTATCGGATATGACCAGGAAAAAAGCTGGTTATGACATTGGAAAGTGGATCAATGACAATCTGGGCGACAAACCACAGAAGATTGCAGTTCTGGAAGGCTATGCAGGTATTGTAAATACAAAACGTATGGACGGCTTTAAGAGTGCCATTGCAGATAACTCTAACCTGGAGATCGTAGCTTCCCAGACAGCAGACTGGACCCGTGAAAAGGCCAGAGCGTAACTGAGAGTATCTTAACTGCAAATCCGGACGTAACTATTTTATATGCTCCTTATGATGAAATGGCACTGGGCGGTCTGACTGTTGTAAAAGAGAGAAATCTGTTAGACCAGATCTCTGTTATTGGCTATGGCTGTACAAAAAAGACGGCGTAGCAGCAATCGAAGCAGATGAAATGGCAGCTACCATCGACGTTGGCGAATACGGAACTGGATTTGATATTGTAAATGCTGTTACTGATTTTTGCATCAACGGAAAAGACGTAGAGAAAGTCATCAACCGTCCGTCCAAGGTTTACGACAAGACCAACTTAGATGAATTAGACAGAGTTATTTTTGAATAAGAAATAGAAATAAAATCAGAAGTTAAGAAACAAAAAGAAACGGGGGACTGTCAGACGGCAGTCCCCGGAATTTCTGAAAAGTTATAATTGAATCATAAGTTAAGACATAAATATAAGTCATAAATGCAGAGAGGATACGGGGAAATGGCAAACCGAAAAATGTATGTAATAAGCGGCGGAATGATCATGTGCGACTTAAGTAACATGGTATGTATGCCTGTAATGGGAAATGCAAAACAGCATGAAGTGACCAGCCTCTGGGCGTATTCTCCGGTTACCTGCATGCTGATCGAAAATGAATGAGGGACTGATCTTATTTGACACAGGCTGTCACCCAGAGGCAATGACCAGCCGTTGGAATGAAGAAAACCGTCTGCGGACCCCTGTTACCATTGGAGAAAAGGAAGGCGTGCTGGCTGCGTTAAAGATGCTTGGTTATCAGTGTTGTGATGTGCGCTATGTGGTGCTTTCTCATTTACATGAAGATCATGCAGGATGTCTGGAATTTTTCCCACAGGCCCAGGTATTTGTAAGTGACAGAGAATTGACCCAGACCATGCGTTCTTATGCACTGGGGGAGATATGGGTGGCTATATCAAAACGACATTACACAGTGGCTGCGCCAGGGCGTAAACTGGAACCTGGTTTCAGATGAAGCAGATGAGGAAGATCTAGCAGAAGGGAGTAAAAGATCTTGAACTTCGGATCAGGTCATACCATTTGGCATGATGGGGCTGTTGGTGACATTAAAAGATAGCGGAAATTATATTTTAGCTTCCGACTGCGTGAATACAGGAAGAAATTACGGGCCGCCGATTCAATTCCCGGATTGGCCTATGATACCATTGGTTATAAGAAAACGGTGGAGCGGATTCACCGGCTGGAAAAAAGAAATATAATGCAAAAGTTTTATTTGGACATGATATCGATCAGTATCGCACTTTAAAATTTGTGCCGGAGTATTATTCTTAAAGGACAGGTGAAAATATGGAGAGAGAGATCGTTCTGAGTATGCAGAACATATGCAAATCCTTCGGCCCCGTACAGGTTTTAGAGAATGTAGACCTTCAGCTTGGAAGAGGTGAGGTCATGGGGCTAATTGGGGAGAATGGAGCAGGAAAATCAACATTGATCAAGATCCTTTGCGGCATTTATCATGCAGACTCAGGCGAGATTATTTTAAATGGAAAAAACGTATCCATTCCTACTGCACAGGCAGCAAAGGATCTGGGTATTAGTACAATATATCAGGAGTTAAGTATCATCCCGGACTTAAACGCAGTTCAGAATATCTTTTTAAACAGAGAGCTGGCTCCTGGAAACAGTCTGTTTTCAAAATTAAAATATTCGGAAATGAAGGAAAAAAGCCAGAAAGGTGCTGGAAGAAGAACTGAAAGTCCAAATGGATCTGGATATTCCTTTAAAATATGTACCTCTGGCTCAGAAACAGATGGTGGAGATCGCAAGAACCGTGTATGCAAATGGCCAGATTGTTATCATGGATGAGCCTACAGCAGCTCTTCAGGCAGAAGAACGGAACAAATTGTTTTCTGTTATCAGGGGATTAAAGGAAAGAGGGCATTCCATTATCTTTATTTCTCATCATCTGGATGAGTTAATGGAAATCTGTGATTTCCTTACAGTATTGAGAGATGGACATAAGGTTGATGAAGGATCGGTAGGAGAATTTTCTGTGATCGTATTATTTCTGATATGGTAGGAAAAGAATTAAAAAATAAATATCCTAAAAAAGATGTTCCAATCGGAGATGTGATCATGAAGGTTGATGGGCTTTCCGATGGAAAAGCATTTTCCGATGTGTCCTTTGAATTACATAGGGGAGAGATTCTGGGAATTGCCGGACTGGAAGGCTGTGGGAAAAATGAAGTGATCCGTGCAATCTTTGGAAAAAACCAGTACAGTAGAGGTACTATTGAGATCAACCACGAAACTTACCCCAACCGCATCCATTCTGCCATGGAAAAGGGAATTGCCTTTGTACCTGCAGAGCGGAAAGTAGAAGGATTATTTTTAAAGCAGGATATTGCCTGGAATACTACCATTGCTTCTTTGAAACGGATTTGCAAAATGAATACACTATCCAAAAAAGAGGAAATAAAACGGACGGAGTCCTACATACAACAGCTGCATACAAGGCAAACGGTCCGAACCAAAGCGTTTCAGCCTTAAGTGGCGGAAATCAGCAGAAAGTCATGTTATCCAGATGGATCATGACGGAGGCAGATGTGTTTCTTCTGGAAGAGCCTACCCGTGGTATTGATGTAGGCGCAAAAACAGAGGTATATGAGGCTATTGGTGATTGCGTAAAGAACCAAAAAGGTGTTGTGGTAGTATCTTCTGAAGAGGAAGAGGTGCTTAGGTATCTGCGATCGGGTCATTGTTATGAAAAATGGCTGTATCGCCGCAATCTTAAACGCAAAAGCGGCAACCACAGAAGAAATCAAACATTACGCAGTGTAATGAATAAGTATGCTGTATACAATGATGTAGAAGGGGAGAAAAAAGATGGATAACAAAGATGTTTTGAAGAAGATCAAGAATATAGATGGAATAGGCATCATATTCGTATACATTGCTGTATTTACGGCCTTAAGTATTGCGTGTCCTAATTTCCTGAAATTTTCAAATATCATGGTAGGTATCCGCCAGGCAGTGTATACTGCTATTGTAGGTTTTGCGATGACCTTTGTGATTTCCATGGGCGGTATTGACCTGTCCGTTGGTTCTACAGTAGGTATTGCAGGAATGATCCTTGCAGCCATGATATTAAATGGACAGAATATTTATCTTGCGATCCTGGTAGTTATTCTGGTAGGTGCAGTGATCGGATTTATCAATGGCATTCTGGTCACAAAGCTTCGTATGGCATATTTTATCGCCACACTGGGAACTATGAGTATATTAAGAGGTCTGATCTATGTGTATACAGAAGGAATTCCTCTGTACGGCTTAAAATATCCAGAAATCAAAGTATGGGGTCAGGGATATATTGGAATGATCCCGGTGCCGATCATTCTTACGGTTATTATTTTTGCTGTCAGTGCTTATCTGTTTTACAAGAGGAAATTTGAACTTTCCACAGGGTCAACCGGAAGCAATGAAGAAGAAGCAAAACTGGTAGGCATCAATGTCGACAAGATTAAAATTTTAGTTTTTGTACTTAGCGGTGTATTTTGTGCCATTGCCGGTATCATCCCGGCTTCACGAAGCGAGGCAGCGATCCCTACAGCAGGAAATGCCTATGAAATGGATGCGATTGCAGCAACTGTTATCGGCGGAACCAGTATGTCCGGTGGAAAAGGAAATATGTTTGGAACAGCCCTGGGAGCAATCCTTATGGCAACTATTAAAAACGGTTTGAGCCTGTTAAATGTTAATACCTTTCTGGCATCAGGTAGTTATCGGTCTGTTCATCCTGTTTGCAGTAGCTTTAGACGGATTTGCGGCAAAGAAGGTAAATTAAAGAAAACAAAGAAAGTAATATGGTAAATAGAATAATAAAGAGAAATGGAATTGAAAATATTAATTGCAGATGATGAGATAAGCATTAGGCAACTGATAAAAAACTGATCGATCCGTCCGCCCTGCTCCAGATCGTGGGCGAAGCAGCGGATGGAAATTCAGCTTATGAAATGATCCAGGAAAAAGAAGCCAGACATTGTGATAACAGATATCAGGATGCCCGGCTTAAATGGCGTTGAGTTGATGCGCAAGGCCAGAGAGAATGGGATAAAAGTAGATTTTATCTTGGTCAGTGGATATCGGGATTTTGAATATGCCCGCAGTGCTGTCCAGTTAGGCGCGTTAGACTATCTTTTAAAACCCATCAACAGGGAAGAACTGAACCGGGTATTGGAAAAAGCCCGGAAACTACGGGAACGATCAGAGACTATGCGAAAGCAACTGGAAAACGTAGAAGAAAAACTGGCAAAGAACCAGAAGATACTGCGCCAGGAGTTTATGATGCGTTATATTTCCTATGCAGAGCAGGGAAATGTGCCGAAGGAGACGCTCATTACAGAAATGGTTTTTGCCGGAGGCTGGCTGTTATACGGTTTTCCTTATTAAAACAGATGGTAACCGAAAGAAATGGAGTGTATGGAACTTCAGGAGTTTCAGCGGAATTTGGAGATGTTTTCCGCTTTACGTCCATGAGATGCGTAGAGTCTGCCGGGAAATAGAAGTTTTTGTACAGGAAACAATTTATATATCCTGCTTAATACAGGAAAATGAAGATGTATTAAAAACACTGGTAAATTTAAGAAACGGATTGAAAAAGAATGCTTCCTTTATCTGGCCATTTTGTATTGACCATTGCCATGGGAACCACAGAAACAACTCTGGGGGAAAAAATAGGTGACAGCCATCTGCCTATTACATGATATGGGAATAAAAGATACGGAGGAGAGGGAGAAGTGATCATGCGATCTGCAGATTTTGAAAAGAAGGAAATAAGGCCTACTTTCAGAAGAAACCCCAGAAGATAGAGAAAAGTATCGGTGCTTTTCAGATGCTGGAACTGAAGCAGGATATTGAAAATGAGATAAAAATGGAAAGATGGGAGGATGTTTGTTTATGACCTGGTAAAATCTATGGAGCAGGTTATGGAGCTTGTGTTCGGGAATGTGAAAAAATATGAGACAGAAGAGGATTTTCAAAAGTTGTTAAAAGAAACGGTCAGGACAAATGGAAAATAGTACTAGGACAAAAGAGGATTGGAGAAGGTATATGCGTTAATTTTGCTGTGGTTTATTGGAAAAATGTATCTGTCAGAGAAAAAACGGTGTGGGAAGAGCCGTAAAACAGATTCAGGATTATTTGAAGAACATTATACAGAAGAGGCCAATCTGGAAAAAATCGCGGAAAAAAAATAGAATTGACCAGTGCCTATATCAGTACTATCTTTAAAAAAGAAACAGGAATGACCATTACGAATTATCTGATCAAAATACGTCTGGAAAAAGCCAAAACAAATGATTCGTGATACGAATATGACGATTACAGAAATCGCCTATGCTGTAGGATATGTAGATACCAGGTATTTCAGCAAACTGTTTATTAAAAATGTGGGCATTAAACCGGTAGAGTACAGAAAGTTTTACACAAAATGAGACAGAAGATAAAAGCAGAAAGCAAAGCTATTAGCAGCTATCAATCTGGCTGGGGAGCAGCAGGAATGCGGAGCGTGGTTTCTATATGGAAACTTAAAAATGGTATTGAAAAAATGGTGATATTTGTGTGTGTATTTGGCGGGACTTGTATGGGTATGGCGTGAAGAGCATACAGATATTTGAAAAGCCGTTTGACCGTTTGATGGATGATGCAGATGAAGCTTTTCAAAATAAGTATAAAGCAGAAAACTATGAGGACAAAAGGCTGAAATGCATGCGCTGCAAAAGTCAGATCAATCCCCATTTTTATATAATACATTGGAAAATATACGTGCTACGGCATTGATGCGGGATGCAGAGGATATTGCCGTGCTTACAGAAGCGCTTCTCGCCATGTTTCGTTATAGTATCTCAAGTCCGGGAGAAACGGCTGCTGTCAGAGAAGAACTTAAAAACGTGAATAACTATCTGTTGATCAAAAAATACCGTTTTCCCGGAAAAATACATTATTATGAAGAAATTGAGGATCCAGAAATTTTGGATTACAGTCCCCAGTATTGACAATACAGCCAATCATAGAAAATGCAGTCAATCATGGAGTAGAAATGTGTACAGGAGAAGGCTGCATCCGTTTTAAAATGTTTATGACCGATTATCATCTTGTAATGCGGATCAGCGACAATGGCGTGCCGGAATGGATGAAATTACATTAAAAATCTGAGGAAAACTAGATAATTCTCATAGAGAAAGAAAAAACTGGGAAAAATGGAAAAAGCACGGGGATCGGACTTTATAATGTAGATCAGAGACTTAAATTTTATTTTGAAATACCTATGGTTTAAATGTAATGAGTACAAAAAATGTAGGAACTGTTGTGGAGGTCATGCTGCCGTTAAATGAAAACAGAAGTATTAAGAGCTGTCGGGATATGGGTGGACAGTGATCGTGTATCCAGTTTAAAAATTTCAGTGTAATGCTGTACAAAGGAGAATAACGGGAATGCTGGGACTTGTTGGTTCCGGCATTACTGTTGTTGCTGATGCACTGTCAGGAAGAAAAAGCTGGAAAAAAGGCTGTATTTATATGGGGGAATATACCGATCCAGATCAAAGGAATGTGGCAGGCAGGAAAAATTGGGAATTTATGTGGTGTCAGAAAAAACGATTTTTTCTGGAACATCTAAGGCTGGAAGAAAATTTATGTCTATCTCAACGTATGGATTATGCAGGGTTGAAATTTCCTTCTGAGAAACAATTAAACAAGATACGCGCCTGTATGGAAGAATTACATATCAGGCTGCAGCTTCGGGAATATCCAAAAAATTATGTAGTTTTGAACGCCATATGGCAGAAATCGTCAGAGCATATTCTATGGGATGTAAAATCCTGATCTTAAATCATGTTGCTAACCGGTACACAAAAGAAGAGAAAAAAAATTAAAGGAAGTAATCTTTTGTTAAAAGAAAAGGGATTTCGGTATTGTTATTGGAATCCAATTGTGAACGAGTATGTGAAGCGGCAGATTCTCTTTGCATATTGCGGGATGGAAGAGTAGAAGGAACTTTTGGGCGAGAAGATTATGACCGAAGAAAAATTGAAAGAGTCATATTAGGAGATTACAAAATACCAGATACCCAAAAGACTCTGTTTTTTCCGGGAAAATAATAAAAACTGATGGAAGTTTAAAAGATACAGAATAAGAATCTTTATGATATCAGTTTCCAGGTAGAACAGGGGAAGTAATAGGATTTTGGGAAGAAGAAAATGGAATCTGTCAATCACTGTTAAAGATATTATGGGGAGAAGAGAAGATAAAAAAGGGTAATCTGTGGTTAGAAAATGAAGAAATAAAAACAGGATTCGGGCATGGAATGATGGTAAAACAGGGGATCGGTTATGGAAAGTGGCATGCACGGTCTGTTTCCAGGACTGACGCTGGAAAGAAATCTGACAATCAGCAGTGTGGATCGAATGTGTCAATGGTCGGATCCATTCCGATTGGAACGGGCTGTTGCAGTTGATACGGCTGGAACGAATGGGTATAAGGATAGAAGATCTGCAGAAGACGGCGGCAGAGGCAGACAGCAGGGAAAAGCTGATGGTTTCTATTTATCGATGGATCTTAAACCGTTCTCAGGTGATCTTATTTAACAATGTACTGAAGGGGCAGATCTTTTTATTGCGGGATGGGATGGTGGGAAGCCATTAATCTGGCACATGAAATGGGATTGGGATTTCTATTGTTTTCTTCGAACAAAAAAGGAACTATATGAACTTTGCGATCACATTTATATCCTAAATAGGGGAAAAATTGTAGAAGAATTGCGAAAATAGGGCGAGGAAATAGGATTTATTTGATTGATTAAATTGACATTTCTGCTTTACAAAAAATATAATGGATAAGAAAGACTGTACAGAAACAGGTTACTGAAAAATAGGAGAAAAATATGGCATTAACAAAGAAGCCGGTAACCGGCATGAAAGATATCACCTCCTGCAGAGATGCAGATCCGCGAATATGTTATGAATCAGATCCGCGAGACCTACAAGGGCTTTGGTTTTTACAGATTGAGACTCCTTGTGTAGAGCATATTGAGAATCTGACCAGCAAGCAGGGCGGTGACAATGAAAAGCTGATCTTTAAGATCTTAAAGAGAGGCGATAAGCTGAACTTAGAAACCGCAAAAAGAAGAGAATGATTTAACAGACAGTGGCCTTCGTTATGACCTGACACTGCCTCTGTCCCGCCATTATGCAAATAATGCGGCAAATCTTCCAAGTCCTTTTTAAGGCATTACAGATGGGAAGCGTATGGAGAGCAGATCGTCCTCAGAAGGGCCGTTTCCGCCAGTTTACCCAGTGCGATATTGATTATTTTAGGCGATCCTACCAGTCTGGCAGAGATCGAACTGATCTTGTAGCTACCACCACTGCATTAAGCAAGATCTGCCCTGACAATGCATTTACTGTGGGATCAACGACAGGGTCATCCCTCTTTGGCATGGCACGTTACTGCGGTTTTGCAGAAGAGGCTATGGACAGTGTTCTGATCACACTGGATAAAATGGACAAGATCGGTTTTTGAGTGGGGTTGAGAAAGAACTTCTGAAAATGGAATGCTCCCGGAAAGCGTAAGCCGCTATATGGAGATCCTCCGTACCGTTACAAAAGATGCGGATGGTGTTAAAAAAATTAGGTGAGACCTTAAAAAGGATGTTATGGATCCGGCTGTATGCCAGGGATTGGTACACATTATGGAGACTGTAAAGATGTAGCAGAAGCTGATTTTTGGTCTGGAATTTGACCCGACTCTGGTACGTGGAATGTCCTACTACACAGGAACCATTTTCGAGGTTTCCATGGAGGGATTCGGCGGTTCTGTTGCAGGCGGCGGAAGATATGACAAGATGATCGTGGCAAGTTTACCGGCATGGAGACACCGGCATGTGGATTCTCCATTGGTTTTGAACGTATCGTTACCATTCTCTTAGACAATGGCTTTACTGTTCCAGGTGCTGGACAGCATTCCCCTCTTTAAAAGGAATCGACTCTGCTTTAGCTGCAGTGATCCGTGAAGCAATGGAAGAGAGAAAGCAATGTTCAGGTTCTGGTAGCTCAGATGAACAAGAACAAGAAGTTCCAGAAGGAACAGCTTGGAAAGAAGGTTATCAGGAATTTAAAGAATTTTTATAAAGTGAGAGCCTCGTTATACTTATTGAACAATAGTTGATAGAAGGAGAAAAATCATGGCAGAATCAATGGAGGACTGAAGCGGTTAACTGGTATGGGCTGGGTCAGAAGAGCAGAAAGGCGGAATCATTTTCGTTGACTTAAAGAGACCGTTCTGGTATCCTTCATCATTTTCGAGGAAAATGACTGTGGAACTGGAAAACTTTGAGAAAGCTGAAAAATTAAGAAGTGAATTTGTTATTGCAGTAGAAGAAGCCGTGTAGAAGTTAATGTTCCGGCGCTGTAAATGAAAATCTGGCAACAGGTGCCATCGAAGTAAGAGCAGAATCTTTACGTATCTGGCAGAGTCTGAGACACCTCCTTTTCCCAATTGAAGAAAAGAGCAAGACAAAAGAAGATCTGCGTCTGGAATACCGTTTCTGGATCTTCGCCGTCCTGATATCCAGAGAAATCTGATCCTGCGCAGCCGCGTGGCTACTCTGACCCGTGCATTTTTGGCAGAAGAAGGATTTTTGAGATTGAAACTCAACTCTCATCAAGAGTACACCAGAGGGTGCAAGAGACTACCTGGTACCAAGCCGTGTACATCCAGGCTCTTTCTACGCACTTCCACAGTCTCCACAGCTGTTTAAGCAGTTACTGATGGTTTCCGGTTATGACCGTTATTTCCAGTTAGCACGTTGCTACCGTGATGAGGATCTTCGCGCAGACCGTCAGCCTGAGTTTACCCAGATCGATATGGAGCTTTCTTTCGTAGATGTTGATGACGTTTTAGACGTAAATGAGCGTCTGTTAAAGAAATTGTTTAAGGAGATCTGCAACTATGATCTGCAGCTGCCGATCCAGCGTATGACCTGGAGAGAGGCTATGGACCGTTTTGGTTCTGATAAGCCAGATCTTCGTTTTGGAATGGAATTAAAGAACGTTTCGGAAGTTGTTAAAGGCTGTGAATTTGTTGTATTTAAGAGCGCCCTGGAAAAATGGCGGTTCTGTCCGTGGTATCAACGCAGAGGGACAGGGACATATGCCAAAGAAAGAAGATCGACGCTTTAGTAGAGTACGCAAAGGGCTTTGGCGCAAAGGGTCTTGCTTATATTGCGATTAATGAAGATGGCACCTACAAGTCTTCCTTCGCTAAATTCATGAAGGATGAGGAAATGGCAGCACTGGTTGCAGCTATGGACGGTAAGCCAGGTGACTTGTTACTCTTTGCAGCAGACAAGGACAAAGTAGTATTTGACGTACTTGGCAACCTGCGTCTGGAGCTAAAGACAGTTAGACCTGTTAAAGAAAAGATGACTTTAAGTTCCTCTGGGTAACAGAGTTCCGTTATTAGAGTATTCAGAAAGAAGAAGGACGTTTTGTAGCAATGCATCATCCATTTTACTATGCCTATGGATGAAGACCTTCAGTACATTGATCCTGATCCAGGCAGAGTACGTGCAAGGCTTACGATATCGTATTAAACGGCGTAGAAATGGGCGGTGGTTCTGTTCGTATCCATCAGGCAGATATCCAGTCCAAGATGCTTGAGAGGTACTTGGCTTTACACCAGAAAGAGCAAATGACCAGTTTGGCTTCCTGTTAAAGGCATTTAAGTATGGAGTACCGCCTCACGCAGGTCTGGCATATGGTTTCGACCGTATGATCATGCTCATGGTTGGCCGCAGACAGCATCCGGGGTGACGTAACTGCATTCCCGAAGGTAAAAGATGCTTCCCTGCCTTATGACAAAGGCACCGGCACCTGTAGATCCAAAAGCAGTTAAAGAGGATCTGGGGAATTGAAGTGATTCCAGAAGAAAAAAGAAGAATAAGAAGTTTTGGGATGCTATAATCTGTTTCATAAAAATAGTTACTGTAACAGGAAATATGAAAATGACAAAGAAGCCTCTGAAGAGTTAGTTCTTCGGGGGCTTTTTTTCTGTTCTATGGATTCAAATCCGCATTCTACGTGATTAGTACAGTTATTTACGAAACGATGTACCAGACAAAATACTTTTGATCATTATGCTGTTTAAAGCAATAAATCTTGCCATTCTTTCGGATAATTAAGTATAATATATGAAACGATGTATTAGTACATGACAGAAGATAAAAAGTTTCAGCACACAGGAGGCATGATCATGAATCTGAAGGAACAGGAATACGTCTGTGCCCTGGCAGAAAACGGAACGATTACAGCAGCGGCAAGGAGCTTTCATTTCCCAGCCTGCATTAAGCATATATATTAACAATCTGGAAAAATCCCTGGGAGTCCGTTTATTTGAACGGGTGGGAAAGCAGTTTATCCTTACCTATGCGGGGGAGCAGTATGTGGAAAAGGCGAAGCTTATTTTGCAGCTGAGCCATGAACTGGATGAAAAATTAAAGGATATTACAGGAAATTACAGCGGACGCATCCGCATCGGGGTCCAGCTGCGCCGGGCGACCGGATTTTTGCCCCCTGTTATTGCCTCTTACGAAAAGGAATTTCCAGGAGTGGAAGTGATCCTTTGTGAAGGAACCATGAAAGAATTAAAAAGAAAGTATCCAGAATTTTAAAGCAGATCTGCTTTTATGCAATAGCGTAGACCTGCCTCCCTATATGAATAGTTTTGTGGTATTTAAAGAACATCTTCTTATTGCTGTCCCAAAAAGACCATCCCATTAATGAAAAGGCAGTCTGGGAAGAAGGAAAGTCCTTCCAAGTCTGGACCTTTTCTGGCTGAATGGGGAAAAGCTTATACTGGCAAAACAGAATCAAAGCATCCGCAGGGATTCAGAACGTATATTAAATAAAAATGGAGTAAGGCCGGGAAAAATACGGAGATACGCAGCATAGAAACTGCCATGCAGATGGTAGGAGAAGGACTGGGGATCGGATTTAACCGGGAAAGCTATGTCATGTATATGAAAAAGCAGGAAAATGTGCGGTATTATTGTATGCGTAATATTGACAGTGCCACTGATTTTGTGCTGGCATACAGGAAAGAAATGCCAGTGACCGGCTATATGCAGCGTATGATCGATATGCTTATGGCGCATGGAAGAGAATGTGAGAAAATTTTTTCCACAGGTGATCCGGCAGCATGGATGTCAAAAATACCTTTTAATCCCAATATCGTCATTATTTATTAAATTTATATAAAGAATAAATAAAATCAAATATACTTCCATGCTTTAGCGTGATAAAATAATAAAAAAATACGGAAGGAGTATTAAAAATGGCAGAAAAAACAAAAAGACATTTAAAATGCCTCACACATTTGTGATCATGATGGTCATCATCTTGTTCGCAACCTTACTAACCTGGATCATTCCGGCAGGACAGTATGTGCGTGTGGAAAACGCAGACGGATAAAGGTAGTAGACCCGAACCAGTTCTCCTTTATTGACCGCTGTCCAGTTAACCCACTTCTGATTCCTCTTTACATTGTAAATTCCATGTAAGAGAGTGGATCTGATGTTAGTCATCATCTTCTCAGGCGGTGCGTTTGACCTGATCAGCAAATCCGGCGCTCTTCATTCTGCAGTAGCCCGTGTTGCAAAGGTATTCCAGAACCGTCTGCCTATTCTTTATCCCGATCATGACTACCATCTTTGCGTTGATCTGTACCACTCAGGGTGTAAACCAGTTCATCGCATTTGCTCCTGTAGTTGTAATGATCACTCTGGCAATGGGACTTGATTCCATTGTTGGTGCGGCGATCATCCTGTTAGGCGGCGCAGTTGGTTTTGCAACCGGTACTGTAAACCCAAAGTACCACTGTTGTTGCCCAGAAGATCGCAGAACTGCCGCTGTTTTCAGGAATCCAGTACCGTGCAGTCTGCTTCGTGGTATTCCTTATTATTACAAACATTTATCTGGTAAAGATATGCTTTAAAAGATCCGCAAGCATCCAGAGTTAAGCCCAATGTATGACCTGGACAGCCAGAATGAGCAGAAAGACCTGGATATTGACTCTTTCGGAACCATGGATGTAAGAAAAACCCTGATCATCATCGCTCTGGTTGCAGCTTTAGCCGGTATGGTAGTTGGTTCTGTTAAGTTTGGCTGGGATATGCCGGAGCTGGCAGCTGTATTCGTAGGACTTGGTATTGTAGTTGGATTTATTGCAGGAGAAACACCTTCTAATATGTCTAAGGTATTTGTTGAAGGCTGTAAGAAGATGCTGACAGCTGCTATGATCATAGGCCTTGCAAGTGCCATCGCAAGTATCATGAGCGCAGGAAAGATCGTAGATACTGTTGTATACGCACTGGCTTCCCGCCTGCGTCACACACCAAGCTTCTTTATGGCTCCTGCAATGTATATTGCAAACACACTGATCAACTTTGTAATTGTATCTGGCAGTGGACAGGCGGCAGCTATCATGCCGATCATGATCCCGGTATCTGATCTGTTAGGCGTTACCCGTCAGACCAGTGTTCTGGCATATAATTTCGGTGATGGTTTCTGTAACTATATTCTGCCTCATTCTACTGCTCTTATGGGTATCATCAGTGCTGTTAATATCCCATATGACCGTTGGATGAAGTTCATGTGGAAACTGTTCCTGATCTGGGCAGTTACAGCATGTATTATGACAGCAATTGCCCAGGGTATCCATTTAGGACCGATGTAATGTCGGAGGGAAATTTTATGACAACGAAAAATGAATTATTTGAAAAAATTGAAGCACAGAAAGAAAAACTGGGGAAATGGCTGATTTTTATCTTTGACCATCCGGAATACAGAGGCAAAAGAATACCAGGCATGTGATCTTTTAACAAAAATATCTACAGATAATGGTTTTTCTGCAGAAAGAAGCAATGGTGGATATGAAACTTCTTTCCGTGCAGAGTGGAAACATGGGGGAAGGCGGTCCGTGATCGGTATCCTTTGCGAGTATGACGCTTTAGAGGGCTTAGGGACATGGATGCATGCCATCATATGGCAGGGACCGTCCTGTTTAGGCGCAGCAGTTGCTTTAAAGGAATGTGCAGGAGAAGAGCCATTTACACTGGTGGTTATGGCACCGGCAGAGGAAACCCTTGGTTCTAAGTGTGATATGATCAAGAACGGCTGTTTCCATGAGCTGGATGTAGCGTTTATGATGCATGGAAGCCCGACTACCTGTACAGATGTAAAAAGTGTCTGGCAGACCAGTCCTTTAAGGTTACTTTCCATGGAAAACGCCCACGCAGCACTGGCTCCGGAACAGGACATAGCGCTTTGATGCTCTTTAGTAGCATTTAACGGTATTGAATTTTTAAGAGAGCATGTGCCCGGATGATGTGCGCATGCATTATACCGTAGCAGAGCTTCCGGGACCGGCTAATGTAGTGCCTGTAAAGTCTGTAGGTAAGTTTTCCCCTGCGCTCTTTCTCAAAGGAAGAGTTAAAGGGTGTTGTGCCGTTTTAAGGACATTGTTAAGGGCGCAGCACTGATGCAGGTGTTGATTATGAATTAGAGCAGACCAGTGATTTCTACAATAAGATCCCAGTTCTTAGTTAAATGAGCTTCTTATGGAAAATGCCAAATTGGCAGGTGCTCCAAGACTGGCACCACCGAGAAAAAGACCGGTTCCACTGATTTTGGAAACGTTATGTATGAGATCCCAGGTTCCTGTATCCGTGTAGCTTTCGTACCGGAAGGTACATCTTCCCATTCTCAGGAATTTGTAGATGCAGGAAAGACACAGGCTGCAAGAGACTGCATCCTCTATGGCGCAAGTCCATTGCCGGAGCTTCTATGGATCTGATCACAAAGCCAAGCTGATGGATGAAGTAAAAGGCTGAGTTTGCAGAAAACAAGAAAAAGTTCAAATAAAAAGAATAAGTAAGAACATCATATTGATCCTGGTAAGACGGGCTGCTAAGAAAAAGCAGAATGTCTTACCGGGATTTTATGATACCAGGGTTACAGTTCAGCATATGGTGGACTGTAACATACCAGAATTAAAATTTTAGAAAACATATTGACATTTATATGGGTTGTATTATAATGCAAAATATAAACATATGAACAATTATTCATACAAACATTTATGTGAATACAAAGAAAGGAGCACCGCCTATGGCATTAAACGATGTAGAACACTGCGAAGCATGTCAGATCCAGCGAAGATGTGGTAAAAGCAGTGACAGACCATATGCCGGATGAAGACCAGCTGTATGATCTGGCAGAGGCTTTTAAAGTATTTGGGGATTCTACCAGGATAAAAGATCCTTTATGTGCTGTTTGAGGCAGAACTGTGTGTGTCTGTGATATTGCCCAGTTGCTTAATATGACCCAGTCTGCTATTCCCACCAGCTGCGGATTTTAAAAGCAGAACCGCCTTGTAAAAACCGCAGGGACGGAAAATCCGTTTTTTATTCCCTTGCAGATGGCCATGTAAAGACGATCATCAGTCAGGGAATGGAGCATATCCAGGAGTAGTGAACAAGCTGTTTATTAAAGAATATTTTATATCCCAGGAGGAACAAGACTATGAAGAAGAATTTAAACTGATGGATCTGGACTGCGCTAACTGTGCTGCAAAGATGGAGGATGCTATTAAAAAATTGATTGACGTAAATGATGCAAACAGTCAGCTTTATGATGCAGAAACTGACTTTGGATACAGATGATGACCGTTTTGATGAGATCTTGAAAGAAGCAGCAGAATCTGTAAGAAGGTAGAGACCGGATTGCAAGATCGTTATGTGATCTGCGGTATAAGAGATATGCCATGACAAAAGAAACAGAAAAACATGCTCACACGTATTCTGGTGACTGCAGTGCTGTATGCTTTGCTGGTGGCAAGCAGATCATATGAAAATGATCCCTGCTGTGTTTGAAGGCTGGAAGCTGCTGTTTTTTTGTATCTCATCATTTTTATTTTGTGATCGGATGGGATATTCTTTATAAGGCAGTGCGGAATATTAAAAATGGTCAGATTTTGATGAGAATTTTCTCATGACAGTAGCGACCATTGGTGCTTTTTGGAGTGAATGAATATTCTGAGGCAGTTGCGGTTATGCTGTTCTATCAGGTTGGCGAGCTGTTTCAGAGTTATGCGGTCAACCGTTCGCGCCAGTCGATCAGCGATCTCATGAATATCTGCCCGGAATATGCCAATATTGAAAAAGATGGACAGTTAAAGCAGGTCGATCCGGACGACGTGGAAGTGGATGACATCATCGTGATCAGCCGGGAGAGAAGATCCCTGGATGGATGGAAAAGGGTGAATCGATGATCGATACCTCGGCGCTGACTGGTGAATCGGTTCCAAGAACAGCGGAAGGCCGGGGATGAAATCATCAGCGGATGTGTCAATGGCAGCGGGCTTCTGCGGGTGCGCGTGACGAAAGAATTTGATGATTAGACGGTGGCCGGATTCTGGAGCTGGTGGAGAATGCCAGCAGCAAGAAGGCGAAGGTGGAGAATTTTATTACCCGGTTTGCCAGATATTATACGCCGGCTGGTCGTGATCGCGGCGGTTGCTTTGGCATTTGATGCCTGCCGATTTGCTGGGCGGAGAATTCATGGGCCGAGTGGATTCAGAGAGCTTGTATTTTCCTAGTAATTTCCTGCCCGTGTGCGTTGGTGATTTCGGTTCCAATGAGTTTCTTTGGCTGGCATTGGTGCTGCATCCTAAATTGGTGTGTTGGTGAAGGGAAGCAATTATCTGGAGATCAGTGTCAAAGCTTCATACAGTGGTATTTGATAAGACAGGTACGCTGACGAAGGGTGAATTTAAGGTAGCCCGGATACTACAGTGCGGATGAGGAAGCAGATACAGCCGGGAATGGAGAAAATGAAAAGTGGCGAAAGTGCTGAAAATGGCACAGATCCCAGAAGTGAAAAGCAGAGAAAGGTACTGGAACTGGCTGCACTGGCTGAAAGCTATTCGGATCATCCGATCCTCACGGTCTATCAGGGATGCATGGGGAAAGAAACTGGACCAGAGCAGAGTAAGTGATGCCCAGGAAATCTCCGGTCATGGCGTGAAGGTTAAGATCGATGGGAAAATGGTATTGGCAGGCAATGGCAAGCTGATGGATGAGAAAGAATTTCTTATACGGAGTGCGATTCTATAGGTACAGTTGTATGTGGCAGAAGATGGCAGATTCCTGGGCTCGATCGTCATTGCAGATGGCATCAAGGATGGTGTGAAAGATGCGATCCAAAGACTGAAGCGGGCTGGTGTTTCTAAGACTGTGATGCTGACTGGCGACAGACGTAATGTAGCGGAGGCAAGCGAAGGAAATCGGTCTGGATGAGGTTCATGCCCAGCTGCTTCCTGGTGATAAGGTAGATGCAGTGGAATCGCTGATGAAATTTCTTCCGGAAAGTAAAAAACTGGCTTTTGTTGGTGATGGCATTAATGATGCACCGGTGCTTTCCAGGGCGGATGTGGGAATCGCTATGGGAAGTATGGGGATCGGATGCGGCAATCGAGGCTGCGGATGTGGTGCTCATGGATGATGATCCGGGAAAGATCGCGGATATTGTAAGAATCTCCAGAAAGACTATGGGGATCGTTATGCAGAATATTGTGTTTGCACTGGGGGTTAAGTTTGTGGTCCTGGCTATGGGAGCTTTTTGGTGTGGCGAATATGTGGGAAGCGGTTTTGCGGATGTTGGTGTTTCGGTGATCGCGATTTTTGAATGCTATGAGGCGTTGAAAGCGTGATGTGCCATGAGAATCTGGGAGATTGGTGATCGGGATTTTCTGAGTTGTGACAGGCTGGAAACTGGCAGCTGTGAGGTTGTGAAGCGTGAAAGAAACGGCCTTACATTTCACTTATCATTGTCCACTGGCTTTCGATTTGCACCTGTTCGCCTGCATCGGACTTTGGCCGCTGCATTCGGACAGATGTACTCAAGATGTGGACAATTGATAAATGAATGACGGCCTGCGTAATCCATGATAAAGCAGTGGGGAGAATAATGGCGTTACAATATTACAGCTGTTCTGAAATCCAGCGTATCGCTAACCCCATCCACCTTTCACATTAAGGCGCCAGATATTTCTGATCGATTCCCCTGGGTTTCTTCTGTTCAGGGCGATCCCATGAGGTCCCACCGGATACAAAGTAGCTTCCACGTTTACGCCAGCCTTTCTTAAAGCCTGTAAAAGCAACAGACTGTTCTCTACTGGCACTGACTGATCCGTCCAGGTATGCCATAAAAAGTTTTGGAACCTGAGAACCCATCTGATACTCCAAGGACAGAAGCCTGCGAAGTTCCACATCTTTCTTAGAAGCCTCAGTCCCCATAAGACATTCAAATGACCCTTTATGACAATATTCTTCGGAGGTGATAACCGGATAACAAAGGATCATCCCATTGGGCTGTATCATCTCCGGCTTCACTTCCAAAGCCTTATACAGCCATTCCTTATTCCAGAAAGTTCCAAGCAGCACGCCAGATGTCCGCCTGCAGAAAATCCGGAAACAGCGATCCGCTTTACATCTACATTCCACTCATTTCCATGTTCACGTATCAGTTTCATGGAAAGCGCCAGCTCCATAAGTGCCCGTGGAAATACATCCGGCGCCAGGCTGTAGTGAAGCACAAAGACATGAAAAACCAGCTGCTAGATACTTCATAGCGATCGGTTGATCTTCACGTCCCGAAAGTTTATGATAGCCGCCGCCCGGACAAAGCAGGACAGCCGGTCTTTTTTATCCGTGATCCCTTCTACTGGTTCCAGGATATAAGCAGTAAGATCTGCCGGAGCACCAAAAACAGGATTTCCGGTCTGTTCAGGATCCACTGCAATAGAAATATGTTTTACTTTCATATGTACACGTCCTTTCTTTGGAAAGATTATTTCTTCGGAAAAACTCTCATTCTGCAAAAAAGACGGCCACCACCAGTGACCGCCCCGTCCTTCTTTTTCAAACTATTTTTGTTTATTCATCTTCTTTCATATCAGCAGGAAGCTCATTTCCCTGTGTGATATGCTTCTTGATCGCCTGGAAGCTTTGGGCACTGAGTACATGCTCGATCTTGCAGGCATCTTCCACAACTGTCTTTTCATCCACGCCCAGATAGATCAGCCAGTTAGACAGCATAATGTGACGTTCATACATTTTATTAGCAATATCCTGACCGGTCTGTGTCAAAGTAATGTGGCCCTGGTCAGTCATGTGGATATAGCCATTTTCGCGCAGGTTCTTCATGGCAACGCTGACACTTGGTTTGAAAAGCTTAATTCATTTGCAATATCAATGGAACGCACGTAAGGCTTATGCCTGCTTAGCATAAATATAGTCTCCAGATAATTTTCCGCAGATTCCTGTATTTTTCACAACAACACGTCCCTTTCATCAGATCTCAAAGTAGCCGTAGAGCGCATCTGAAAATCGGGCAAAATTTTCAGACACGCCCCACTAAGTACAATAATTTTAACATAGAAAAACCATATTTACAAGTAATGGAAATGGTAATAAATCCTTATTGATAAAATTCCCTGAAAAACAAAATCTGGCATGGACATAAGAGGCCTGGTGGAACTTTAACTGGGAATTACTGGGCTTTAACTTCTTTCCACATTTCATTGTAAATATTATCTGTATCATCTCCAAGATAACGGAGGATCTCACTGTTTTTTTTCATTGCCGGGGGAATCCATATCCGGGAACAGGGCTTTGTTATCCTGAAGCTCCCTTATCAGAAAGCTCATAAGCGCCTGTATTCGGAGTAGAATACGTAACGTAGTCAAAGTTTTTCTTTGCAATATCCGGACGGCACATGAAATTGATCCATTGTTCTGCAGCTTCTTTGTTTTCTGCATTTTTGGAATTACCCAGGAGTCGATCCAGAGAGTAGTTCCTTCATCTGGAACCACATATTCCAGGTCATAATTCAGGCCAAGCTCCTGGATCTGTTCCTGGATGTAAAGCATTTCAAGCCGGAGTAGATCACACCTTCCGCAGCTTCTCCATTGATCATTTTATCTCTTACCTGGTCGATAACATAAGCCTGGACAAGGGGTTTCTGTTCGATCAGCATATCTCTTGCCTGCGCCAGTTCCTCCGGGTCAGAAGTATTTAAAGAATATCCTTTCTGTTTCAATGCGATCATAAATGCATCACGGATACTGTTCTGCATCAAGATATCTCATCTGCCAGCTTGGGATCCCACAGGTCAGGCCCAGCTGGTTGGCTCTGGTACGCCTAACTGTTCTAACATCTGCTTATTATAAAGGATACCTACAGTACCCCCAGCAGTAAGAGACGGAATACTTATTGTCCGTGTCAAATCCTGGGACATTTTTCAGTAAGGATCCCCGATCTGATGCATTGGGGATATTATGTGATATCAGCTCTGCCAGTATATTATTATCGATGCATTCTCTGGATCGTATAGTCTGAAGGGCAGACCACATCGTATT